>OFLZ01000159.1_pt1 | contig 60906 bp, 59 predicted proteins | sample 1541321 | NCBI WGS metagenome assembly OFLZ01 (sample SAMN04209223, study PRJEB22552) | human gut metagenome | biome: gut; material: feces | host: Homo sapiens | place: USA: Oklahoma | reverse complement strand
GATTCTTCTCGTCTGGAGTAATTTCCATAGCAGCGGAAAGGCTGGCACTGTAGCGTTCCAGATCAAATTCCCACCAGCCGTGGTCACACCAGTATCCGCTGTCTTCGCCGGTACTGTGCCACACCCAGTATTCCCGCCACCAAGGGTCCCAGATGGTCCACTGGGCCGAGGTTTTCTCCGGCCGGTCTGGGACCGAGGAGGGGGTGAAGGACTCGTTCCGGTCATCCGCCACCGGGTTGGGCGGCGGGTTCTCATCCAGATCTACGATTTTGCAGTGGATGGTGGCCTGTGCTGAGCCTGGGCCGGATACATCCACATTGATGGTCATATCCTGCGGTTCGTCCGGTGTGGTCCAGCGTACCCAGGCCAGTTGGGAATCCCCGTCCGGGTAGTAGACATTGCTGACCGTATAGGTGGTCCCATCAATATGGAACCGTACAGTGACTGGATTATCCGGATCACTCTGGCCTCCGCTGACCTCTACTGCCGTAATGACCTCGGTATTGGTCCGGTACTCATAGTCATAGGTGCTGATTTCCGGCTCCTCCGGCTGCTCCTCAAAGCGGACGATGCCAAGGCCCAAAGAAGACTTGATGTCCGAGTTGGACACATTCTTATTGGTGGGACCGGACCATGCAGGATAGCCTAAATCCGGTGTTTCGAGGAACATGGACAGTGGGAGGTTTTTGGCTGTCAGCGATCCCATCCAATAGCGGAGCTGGCCGCTGACCTGCTCGTCATAAAGCGCCGCCTCCGTTGCGGTTGTGGCGATCATGACGCCCTCGAACTTATAATAGGCAATGGGTTCCAGCAGGATTTTATACTCGCCGCTGATGAGCGTATCGTAATCCATGCCGGTTATATCGGCAATCCGCTTCACAATATACTCAGAGCAGAAATACTTTTTTATTGCTTCGATGTTGTTAGTTCCGTTAGTGCTGATTATTCTTGGCATTATCTGTCCGGGATTTTTAAAGGTGTACCCACCTTTGACAGGAGAAAGCCCCGTTCCGTTATTGTACTGGAGCTTGCTCACCTTACCGAAATGATAGATACCCTCTGATGGTGTTTTGTTGGTGAAGTCAAATGGTGTGGTGACCACAGCATGGTCACTGGTCCGTACCACAGTAACCCGGACGCCGTCATTACCGGGGTTCCAGCTCCCGTGACTGGTGGCATCACCCATGCTGCCACCCCCGCCGTCAATGTTGCCAGACCCGCCAGTGTCAGCATAAGCGGACATACAAAGAAGAGCAAGTAACAGGGCCAAAGAAAGGAATGTGCTGATAACTCGTTTCATGTCTCCTCCTTTCTGACAAAGAAAAAGCACAGCCGAAGCTGTGCTTTTTCTCGTCATAATTCTGCTGTATCAGTCCATGATACCAATCTGCTTATTGATGTCGCCGTCACCGTCAACATATTCGCCTTGGTTCGGACCAGCGTCTGGCACGTTATCAAAACCAGGCAGGCCACCGCTGGTGTTGGTGGAGGGCTGCTCAGGGGGCGGGGTTACATTGTCGTGGTCCTGCGGCTCAGGGGTGCCCTCTACCGGAGTCCCATCCGGCGTCTTGGTGGGGTCCTTCAGTTCCTCCTCTGTATATTCCGGCTTGGCCGGATCGCCCTGGATGGTCTGCTCTGTGCCGGTAAAGTCAGCGCCGTTTCCCTCGCCGGCGTTGGTATTGGCATCCGGTGTTTCCGGGTTGACAGTCACAGCGTCTTCCGGCTCCTGGACATCCCCGGATTCCGAGGGAGGCGGAGTGCTGTTGTCCGGGTCCACCACCACATTGCCCTGCTGGGAGCTGCTGGGCGGAAGCGGGGCGTCGGTGACCTTGTCTTTGCTGAAGCTGCTCACGATCACAACAACCAGCACCACGCAGATGACGAGGCAGCCGGCCACCGTCAGCCATTTCTTCGTATTATTCTTCATCGTCTGGATTCCTCCTTTTTCTGTTGGTCACACTTCTTGCGGAAGCGGTCCGCATGTAATTCCAGGCGGCTGAGGAGAGTTCGGCCTTAAAATCTATTGCCTACATCTTCCTATACATCCTGGTCTTTGTCAAGCTGTACCCTATCACAAGAGTGGAGAGAAGTCTATTGGGGCAACAGAAAACTTTTTGAAAACTGTGTTAAAACCGAGGTGTGTAGCCCGCGCTGACCTTGACTGTCATCCGCATGGGCGGCAGAAGCTCCCCGCCAAAGGATACCGGGACCTCCAGCTCGATCTCGCAGTCCGCCACAAAACGGTCACCGGCGCTGTCGCCAGAAGCAAACGGCGCGTTGCGGATCTCCACATCAAGGCCCCAGACACGGAACTCTGTGGTGCCGTCCTCCGTGTACTGGGTGTGGTAGCCGCCCTGGTAGGTCAGTCCGAGGATATCGTCCAGGCGTCCATAGATATCGCCATAGTCCAGCGATTCCTCGAAGTCTCCCGCCAATGGCTGATAGGCGCCGGAGTAGCCTTCCCGGACGCTATGGTACACATCGTCATAGTTGTCGTTGACGGTGGAGATCACTGCCTCCTGCACCGCGTCCCGGACCCCCTGGGCCACGATGAGCAGGCGGAAATACTCGCTGATGCAGCACATCAGCATCACCAGCACCAAAACGATGGCAATAATCAGGGGGAAGGCCACGCCACGCTGGTCTTTCAAAATCTGCCGGAGTCTGTTCATTTCCAGTACACCTCCGACTTTCCTGTGGCATCCGCCCGCAGGGTGATGGGAAAGCTGCCAAAGCCGGCAAACAGGCCGAGGTCAATCTCATAGGTGAGCGTGACCGAGACCTCCTCATTGAGCTGGATTCGGCCGGCATCGCTCCACTGGACAGCGGGGTCCAGTCCGGTCTGTTCCCGCAGGGCCTGTTCTCTGCGATCTGTTTCCGAACCGACCCGGCCGGTAATCTCCGCCTCGCGCACCAGTTCAGTGGCAAAGGTGTCGAGCTGCTGTTTGGCGATAAAGGCCGGGAGGACCTGTACCGCCAGCGCAATCATCAGCATGGCGCAGAGAACCAGTACGCACACATCCATGTATCCCTCGCCGCGGCGGGATCTCAGAATCCGTTTCAGCACATGGTCACCTCCATTTCCGGAGAACCTTGTGCCTGCTCGGGAGTTTCCGTGAGGAGATGCCACACACCGTTCTGCCGGCTGGCTGATTTAACCGTCTGAGCGAGGAGCTCATCGGCCGGAACGGTCATAGACATACCTGACACGCCAGGATGAGAAATCATGTCGTGTCCATCAAGCAGGCTTTCCGCCTGAGCTTCCGTGAGAGAAACAAAACCGCACGGCGTCATCAGGAAAAATCCCCCGCCCTTATGATCAAGCAGGAAATCCCGGACGGTTGCGGGGACACGCACATCGTTAAACTCCTGTTGGAGCGTCCATACACAGTGCAGAAGCTCCTCCTCGTGAGGGATATCGGCGCCATTTTCCGAGATCCACCGGTCTGTAAGATAACCAAGCGGGTCATCCAGGCAGAGCAGGAACTTCGCGTCCTGCTCGCTGATGGCATCGTCAAGATTGTCATGGATCAGCTGTGCGGCGGAAATCGTTTCGGCGGCATCCAGCAGTTGGGCGGGATCAGACTCCATCCACTGCTTGACCCTGCGCTCATAGCTGGCATCGATCCGCTTCTTCAGTTCTTGTTTATCATTCATCGGGAGCCTCCTCTCTTAAAACATCCCACCCAGGGAGTGGATGATCTCATAGATGATGATGGCCAGATAGGTCCCCAGGAAGCACATGAGCAGCGTGAGGGAAAAGGCCCGGATCTTGGGCGGGATCTTCATGGCCTTCGCCTTGAGCCGCTGGAGCTCCAGCTGTTTCATATCATGGGACAGCATCTGAAAGTAGTTGATCCCGTTATCACCCCGCAGCACACCGATGAGTCCCCGGACAATGTCCGAGAGGAGGGGGGAATTAAACCGGGCCTCGAAGCGGGTCAGCGCCGCCTCGTAGGAGCCGGACCGCATATCCGCGGTGAGGACATCCAGCTCAGCGGAAAAGGTTTCGCCGGCGTGCTGCTTGTAGTGCTCGATCATGCTCAGCACATCCCGGCTGACAGCCAGCTCCTGTGTGATGGTGGCCACAAACCGGGGCAACTCCGCCTCGATCTCGTCCCGCTTGACAGAGAGCTTTTCCTCCGCCCGACGAATCTCCTTGAAATAGACCGCCACCGCCAGAAGAACGACTACCAGTGCCAGCAGCGGGAAGACCAACAGGCATGGGATCACCGCCAAGAGCACCGCGCTGGTCTGGACCATGGCAAAGGCGGTGTATTCCTCCGGGGTCATGTTCAGCCCAGCGGCGGCCAGTGTGTTTCTCAGGCGCCCGCGCTTGTACTCATCCATGTGGATGTGCGGAGCCAGTCTGACCGCCCAGCCCATGAGCAGGGCTTCCACACTCTTGGCCTGTTTTTTCTCCTGGCGGCCTACTGAAAGCATGGCCCTCTGTGTGGCCAGACGGGGGAGCTTAAGCAGATCGGCCATAATAAAGAACAGGCCCGCCGCGAGGAGAATACCAAAGAGGAAAATTAAAAATACCACCGACATCACCTCCGATACTCAATGGGCTGGGTCAGCTTGATAACCGCCGCGGTGCTGATGAACATCACGGCGGCGATGACCGCCAACAGCGCCTGCCCCAACGGGGTGTGCATCAGGACATCGTACCAGTCCTGGTTGAGCCAATACAGCAGGGGGATATTGCCGATGACCAGCACCTGCATGGTGATGAACTCCTTGCGGGGCTCAAACACCAGATTCTCCAGCTCACCGTTGACGATGCGCATGTCGGAGAGCTTGGCCACGATGGGGGTCAGGATGGTCTTGAGGCCCCTGTCATGGCGGCAGGTCAGCAGAGCGGCCACCCACTCCCGAAACACGGCGTTGTCGATCTTCGTCCCCATGTCCTGGAGGGCGGCGTCCACATCGGGGTCCACCAGCTTGACGCGGGTGAGGAACTCCGCGAACACGCTCCGGACGGGCGGGTTGAGATAGTCGAGGTTTTCTTCCACCGCCGTCTGGATGTCCTCACTGCGCAGGTAGGCCGTGGTGATGATGGAGAGGGCGGTTTCCAGCTCGGCGGCAATGTTCTTTTTGTAGTGATTCGCAGTCAGGCGGATAAACCAGAACGGCACGAGCATCATGCCCACCGCCAGCACCGGCACCAGGAAGAGGTTGCCCAGCGTCAGGGCGAAGGCGGCTCCCACCAGAAAGAGAAGCAGGGACAGGGCGCACACCATGGGGAACTTGGCGGACCGGCCGGTCATCCGCAGGATATTCTGGGTATCCTCGATCTCCCGGCGCAGGAAGGATTTCTTTTTGCGCCGGGTGCTCTCATTGACCTCCGCCCGGATGCTTTTGGGCTTGCTGGTGATCCTGCGGAACACCCCTTCGGTGAAATCCATGGGCGAGACGCGCAGGAGAATGAAAAAGCCCGTGATCAGTCCGGCACAGGCAATCAACTGGATCATATTCACGCGGATTCGCCTCCTTCCTGACTGGTCTTAGGCTTTGCGGGTGGCTTGGACGCTGTGGTCCTGGTCTTTGGAGCGGACTTTGCCTGTCCTGCCTTTGCCGGACTGGAGCCTGACTTGCTTTTAGAGGGAGCGGGCTTTTTGCCCACAAGCTGGGTCAGCACCTCCCGCGGCATACCGTTGTCGATGAACCGCTTCCGCAGGCTCTCCGAGATGGGGTTGACCGCCTCATGGCGGCCCTTGACGCGGTATTTGCCGTCCACCAATTGGTTCTGCTCAATCTTGAAATGATAGAGGGTGTTGTACCGGCGTTCCCCATTGGGCAGGATCTCGCACTCCATGATCTCCATGATTTTGCGGGATTTGTCCTCCAGCTGCTTGGCGAACACCACGATGGGGAATGCCTCGGTGACCAGATCCATGAGGGTGTCGTCGGCCATCTCATGCTTGCGCTTGCAGAGGGTGACCATGCGCCGCCAGGTGGCCTGAGAGGAGTTGGAGTGGATGGTGGTCAGCACGCCGTGGCCGGTGCGGGCCGCCTCCTGCGCCGCGTATGCCTCGGCGGAGCGCATCTCGCCCACGCAGATGATATCGGGGTGATACCGCAGGGCCATGTCCAGCAGCATATCTTGGTCGATGTTCTGCTTGGCGTTCTCGCTCTCACGGGTGAGGGTGTGGATGACGCTGTTACACACCCTTCCGTCCTTCTCCCGCACCAGATCCAGCTCACGGGAGCCGTTCTCAATGGTGAAGATGCGTTTATTGTCCGGGATGGTGGTCAGGAGCCACCCCGCCACCGTGGTCTTGCCGGAACCAGTGGCCCCGGCCACGCAGACGGAAACACCGTACCGCAGGCAGGCGGCCAGAAAATCCAGCATGGGGCCAGTGGCCGTGCCGCCCTTCACAAAGTCCTCCTTCTGCATATTCTGCGGGTTGACGATACGGATGGAGGCGGTAACGCCCACATCCTCGTCCACCAGCGGGGTTTTGAGGACAGCGATGCGGATGTTTTTGGAGAGGTGGCCCAGGACGGCGGGGCTGGCGTTGTCCAGCACCATGCCGCTGACATGGAGCATGCGGCGGATCACATTGACGGCGTGTTCAGGGCTGTCGAAGTGCTCCTCCAGCTTGACCGTTTCCCCGTTGGCGTACAGTACCTCAATGTCCCGCCAGGAGTTCACATTGATCTCCTCGATGCCGGTCCCGAAGATGTACTTGGTGAGCAGACCAAACTCAGCCATCTCCGTGTAGAGGGCGTCCACCAGCTGGGTGCTGGAATAGCCCTTGACCGCGATGCGCCGGTCCTGCACATATTTGGTGATGTACCGCTTGATCTGGGCCTTGGCGTCCTCATCGCCGCCCTCGGTGATAAGAGCGGAATACTTGCCGGAGATATACTCCTGCACATCCTGCAGGACGGTGTTGAAGTCCTGTCCCTCATTCTCCGGGGTGAAGAAGAGGGAGTGCGCCCGGTGACCACCTGCCGGTTCCGTGTTCAGGGAACGCCTGGGGAGTTCTTCCGCTATATCCACATGGTCTGCGGGATCAGATCCACCCCCTGTCTCATCATCAGCTGTGACATGCTGCAGAGGCTCATCCGCGGGCTGGAATTCCCCTGTGCCGGCCCCATGCTGACTCTGCTCCGCATCACCGCTTACCGGGCAGTCCGGGCCAAAATAGAGGGGGAGTTCCTTTTTCTGTCCGTCCGGGCCTGTGGCGATATGCGTCGCGGCAGATTCCCCCGCAGATGCTTGGGGAGCGAACAAGGACTGATTTCGTTTCTCACCTAACACCCAAACACCTCCCTGGCGATCTTCTCGATCTCCTTGCGGAATACCCGGCTGTCCTTCATGGAAAGGTCCGCCAGCAGATTGCCGGCCAGATAGCACCCCTCCAGCTCCGCCGAATGGGGCAGCGTGAAGGCCACAGTCCCCAGTGCCTGACTCATGTGTTCTCCAGCCTGCTGGGGTTTTACATTGCTGGCGGTCTTGTACTGCTTGTCCGCGTCCCACTTGGCGTCCCGCAGAAGGGGAAGCTGACTGGACAGGTAGCTGATGCTCTTGAGATCGGCGTTGGCCAGCCGCAGAACGGAATCCGCCTCCATGAGCGCCACAGCGGAAAGGATGTCGTTGGCGATGTAGCTGCCGCAGTCAATGACCACATAGGGGGCGATCTCACGCAGGCAGTCGATGAGTTCCCGCGCCTGCACCTCGTTGTAGGGCGGGTAGGTGTACTCATTCTCGCCCTTGAGCATCCCCAGCATGGTGAGGTAGCCGAGACGCTTATGGGTGACCAGATTGTTCTTGACCAGATTCTCCGACACATGGGCGGCGGCCAATACGCTCCCGAGGGAGCGCTCGCACTCCAGCTCCGACGCCGGGCAGATGCAGGGCAGCATGGGGGCGGTCATATCACAGAGCAGGAGGATCACATTCCGACGCTTATCTGCCAGATACTTGGCCAGCCGCACGGCTACGGTGGTCTTGCCGCTGCCGGGACTGCCCCACACCGCCAGCACCCCGCCGCCCTGTTCCTCCTGCTCATAGGCGTCCTCCTGGCCTGTCCCGCGGGAAAAAATGCCGGCTTTCTTAAAATTCAGCATCAGGCCACCTCCTCGGATTCCGTGGGCGCCTCCGTTTCTGCGGTTTCGCTGGGATCGGCGGGAGGCTCGGATTCCACAGGATTCTCCTCCGGCTCCTCCTCGGGATCGGGTTCCGGGGGATACAGCTCCAGAATAATCTCATCCTGAGCGGTCAGGAACTTTTCAGCGTTCTTGCGGTCGCCCCGGTAGACCAGCGCCAGATGGATGGTACCCTCCGCCTCCAGTTCAGCCAGTACCTTGGCCTGTTCAGGGGATACCAGCAGGGTGACGGTATCCGGAAGCTCCTTATCGTCCTCCTCATCCGCAGGCGCGCCGGTGTTGGCGTCGTAACCGGAGGAGGCGGTGACGCTGATGATCTCCACATACTGCAGCTCAGCAGGGACAACGGTCTGGCCCTGCTGCTTGTAGTCCGGGGCGATCACCGACACAATGTCGCCGCTCTGCAGTTTGCCGGAGAGCCCCTCCGCAAAACTTTTGATGGACACAGAGATGGCCTGCTGGCTTCCATCCAGGCTGTACAGGTAGGCATTCTCAGCGGCCGGGGCGTCCGAGAGTTTGGACGAAATGATATAGTCACCTACGGCCAGATCTGCAGTGGCATATTTGCCCACGGCGCTCTCTTTCTGTCGCAGGACATCCTCCGGCAGATTGTAGCCGCCCACCTCTACAGCCTGGACCATACTCTCCGTGATCTCATCTCCGGCCCGGATGGGCTGGACCACCCGCACGATCTCAGCCTTCTGGCTTACACTCTGATTGAAGAGCGGGGTCAGGCCGAAACAGATCAGCAGGGAGAGCAGAATGCAGATCACGCCCACCACGGTGCGGTTTTTCAAAAAACTCATACTCGCATTTCCTCCTTCATTTCATGTTGGGTCGGAAAGTCCGGGCGTTACGCCCGGACCGATCTGGTTCTTCTGCCCCGCTTCAGCCGGGGCAGAAGAATGGCGGCCGCCGTCAGGGGCAGGGTCACGCCGGCGATGGTGAGCACAGTCTTTTTCGTTACATGGAACTTCTTCATAATAGTCAACCTCCAAAACAGTATAGTGCGGCAAAGCCGATGGACAAAAAGGGTCCAAACGGAAGAGGCGTCCGGCCTGTGAGGGCGTGGGGACGGCGGAATATCTTGTGATAGAGCCTGGTGATACAGAAATACAGCACCGCCAGCAGCAGGCCCAAGGCCAGCCCCCAGAATCCCTGCCAAAAGCCCAACACAAAGCCAGCTGCGGCAGTGAGCTTGATGTCACCGCCGCCCATGCATTCCGGCTGGATCAGAGCGGCAATCAGCAGAGGCAGGGATGCCAGGGGACCCAAAAGCTGGACGGGGCTGAAAGAGATCAGCCCCGCCGCAGCAGTCAGGAGACAAAGGGAATTTGGGATAACGCGCTTGCGGCAGTCCACCGCCGAGGCGGCGGCCAGCGCCGCGAGGAACAGGAGCGCCTGCACCTGGAATCAGCCGTTGTAGTCGAACATTTCCTCCACGCGCTCGGTCACGGTGGGCAGGACGGTGTCCCCGAACAGGGTGTACAGGCCGGCCAGGAGCAGAGCACCCAGCACCACGGCGATCAGGATCTTGATGGCGGTATCGATGTAGCCCTCGCCGCGGGTGCTGCAGAGGGGGGCGGACAGGCGGGCACGGGCGCGGGTCATGGCGCAGTGGGCCTTGCAGGTCATGGTCTTCACGGTGTTGGACATCTTGTTGAACATCTTCTTCATAAAGCGATTCCTCCTAAAATTTTTAGATTGTTGATTGTTGTGTGGTCAGCGGGTCACATGCCCATCTTCTGGGCCTGCTGTGCCGTGGGGTCCGGCGCCGACTGCCGTGGCTGGCTCATAGCCTGGGTCAACGCCTGCTGATAGGCGCTGAGTACCGCGTCGTCAAACTCCATCCGGGCGTCCTTCGTGCAGGGGAAGCAGATATCCTTGTACTCGCCGTTCCCGGCCTTGTAGCTGGGCATGGATACAAAGAGCCCCTTGCTGCTCTCCATGACCTTGACGCCCCGGACGGCAAAACAACCGTTGATGTTCACGGATGCCGTGGCCTTGCAGGTGCCCTCCGGCCGGAGAGTGTGGATCTTGACGTCATAGTGGGTAGGGTAGACGGCATGGGGATCGCCGGTGCTGTGGGCAGCCGGTTCAACTGCCTTCTGTTCTTTTGCCATGGTGTACTCCTCCTCTCTCTGAATATCAAAAATGAGCGGCCTCGCCGCTCTGGGGTCACAGGGTCATGGTCATACCCGATTCCTGCTCCGGGGCTTCCAACTGCACCGGAACGATGGATGTGCGGTCCACATAGTAGAACTCGCTGCCGGAATCGTCGTAGAGCTCGATGAGATCTGAGATGGCCAGCGGCTGGCCGTCGCTGCCCAGGGGCTTGCGGCAGAACGCCTCCCAGATCCCGTCCAGGCTGTTGGTGCTGACGGTACCGTCATACACCACCTGGTAGCGGGCCAGGTCCGGTCCGCTGTATTCCGCTTGCATACGGTCCAGCCCAATGAAGCGCATGGCGATGGGGGCTAAGGGGCCGAGCTGCCAGACGCGGCAGGCTTTCAGGGCTGGTCCGCCGTCTGCCGCCTGGTATCCGCCAGTGGACAGGCGGTCATAGACGCCGTCCGTCCACTGGACGGCCAGCCCCTTCTTTGCCAGCCAGTCCTCCAGCTCCTCGCGGCGGAACATGGAGTCCGCCACCACTCCCTGTTCTGTCCTGTAGCCCACTGGGTTTCCGTAGTAGAGCAGGCATCGGTTTTTCATCTCTATACTTCGCATGGCGGCATATCTCCTTTCCGCGTTTAGGTCATGCGCATCCCTCCCATACCCGCGTTCTGCCCTTGAAGCTCCTCCAGCTTTTCTCTGGCCCAGCCGGGGAGGAAGTCTTCTTTCAGAACGCCGGTGAAGTCTGTACGGTTCCAACGGGTCATTTCTTCGTCCCCGAGACAGGTGCAGCGGATGGAGCGGCCAATGGCATGCGGCCTGCATCCAAAGCCGTCATGTGCCAGCCAGAGCTGGTTCTGGGGCGTCCAGCAGGACTCCTTGAGGGTGTCTGGACTGAGCACCAGCACCCGGCCCTCATAGTCCAGAGCTTCATAAGAGTTGGGTTCGCAGTGCTCCGGCCCGAACAGCTCCAGCTTGTCGTATGCCTCCCGCACCTGACTGATGAACGTGTCCAGATACAATAGGGCGGTATCTACTTCAAAATAGCGGTTGTGGCCGCGGTCAGGGGGAACGTAGATTTTTGACTGCCAGTCCCGGCTTTCCGCGCTGAGCTGTTCCCTGTAAAAGCCCAGCCCTTCCATGGTGTTGGCCAGAACGAAATTGGTCCGCTTGAAGCCCCACCGCTCCAGCACCTTTTGGGATGCCTCCGGCTTCAACGCGCCGCAGCTGTCGCGGTAGACGCGGATGGCGGCTTCGATGTCCCGGGCGCAGGACACATTGGCGTGGAAGCTTGCGTCCCAAAGCGCCGCTTCTCCAAGCCTGTGGGCCTCTGCCCATGAGTGGGGATAGAGATACACATTATTCTCCATAGAGGATCTTCTCCGTCATCAGATGCTCCTCCAGCTCCCCCAGGCAGATCCCGGCTTCAGCCAGCATATCCAACAGATAGGGAGGTACATCCCGCAGGTCGTGGTCATACTCGGCCACGCCGATGGTGACGGTCTGTTCCTCGTCATCCGCATAGGCGCAGAGCTTGGCTCCGGCAGGGATGCACGCCTCCCGCCGCAGGTAGTCCGGCAGCTCCAGCATTCCATCCTCCAGATCGTCGAAGGGACAGCCATCCTCGCAGTCGTCGCAAGTGCCGCAGACCATGGCCAGATGGACGGTGAGTTCTGTTGCCAGCTGGTGCAGGGCGTCCATTGCCTGGATCAGCTCCGTGGCGGTCATCCGCTTTTTCAGAATGACCACCGCGCTGTCCAGAGCGTGGATCTCGGCCTTTTCATCGGCCTCAAAGCCGCTGATCTTGAATACCCCGCTGGGGATTGAAAGGGTGTTGTTGCTCATCTGTTTGTTGAACTTCATTTTTCTCATCACTCCATCAAAATTGTAGGCATGGCGGGGTTAACCTCCCCCGGCCCTTCGTAGGAATATCTTTGGTTGTGCCACTGCCGCAGCTCATCTCCATGCACCCAAAATTGGGCAAGGGCACTGACGGCACAGCCATACTGGAAGCCTGTAATGAGGTCTGTATCGGCTTGGTGGCTGGTGCGCTCCGCGATATCCGGCAGGGCGGCGCCAGACGCCATCTCCGTCTCCATTAAATCAGCCCAGCGGCCCATGAACTGCACAGCGGCAAAACTGTATCCATCTCTGCTGTTGACTTCCAGGAATTGCCGATATTCTGCTTCCAACCCCTGTTTAATGATCATTTTCTCGCACCTCTTTCAAATCGTCTGACTGAATGCCGGAATATCCAGCCTTTCCTGCTGGGCAGTCAGCCCGTCCCGGAAGGCCGTCAGGTCTTCCATCGTTGGGGTATAGCTCCTTGCTTCAAGGGCAGCCAGCAGCGCGTAGAGCTGGCCCACCTCGGACAGCAGGACCCGGAGTCCGTCCGCGTCCATATCGGTTCCCATCCGGCGAAGCTGTGCGGCGAAGGTGATGCGATAGCGGGGCTGGCCAGGGATGCTGTCGATCCGCATATCCATCCCAAGATTGGAGACGTCTTGCGGGCGGATATAGACCAGCCCCGCCACGCTGGGTCGGATCTGCAGGCGTCCCTGGCTCATCTCCTCAATCAGCTGAGCCGCCTGTTGGAGCTTCTCCAGCTCGGTGATCTGTTCATCCAATTGTTTCACCCCCATTCCAGTCAAACAGCGTCATTTGAGAGGGGACCATTCGGCTCCGCTCCCGCAGGTCATAGTTGGCGATGAGTAATTCCGGGAACTGCGCCCCGTTGTCGTACCGCTGCTTGATGTTGTTGATGCGGGTGGTTTCCATGAGATAAATGCCTGGCTGGTCATACAGCCCACGGACAAAGGTATCGTCGTTATAGGAAAGCAGGAACTTGCCCTCGATCCGCATCAGGGCGTCCCGCAGGCGGATGTGGTCTGCCTCGGTGAAGCCGTCTTCCCCGATGTTGGAGTAGTAGCCCTCGGTGGCATGGTAGGGCGGGTCGAGATAGAAGAAACTCACCGGCCGGTCATATTGACGGAGCAGTTTTTCAAAGTCCTTATTCTCAATAACCACCTTGGCCAGCCTGCGGTGGGCCTGCTCGATGAGCGGAAAGTTGCTCCACATATCATGGGGCTGGCTGCCGAAGCTGGTCAGGCCGGAGGCGTAGCTGTACCGGATGAGCTGATAGAACCAGGCGGCTTTCCGCACATCGCCGGCGGGACTGTCTCTGGCCAATGCGGAACGAATCCGGTCAAAGTCCTCGCGGGCGTTGAGGACATAGCGGAGTTCTGCCATCAGTTCCTCCGGTTTTTCCCGGACACAGCGGTACAGGTTGACCAGAAGACTGTTGAAATCGTTGTAGACCTCGAAATCATTGCCGGGCGGCTTATAGAAGAGGACCCAGCCGCCTCCGCCGAAGACCTCGATATACCGCTCATAGTAGACTGGGAACAGGGTGACGATGAGTTCACGCAGTGCTTTTTTGCCGCCGATCCAGCTCATGAAGCTATTCAACCGCATCACCGCCTTCCAGCGGCAGCCGGGTCTGTGCGGTATTGAACTGTTCCAGGGATCGGTTCAGTCCGCTGATGGCGGCGGCGATCCCGCTGATCCGCCGTGTCAGATGGGCGATGGTTGCCCGCACCTCCTGTTCCGTAGTGGCGTAGAAGTACCCGCTGCCGCTGCTGGCGATGGGGACTCCCTTGCGGCGCAGGCGGTTGACCATCTGCCGCACTTCGATCCCCTTGATGGAGAAAACGCACTCCAACTCCCGGCTGGTGGCGGCATTTGAAGCGCCCAGGTGGTATCGCTCCAGATATTCCGCCAGCCGTTCTTTCTGCATAAATGCCTCCTTTCCGGACCTGGTTTTCCGAAAAAGGGCATAAAAAAAGAAGGGGGCCGTTTTCCCCTTTCGGAAAACGGCCCCTGTATCTTGATTGGATATGCTCGTTTAGCTTATAGAATCACCCCCAGTTCTCTCAGCATTCGGACACAGTCTTTGGCGCCCTGGCAATAAAGGTGGATATTGTGCCTTTGCTCCATGCGGGAGAGGAAGCGGATGTACTCCTGCATTTGCACTTTTCCAGCAGGCCCCAAAAGGGGATCTTGTTCGATCTCATCCCGGATGCGGGAGAGTTCTGCCTCCTCTTGGCTGAATTCAGGATGGTTTCGCTCCATCTCCTCAAAGATCAGCTCGATGCGCCGGTCAAGCATCTCCTTCCGCAGAGCTTCCTGCTCATTCACTGGTTTCGCCCCCTTTTGGCAAACACTATCACACTCTGCGGAGAATAGCTATACCAATACCCAACAAAATCGAGGCAGCTACATTGACAGAAGAGGGCCGCGGTGCTCAGGCTGGCTGTACTCGTACTGGAGCTCGCCGCCATTCCACGCTGCATAGCCGTGATCCGCGGCGGAGAGACCATACTGCCGCATGCTGGCCTCCACATAAGAGGCCCCGTCAAAGGCGTCTGTGAGCAGACCGCTGGGTGGAATCAGACCGTTTCGGATCGCCAGTTCCCGTCCGTATGCGGCCATATCCATGCCCCGTGGAAAGAACGCGTAGTGTTGGAGATTCTGCGAGAGATCCAGGGCCAGATCCAGCCGGTGGCAGTCCTCCAGTTCCAGCACCGTCAGCCACTTGTCCAGCCAGTGGGGTTGCCCCTGGCCCTGCTCCGCCCAGACATAGCCGAAGTCGATGGCGTGACGGACCAGTTCTCCGGCTGAGTCGTACTGGGAGAGGATATCCGTCAGCTGGGGCAGGCAGCAGTCCACCTCCAGCGCAATACACTCACTGAGACTCTCCGCCTGCAGCGCGTCCAGCCCCAGCAAGAGTTCATCTGGATGGTTTGAGTCGATGTACTCGCCAGAATCCGGGAAGCCCACCCAGACCCCCTCCATATTGCTCCGACTGGCCAGCCTGATTCGGATGGCATAATCGCCGGTGACTGGCTGGAGGGTGGGGTCTTCCTCTACGAAAGGATCTGCCAGCTTGATGCTTCGCACATAGTGGCCGTTGCAAAAGGCCCCGTTCTGCGACTGGTGGTAGGCGGCCCCCAAATGCTCCACATTCAGGAATGGCCGGGCGGCCTCCGAGGGAGGCTCCACATTCTCCATGACAAATTTCCCAAGCGCGGCCTCATCTCTCGAGCCATAGAAGAGGTCATAGCAGTCCAGCTGGGACGCGATCCGCGTCACATGGCCAATCTCCTGGGGCTTCTCCAGCTCCATGGCCCCTTGAAACAGAATTTTTTCTTTCTCTGTCATATTGGCAAAGCGCCGTTCCAGCCAGTCATGCTCCGATTTGGTGAGATAGAAGCCGTCCAGCTTGTCAAAGAGGGCAGCGGTTTGATCTGCCATCGATTACATCATCTCCAATCCTTGTTCTGCCGCCTGTTCTGGATGCAATATGGGAAGGGGCTGACCATCCTTTCTGCGGATCAGGCCATATTCCGTAATGGCTCCCAGCCAGTCATCCAGCATCTGCTGACCGATCCGGGCCGCCTGCGGGGTTTGGAACAGTTCCTCCGGCAAATCCGGATACTTCTCCCGAAGCACCATCTCTGCGTAGCCCCAGGTCTGTGCCACCTCGGGACGAAGTTCGTACTGGTCGGCTTCCTCCATCAACTGGACGGCGCTGGTCAAATCGGGCTGGCCCACAGCAGCCAGGAGCGCCTTATAGCGGACAAACTCCGCCTCGCCCCAAGTTCGCTCCTGCTTTGCCAGCCGGCGGGCGAAATCGTTGACCTGCTCCAAGCCGTCGTCCTCCAGCGCGTCATTGATGGCATCCCGCAGGGAGGGGATCAGGCAGTCCACACAGTGGAAGGCGCATTCCTTTGTAGAAACGGCGTCTACCGCCTCCAATGTCTGCTGGATACCACCATGGATTACAGGGAGATCCAGCGTTGCAGTGTTATCATTATCATACTGGGGATCATTGAAAAAGCCTTTACGGACCTCCAGCACAATCGGAGCGCCGGAGCGGTGGAAGTAGGCTACCTCGCCAGGCCGATATACATAGATAGGCTTGATTTCTCCACTCAGCTCTGCATAGCCGCGGTCGGTAAACACACCGCCGTGGTCCTCTTGGTGCTGTTCACCCAGCAGTTCCAGCAGCCTTTCCCGGAAGCCGCTGTTTTCCTCTGTGACATCCAGCAGAGCCATTGCCTCATCTGAGAGCATCTCGCTGTCATACAAAAATGCCCCAAGCTCCTCATGATTGGAAACTCGGGGCGCAAAACAGCAAACATCGGTATTATAGGTCAGGTTGATGAGCCGCTCCAGAGGGATGGGCCCGCTGTACTGTTCCTGTTCCATCTTCAGGAGGGCTTCCATTCCTGGCCGTTGCTCCTCGGTCAGCGTGGCCAGACGCTGGGCAAAGAGATTCAGGTCATACAGGTTGACATGATCTCCTATCATGCCGCGGCGCAGGGCTTCACAGCGAATACAGGTCAGTTCGTTTTTACAGGATCTGCCGTCCTTGATCCTTGCTTTCTGGAGCGCGTCATTGAATTCCGCCCAGGTTGCCGGCATCTCCATCACCGTGGCCGTTTCATACCCGTTGGGGCTGCCGTTGCTGATCTCCACCTTGAAAATCGGTTTACCCAAGATCCATCCCTCCCATCTTGGGATAGTTCTCCTGATATTTGGCTGGATCGGCGCCGGGTACATCCCAGCCTGCCATACTGCCTACCTCCATGGCCTGCCGCTGGATGGGGGTAACGCCCAGGTGTTCATTCAACTCGTCCGCCAGTTCCACATTCCGTTCCTTGTCTCCGGTGTCCCACTCGGAGGGGTAGTAGCCGGTTTCACCCCGCTTGATGCAGATGAGCTGGCCAGTGGTCCGCAGAGTGGAGAAACACAGCTCCGGCAAACCATCCGCAATCTTGGGGGAAAACCGCTCCTGTTCGGTCTGGATGGACCAGCTCTCCGGCTGCCACAGGTGGACATACAGCTCACCGCCGTCCACCTCAATGGGGCGTTGCTCGAACCCTTCGCCCCACCCATCCGAGGCTTGACCACCCAGATACTCTTTTAAGGTGGTAAGCTCTGCCGGGGTCAGCTCGCCGGCTACCCGGCACTCTGCCACGCCCCACAGCCGGCCGTCCCTGACCTCAACGGTGAACACCGCCGAGCGGACTTTGTGGTCTACGCTGTCGCCCTCACCGTACCAGTGCATAAGGCCGCTCTCGCTTTCCTCCGGCATCCGATTTTTTACCAAAGCGGACAGAATGTGCCCCTCATAAGCCACGAGGGTGTGGCCATCCCACTCCTCGCCATCCTCCGACAGATCCCCCCACTCGTCCCGGCTATAGAAGTCGGCGGTGAGAGGCATATACAGCTTGAGCGTTTTAGGCTCCGGCGGGTAGACTGAGAAACGGTCCTCACCCAGCACCAAGGCCAGGGTGCGGCCATTGTCCCACTTTACATGGAAGTGGCCGGCATCATCGATGTGATCCAGTTTCCCGGTACTGCCGGGGGGAAGGGGCTGAGGATCATCCCCCATCTCTGTGAGCCGGATACGGGAATCCTTGGGGAACTGTTCCCGCAAAAAGGCCAGCCATTCTTTCGGTACTGCTTTCATGTGATACCTCCCATCGTCATACCCTGTTGGGGCATCGTCCTTTTCAGCTCCATGTGTAGCTGTTCTGCCGCCTTCGCCACCACGGGGTCCGACCGGAAGCTTTCCAGCCGTTTGTGATCCTCAAAGAAACTCTGCTCCCCGTCCAGAGAGCGTACCAGATCTACCGTGGCGATGCTGTCCTTGGTGACACCCAGCCGCTTTTCGCTGGCATCGGTGTCTTGGTAGATCTGGATGGCCTCCTCCAGCGTCAGCTCCTGCCTGATTTTCTCCTGCGGGGTATTGGTGTCCGTCATGACAAACCAGGCATAGATGTGGGGACGGCTGGGGTCTGCGGCATCCCGGAGGGTCCGTTTTCCGGCCTCAGTCATCCCATAGTTGCAACTCCTGCGGGGATTATCCTCTCCATAAAGATTATACAGCAGGTCGTCGATCTGCTTGTCGACCTCCAAGTCGTCGGTTAGCACCTCCCAGCGAAGGCCGGTAGTAGGTCGGCTGGGAAGTTCCTCTCGGATACAGGCCACGAATTCGTCCTTATCACGGTATTCAAGTTCCTCGCCGCTGGCAAAGGTTATCCGACCCACCACAGGGTGCTCCTGCTGGTATAGTTCCTGCTGGCGCAGATCATAGCAATACAGATACCCTTGATGCTCACCAGAGAGGGGCGTACAGCGCAAGCAGAAGCGGTAATTTTCCGTTTCTGTGATATAGCCATAACTTCTGCGGTCTTCCGTGATAGCCCCGCCATGCTGCCAGCAGTAGGCGTCCATAGCGCCCAGATTCTTCAGGAGTCCGGTCTGACGCAGGTTGTCTGCCAATCGCTGCAGCACCTCTTTAAACTCCGGGGTATTGAACCTGTCCCCGTTATGAGGCCACCAGCTATGCCAGAACTCCCTTCCTCCGTGGCCGAAGTCCATTCGCACATGGCCAATCGTGCCCAGGGCCTCATCTTTCTCAGGTTCCAGTTCGGAAAAAAACAGCCCCGCCTCATCGGGAGAGGCGGGGCGCAGTACAAATTCACGGATGTCCTGGGGGCAGGGCAGATCATGCTCCTCGCAAAATTGCTCCAGCGTCAGTTCCTCTCCCAACAGATAAAATGTACCATTGACCCGGCGCGATGTGACGCCCTCGCGCCTCAAAGGGGTAGGAGAGAGCACAGTCCCCGCATGATAGCCGACTTCCTGATCTACCAGGGTGATCCTGGCATTGGGGGCCTTGCGGGTTCCACGCAGGTCGTAGCAGTGCCACCCTTGGGGGATGGTATCCCGCTGAACCAGCCAGTTGGTAAACAGCACGGGCTTTCCAAACAGCTCCGCGTGCTGCATGGAATCAGTCCAGATATCAATGCTCATTCAATTCCTCCCATCCTCACACTGTTTTCCCACTCGCTCTGGTCCCGCAGCGCTTCCTGCATCTGCGAGCAGAGACTGTCCAGTGACGGAGAGGCACAGTTCCAGAATGCGGCGATGTTCCGCATCAGCCGCTCACATTCCGCCACCTGCTCGGCCGCTTCACTGGCGCCCTGTCCCGGAATCATGTCCATGGCATAGCGGTACAGGCCAAGCACTGCGCCATTGATCTGATCCTGTACGGGTGCCCACGGCTGCTCCGATTGTTCCGCCTCCCGCATCCGACGGTCAAAGGCGGACAGACGATTTTCTCCACTGTTGTCGAGTCCCCAATACCCCTCCAGCCGGTCAATTAGTTCCCGCAGAGCGGATGACTCGGCTTTCCCGGCGTCGCCTGCTTTCTGCCGCAGTTCAGCGGCGTATTCTGTGAGCCCATCAATGCACTGAACAATCAGCTTTTTGTCTCTCTGTGCCTGGGGTTCCATGAGCGTGATCAGTTCATCCAATGTCAGTTTCATTTTTTCTACCTCCCGCGCTGGGCCAAAGCCCCAGCGGATTACCCGCAACATTACCACACTTTTTGCAGAATAGCCACCCTGACTTCGTAAAAATCAGAAAATAAGCACGGCGCCTGATTCGCTGGTTATTCAACGCCAAAACTCCGCCTCAAAGGTGGTCTTTTCTAACCTTTCCCCCAACAGGGGATTTTTTAACCGCTCAAACTATGGCCAGTCAAATTCTTCCCTATAGCAGAGGATCTTTTCGATTCCATACCCCGCGTCCAGGAGTGGCTCAGCCAATCGTTTTATACAGCCTGCCGCAAAAGACGCCGCTTCTTCTCTGTCCACACCTTTACCGCGGAACACATATTCCAGCCATATTCGATATGTGGGGAGCAGAGTAAACTCCATGTTCTCCTGAATACGCTCCATGAACATATTATCAGACGCCAGAATTGATGTGACGCGCTCCGCCATGGTTGCCTGCAAACCTTCAAACATAGCCCAGCCATAATCCCGTACATTAAAATAGGGATTGATGATAATGCCCATTCTGACATCGTAGTCTATCTTGTACTCCACTTTGTTTTCCTCCATCAAAATAAAGAGCGGCCCCGCCTTAATTTTCAGTGCATCTGCAACCCCTCTTGTACTTCAGGAAACGGAGCGCTGAACCTTCGGATGAGACCGAATTCGGTCCTTCGGACGCCGTCCTCCTGCATATAAAAGTTACCCAGCGCCTCGAAATCCGCAAAGCCATCGAGGGTGGAGATCAGTTCCTCGTCTGCCCCGATCCGCTCCAGCACCTGCTTGCCGTATTCCTCCGGATCGTCCGGTACACGCTCATAGTCGTCCAGTTCGATGGAGAGTTTCAAAGCCTCCTGGAGCGTTGCCGGCTGTTCCACATCAAGGACGGAGAGGTACTTCAGCAATGCGCCGTCCTCCTGATCCATCTGCCGGATATTTTCCGCCAGCTCATCCAATTGCTCCAACCTCATGTCCGTCCCGTACAGAGGAAGATGTTCCCCAAAATAGGGGCGCAGGGCCTTCACCTGAACGAGTTTCACCATATTGAGGCTGCCCACTCCAAGAAACTGTCTGGCACTCTCCAGTTGCTCGAAGGTTGCCGGTAGCATAATCTGCACGGTTTCATTCTGCGCACCCTTGGAGCAGATGTTTTTCAGCTGTACTTGGAAAACACCGTCCAATGGCTCTTTATCCAAAAACTCCGGCGTCTTTTTCTGGACATAACTGCCGTTAGAGTATACCCCGCCATGGTTTTCCCGGTATTCAGCCCCCACACGGGCGTAATTGATATAGGGCTTGAAGCGATCCGGAAATGGTGTGATCCCTTTGTCCACAAGGTAGGCGCCCAATTCTGAATCAGAGGTTATATTGCCGATGAGCATATATTCATCCAGTCTGTTCGCCACAGCAAGGGCCTCATCCAAGTTCTCGGCGTGTTCCGCATCCAATGCCCCGGAAAAGATGGCGGCTTTTTCTGGAGAGAGGGCGTCTGTGCGTTCCGCCAGTTGCTGGAGCTTTTGAAACTGCTCTGAATCTTCCACGTCCACATCGTACAGATAGCGGTAAAGACCCGGCACATTGCCTCTCACATCCAGGATAGCGGTGGTTGTGGTATCAAGGCTAATCCCGTCCAGGATTACAAAAGCCTCTCCAATCTCAGCGGGACTGGCAGGCAGTCGCAGATGGACGCGCTCATGTTCGTTGCCTCGGCTTAGTGTCAACAAAATCATTCTATATCCCTCCCATGGTGAGGCCTGTTTGGTGTATGGCTTCAGCTTCCATTAGGTCTTGCAAAGGCGTTTCTCCGTGATAGGACACATAGCCATAATCGTTGAACCAACCGCCTTCCTCCCGAATACGTTGCTCCCCATAGCCTTTGTAGTCATAGAACCCATCCAGGTTGTCATCATACTCGAAGCGGCCAAACTCTTGGATCATGTACTTCCCGTATTCCTCCGGGGTATGGACGCCTGGAATGAAGCTGAACAGATCCAGGTTTTTGGCCAACTGACAGATCTGTGCGGCGTTCTTTGGATCTGCAAACACGATTACAGCCTCCAGCTTGTTCTGCCCTTTCTCATCCAGTTTCGCAATGGCGCTGCTCATGGCGTTGAGGGCGGTCAGGTTGTCTTGTTTCTCGTCCAGGAGTTCATCGACCTCCTTTTGCAGAAAAAACGCATCTATTGTATATTGTGCTGTGCCTGCATCCCGCACACCTGCCCGCAGCAGGGTGCGCCGAATCTGCTGCTCCGACGCGGGGAGCCAAAGCAGTTCCGGTTTTTGGCCTTCTGCCGGCATGATCTTCAATCCAAGGTTGCTGTTATCATAGAGATATTCCGGAAACTGCCGTCCGTTGTAGAGCTGCTCCAGCCTCATGCCGTTATCATAGACAACGCCATAGGGGGTGACGGTCCCGGCCCCGCGGTCAATGAGCAGGAGCGCCGTTTCAACCCCGTCCAGATTCTCCAGCTCCTCCATACTGGCACTGCCACCATTCAGATTCATATAGTGTTCTTGCCCGATTTCCTTAAGGTCAGAAAAATCTGTGATGACCGTGGCCCGCTGGCAGCAAAAGGTCAGATTGATGAAATCTTTTATTTGTGTGATTCCCAACTTGTGGGCCATCCCCTGGAACTGGGCGGCCTCACCGTCATCAAAACTGTCCAACCGCTTGGCCAAGTAGTCCAGCTCGTCCAAGGTAACGGATTTGCCGGTCAGCTCATTCAGGACAGTATAAAAACTGTCCAGCTCATCCACTTGGCAGTCCTGACGGAGCGTGTCGCCGATTCCCAATGGCTCCAGCAGTTCTATCGTGTGGTCGTATTCCTCCCTGGGAATGGGGAATGGAATCGTAATCTGCCCATATTCCGGGTGCTGGGCGCTGCTCAGCACCGCTTGGATTACATAGCCCATTCTGACGCCTCCTTACCCGCATCCATGACTGCCTTTCCGTGCCGGGCGATCAGGGTTGCGTAAATGATATTGAGAAAATCCATGTCACTCACCAGGTTTCGGTGCGCCAGATCTTCCACCTCCATGGGCGGCTTCAGGTCGTACAGCCGTCTGGCGGAATAAAAGACGGGGTAATCTTGTGCCGTGAACCCGTGGAGCGCAATGCGGTTGAAATCAATAAAATCGTGTGAAAGAGCGGAGAGCGCCGGCTGCCAGAGCCGCTCCTTTGAGGCGAGGAGGTAGAGCGCCGCCAGATAGCCAGGAGGCGCGCCATCCCACGCCCTGTCCGCAAAGCGGCTTTTCAGCTGGACGAATACTGTGCGCAGGATTACCTGATCCGGCCCATCCCAATGCTCCACGGCCTGAATTCTCTTGCGCAGGCCGGCATGAGGGATGTGTCCGAAACATTCCAGGATCAAATCACGATACCCAATTGCGCCGGACTTCAACCGCTCCGCGATATAGGGGCAGATGGGGACCTGACAGGACCGGCGGCGGTAGTGCAGGCAGTACCGGCAAGCCACATCCACCGGCTTGTAGCGGAAGCGGCTGAGGATCATCGTCCCACCGCCGCGCCTCTGAAAGCCGGGGACGCTCATCATCATGCGCTCCAGTCCGGCCCGTGGGGTATCTTGGGCGAAATATTTTGTCATGGTACACTCCTTTTTTGAGCACAAAAAAGCGGGGGCCGCTTATGCTGCACAATGTGCAGACGCGGCCCCCGCTCTCTTTGATGTCACATATCCATTTGTGGTTCCTGCTCCTGTCCCTGTTCCAGTCGGTCCGTCAGGTCTGGGACGGTGTATTCGATCTTTGTCCTTGCGGTCTGAAGAGCTTTCAGCTGGACATCTTCTAACTCCGGACCTTCATCCAACAGATAGTCTGTGCCCCGATAGAGTTCGGTTAACTCCTCCGGTGAGAAGAGCTGGGCCTTGGAGATCAGCCCGGAACGGACGGCGAAGTCCTGCTTTGCGCTTTGGAAATCTCCCATATAATTATGGCCATAGAGGAGGGCTGTCCTGTCGTAATTCCAGATCCATGTGTTGAACTGATAGCCCCATTCCTTCGGCAGTTCTATGCCGGCCAGCACCGCTCCACCAAAATCCGCAAGCAGATGGAACTCATCTTTTAAGCTGCTGGCGCGAAGCAGGGGGGCGTTCTGAACTGCTTCTACATACTCATATACCTCATCCGCCATCTCTGCCACCCTGTGATACAATTCACTGGCCTTCTGGTTTTGACTCCCGGCCGGCAAAAGGAAGGCATCATGCCCTGGAGAAACAAAGAGGACAGGCCGGCCATGGAGAAAAACCTCCAGCCGCTTGTCCTCCACATTGGATGATTCAATTCCGCCTTCTCTCAGGCGCCGGGACAGTTCTTCAAAAAACTTGTTTTCCATAGAATCTCCTTTTCCACATTTTATTGCCATCGTGTAAAAGAAAAACCAAGACCCTGTGATCAGGATCTTGGCTGAGGAAATGTGGCGTTTGATATGTGGGTTCGACTCTCCGCTGAATGGAGGGCCGCCGGTCAAATATCGGAAAAATTGGGCCCGTAGATTTACGAATCTACGGGCCCTGGAAGCCTTGAAAACACTGAGGTTGTTCCCTCAATATCTTTTTTAGCCTCCTCTTTTGGTACGCCCGACTGGATTCGAACCAGCGGCCTTCAGAGTCGGAGTCTGACGCGCTATCCAACTGCGCCACGGGCGCATACCTAAAAAACTGTATTTTATTATAACACGGGATTTTCAAAATTGGTAGTCAAATAGTAGTCTGCGTCAAAGGCGGAACAGTTCGGACCTCCGGCTCTATTTCATGCTTCCAGATAGCGCTCAGCCAGGGCGGTAAGGGGTCGATATAGCGATGCTGATATCCGCAACGACCTGAGCCGCCTGCGCGTCATCGTACATGTGAGCGGTGATATTGCGGGAGGCCAGCATATCCAGCCAGACCTGCTGGTCACTGATGATCTGCGCGGCATAGGCGGCCTTGAATACCTGCTTGGAGAAAACGATCCCGCTCATGTCGGCCCCTGGTCTTCCAGGTATTCCCGCAGGAACTTCCAGGCCAGCTCAAAGGTGAACTCAAAACGCTGGATCACGCCGTTACGAATGACGGTGGAGTCCGAATTTTGGGCGAAATCGGACAGGGCCTCCCTGAGCCGCTCTACAGCCTTGCGGTAATTTTCAACTTTCTGCAGCATAAAGGATCACACCGTCCTTTTCGATGTTCGATAAGAATTCAGAGTCCATATCAGAGGCCACATGGACGATATCCAGCATCAGGAGCGTCGGGAGGTCCTCCGCATCCAGCCAGAAGGAGGTCCGATTTTCCGGGGGCATTCCGTACACCGCCAGGTCAATATTGCTGCGCTCACGGAAATCCCCCCTGGCCCGGGAACCAAAGAGGACCAGCTTCCGGGCTCCATACCGGCGGGCCAGCTCACCGAGCTGACGATAGATCTGTTCCATGGATATCTCCTTGGCCGCTCCCCTGCCGGGCAGTATTTTCGCTGTGAGGGAATTCTCTGTAGACATACACCGGGCAGTTAGATATCCTGCCGCGATCACACCTGGAATGCCGACCATCTCGTTTTTGTTAACATAGCACAGAACAAACAGGAATAAAAGGCAATCTTCCCACAGGTACTGAAAATATCCTTTTTGCCACAGATGTCAGTAAATTCCGTTTATTGGCATAAACTCCCGTTGTCAGAGATTTTTAGCTTTATTTTAAATATGGAAGCAAACTGTAATGGCTATTTCCAATGAACTCTTGTCGTCAGTTGACACAAGGAGTCAATCCAAGTTGTGTTTTTTGTAATTCATAACTATCCCGAAAAACTCTTACCAAAATATTCTGTTATCGGGCTTCGGCTTGCCGCAAAGCAAGATCAGTTATGTGTTCAAGTTTTCTCACATATAGAGGGACACGGTTTAATCATCAACTGTTTTTTCTTGTGCCGGAAATTTAATTGGAATCTGAAACTTAACCAAAATTGTACTGTCACTATAATCATATATTGACGTTTTAGCCAAAACCTCTCCCAAATAATCTCCAGTAATTTGATAGTGATTATCTCGAATGAACAGGAGAAGTTGATCAAGCCCAACCGATTCAGATTGACCATCCAACGCGCAATAATTTCGATAAAGACACGCATAAGTCCCGGATTGCACAATTTTTTGAGGAAGTACAGTCTGTATAGGGGCATCTGTAAGAAGCAATGCTCCGTTACAAACGTACCTCCCTTCTATTAGATTCTGCTTTGTAATGGTACAGCAAGCCTGATACAGGAGGGAGGGAGAAAGATGATGATTAAGCAAAGTGCCTCTTATTTGACCTAAGGCCTGTTCCCAGGGTGAGCCGTTGGAGTAATCCTCTTTCAAATCATACGCATCAATTTGAAAATCAAGGGCATATCGCTTAGGAATAAATTCAATAAAAGCAGAATCCAAAACCGGTGGATTTCGCAGTTTCGCACAGCTATTAAGTTGCTTGATAAGAATATCCCGTGACGCCGTATCCTGAGCAATCTTTTCATTCAGTCTATCAATACGCTCGTTCAAAAGTGCTTCAAACAAGGACAGATTTTTTTGCTCAAGCATGGTTTTTATCTGCTGCAATGACAATCCCAGAGACTTCATTTGCAATATTTTCTCCAAACGCGGGAATTGACTCTGTGCATAATATCGATAGCCATTACTGTCGTTTATATACTGGGGAATCAACAATCCCATATCGTGGTATAGTCGCAGAGTCCTTGGAGAAACTTCAAAAAGTTCAGCCATTTCACCAATACTTATTTGTGTGTCTTTCCTTTGAAAATACTCCTTCAAAAATAAGCACTCCTTCCCTTCATATCTCTTATGATGCAGCAGCAAACTGTATTGATTATAAAACCGTGCCTATCTGGCTCGGCATTTGTAATCCAGGAATTTTTTACATTTTCAATAAAAACTTCTCCGCACGAAAGCGAATATTCTTACAGAGAAAAAGCACTTTAATCCTCACAAAAATTACCCATATTGAACCATTATAAGAACTTATTCTACAAACCGTTTTTTCGTTGTCCCACTCCGAAAAACTTTAACGCAGCGAGATAGGAAGGAAAGGTGTTTTCTCTGTGAAAGCACTTCACCGGCCACCAATTTACGCATTTTTAAGTAAAATTAGAATAAATTCCCCCCAAATATTTGCGATTGACATTGACGCAATGTCAATCGCTACAATTTTCTTATAATCGGTGAACAAAAAGCGATTCATTGTTCAAATTATATACTGAATTCGCATTATTTTCACCGAAAAACACTTAATTTCAATTAGGAGGAACCGGACTACTATGAGAAATGCGAAATTTGACGGAGTCATGACGGCATTATGTACAATGTACAATTGTGACGGCAGTGTTAATGCAGACATGGTCAAAGCCCACACCGATTTTTGTATTCGGGGTGGCGTAAATACGGTACTTGCCTCCGCAGGTAGCGGTCAATACGTAAATATGACCGCGAAGCAGCGAGAAGATACAATTAAAGCTGTTGTAGAAGGCGCCGCAGGTCGCGTCCCTGTTCTGGCGGGCGTGTTGGAACCCGGTTTGGGCGCTGCTTTAGAAAATGCTAAGCTCGCAGAAGGATCCGGCGCAGAAGCCCTGGTAGTTCTTCCTCCCTACTACGTCACCGTCACACAGGAGGGCATTTATGATTACTTTGCAGAACTGGCGCAGACTGTCAGCCTTCCAATTATCGTGTACAATTATCCCGGGCGCATTTTAACCAACGTACTGCCTGAAACTCTAGCAAAAATGATGCGGGAGATCCCTTCGGTTATCGGCGTAAAGGAATGCTCTGACTACTCGCAATTCCTCAATGCCGTCCGCCTGGTCGGTAATGATGGCGCTGTATTCAGCGGCTCTGATCTAGCCTTTGCCGATCAGGTCCTAGCTGGCGCCAAAGGCGGCGTTATCGCTGCTTCCTGTGTTCTGCCGGCCGAGTACGCAAAAATTTTCCGCCTGGCCAAGGCTGGCGACACCAAAGGTGCCCACGATTTGATTTTCCGGTATTATGCCTTGGTAAAGGGTCTGTTTGGAAACGGCATGCATCCGTCTCCCCTCAAGTATGCTATGAGCCTGATGGGCCAGGAAATCGGTGAGTGGACCACTCCCATTCGTGAGCCTGATGATGCCACTAAGGCTTTGCTGCACAGCGAACTGGAAAAACACGGCATGCTGGCTCACTGATCCCTATTGAAAAGGAGTGACAATAATGAAGTCTAATCAACTGCCTGTCCTCGGCTTTCTTGGGGCCGGCGCTATTGTCAGCGCTATGGTGCGCGGATTCTGCGAGCGTGCGCAGGACACCCCCTATCACCTGGTCGTATCTGATATGCGCCCGGAAGCATGTGAAGCCCTGCGGAACCAATATCCCGAAAGAGTTTCAGTCGCATCCAGCCTACAAGAATGCGTGAATCAATCGGATTGGGTTATAATCGCTGTTTGGCCCCAGGCAGGTGAGGAAGTAATACGATCCTTGCAGTTCCGCCCGGACCACAAAATCATCAACGTGATGTTCGATAAAACGGTGGAAGAAATTCGCAGTTGGATGAATACAGATGTCAGCATTATGCTGCACATGATCCCTGGAACATACCTAAGTTTCTACCCTGGCCCCATTGTTCAGTGTCCCGCCATCCCGGAAGCAGCCGAAATATTTGGCCACATCGGCAGAATTGTCAATGTAGACAGTCGTTATCAGGCCGCTGTATTTGGCTCTGTCACCGGTCTGTTCGCCCCTATTTTTGCCGTCATGGATCATGTAATTGATTGGGTCATTGCACAGGGTGTTCCCGCTGACGCAGCGACTACATATGTGACCAATATGTTTGCGGCCGTATGCCAAGAGGCCTGCGGAATGGACAAAGAGGGCGTGCACCACATGGCAACCGTCAGCACCCCCGGAGGAATCAACATGCAAGCGCTGGAACTGTTGGATGCCGCCGGAGCCTTCACCGCCTGGCAGCAGACGCTGGACCCTATTATGGTCCGCACGTCTTTCGGCATTTTCAAAGGTTGAAAGGAGCACGCACATGGAACACACCGTAGTTTTGATTCATCCCACCATCCATCAAGCTGGTGTTGATTATCTCAAAGAACGCTGCAAGGTCGTAATGGCCCCCGACGGTAAAGAATCTACATTAATTCGCGTAATTAATGAAAACCAAGCGACAGGCATGATTGCCCGCCTAGAACCAATTTCCCGTCGTATCTTTGAGTCCTGTCCTACTCTGAAAGCCATCCAGGAGCCCGGCGTCGGCCTGGACAATGTAGACGTAGTCGCCGCATCCGAAAACGGAGTAATGGCCCTCAATGTCCCTGATGGAAACTATACCACCGTCAGCGAACACGCAATGCTGTTTATCCTTGCATGTGCTCAGAATTTGTTGAGAGCTGACAAGAATGTCCGTATGGGAAATTGGAGTTATCGCGACACCAACCTTCCCTGTGATGTGCAAGACAAAAGCCTTTTGCTTATCGGTTTTGGTCGTATCGGCAAAAGTGTTGCTGAGAAGGCTCGAGTTTTTGGTATGAATATACTCGCCTATGATGCTTATGTCCCCGCCGATGTTATGGAAGCACAGGGCGTCCAAAAAGTGAACAAGCTGGAAGACGGCTTGCGGGTTGCGGATTTTGTCACGCTCCATCTGCCCCTCACCGATCAGACCCGAGGCATGATGAAAGCTGCTCAATTCCGGTCCATGAAAAAGACCGCCTATATCTGCAATCTTGGACGAGGCCCTATGCTGGATGAGGGAGATCTCTACCAAGCTCTCATCAATGGGGAAATTGCAGGCGCAGCATTGGACGTGTTTGACCCGGAACCCCCTTCTAAAGATAATCCTCTGTTCCAGCTGGACAATGTAATTGTTACACCCCACACAGGTGGAGACACTCTCGAGTCCAGAAAACGGCTAGCCATTATGGCAGCCAAATCTCTACTCTCCGCCATGGACGGTCAACCGCAGAAAGCCAACTGGGCAAATTGCCGCAATATAAAGCAATTAAGGACATAATCATTAACGCCGTCGTACAGGTACACAAGCGTTCTCTTTCCCTCAACCCTGCCAACTCTTTTATCAGACAACACCCCAAAAAATGGAGGATACATATGAAAAAGTTGATTTCTTCCGTAGTAGCACTATCACTGCTGAGTGCTCTTCTCACTGGCTGCAATGTTGTCACCAATACCCCTAGCAGCACCGTATCTACCCAAACCAGTGAGTCTTCTCAGCCTGCTGAGCCACTGGAAGGCGCTTCCATTGTTCTTCGAATGAGCCATGGCGACAATGACACCAGCATGCTAGAGAATACTTGGAATGCTTATGCCCGTGTATTCAAAAAGTCTTTGGAACTGTACTCTGGCGGTGAAATGACTGTTGAAATTTTCCCCAACGATCAGCTAGGCGGCACTACTTCCTGCCTGGAGCAATGCTCACAGGGCACGCTGGATATTGCACTGTCTGCATCCGTGGGTGCCCTGTCCGGTTGGATTCCTAATGCCTGCATTTTTGACATTCCCTATCTGATTGACGATATTGACGTGTGTAACCTCGTCTGCGACGGTGAAATTCTTCAAGAATTGAGTGCGGAACTGCAAGCGGCAGCCAACATGCGGCTTTTGACCATGGTTCAAACTGATTTCCGCAATGTGGACACATGGAAAGCCCCTGTGTATTCCATTGATGATATGGCTGGTTTGAAAACCCGCGTTCAGGAACTGGACCCACACATCGCCATGGTGGAATCCTGGGGTGCCATACCTACTTCTGTCGCCTTCACAGAGTTGTATTCCGCTGCCTCTACAGGCGTCATTGACTGCTTTGAAAACTGCAATTATACCTTGTTTATGAACAATCTATACGAAACCGTCAACTATATCACTGATACGCAGCACGCCGCAAATGTCTGCGTGTGCGTCATGAATGAAGACTCGTGGAATAGCCTGACGGAAGACCAGCAGGCCATTATCGAACGCGCAGCCAGAGACGGCAAGCGCGCAACCATGGGTGTTGTTACCGCCAACAATGTCAATATCATCAATCGTCTGGAGGAAAGCGGTGTAGAGATGATCTCTCTCACCGACGAAGAACGCCAGGCTTTTAAGGACGCATGTTCCGAGCAGGTGCAGAAAATCATTGATAGCACCATTGACTCAGATTTTTATGAACAGTTTATGCGTGCCTATGCTGATGCTGAAAACATACTTGGAAGGAATTAAGCCTGTGGATCTGGCGCCAATCATGGTCTGTTAGGAGAAAGAAAATGAATACTGTAAAGAAAATACAAAAGGGCATTTCAGTTGTATCGCTCTCCCTGGCATCTGTACTGCTTGCAACGATCGCGGTAGCCGTTTTCATTTCCGTACTGGGCCGCTATGTATTTGGAACTAACACCATGTGGGTAGAACAATACACTCGTTATGCTCTGATTTGGGCGGTGTTTCTCACCGGGAACGTTTTGATTCAGCAAAACGAATTGGTCCGCGTGGATTTCTTGGATCATCTCTATCCAAAAGCATTTATAAGAGGCCGGGATATTTTCTACACAATTTTGTTTGTCGGGATTCTTGTGGTTTTGTTTTGGTATGGCTGGCTACAGGCTGTCAGCTACTGGGGTGTCGCAATTTCCGGTTTTCCCCTGGACAAATTTTGGATCTATTTAAGCGTTCCTATTGGGGCTGCACTGATGTTGATTCAATATTTTTTAAATCTCATTGTTTTGTTTTTTGAAAAGAAAGGAGGGGCAGCAGAATCATGAGTGTTGCTTTAATCACGGTTATCGCCACTTTGTTAATTTTGCTGCTGATTGGTGCACCTGTCGTCATGGCTATAGGTACCGCCGCCATGAGTTATTTTTTGGTGCAACCCGATATGCTTAGCAATTTGATTATGTACGCTCACCGCATGTTTACCGGCATGGACAGCTTCATCTACATCTGTATTCCCCTATTCATGATTTCCGGTGAATTGATGGGCCGTACAGGTCTAATGGACCGTATAGTTAGTTTTTGTAGAATATTCGTTGGAAGGCTGCGAGGTGGCATCGCATATGTGACGATTTTAGCCAGCATGATTTTCGGCTGCATTTCCGGTTCCGGTCTTGCCTGTATTGCCGCTCTTGGTCCCATTGAAATCTCCATGATGAAAGAAGAGGGATATAAAAAAGAATTTGCTGCAGCTCTCACCGCTACCGCCGCAATTCAGGGGCCGGTTATCCCGCCGTCTATTCCCGCTGTAATGTTCGCAGGCTTGGCGTCTGTGTCAGTGGGCTCTATGTTCACCGGATGCCTGGTTCCCGGCATTCTCTTGGGCGTGGCACAGATGATTGTAGTCGCAATTATGGCAAAAAAGTATGGATTTCCCAAAAGCGACGTGCACTATTCCAAGAAAGAAGCCTTGCAGATCATTTTGAATTCCTTTGGTGCGATTTTCATGGTACTGATTGTTCTCGGCGGCATTCTCTCTGGCGTTTTCACTGCTACTGAGGCATCAGCAATCGCAGTGGTCTATGTCCTGTTGCTGGATATTCTGATGTCGCATAAATTAAAGGCAGCAGACATCTGGGCAGCTCTAAAATCCACAGCCAAAGGAAGCACCTCCATTTTTTTAATCATCGGTTTTTCTTCTGTCATCAGTTGGATTCTGGCAATGGAAAGTGTTCCTATCATGATCAGCAACTGGTGTACAGCAGCAAATATTTCTCCGTATCTTCTGCTGTTTATTTTTAATGTATTCTGCCTGTTCAATGGCATGTGGATTTCAGATTCGGCCCAATTGGTACTCTTTGCTCCGATTTTTGTCCCGATTTTCTCCAGCATGGGCGTGAGCCCTGTGCATATTGGAGTGGTCATGGTAGTTAATGTCATGATCGGCATGTTGACCCCTCCCTTCGGTATGGCACTGTATACTACCGCCAGCGTCAGCGGGTGTGATCTGAAAAAAATAGTAAAGGCATCCCTGCCGTTTACTGCTGTCTGCGCAGCCATTCTTTTCATCGTCACCTATTGTCCCACGTTGACGATTGCGTTGCCGCAGTTCTTAGGTTACACCACTTGAGTTATCCATTATCATCGGGGAACGCCATAGAGGTTTCGTCCTATGGCGTTCCTCATTTCGTCTTTTGCTCCTTTTGTCGTTACATCAGGCGCAATAAAGCTGGTTGCAAAGCCGAAAAGTAAAGACTTGTCTACCCACTTTCTATGAAGGGGATATTACACTTTCTTTGCCAAATACCAGCCAGTCTCTGAACCAGAGCAGCAGAGCAATTCCTCCGGAGTTCCAGCGAACAGCACCTCGCCTCCCTGTGTTCCTCCCCCCGGACCCATGTCGATGATCCAGTCTGCGGCGGCAATCAGCTCCATGCGGTGCTCTACTACTACGACTGTATTCCCGCGACTCACCAGGCGCCGAAGCAGCCCCAGCAGATGCTTCACATCCTGGCTGTGGAGGCCGGTAGTGGGCTCATCCAGCACGTAAATATTGCCCGACTTATGCAGCTCACTGGCCAGCTTCAGCCGCTGGATCTCTCCGCCCGACAAGGTACTGGTGGGCTGTCCCAAAGTCACATAGCCCAGGCCTACTTCTTGGAGCGATTGGAGCGGCGTCCGGATGTTCGTCTGCTCAAAGAACGCCAGCGCCTGCTCCACGGTCAGTCCCATCACCTGCTCAATGGTCTTTTCCCGATAGGTATAGCTTAGGGCCGTGGGGTTATATCTCCGTCCGCCGCACTCCTCACAGCGGATGGTCACCGGGTCCGCAAACGCTACGTCCGGGGTGATCTCCCCTTTTCCCTTGCAGACAGGACAAGCGCCTTTAGAATTGAAACTAAACCACTGCACGCTGACCTGGTTGGCCTTTGCAAACAGCTTACGGATCTCGTCCATCACACCGGTATAGGTGGCCGGGGTGGATCTGGATGAGGTCCCGATGGGCTTCTGGTCCACCACGACGGTCCTGGGATACCGCGCCACAAATTCATGGCAGACCAGACTGCTTTTCCCAGAGCCAGCCACACCGGTCACGGCGGTAAGGACCCCCTTGGGAATGGTCACTGTCACGTCCTTCAGATTATTCAGGACCGCATGTTCGATCTGATACCCCTCGGTCCAGGGACGGGGATGGGGATTGATGATATACTGCTCCCGAAGGGAGGCCGCCGTCAGTGTACCGCTGTCCCGCAGATCCTGTACAGATCCCTGGTACACAACCATTCCTCCCTGCTCACCGGCATTCGGTCCCAATTCGATCACATGATCCGCCAGCTCCAGGATCTGCCGGCTGTGCTCCACCACCAAGACGGTGTTGTGCTGATCTCTGAGTTCCAGCAGCAGATCTCCAATGCGTTTGGCGTCCGCCGGATGCAGACCGGCTGTGGGCTCATCGAAGATATAGGTGATATTGCTGAGACTGCTCCCAAGATGCCGCACCATTTTCAGCCGCTGCGCCTCGCCGCCGGAAAGCGTGTCCGTTCGTCGGGATAAGCTCAGATAGTCCAGTCCTACCCGAACCATCCGCCGCAGGCACTGAAGGATCTGATCGGCAATGGGCCGCCCCAGAGGATCGTCGATCTTCTCCAGCACGCAGATCAGATCACTGACCTGCATCTTTTCGCATTCCGCAATGTTGAAGCCGCAGATCCGGGAGGCCAGCGCCTTGGGATTCAGGCCGCTGCCGCCGCAGGTAGGACAGGGCGAGCGCCGCGTGAACAAAGCCGCCTCTTCCCGGACACTGCGCTGCAGCCCGGAGATGTCACGGTTCAGGTAGAGCCGGTTGAAACGGGAGACCACACCCTCATAGGGAAGCTTTGACACTTGTCCGGTGTTGTTGCGGGCATAGTCCATAACCAGCGGCGTGTCCGGTCCGATTCGCAGGATCTGCCACTCCTCCCGGGTGAAGTCCCGCAGCTTCTTGTCCGGGTCCAGCTGCGGGTTGTTGTAGTAGTAAAAGGACTGCCAGCTCCCGGTGGAAAACTGGCTGAAACGAATGGCCCCTTCCCGGATGGATTTCTCCCGGTCAAACATCCGCTCCTCGTCCAGCTGGACTCGTACACCCAATCCGGTGCAGTCCGGGCACATCCCATGGGGATGGTTCATGGAGTAGGCCATGGAACCTCCGGCACTGGGCCGTCCCACCCGGGAAAACAGCAGGCGCAGCAGCGGAGCAGCGTCCACCGCTGTCCCAACCGTGGAGCGGGCATTGGCACCGATGGGCTGCTGGTCCACCACCACGCAGGGGGTCAGATTCCGGATATCCTCCACCGGTGGCCGCTCATGCCGGGGCAGTCGATTCCGCAGGTACAGCGGATAGGTAGACTGCCACTGCCGTCCGCTCTCCTCTGCAATGGTGTCAAAGGCCAGAGAGCTCTTTCCTGAGCCGGAGACTCCCGCCAGCACCACCAGCTTTTCCTTTGGAATCTCCACATCGATATGCTTGAGGTTGTTGGCACAAGCCCCTCTGATTTCAATCTGTTCTCTGCTCTGCATATTCTCCACTCGCTATTCTCTTAATGCGCGGTCTCTCCGCTCCGCCCGCGGACAGCTGAGCAGGCGCGGTCCTCCGCCGCAAAATCAACCAATAGGGGATCAATACCGACAAGACGCACACCCAGCTCAAAGGAAACGAGGCGTATACCCAGGCCACATCCACCGTTCCGGCCTCCAGAAGGGAGATCCAGACAAGACGCACTCCGCAGGTCCCCAGCAGGTTGATGACCATGGGGGCCACCGATCTTCCGTATCCCCGGATCCCTCCCATGAGGACATCGGCGATCCCCCACAGGGTATAGACAGAGGCCACGGTCCAGAGGCGGTGCACACCGGCTGCGATCACCGCCGGGTCCTCGTTGTACAGGGCAATCAGCTGGCCGGACAGCACTAGGGCCGCACTGCTCTGAACAACACCCAGGAGCACCGTACAGGAAAGACAGACGCGCATGACCTTTCCGATGCGTTCATACTCTCCCGCCCCCAGATTCTGACTGGTAAAGGTCTGGCACGCCTGCTGAAAGGCGTTCATGGAGAGGTAGAGAAAGTTCTCCACGCTCATGGCGGCACTGCATCCAGCCATTACCACGCTGCCATAGACGTTGATTGCCCCCTGAATGGCGATATTGGCAATGCTGAACAGGCTGGCCTGAATCCCGGCGGGAACACCGATGCGGGCAATTTCCCACAAGCGCTGCCGATCCAAACACAGCTGCCTCCAGGAAAAATGGAAGGCATCCCTCTCCCGGGACAGCGAGCGCAGGATCAGGCCCGCGCTGGCCCCTTGGCTGATCACGGTGGCCAGAGCCACGCCCGCCACATCCATTTCCAGCGCGATGACAAAATACAGGTTCAGTCCCAGGTTTAGCACCCCGCTCAGCAGGAGAAACAGCAGCGGCCGCTGGGTGTCTCCCTTTGCCCGCAGTGCGGCGGCACCGTAGTTGTACAGCATGGTAAATGGCGTCCCCAGAAAATAGATGCGGACATAGAGCAGCGCCAGAGGCCGCACATCCGTTGGAACTGACATCAGCTGCAGCGCTGCGTCAGCGGCAAGAACCCCCACGCCTCCCAGCAAAACGCCTCCGGCCAGCGCCAATGTCACAGCGGTGTGCAGCGACCGGGAGATTTCCCGGTCGTGCCCCGTCACCCCCAGGTAATGGGCGATGACCACATTGACACCCACGGACGCTCCGATCAAGAGGTTGACGAACAGCGCGATGATGCCGACGGTGCTGCCTACGGCAGCCAGGCTGGCATGGCCGGCAAACCGGCCCACCACCACGCTGTCCGCCGCGCTGAAGAGCATCTGCAGGATGTTGGACGCCATCAGCGGAAGGCTGAACCGCAGGATCTTGCCCAGCAGCGGGCCGTGGGTCATATCGATGGAAAACCGGTCCCTCATACTCCCAGCCCCGCCCCGGAGAGCCGCTGCTCCGCCGCCTCCAGCGAAGGATAGCCGCAGCGGCCAATCGTATCTTCCAGGATCATACGGTTCATGTTCCGCCCCGCTTTCTGCAGCTTTTCCACGTAGGCGGCATACAGTCTCAAAGTCTCCACGGAGTAGGTCAGAAGTTCTCCCCGCAGATATGTCTCAAAGGAGGCGGCGTTCTGACGGTCGGCGGAGCGGGAGATGTCCCGCCCCCGGCTGGCCAGCACAGGGTACTGCGCGGCCAGTTCTTCCTGCCAGCGGACATGCTCCCGGCAGATCCAGTCCGCCAGCCACTCTTTTTCCAGGGAGGGCACCGGCAGGAAGCCCCGCAGCGCGGCGTACTCCGCCGGATTGGTCCGCTCCATCATATAGGCGTATTTCTCACACAGCAGGTTCCGCCCCTCCGTCTGGGCGCTGCGCAGATCGTCCAGATAGCTGTCCAGCATGGGCTGGTTCCAGGCCCGCATCTGGCTGGTGCGCATCAGGCGGAAGGTCTCCCAGTCATCCTGGCAGTGGGCCCGGCCGCCGCAGTTCTGGACCTTGTCCATCATCTCCCACTCGATGCCCACAATGGTCCCGATGGTCTCTTCTCTTCTCTCCATAGTCCTCATTCCTCCATCACATGGCTCTTCCGCAGGACCGGGTCCCGGATCCCATCCCGCACTTTCTCCGCATGGGGCAGCAAAAAGGCGTCTGTTCCCGATGACAACCCCTGTCTCCTCAGTTCCTCCGCCGTGTCCCAGCAGATCGCCTCCACCACCTCCGCCCGCTCCGGGCCGTCCGGCGCGGCCACCAGCGCCTCGAACCGCTCATAGGCGTCCGGCAGCCGCTCCATGCCCCGCAGTCCCCGGTGTCGCCACTTGTAAAAGGGCGCGTAACGGCGGTTCATCAGATACACCGCGGACATGGCGGCGTCCGTGAAGGCCGCCAGCGCCTGCTGCGCCGCCACCGGTTCCCCCCTCCGCAGGCAGCGGGGGTAATTGTACTGCCCGGCCTGGGCCATCACCGCCAGGCGGGCCGCCAGCTTTTTCCGCCGCACGTCCTCCGGATAGAAGGCCAGAAGGCGCTCCCGCACCGCAGAAAACACACCCAGCGGGTCCTGAAATACGGCACCGTTGACTGCCGCGGCCAGGAAGGCCTCCGGCGCCCGGCGCCACTGCTCCAGTGTCTCCGGCCCGTGGGGACAGCCCGTGTAACGGGCGTACCAGCGGGGGATGCACAGACAGCCCACCCGGCCTGCGCCGCCGGGCGTCTGCCGCCGCGGCGGCCAGCCCTCAAACGCGGGAGGAAGGGAGTGGTACAGCTCCTGCACCGCCGCTCCCAGCCGGGCGTGGTCCGGCTCCGTCAGCCAGATGCAGAAGCCGGGCCCCCAATCGTGGTCTCGGGAGAGGTCGTCATCAAAGCCGAAGCACTCGGACCCCTCGCCCGCCAGGCCCACCGCCGCCCGCTCCAGCGCCTCCGGCAGCCGCGCCTCGAACGCGGGCAGTCCCGCGCGCTCCCAGTAAGCCCGGGCCAGTGCGAGGCCGTTCACAGGGCCGCCTCCGCCCGCAGGCGCCGCAGATCCTCGGCCACCGCTCTGGCGCGGTCGCTCTTCGCTCCAAACAGGCGGGTGTAGACCGCCTCTGCCCGCTCCAGCACAGCCACCGCACCCTCCCGGTCCCCCAGCCGCTCATAGACCCAGCGCATGTTCTGACAGGTGATCCCGTATTCCTCATTCTCACCGAAAAACCGGCGGGTATACTGGGCGGACTGCCGGTACAGCGCCAGCGCCCGCCGCAGATCCCCCTGCCCGCACAGGAACCCCGCCAGGCTGTTCAGGACCGCCGCATAGTGGACCCGCTGTTCCTCCGGGCACTTTTCATATTCCTGCAGGGCCCGGTTCACGCACAGCAGCGCCTTGTCCCGGTCCCCGGCGGCCTGATACAGCGTGGTGAGGTTGTTGTAGGTGACGGCCAGTTCCGCCTGCCGGTCCCCGCGCCCCTCCAGGCGCTTCAGCGCCCGGAGCAGGTAGTCGATGGCCTTCCCCAGTTCCCCGGTCTCCCGGTACACCAGAGAGAGGTTGTTCAAAACGCTGGTATAGGCGTCGCTGTCCTCCAGGCCCGCCTGCCGGTAACACTCCATAGCCCGCAGGAAAAGGCTCTCCGCCTCCGAGGCCCTGTGCAACAGGCGGCAGGTGCCCGCCATGTTGTTGAGGACAGTGGCATAGGCCCCGCTGCCCCGCCCCCGCAGTTCCCCGGCCAGAAACTCCGCCCGCCGGAACGCAGAAAGGGACTCTTCATACCGGCCCGCGCCCCGGAAAAAGGAGCCCAGCTCGTTTCGGACGGCCAGTTCCAGCTCCCGGTCCGTCTCCGCCTCCGCCCGGCAGAGACTCTCCCGCAAAAACGCCTCCACGGCCTCGGGAAATCCCTGCCGGTAAACGCCGTCCAGCTGTTCAAAAAAGGGACTCAGTCTCTCTTCCATACCGGCTCCTCTCTCCGCCCCCCTAGTTTTCTACAATTAGCAATTATAGGGAATCCGCCCGCTAGATGATTTGCACAAACTCATGTGATTTTTGCCTGCCGTCTGTACCCACGCGCACGTGAGAGATTGCAAAAAACAGACGAGGTCAGGCACACTCTCCTCACCGGCGCGCCGCTATAATCAAAAGTAAGCTGAATGGTCTGTTGCCGGCTGTTCCCATGCCGCGGCCATCTCAAACACACAGGAGGTCATGTTATGGAAAATTTTGAGTTCTACAGCCCCACTTACTTTGTCTTTGGCAAGGGCACCGAAAACGAAACCGGCAAATTCGTGAAGAAGTACGGCGGCCACAAGGTGCTGATCCACTACGGCGGCGGCTCCGTGGTCCGCTCCGGCCTGCTGGACCGGGTGAAGGCCTCCCTGGACGCCGAGGGCATCCAGCACGTGGAACTGGGCGGCGTCAAGGCCAGCCCCCACAGCGATCTGGTCTATCAGGGCATCCAGCTGGCCCGGAAGGAGGGCGTGGACTTCGTCCTGCCCATCGGCGGCGGCTCCGTCATGGACTCCGCAAAGGGCATCGCCCTGGGCGCCGTCTACGACGGGGATTTCTGGGACTTCTACTGCGGCAAGGCCGGCCCCGTCACCAAGGCCCTGCCAGTTGGCTGCGTGGTCACCATCGCCGCCTCCGGCTCCGAAGGCTCCACGGACTCAGTGGTGACTCTGGTCACCGAGGACGGCAAGCAGTACAAGCGCTGCGCCGACGGCGACATCCTGCGCCCCCTGTTCGCCATCATGAACCCTGAGCTGATGATGACCCTGCCCCCCTATCAGACCGCCAGCGGCATCGCCGACATCATGGCCCACTGCATGGAGCGCTATTTCTCCCACACCAAGGAGAACGAGCTGACGGACCGGCTGCTGGAAGCCGTGATGCTGACCATGATCAAAGAGGGCAAGCGCGTTATGACGGCCCCCTCCAACTACGACGCCCGCGCCAACATCATGTGGGCCGCCATGGTGGCGCAGAACAACTCCACCGGTGTGGGCCGTGCGCAGGACTGGGGCACTCACCACATGGACAATGAGATTGGCATCCTCTACGGCGCCTCCCATGGCGCAGGCCTGGCCCTGCTGTTCCCCTACTGGATGGAATACGCCATGAAGACTCAGGGACCGGAGCTATTCGTCAAGTACGCCACCCGGGTATGGGGCTGCCAAAACGACTTCGAGCACCCGGAGGTGACCGCCAGAGAGGGTATCCAGCGGTTCCGCGACTTTATGACGGAGATCGGCATGCCCGCCACCATCAGCGAGCTGGGCGGCAAGGAGGAGGACATCCCCGTCATGGTGGAGAACATGTTCTACGGCGCTCCCAACCACGGCAGCTTTGTGAAGCTGACCCCGGAGATCGCTGCGGAGATCTACAAGATGGCTCTTTGATTCCATCGTCCACATCACTTTTCTTCTTTATTCATAAGCAAGGCAGTCCAGGCAGCTTCGGTTGCCTGGACTGCCTTTTACTGCGCCTCAGCAGGTTTCCGTTTTGCAGGCTCTTCTCCCCGGTTCGCCGCTCCGGTCAGAGCCTCCCGGCCCTCCCCCGGCGGACCGCCGGAGGGGGCGGGCGCCTCTTTGCGTTTCCGCAAAAAGGACTCTGCAAAATCGCAAAATAATTTTGCGCAAACCTCCCACGGCCGCCGTCACCGCCGTCCGCCCCGCTTTGCCCCCGTTTCTCCGTTTTGTAAAAAATGACTTTGCAGTTTCTCATGTGCGGCCTCCAAACAGCCGAGGCGCAGCATATCTTTTGGCGTTTTTGCACAATTATCACGGACTTGTCATTTTCTGTTTTTGTGTTGTGGCACATTTTTTGCTATATAGCTTTGGCAGTTGGGCGCCCCCCTGAATGACCGCAAAAAAGGAGAAAGGCATCATGAACAACGCAAGACGTAAATTCAAACTCGGTATGCACAGCTATACCCTGCACCTCAGCGGCTGTGGAGAGAGCTGGGGCTTTCAGTCCTCCGGAGAGATCCATGCGTTTGAACGGGTTCTGACGCTGGATAAGCTGATGGAATTTGCCGTGCAGGAAGGGATCGACGTTCTCCATATCACACTGGTGGATCTGGACAACGACACCTCCCCGGAGCATCTGGCCCATGTCAAGGCGCTGTCCGAGCAGTTGGGCGTAGAGCTGGAGCTGAACGTCTCCTTCAACGCCCCCTGTGATCCCCGCGTCAACACCACCATCGACCGGGCCGTTGAGATTGGCCACGCCATCGGCGCGAAGCTGGTGAAGTTCAGCACCGATGTGGAACACGGAGAGAAGCTGTCCCATTCCTGCATGAGCCCAGAGGCCATGGTGCAGTGTGCCAAGCTGGTGACGGAATTCAAAAAGAATCTGCCCCTCATCGAAAAGTACAACATGAAAATCGCCATCGAGAACCACTGCGATCTGTGGTCGGACGAGGTCATCTGGATGGTGACGCAGATTGATCATCCTCTGGTGGGAGCCTGCCTCGACACCATGAATTCCCAAAATCTGATGGAGGGCATCGCCTCCTGCATCGAAAAGATGGCGCCCTACACGTATTGCTGCCACTTCTGCGACACCAAGATCATTGTTGATCCTGACGGCGTGCATTCCTACGGCTGCACTCTGGGCGAGGGCAGCATCGATCTGGTCCGGGTCATGAACACCCTTCGCCGGGTGGCGCCTCCCGAGCTGGACACCATTGACCTGGAGATCGAAATGCCCCTGTCCATGTACACCCTGGAAGAGGGCCGGGCAGAGGAGATCAAAGCCATGCGCAAGAGCATCCAGTATCTGCATGACGTATTGGACGTCGGTGTCCGGGGACGCTAAAACAGCTCCGCAGCATGCATCGACGGTCGTGACCGTTAAAAAGTGAGAGTAGAGAAAGGAAAAAGACTATGGCAAATTTTATCAATACATTGAACGGCCTTGTCTGGGCAACCCCTCTAATCGTATTGACCTTCGGCGGAGCCCTGCTCTATACCATCATTCTGAAGTTCTCCAACATCAAAAACGTCAGATTACAGTGGAAGCTGCTCAAATCCGGCGGCGGCTCTCAGGAGGGCATCTCTCCCTTTGAGACGTTCTGTTCCGTCGTGGCCTACCGCGTCGCTGTCGGCAACATCGGCGGTGTGATGGTGGCCATTCTGTACGGCGGCCCCGGTGCCGTGCTCTGGATGCCCATCACGGCACTTGTGACCTCCGCTATCTCTTACGCAGAAAACAGCCTGGGCCAGGTCTACAAGGTCCGGATGGATGGTCAGTACCGCGGCGGCCCCTACTTCTACATGGCCAACGGAATCAAGTGGAAATCCCTGGGCAAGGTCATGGCGGTCATCTTCGCCCTGTTCGCAACCATAGGTGTTCCCTTCATGGTGACCGGACCCAGCGCCAGCAATATTTCCATGGCGTTTGAAAACAGCCTGGGCGTGGCACCCATCATCTCCGGTATCGTGATTGCGGTCCTGCTGTTCCTAGTGATCTCCGGCGGCATCCGCCGGATCGCATCCGTCTCCACCATTATCGTCCCCTTCATGACGATAGGCTATCTGCTGCTGACGATCATCACCCTGGTCGGCAATGCCTCTGCTGTCCCCGGCGCCATTGCCACCATCTGCGCCAGCGCCTTCAACGGCAGCGCCATGTTCGGCGGAATGATCGGCGCCGCTTTCTCCTACGGCGTCAAGCGGGCCGTCAACTCCTCCGGCGCCGGCTTCGGTGAGACACCCGCCTCTGCGGCGGCGGCTGAGACGTCTCATCCCGCCACCCAGGGTCTGGTCACAGCCTTTTCCGTGTATATCGATGTTGCCGTCTGCATCTGCTCCGGCTTGATGGCAATCGTTACAGACTGCTTCAACGTCATGGGCCCCGACGGCTCCACCTATCTCCACATTGGCGAGGGCTCTGCCAAGATGGCCGAGCAGGCCGCCACCAACACGGCCGGCGTCGTGTGGGTCCAGGAGGGTGCCAACACCGCCCTGCCCATCGGCGGCATCCTGGTAGCCATTATGCTCGCCTGCTTTGCATACTCCACCTGCATCGCATATTACTATGAGGGCGAGGCCGGCCTTGCCTATCTGTTCCGCAACAAGTCCGCCGAATTCCGCAACAAGCTGATCTGGATTATCCGCATCGCGATGCCTATTTTCTTCGCGCTGTGGTCTGTGGTCCCCGCCGCCACCGTGTGGGCCGTCAGCGAGATTATGTTCGGTCTGATGGCATGGTTTAACTTGATTGCCTGCATCCTGCTGATCCCTACAGTCAAAAAAGTGAACGATGACTACTTCGCACAGCATAAGGCTGGGGTATCCGACCCTTATTTCGATCCCGAGAAGCTTGGCATCGAAAACGCCGACATCTGGATGGACATCAACGCCGACCGAATCAAGGCTGGAAAATAAAGCAGCCGGACGAATCTTGCAAGTTTAAAAACAATATCGTACAATAAATTTTAACAGGCACTGTACGGACGAGGGGGGCGCGCCATGAACTACAAAGACATTTTCGAGATTCTCTCCCAATGCGGTCTTGGCGCGCTCCTGCTCTCCGGCGACGGAAAGATTCTGGACATCAACGCGATTGGGGACCAGCTCCTCCTTGGAAACGGTGAGATGATCGGAAAGCATCTAAGCAGCATCGCTCCGGCCCTCTGCGAGCCCGTTGAAAAAAAGAAATACGAGAACATTGCTTTCGGGAAGTATGTGATGCGCTGCCCCGCGCCCCAGGCCGACGATCTTCCGCCCCGGGCCCAGTTGGTGACCTTTCAGGACGCCTCCGACAGTGTGCAGCGGGATATGCTTCTGAGCATCGTCAATCAGAGCACAGAGGGCGTGATCCTCTGTGACGAGAAAAGCAGAATCTGCCTTCTTAACGACGCCGCGGTCAAAATGGACTCCATCGTCGCTTCCGAGGTGATCGGAGACAACATCCGAAACGTCTACTTCACCCACGATCACTCGGATCTGCTCGTTCCCACGGTCATCCGCGACAAAACGCCCATGCGGAACGTCCGCCAATACTATACCACCCGGTACGGCCACGATGTGGACATCGTGTCCAACAGTTTCCCGGTCCTCCGAGGGGAACAGACCATAGGTGGGTTCAGCCTCATGGAGGACTGGGCCATGGTGGATCAGCTACACAAGCAGATCATCGACCTGCAGGAGAAGCTGACGGAGCTGACCTCACCAGGAAACAAGCGAAGCACCAAGAGCACACTAACCGCGAAATACCATTTTCAGGACATCACTCATGTCAGCACGGCCATGCACGACATCATCACCCACTGCAAGCAGGCCGCGAAATCGGATTCCTCTGTGATGATCTATGGCGAGACAGGTACCGGCAAGGAACTAATTGCCCAAAGCCTGCACAACGCCAGCAAGCGGGCAAACGGCCCCTTCCTGGCCATCAACTGCGCCGCCCTGCCGGAGCCTCTGCTGGAGAGCCTTCTGTTCGGTACGGAGCGTGGCTCATATACGGGAGCGGAATCCCGGGCAGGCCTTTTCGAGCAGGCCAACCACGGCACCCTTCTGCTGGATGAACTTAATTCCATGAACATCAGCGTCCAGTCCAAGCTCCTGCGGGTGCTGCAGGACGGGATGGTCCGGCGGGTGGGCAGTGTCTCTGAGACCCACGTGGATGTGCGGGTGCTCTCCAGCATCAATGTTCCGCCGTATCAGGCCATTGCGGAGGGAAACCTCCGCCAGGATCTGTTTTACCGCCTGGGCGTGGTGAATATCACCGTTCCGCCTCTGCGGGAGCGGCGGGAGGACATCCCCCTGCTGGCCAAGCAGTTCATCATGGAGTTCAACAAAAAGCTGGGCAAAAATGTCTCCAACCTGCATCTGGACACCCTGAATCTGTTTCAGGAGTACCAGTGGCCCGGCAATGTGCGGGAGTTCCAGCATGTAATTGAGCACGCCATGAACATTATCCCCGCCGACTGCTCTGTGCTCACGCCGGAATACATCTTCATGCCAGCGGTCCAGCATCCTCCGGCGGCAAGCGGGACACCGCTCCCGGGCACCTCTCAGATGCCGAAAAAACGCGCTCCAGCAGAGGAGGTCTCCCTGAACGGTCATATGCAGAATGTGGAGCGGGAGGCAATCTGCAAAGTCCTTCGGGCCTGCGGCGGCAACGTGACCAAAGCCGCGAAGCTGCTGAAAATGAGCCGCCAAAGCCTGCAGTACCGGATTAAGCGTTATCAGATTGACCTCCAGGAGCTGATGCAGGAGGCTTTTCAAGACCTGGATTTTTAACTGTATGCTTTCCCTTTCACTGTGCGTGAAAACGCACACTTCCTTAAAGGAAGAGAGCTGATGCCGACACATCAGCTCTCTTCCGCATTTTTCTCAACAACTGCGCCGGCAGCTCACCAGCCCAGCTTCGCCAGGAATTTGATCTTGCTTCTGGGGGCCATGGGCTCTCCGTTGTCCGGTGCATCAGCCACCTCGGGCTCCGGTTCAAACTTGCCGTCCGCTCTCCGCGGACGCTTCAAAATAAATCGGATGAAGCCAAGCATGCAGGCCAGGCAAATGAAGCACATGGGGATACCGGCAAAGGACTTGATGGTCTTGACGCCATCAATTCCACCCAGCACTACAAATACCGCCGCCACCACGGCAAAAACGGTGCCCCAGAACAGCTTCATCCAAATGGGAGCCTCCGTGGTCTCATCGGAGTCATCCATACACATGCCGGCCAGCGTCACCGCCATAGAGTCGCACTGGGTGACAAGGGAGATCGTAATGATCGCCAGCATGACAATCTTGGCAATCGTGCTAAGCGGCAGCACGTCGAACAACGCCAGTGTCAGCGCCTCGGCTCCCTGGGTGTTATAGATGCTCAGGAAGTCCATGCTGCCCTCCCACAGCTGCGCGTGCAGGATTGTGCCGCCAAAGACCGTGAACCAGACAATACCAAACAGGGCAGGCAGCAGCCACTCGATCAAAACGAACTCCCGCAGCGTACGGCCGTTGGCGCAGCGGACCATGAACAGGCCCAGCAGCGGCGCATAGGCCATCCAGTCCACCCACCAGTACATATCCCAGTTCTGGGGCCACATGCCTGCATCGGGATAGGGCGCGGTATTCAGGCTGTTGGCGAAGAACTCGGTGAAATAGCTGCCCAGGGTCTCCGTGAACAAATTGCAGAGATAGGTAGTGGGTCCGGCCAGGAACACAAACAACAGCAGAATAAAGAAGAGCTGGACGTTCCGGTTGGAGAGCCAGGTGATTCCCGCCCGCAGACCACTGATGGCGGAGGCGTTATAGCACACGAACATCACGGCAATGATTGCAACATAGATGATCATGCTGGGCTCAATGCCCGCAAATGCCTTGACAGCGGTAGAGAGCTGCATGGCGCCGTATCCCAGGCCGCCCGCCACAGCGGCGGTCAATGCGAAAGCAGACCAGGCGTCAAAGGCGTTGGCCCATTTGCTGTGAATCACATCTTTTCCGAAAATCGGGATCAGCATCGTGCTGGTCCGGAAGGGTGCCCGCTTGTTCAGGATCAGATAGGCCAGGATGACGCCGGTGACCACGCAGGTGGCATAGGGCGTCAGGCCCCACTGCATGAAGCAGCGCACCATGCTCCAAAGGACAGCCCCGTTGCTGCCGGCCTCCAAACCGGTATACGCCGGGGGCTCCATGGCAAAGATCAGCGGCTCCGCAGCGCCCCAGAACACCACGCCGGCGCCGATTCCGGTGCACAGCGAAATGCCGAACCACTGCATCATGGTGAATTTGGGCTTAGCGTTGGGACCACCCAATTTAACCTTTCCCAGAGGAGTGACCATTACAACAATACAGAATATGACCATGGCCAGGCACACCAGACTGGAGAACCAGCCCAGTCCCCACATCGCATTGTTCATCACAAGATTATAAAGAATGTCATAAAACTTCTCTGCATTGATCAGAATGGCCCCCAGCATGATTATAAACAGAACCACCGTCACCGACATGACGGACCATTTGACTTTCACTTTCTCTTTCACTTTTTCTTCCTCCCTTAATATTGGCAGTTTTCCGGGGATTTGCTTGGTTCGACCCTCCTCCTATACGGTTCATTTTGTGTGCGGGGGATGTGGATGAGATGAGAAATTAGGTATCGGGGCACGGCCGTCCGGCTCCAGCCCCGTTATCCCAGACGTTTGAAGCAGGGGCACTCTCGGTAGGCCTTGGGTGTCATACCGGTGATCGAATGGAAGGCGCGGGTAAAGGTGGAATTACTGCTGTATCCCACCATCACCGCAATCTCCATGACGCTGAAATTGGTCTCCACCAGCAGATCCTTCGCCCGGTTCACCCGGATATGCCGCAAATACAGGCTGGGGGAACAGCCGGTCTGCTGTTTGAACCAGTCGTTGTAATAGGTGACGTTATAGCTCTCCATCTCCGCCAGCTGATTGACGGTGATGGGCAGATCATAGTGTTCTCCGATGTACCGAATGGAAGGCGCGGCACAGTTTTCGCACAGTTTGCTGTACAGATAGCTGTAGAGATGGCGGACGGACTTGCTGTCCGGGTTCTGCCGCAGCTCACTCTGGATCAGCTCCACCAGCTGGGTGATCTGGCCGTGCATGGATACCACAGTGGGATAGCACAGCGCCGCCACCTCCCGGTTATCCAGGACTTCCAGCGGCAAATTGAGTACCAACAGCCGCCCGCGGTAGTTGCAGCGGTGGTTCATGCCGGGCGGGATGAAAAACAGCTCCTGGAGCTTCACCTCATACTCCGTCTCCTCCGCGCGGATCCGCATGGTCTCCTGCAGAGGCACCAGGATCTGGGGATACGGATGGCTGTGCTCTCCCGTGCACTCCTGAAAGATCTGAATACAGACGTGCTCGCTCATGATGTTACCTCCTCGCTGCGTTCACCGTACAGTCTTCACATACCGCCGGACTACGTTCCGGCAGGCCTCCATCTGCTCCGGCGCGGGGGTGGGCACATGCCCCAGCAGATAAGGGCGGCCCAGCTTCTCGTAGGTCGCGGTGCCCAGCTTGTGATAGGGCAGCAGCTCCACATGGTCCAGCCAGTTCAGCCGAGCACAGAAACGGCCGACGTCCTCCAGCTCCCGGGGATCGTCGTTGATCCCCGGGATGATGGGCGTGCGGACCACCAGGCGAGGACATTTTTCCAGCTGATTGGTCCGCAGCAGGTTGTCCAGAATCACCTGATTTTTGACTCCGCAATACTGCTGATGCAGTCCGCTGCTGAAAAACTTCAGATCCACATAGGCGGTATTGATGTGGGGCAGAAGCGGCTCGATTTTCTCCCAGGAGGCAAAAAAGGAAGTCTCCACCGCCGTGTTGATGCACTCCATCCTGGCGTTTTTCAGCAGTGCCAGGGTGAACTCCGGCTGCGCCAGGATCTCCCCTCCGGAGAGGGTCAACCCCCCGGTGGAGATGAAGTAGAAAAGCGAGTCCTTGCGAATCTCCCGCATCACCTCGCCTACGGTCATCCGGGAGCCGTAGGTGTTCTCTCCGGCCCGTTCCACCTGGAAAGACTGACTCTCCGGGGTAGAGCACCACTGGCAGCGGAGGGGACACCCCTTTAAAAACACCACGGTCCGCAGGCCTTCTCCATCGTGGATGGAGGAGCGCTCGATCCGCAGCACGACGCCCTCCCTGTCTTTGTCAAAAGTCTCCAGCATTACACGGTACGCCTCCTTTCCCATCAATGGGCTGCGTCATATCAGGCGCACGGCCCTTCTCCGGATATTCCTGCGGCCTCGGCTCTCCCAGCCGCGCCGCCCGGTCTCTGCGCCTGTAATACAGGATGGAAAAAAGAGCGGACGCGATACCAAACGACTCGCTGAGAACGCCGGAGTACGAACTAACATAGAAGTTGTAAATGATCCAGCCCGGACCGACAACAGCGATCTTTCCCAGACGGATGACCGTCTCCCGGCATGTCCAGTTGGTCAGGACAAAGAAAATTGCGGAGATACACGGCAGCAGGCTATACAGATCCTTCCACGTGACCATGCAGGCAAGGACGGCCAGCAGGCAGAACAGCCAGCGCCAGCCGACCCAGGCAGCCCACTTTTTCCCGTTCATGAAAAACAAGAGTACAATGTTGCTGCAAACCGCAATAGCAATATTGATGCAACCGCTGTACGCTCCCAGCGTCAGGAAATGGACGATAAACAGCCCGTTTCCCACCACCTGCAAAAACACGATCCAATTGCTTCTCTTACAGGCAAAGCTGCTGATGCAAAGGCCCATCCCCGCAAAGCCGATCACCTGCGTGAGTATATCGTACATATCGGATTCCTCTTCCAGAAAAAGTAAGGGCATCCCCGCCGCGGCCGTCCGGCCATTCTTGTGTCAACACACAGTCGCCGGGCCAGGGGCCCGCCTGCGGAGGGGAGCTTCCTCTCCACAGGCACAAGTCCTCCCGCTGCAGGGACCCTTTACCGCGGTCTTATCTTCCGCAGCAGCCACCGACCCAGCTGTTGATCTCCGTGCGGCCGATGATCTCGTCCTGGGTCTCCTTGCCCAGCTCCACAAAGAAGGCGGTGTAGCCGGCCACCCGGATCAGCAGATCCCGGTGCTTATCGGGATTCACCTGAGCGTCGATCAGGGTCTCGCGGTCCACGCAGTTGATCTGCGCGTGATACACGTCCAGCATGCACATGGTCTTGAGCATATTCATACCGTGGGCAATGCCGTCCTCGCCCTTGAGCATCTCCGGCTCGAACTTCATGTTCAGCTGGGTGCCCTGGGTGAAGCGAGCGTGCGGGATGTGGCTGACGGACTTCAGCAGGGCCGTGGGGCCGTTGACATCGGTGCCGCCGGTGGCGCCGATGCCGTCGGTCAGCGGCGTGCGGGCGTTGCGGCCGGAGGGCAGGGCGCCTACCCACTGGCCGATGGGTGTGTTGCCGGAAACCGGCAGCATGCCGCAGGTCATCTTGCCGAAGAGCGTATCATATTTTTCGAACTGATCCACCACGTGGGTAAAGATCTCGCCTACGCAGAAGTCGGCCCGTTCATCGTCGTTTCCGTACTTGGGTGCCGCCAGGCACATGGCCTGCACGTCCTCATACCCCACGAAGTCGGCGTCCAGCGCCTGGATCAGCCGATCCATAGTCAGCTTCTTCTCGTCGTAAACCAGGTGCTTCACCGCTGCCACGGAGTTAATAATATCCGCCTGGCCCACGGTAATCACACCACCGCCCACGGTGTACTTAGCCGCGCCCGGCTGGCTGTAATCCTTGCCCACCTCCATGCAGTGGGGGAAGCCCAGGGACAGCACTGGCACAGGACGGTAGTTCATGCTGAGGTAGTCCAGCAGCTGGTTGCCGGAAGTAATCACATCTACAGCGTGATTGATATGAGCCTTAACGGCGTTGAAGAAGTCGTCAAAAGTCTTGAAATCTCGGGGATCACCAGTGTGGACGGAGACCTGTTCGCCGGTGATGCGGCTGCGGCCGTCGTTCAGGGCCAGCTCCACCATGGCGCCCATGTTGATGTCGGCGATGTCGGTGTATTCCTTCAGCTTGCCGGAGAGGTTGGTCTCCACACAGCCGCAGGGGTTCCAATCCCAGGCCTCGCTGAGGGGAACGCCCTTGTTCAGCATCATGCGGATACCCACATCGTTGGCGTACACCGCCGGCATGGTCAGGCCCATGCCGATGCATTCAACTGCCTTATGCAGCAGAGAATCCGGGTTCTTGGAAATACTGTAGGTCACAGAGAGGTTGGGCTCTTTGAACTTTACGTCTTCTGTGGCCTGAATCATCATGTAGCTGAGCTCGTTGGTGGCATCGTTACCGTACTGGTCGATGCCGCCGCAGCTGGTCTGAACGGTGATGCAGTAGCCGGCCGCATACTGCGCAGTGACCTCGTCTTGGAACAGGGACATCTCCGCCACCTTGATCCACAGGCAGTCCAGCAGTTCCTGGGCGTCGTCGTCCGTGAGGATACCGGCAGCCTTGTCGGCCTTGTAGTAGGGATACAAGTACTGGTCCAGGCGGCCCAGGTTGTAGGAGGAAGCGTTCTGCTCCATGTAGCAGGCGTACTCGTAGGACAGGATAGACTGGCAGGCCTCATAGAACGTGCGGGCGGGATGCTCGGGCACCCAGCGGCAGACCTCCGCGATTTTCAGCAGCTCCGCCTTGCGGGCGGGGTCGGCGCACTCCGCCGCCTTTTGCTCCGCCAGTTCCGCGTGACGGTGGGCCAGGTGGATAACGGCATCCGCCACCATAATTTCGGCGCGATAGAAGAAAGACTTCTCCAGGTCGCCGGGCACCGCGTCATCCAGCTTGGCCAGGGCTTCCTCCGCCTCCTTCTTGATGCCGCCGATGCCCACCTTTAGCAGCCGGCGCCAATCCACGGTGGTCTCACCGTAGCCCCGGACGGCCTTGCGGTCGATGAAGATGATGCCATTGGTGCGCAGGGTCTCCATATCCTTGGGGGCCATCAGCCGCCAGCGGTCCAGAACGCACTTGTTCTTCCAGTAGTCCTTGACTTCCTCCAGATATATCTTCTTACCCTCTTCGCTGAGATAGAACGGGTCGAAGGGGCGGGTGCTGATGGTATCCACTTCCTTCTCAATGACTCCGGAGGCGCTGTCCGGGTTCAGAATACCCGCCCTGGGTTTGAAGCCCACGCCGCCGACCAGCAGCTCGTGGTCCTGGATGTAGATCTGCTTCTTCTCGCAGGTCCTGGCATACCCCGTGGCCTTCTGGAGGATCCAGGGCTGGCCCTCTGTCTCCTTGAATCCCTCGGTGACGTATTTGGCGTTGTAGACGTCCATATCCACCCGGGTATTCAAATACTGCTGCCGCAGCGCCTCAATGCGCTCCATATAAGCTTTTGCCATGTCATGTGCCTCCCCAATCAAGTTTTTTGGTTTTACCGAATTTCAGTTCCCTCTTTGCTGACTGCTCTATTCGTCATAATATTTAAGCAAAATATATGCCAAAACATCAATCTTCCGATTTTTTACCGGGCATGATGCATTTATCCCTGTGCAGTCTGCACAGACTTTGCCGTTCTTCTGTTGTTTTTGTCCAACTTTCGTCTGCGAGTTTTTCTCTTTCCCACAAAGGTGGGATCTCCGGCGTCCAAACCGCTCTCACCGGTGCAAAATGGATAGGTGCAAACTATTTTGCAGTTCTTTTGCATCCCCCGCAAAAAATATTTGCTCCCCCCGTTTCCCTTGTCACTTTTGCACAAGTTTTCTCTTCCCACCCTCTGTGTCCGTCGTTTGATGACACAACAGCGCTCTCCCGGGGAAAGGTCCCTCTGCCGGGCCCGTCTTCACAAAAAAAGTTCTGCGGACCGCGACAAGCCGCGGTCCGCAGAACCAGGTATAGGAGGTAAGGGAATTCAGATCATTTCGGGGTGAACACACCCTGGCGCAGATAGGCCTGCAGCTGCTCATGGGTCATGTGGCCGATCTCCAGATAGTCCAGCGTGTACTTGCTCTGGCCGGCCAGGTCTCGCTTGAGCATGGTGCTGGCCAGCAGGATCATGGAGTCAATGATGGGGGTCTCTACGCCGTACTTCTTGCCCAGCTGGCTCATGAGATAGCAGCCCACAGGCACGTCCTCGGTGATGTAGCGGTTCTCCAGATCGAAGGGACCGTCGCCAAAGAAGTTCTCATACTTCTCTGTGAAGGGAACGGCGAAGTCTGGGCCCATGTACTCCTTGCCGTACATGGTGGTACGGGAGAAGAAGTCCTCGTAATTGACCGTGCACAGACCCACTTCCATGGCCTTGGCCAAGGCCTTCTCCTCCTCCCAGAACCGGGCCTGGACCTCGGCGATGGCCGGGCACAGGGCAAAGCCGTACAGGGAGTAGTTCTTCTTCTCCTGACCCAGGACGGTGTCAAAGTTCTGCATGACGGCGGCGCCCAGAACAGCGCCGGGCACATGGATGACCGGGTTCACGTTGGACAGGTTGATGTCCAGCACGGTGTTGCCCCGGACGAAGCCGTGGTGGAACTCCTCGCCCTTCTTGGAGATGGTGACCTCACCCTCTGCATCCATAATGGCGCCGAAAGCGGGAATGTACCAGGCAGAGGCCATGAAGTCATCGGTGTCAGTATCGGGCAGGGCGCAACCGCGGATGGTAGTGATGCGGTCCTCCACCTTGCACTCGTTGGTGACCACACCGCCGCGGCGGACGACACGGATGCCGTAGGGAGCGGTATACCAGGCGCCAACGATGACCTTCTTGGTGCAGCCCATCTCCCGCATCAGCTTCCGGCAGATGAAAGTGCCACAGTTGTCCGGCAGGATGTGGATCACCTGACCATCCTCCAGCAGGGGGATCAGCTCGCGGAAAATGTCCTCATGGGCGATGGCGACGGCGGCCACGATGATGATGCCGGCGCCCTTGACAGCCTTGGCCATATCGTCGGTGGCCATGGCAATCTTTACCGTACCCTTGCGCTGATAGCCGAAATAGCTGAACTGGGCACCGGAGAGGGTGATGCCGGTCTTCTCAATGTTGGTAAAGTTGATCTTGGCGAAGCGGGGCTGGTCCCACAGGCGGACCTCCTTGCCCTCCAGGGCGCAGTCCGCAGCCATGGTCTTGCCGACGGCACCGGCGCCCAGGATCGCGATGGGCATATCCTTCAAATAACTCATATCTGCCATTGTAATATCCTCCTTTTGTTTTTCCGTCGGCATCAGCGCCGGCGTGCTTGCTTGGTTTTCTGACTGCTCTCTCATCCACTGAGGCCATTGTAACCAAGGCCAAAACGCTGTGCTTTGCTGAATCTGTCTGGTTTTTTGCAGACTTTCGGATTGTTTTGCGCTATTTTTTGATCTGTGTCCGATTCATTTATATATAAGAAAACCGACCCCGGGAACAGGACAGAAATAGCAAAAAACATGCGAAAAGAGGCAAATCCTCCCTTTCCCGTCTCCGATACAATAGAATCGGAAATGGACCGGCGGACTCTCCGCCTCTGTCCGCAAAGGAGTAACCTATATTGACACCTGACAAGGGGGAAATCGTATGGCAACGAAAATCGAGATCATGGACGGCAACCAAGCAGCGGCGTATATTTCCTACGCGTTCACGGAGGTGGCGGGCATCTTCCCTATCACACCGTCATCTCCTATGGCAGAGTATGTGGATGAATGGGCTGCCAATGGAAAGAAAAACCTCTTTGGTCAGCCAGTACAGGTGGTTGAAATGCAGTCTGAAGGCGGTGCCGCCGGCACAGTTCATGGCTCTCTCCAGTCTGGAGCTCTGACCACCACTTATACTGCCTCTCAGGGCCTGTTGCTGATGATCCCCAATATGTATAAGATCGCAGGCGAGATGCTGCCGGGTGTATTCCATGTCTCCGCCCGCACCCTCTCTGTTCACGCCCTGTCCATCTTCGGCGACCATTCCGATGTGATGGGTGTCCGCAGCACAGGCTTTGCTATGCTGGCATCCTCTTCTCCACAGGAAGTCATGGATTTGGGCGCCGTGGCACACCTTACCGCCATCCACTGTCGGATGCCTTTCCTGCATTTCTTTGATGGATTCCGCACCTCTCATGAGATTCAGAAGATTGAAGCATTGGATTACGAGGAGCTGCGTCCCCTGGTTGATATGGAATCCCTGAAAGCCTTCAGGGCCCACTCCTTGAATCCGGAGCATCCCGCTACCCGCGGCACCACGGTCAACCCGGACATCTTCTTCCAGTGCCGTGAGGCCTGCAACCAGAAGGTGGATGCTATTCCCGAAGCTGTAGAGCACTACATGGCGGAGATCAGCCGTGTGACTGGGCGCCCTTATCATCTCTTTGACTATTACGGTGCTCCCGATGCCGAGCGAGTCATCATTCTCATGGGATCCGCCGCCGAAACCGCCAAAGAGACCGTGGACTATCTGATTGCCAAAGGCGAGAAGGTGGGCCTCATCAACGTCCATTTGTACCGTCCCTTCTCCGCCGAGCACTTCCTAGCCGCTGTTCCCGCTACCTGCAAGCGCCTTGCGGTGCTGGACCGCACCAAGGAGCCCGGCGCCATGGGAGAACCTCTGTACCAGGATGTCTGCGCCATCTACCAGCAACGCGGCATCCCCATGGAGATCGTGGGCGGCCGTTACGGTCTCTCTTCCAAGGACACCACTCCCGGCCAGATTCTAGCGGTGTTCGACAATCTCAAGCAGGACGCACCCAAGCACAACTTCACCATCGGCATCGTGGACGATGTGACTTACACCTCTCTGCCGCTGACGCAGGAGATTGAGACCGCTCCCGCCGGCCAGACCAGCGCCGAGTTCTGGGGCATGGGTTCCGACGGTACCGTGGGTGCCAACAAGAACTCCATCAAGATTATCGGTCATGCCACGGACCTCTACTGCCAGGCTTATTTCGTCTATGACTCCAAAAAATCCGGCGGTCTGACCCAGAGCCATCTCCGCTTTGGCAAGACCCCCATCCGCTCTCCTTACCTCATCTCCGCAGCAGACTTCGTCGCTTGCCATACCCCCTCCTATGTCCACAAATACGACATGGTGAAAAACCTCAAGGAGGGCGGTACGTTCCTGCTCAACTGCCCCTGGGATCAGGACGGTCTGGAGCAGAACCTGCCCGCCTCCATGAAGCGAGCCCTGGCACAAAAGCACGCGAAACTATACACCATCGACGCTATCCGTATCGCCCGGGAACTGGGGCTTGGCAGCCGCACCAACACCATTTTGCAGGCTGCGTTCTTCACCCTCACCGGCGTTATCCCCATTGCGCAGGCGGTCTCTGAGATGAAGGAGGCCATTTACAAGACCTATTACAAGAAGAAGGGGCAGGCCGTGGTGGACATGAACAACGCCTCCATCGACCACGGCATCAATGAGCTCCAGGAAATCCCCATCCCTGACAGCTGGCTGGATGCACAGGATGCCCCCCAGCAGAGCCCGGCTCCCGCTTTCATTCAGGATGTGGTGGCGGTGATGAACCGTCAGGAGGGCGACAGCATCCCCGTTTCCACCGTGGTGAAGTACGGAATGGAAGACGGCACTTGGCCTGCCGGTACCTCCAAGTTTGAAAAGCGCGGCGCTGCCGTGGAGGTCCCGGAGTGGGACGCCTCCAAGTGCCTCCAGTGCAACCAGTGTGCTCTGGTCTGCCCCCATGCTGCCATCCGGCCCATCCTGCTGGGCAGCGCCGAGGAATCTGCCAAGCCCGCGGGCTTCGATACCGTGGATGCCAAGGGCATGAGCGGCAAGTATACCTACCGTCTCCAGGTCTCTCCCTATGACTGCACCGGCTGCGGTAGCTGTGTCAATGTGTGCCTGGCCAAAGAAACCGCTTTGACCATGCGTCCCTTCGAAAGCCAGCTGGCTCAAGCGGATAACTGGACCTACGGCGTGGAGCAGGTGGAGATCAAGCGTGACGCCATCAGCGACAAGAACGTGAAGGCTTCCCAGTTTGCTAAGCCCTATTTCGAATTCTCCGGCGCCTGTGCAGGCTGTGGCGAGACCCCCTACATCAAGCTGGTGACGCAGCTGTTTGGCGAGCGGATGTATGTAACCAACGCTTCCGGATGCTCCTCTGCTTACGGTGGTTCTACCCCCTCCTCTCCTTACTGCACAGACTGCAAGGGCCACGGTCCCGCCTGGGCCATGAGTCTCTTTGAGGACAACGCCGAATATGCTTACGGATACCTCCTGGGTCAGGATGCTGTGAAGCGGCAGCTGGTGGAACATGTCCAGGCTCTGGCCGAGAGCGGCATCGCGGTAGATGCCTGCAATGCCTACCTGGAAAAGGGCAACGATCCGGCATTCTCCCGCGCTGTGAGCGATGATCTGCTGGCTGCCATTGAGGGCGATCCCAGCGATGCGGCAACCTTCATCCGGCAGAATAAGGAATATCTGACCAAGAAATCTGTCTGGGCCTTTGGCGGTGACGGCTGGGCCTATGACATCGGCTACGGCGGTCTAGACCATGTTCTGGCCTCCGGCAAGGACATCAATGTTCTGGTGCTGGATACCGAGGTCTACTCCAACACCGGCGGACAGTCCTCCAAGTCTACTGCGGCCGGGGCTATTGCCAAGTTCTCTGCCGGCGGCAAAGAGGTCAAGAAGAAGGATCTGGGCCTGATGGCCATGAGCTACGGCTATGTGTATGTAGCGCAGGTTGCCATGGGTGCTGATCCCAATCAGACACTGAAGGCGATCCGCGAAGCAGAGTCCTATCCCGGTCCCTCTATCGTCATCTGCTACTGCCCCTGCATCGAGCACGGCATGAAGTCCAGCATGGGCTTGAGCCAGCTGGAGGAGAAGAAGGCTGTGGAGTGCGGATACTGGCATCTCTACCGCTATGATCCTCGCCGCAAGGCGGAAGGGAAGAATCCCTTCCAACTGGATTCCAAGGAACCCACCGGTGACTTCCAGCAGTTCCTGCTGGGCGAGAACCGCTACGCCTCCCTGAAGCTGGCCTTCCCGGAGAAAGCCCAGGAACTCTATGCCAAGGCCGCCCGGGATGCCAAAGAGCGCCTGGAGAGCTATCAGCGCCTGGCAAAGGACTAATCAACAACACACAATAAAAGCAAATGGAGCCCGGCGTTCGCCGGGCTCCTGCATTGAAATCACAAGGAGGATAACGAAATGGCACTGATGACCCCGCAAGAGTACATCGACAGCCTGCGCAAGCTGAACACCCGGGTGTACATGTTCGGCGAGAATATCGAGAACTGGGTGGATCACCCCATGATCCGTCCCTCCATCAACTGCGTCGCCATGACCTACGCCCTGGCCCAGGATCCCCAGTATGCGGATCTCATGACCGTCAAGTCCAGCCTCACCGGCCACACCATCAACCGCTTCACCCACCTGCACCAGTCCACCGAGGACCTCATCAACAAGGTGAAGATGCAACGCCTGCTGGGTCAGAAGACCGCTTCCTGCTTCCAGCGCTGCGTGGGCATGGACTCCTTCAACGCGGTGTTCTCCACCACCTTCGAGGTGGACGAGAAGTACGGCACCCACTATCATGAGAACTTCAAGAAGTTCCTGACCATGGTGCAGGACAACGACCTCACCGTGGACGGCGCCATGACCGACCCCAAGGGTGACCGCTCCAAGGCTCCCCACGACCAGGCCGATCCCGATATGTACGTCCACGTTGTGGAGCGCCGTCCCGACGGCATCGTGGTCTGCGGTGCCAAGTGCCACCAGACCGGCTCCATCAACTCCCACTGGCACATCTTCATGCCCACCATCTCCATGGGTGAGGCTGATAAGGACTGGGCCGTCTCCTTCGCCTGCCCCACCGACGCCGAGGGCATGTACATGATCTATGGCCGTCAGTCCTGCGACACCCGCAAGCTGGAGGAGGACGCCTCCATCGATGTGGGCAACGCCAAGTTCGGCGGCCAGGAGGCCCTGGTGGTGCTGGACCACGTGTTCATCCCCAACGAGTACATCTTCCTCAACGGCGAGTATGAGTTCGCCGGCATGATGGTGGAGCGGTTCGCGGGCTACCACCGGCAGAGCTACGGCGGCTGCAAGGTGGGCGTGGGCGACACGCTGATCGGTGCTGCGGCGCTGGCAGCGGAGTACAACGGCGTGGAGAAGGCCAGCGCGGTGAAGGACAAGCTGATCGAGATGATCCACCTGAACGAGACGCTGTACTGCTGCGGCATCGCATGCTCCTCTCAGGGCTTCCGGACGAAGGCGGGCAACTATCAGATCGACCTGCTGCTGGCCAACGTGTGCAAGCAGAATGTGACTCGGTTCCCCTATGAGATCGTCCGCCTGGCGGAGGACATCGCGGGCGGCCTGGTGGTGACGATGCCGTCCCAGAAGGACTTCCACTCCGACACGGTGGTGGGCCGGAACGGCGAGACTATCGGGGAGATCTGCAACAAGTTCTTCGCCACCCGGGAGGGTGTGAGCACAGAGGACCGTCAGCGGATCCTGCGGTTCATCGAGAACCTGTGCCTGGGCGCGGCCGCCGTTGGCTACCGGACAGAGTCCATGCACGGCGCGGGCTCTCCCCAGGCCCAGCGCATCATGATCGCCCGCCAGGGCAACCTCCAGGCCAAGAAGCAGATGGCCAAGGAGATCGCCGGCATCCAGAACTAAGGTCCCACTGTTGCGGCATTGCGATCCCCGGCCCCTGACGGGCCGCCAAGCGCGCCGCTGCCTCGAAACCGGCTCGCTTGCTCTGCCGCTGGCGGCGCATCGCCGGTTTCCCCCTCACGTTCGCACAGCGAACATGTCGACCCGGCGGGCAGAGGTGTTTTGCCCGAAGTGAATTCGTGCAAAACAGAATTTCATAAGCAAACCTGCCGGAATATTTCATACATCGTTGCGTTTTCCAAATTTGAATATAAGGAGAAGACATCATGGATTTCAATCTCAGCCGTGAGCACCAGCTGGTCCGGAAGATGATGGCGGAATTCACCGAGAATGAAGTGAAGCCCATCGCTGCCGAGACCGACAAGACCAGCCAGTATCCCCGGGAGAACATCGAGAAGCTGTTCGACCTGGGCGTGATGGGCATGTGCGTCCCCAAGGAGTATGGCGGCGCTGGCGCTGACCCCCTGGCCAGTGCCATCTGCATCGAGGAGCTGTCCAAGCAGTGCGCCTCCACCGGCGACATCGTGGCCACCCACAACGGCCTGTGCTGCGATCCCATCATCACCCACGGCACCGAGGCCCAGAAGGCCAAGTACCTGCCCATGCTGACCAAGGGCCACAAGGTCGGCGCCTTCTGCCTGACCGAATCCGACGCCGGTTCCGACGCCGCCAAGGGCCAGACCGAGGCCAAGCTGGACGGCGACCACTATGTCCTCAACGGCTCCAAGATCTTCATCACCAACGGCTACGTGGCCGACGTGTTCGTGGTCTTCGCCATGACCGACAAGTCCAAGGGCACCCGCGGCATCTCCGCCTTCATCGTGGAGAGCAGCTTCCCCGGCTTCTCCGTGGGCAAGCACGAGGAGAAGATGGGCCTGCACGGCTCCCCCACCGCCGAGATCGTGTTCACCGACTGCATCGTTCCCAAGGAGAACCTGCTGGGCCAGGAGGGCAAGGGCTTCAAGATCGCCATGCAGACCCTGGACGGCGGCCGCATCGGCATCGCGGCCCAGGCTCTGGGCATTGCCGAGGGCGCCATGGAAGAGGCCATGACCTACACCAAGGGCCGTGTCCAGTTCGGCAAGCCCATCAGCAAGTTCCAGAACACCCAGTTCACCTTCGCCGACATGGCGATGCGCTCCGAGGCGGGCCGCCTGCTGACCTATCAGGCCGCCGTGCTGAAGGGCGAGGGCAAGCGCTTCACCAAGGAGGCGGCCATGGCCAAGCTGTTCTGCTCTGAGCACGCCATGCTGACCACCACCAAGGCGCTGCAGATGTTCGGCGGCTACGGCTACACCAAGGACTATCCCCTGGAGCGCATGATGCGCGACGCCAAGATCACCGAGATCTATGAGGGCACCAGCGAAATCCAGCGTGTGGTCATCTCCGGCAATATCGGCCTGTAAGAGGAGGAAGAACGAATTATGAAGATCATTGTTTGCGTCAAGCAGGTCCCCGATACCTCCGGCAAGGTGGCGGTGAACCCGGATGGCACCCTGAACCGTGCCTCCATGCAGACCATCACCAACCCCGATGACATGAACGCCGTGGAGGCTGCCCTGAAGCTGAAGGATGCCACCGGCTGCAAGGTCGTGGTCGTCACCATGGGTCCGCCCCCGGCAGCCGGCATGCTGCGGGAGCTGATGGCCATGGGCGCTGACGAGGGTGTCCTGGTATCCGCCCGCGAGTTCGGCGGCTCCGATACATACGCCACCTCCCAGATCCTGGCCGCCGCCATCTCCACCATCGGTGTGGAGGAGGACGACATCGTCATGTGCGGCCGGCAGGCCATCGACGGCGACACCGCCCAGGTGGGCC
>OFLZ01000155.1_pt1 | contig 61458 bp, 69 predicted proteins | sample 1541321 | NCBI WGS metagenome assembly OFLZ01 (sample SAMN04209223, study PRJEB22552) | human gut metagenome | biome: gut; material: feces | host: Homo sapiens | place: USA: Oklahoma | reverse complement strand
GTTGGACATTTGTATTCAGCGGGAGAAAATAACCTTGACAAATCTCGTCTCAGAAGGCCATGCTTTTGCAGTATGCCAGGGAGCATCACTTCCCCAACCCAACCTTTTTCGTGGATGACGGTGTAAGCGGTGTGACCTATGACCGTCCCGGCTTTCAGGCCATGCTGGCCGAAATCGAGGCGGGACGGGTGGCCGTGGCGATCGCCAAAGACCTTTCCAGACTGGGCCGCAACTCCGCGCTGACCGGGCTTTACACCAACTTCACCTTTCCGCAGAACGGTGTTCGTTTCATCGCCATCAACGACAACTACGACACCATTGACCCTAACCGTGTGGACAACGATTTTGCGGGCATCAAAAACTGGTTCAACGAGTTCTATGCCCGGGACACCAGCCGCAAGATCAGAGCCGTCCAGAAAGCCAAGGGTGAGCGAGGCGTACCCCTGACCACCAATGTGCCCTATGGCTATGTAAAAGACCTGGAGAACCCCCGCCGCTGGGTGGTTGACCCGGTAGCCGCTGATGTGGTGAAACGCATCTTCGACCTGTGTATGAAGGGCCGTGGTCCCATGCAGATCGCCAACCAACTGAAAGCGGACAAGGTGCTAACGCCCAGCGCATACAGGGCCTTGCAGGGCATCAAGACCCCAAACAAGAAACCGGAGGACCCCTGCGACTGGCACAGCAGTACCGTTGTGGCGATTCTGGAACGGCGGGAGTACACGGGCTGTACGGTGAACTTCAAGACCTATACCAACTCCATCTGGGACAAGAAGCAGCGGGACAATCCCCTTGAGAAGCAAGCCATCTTCCCCAATACACATGAGGCCATCATCGAGGAAGCCGTGTTTGAGAAGGTACAGCAGGTGCGCCAGCAGCGGCATCGCAAGACCCGTACAGGCCGAAGCAGCATCTTTTCCGGGCTGGTGTACTGTGCCGACTGCGGTGAGAAGCTGTATTACGGGGCGACGAACAATTACCGACCGGAGGGCGCGTTCTTTGACTGTTCTCTCCATTAGAAGCACAAGGACAAGTGCGGTACTCATTACATCCGGGAAACCGTACTCAGCCACATAGTCCTGAAACACATTCAGGCTGTGACGGGCTACATTCTGCGGCATGAGGCACATTTCCGTGCAGTGATGGAGGAACAACTCTGGCTGGAAAGCAGTGAGCAGATCCGCATCCGAAGGAAACGGCTGGAACGGAACGAAAACAGCATCGCTGAACTGAAACGGCTGTTCATCCGGATTTACGAGGACAACGCCTGCGGACGGCTGAGTGATGAGCGCTTCGATATGCTGAGCCTGACCTATGAAACGGAGCAGAAGCAGTTGGAGACCGAGTGCGTAACTTTGCGACAGGAAATTGAAGTACAGGAACGACAGAACGAAAACGTTGAGAAGTTCATTCAGACGGCGCACAAGTATGTGGGCATCGATAAGCTGGACGGCTACGCTCTGCGGGAACTGGTGTCCGCCATCTATGTGGACGCACCGGACAAATCCAGCGGGAAGCGTGTGCAGCACATTCACATCCAGTACGATGGGCTGGGCTTCATCCCGCTGAATGAGCTGATGAAAGAGGAAACGGCGTGACCGAAGTCACGCCGCACCCTTTGAAAACTCAAGGTTTTCACCATTTTTTTATTTTACTGTTTTACGACCACCCGGCCAATGATGTGACCATTATGAAAGAGGGGCACCCAGAAGCGGGTACCCCTCTATTTTGGTGGGTCAGGTTGGAATTGAACCAACGATGTTTCAGATGTCACGGTTTTACAGACCGCTGCGATCGCCAACTACGCGCACTGACCCATATGGCGGAGAGCGCAGAACTCGAATCTGATATCACTTCTGATACGATCCGCTTAGCGGGCGGTCCCCGGGCCTTCCGGGTTCACTCTCCAAATATGGCTGGGGTGGCTGGACTTGAACCAACAAATGCCGGTGTCAGAGACCGGTGCCTTGACCATTTGGCGACACCCCAGTATATTGGCAGGGATAGGGCGACTCGAACACCCACGGGCGGTTTTGGGGACCGCTGTTCTTCCGGTTAAACTATACCCCTGTATGATGATGGTGATGCCTGCGGGATTTGAACCCAGCATTACAAGCTTGAGAGGCTTGCGTCCTAACCAATTAGACGAAGGCACCAGATGGAGATACGGGTCGGATTCGAACCGACGATTAACAGCTTTGCAGGCTGTCCTCTTCAACCTCTTGAGTACCGTATCATGGCTGGGATAGTTGGATTCAAACCAACAGTGGCCGGCATCAAAGGCCGGTGCCTTAGCCGCTTAGCAATATCCTAGTATTATGGAGATCCGCGCCGGACTCGAACCGGTCATTGCAGCCGTGAAAGGGCTGTGTCCTAACCATTTAGACGAGCGGACCGTATGGCAGGGAGAAGTTCTCCCTGCATATTAAGCAACCGAGTGATCGGTAATGAGGATATCATCAATACGCACATGCAGCAGTGCAGCAAGGGCGATAAGATTATCTACAGTCGGCAGCGCAGTGCCGTTTTGCCACTTGTAAATGGCCTGCGGGGAATTGAAGCCGAATGCCATTTGTAGGTCATGCACCGTCAGCCCCGCTGCTTTGCGAAGCATCACAATATTGGTGCCTGTGCGAGCAAGGTTGATCGTTGGAATGTTCATTCTCAAATACACCTCCTATCTGAATTATTTGGCCTCATGGGCATGAAAAAGCCGCTTGTCTGCACTCAAGACAAGCGGCTTCAATAATTCAGAGAAGGAGATCCTGATAGACCGATTCTTTCAGGTCAACAGGTACTCAATCCGATCATATTCTTCTGCTTATCTTGATATGGGCGTGCTTCGCAAAAGCTATATTCCTCGCACTGGAAGATAGCCTGCCATTCGCTCATATAGAAGATAGCGGAAGAAATAGTCTTCATAGTTCTGCGTCCTTTCTGTAGAGATTTGTTCTTGGTTTCTGACTGTACTATACCACAACTCTTTCGGTTTGTCATTCAACTTGTGGTTAAATATCGCTGTTTTCTGGAGAGATGACACCATTCTCAACATAGTATCGGTAGCTGCCGTCGATATTGACCTTGCCCCAGTGCTTAATATCATCATTCTCTTCAAGCTCATCTGGATGGATACAAAAGTCGTCGATCTGGTCGCCATAATCCTCGTCGGCATATACCTGACAATAGTATCCGCCTTCATTAGGCTCACAATCTGGTGTTGCAGAAACATAAAGGCCCCTGTACTCCATGGTCATCGACTCCTTGTACAAAAAAATGCGGTCCCAATATGTCAGAATGCACAAACCGTTTCAAGTGCAGTTTTCACCCATTACACCAGGCTACAGCCTCTTTGAATTGCTCCCATGTAATAGCTGTACCGTATTCATCATAGATGCTGAACTCGGGATTGTCGCGGAGCCACTGCTCTACGGAGAAAATGTCTCGAAACCCGTTCTCGACTCTCCAGGAAAAATGACCGGCTCTTGCTGTGCCGATCACGACGGACGCACTTTCCGGTTCCTCAATCTGAAAGAGGAACTGATTTGAGATTTTATTAAGCAGTTCATCCATGGTGTCCTCCAGGTCAGAAGTGACGGGGATTTCTTTGATCCGGTTGATGCAATCCGCCTGGATTGCGATTAGCTTTTCCTGAAGAGCAGCCACTTCTTCAACGACCTGTCGTTTCATAAATTCATATTGCGTACTCATTGTGTTTCCTCCCATGAGTCATGACTGCCGTGCACTGCCTTCAAGGCATCTCTATGCGCAACCTCTTCAACAAGATAGTCAGCCTGTGCGACCGTGGATTTTTGTTGTTAAGCTTTACATCCAGAACCGTCCGGACAGACACCCGAACGCGATGGAAACCACGCCCTGGATCATCAGGAACAGCCCCGCCAGAACGGACAGCGTCACCGCCGCAGCCAAGGGGTCCATAAAGGAGAGGAATCCAGCCGCCGCCATCAGCAGGCCGAAGGCTGTCACCCAGCCCCATCCCCGCACTCCAAACCGGCGCAGATCAAAGGAGTTTACAAATTTCGTGATGCCGGAGAACAACAGCCACATACCCAGAATATAGGGCAGGGTCATCATGGTGAACATCTGGTTGCACAGCAGGAAGATGGACAGCAGCACCGTAAGGATGCCATCCACCAAAAACCATCCGGAACCGTAAATACTGCTGCCCGCCGTGGCAAAAATCATAATATCTACCGCACCGGAAAATAACATGGCCATTCCTAACAGGAAGGACAGCCCGCTCAGGGCAGCGCCGGGATGGAGCATACATGCACCACCCGCCACGATCAGCAGCACACCTGCCACGATCCACAGCACGCGGGAAACGGTTTTATTCATACATCATGCCTCCTAAGGAAAAAGAGGGGAATCCAACTTTCCTCCCGTCGATCCATTCGATCTTGTTTCGTATCCCCGCCCGGAACCCGGACGGAAATACGACGCAGGACCGCCGTTAAAAGAAACCGGCCGGGACCCGTCCTTGCGGGCCCCGGCCATTTGGTCACTCAATGGCGATAGCGGTCTGAGCAGGCACCTGCTTGACCTCGGCCTTGGGGACGAACAGCTTCAGAACGCCGTTCTCATACTTGGCCTTCACATCCTGAGGCTCCACATCCTCGCCCACATAGAAGCTGCGGCTGAGGGAACCGGCGTAACGCTCCTGGCGGATATAACGGCCCTTCTTATCCTCCTCGTCCTTGTCCAGTCCCTTGGCGGCGCTGACGGTCAGGCAGCCGTCCTGCAGCTGGATCTCTACCTCGTCCTTCTTAAAACCGGGCAGGTTCATGTCGATCTCGTAACCGTTCTCGACCTCCCGCACATCGGTGTTCATCAGGTTCTTCGCATGCTTGCCGTACAGCTCATGTTCGGCCTTCGGGAACATTGCGCTATTAAAGAAATCATCAAACAGGTTCTCACTAAAAATACTGGGTAACATAAATTGTTCCTCCATTCAATTCCCGCTCTCGGTTCCGGGAGAAGCTCCCGGTCCGGAGCTTGAGTATTTATAATTTGATTTGATCTCTTGGGGGGGATCTCTTTATCCCTCTCCCTAAAATCGTGTTCATTATAACCCCGTTTTTAGCAATGTCAATATACGAGTGCCAACGTTTACAAAATCAGCGATCTTTGTTCACACTTTCCTGCTATTTTTGAGTATTCGTTTTGTTATATTCGATTTTTCTTTGGTTTCGATTTAAATTATCGTCATTTTGTTTATAAATTAAAAACTCGCATCCCGACTTCTTTACATAGAGGGCGCCGGCCTCAGTCAAATCAACAGAGACTTCCTTGCCGGCTTCTTCCCAGGATACGGTGTAACCGGCATCCGGCGCTTCGTATAACCACCAGCCGATATTGTCATACTGGTCTTGCATAGTGTACTTCAGCAAATCGCGCAGTGCGAGCAGGTAGAGATTGTCCTTGTCGAAGGCAGGAAAACCATCGCACATTTTACTGAGGGCCTTATCGAACTCATCAATACGAGCCTCCTGCTGGCGTATCTTCTCAATCGTGCTCAAAAACAGTGCTTTTGGCAGCACAGGCAGCACTCCTTTCTTATTCATGCGCGGATAGGATTTCTTTCAGCGTTCTCGGCTCGTAGCCCATGTAAGGCATCATGCAGCCGACATTGATGGCGCGAATGGGCTTTCCTTGTTGAACATTCAGTTTCTTGTTCTCGTTGAGCTCTTTGACGCATTTCTGGAAGAATGCCTCTTCCACAGTATTATGAGTATGGGCGTAGAGAAGAATCGATCCGCGATGCTGGCCGTTCCACATCAGGATGGGATAGTGCATCAAGCAGAGCTTGTATGTCTTTCCATCAAAGGAATCGGCAATCTCCCGGTAGTCAGTGATTTCCTCAAAGAGCCGCTGATAGCGATAGTCGGACAGGTCATCGTGGTTACCGCGAAACAAAATCTTCTTGCCCTTCAACTGGGCAACCAGCGCGAGTAGTGCACTGTTCTTACCCCGCATGGCCATATCGCCCAGGATATAGACGGTATCACCGTTGTTGATCTTGGCGTTCCAGCGTTCGAGGATGTACTGGTTCATCTCTTCTACCGTAGCGAACGGGCGTCTGTCGTAGTTTCTGCCTTCATCTGTCTGGTTGCGGTTGAATAGGTGCAAATCTCCAATGTAATAATTCATCCGATCCCTCCTCAGGTGATACGGTAGATCACACGAATCTGAGAGGCAGCCCGATCGCCGTAGGACTGATCCGTCCGGTAAGGGAGCGCATCATTGAAGCACTCAACCTGATACTTCAGGCGCTCCACCATGGCCCGGATGTTCTCTGTGTTTGCAAAGGTATCGTTCCAGCGATAGAGCACATACTCGCTTCGGGCAGCCTGAGGCAATTCGAGCAACTCGTGAGCGGTCAGGTATTCGTAGATTTCGTCAATCTTTTGCTCTTCATAAGCTGCGATCTGGTTGCGGGTGACATAGTATTCCATCTGGTACGGGCCGTTAAGCAGCCGTTCAAAATCATCGAGATTCCCGGCAACATAGAAGCGCTCCAGTCGAAGACTATCCTCTCGGCCTTCAAAAGTGCTTGCAAGCAAAAGCTGCTGCGTGCTCTCAGCCAAGTCATCAAAGCTAATTGCCCATGCTCCGTTCACCCGATCCTCCAGCAGTCCAATAAAACTGCGTGAAATGGTGGCGAGATATTGATGCCGCAATTTGCCGTCAATATCCTTGGTATGGAAGTCGATGTTGTACCACTTACCCTCGTACTTGGCCTCGACCATGAAATCATAATAGGTGCTCATGAGATATCATCTCCATTCTTTTGGTTTGGTGCATCGTCCAGAAGTCCCAGCGCTTCCGCAATCTCCGCCTGACGATGCATGCGGCGAATCATGTCCTTTTCTGCCGCAACGGAGGCTTCGTGAGGGATCATAGTGTAGTCATTATGCATGATCCGAATCTTGCCCACTTCTTTCTCGGTGTGGTAGTGGGCGAAATACCAGCGCTCATAATCGAGCTTCGCCTCGATCTGCTCCAGCCATACTTCGGTAGACTTGTCCACGGTACTCTGATCGATCATGGGCAGAAAGACTTCGGTCGGTTCATACTTCAGCGGGCCGGTATGAGACAACACAATATCAATCTTCCAGTTGCGCTCGGCGAGGACGCGCTCCACCTTGGCTTTGATTTCTTCGGAAGGCTGTTCATCTGGGAACCAGCTCCAACCACGGGCCAGACGATAGTATTTATCCACGCTGTAGGCGCCGCCGATGACAATGCAGGAATTGCCATTGAAGTCATAGACCTCGCCGTCAATGGCGAACAGGATATTAGGATAAGCCGGCTGCATCCATACCTTGCCACCGTGATATTCAGCGACCTCATAACCGAGCTCTTCGGTCGGGCGCATCTCGTGATTGCCGTGTAGGCAGAAGAAGGTGATGGGTACCTGGGCAAGTTGGTCTTTCTTCTTTCGGTCCCTGCGGTCATTGTAGTAGTTCAGCCCTGCGTCGCCCAAGATCACAAAGGTGTTTTCCGGTTCAACCTCTCTGCGTGCGCAGAACTCGATCACGCGCTCAAATTGCCCATGGGTGTCGCCAGTCATATATACTTGGTTGCGAGGGGCCAGGATTTCCAGCAGATGGGCTCGCACTTCTTCCTCAGAATAGTATGGGCCCTCTTGTGCTTCTTCGAGCATGGCCATCAACTCTTTTGCTGCTTCTTCTCTGTCCATTTTTATTCACTCCTTTTCGTTGGCAGGAGTTTGGATACTCCCAATACCACTTACGGATGACAGGATTGCTTAACAACAGAATCAAACGAAATTGGCGCGACGATGGAGCTACCCATTGCCGCGCCTTTCTTACTTAACCCATTGCCAGCTCCTGGCTCTGGTTGTCCTTGGCAACAATCTCTTCAATCAACTTGCTGTCATGGCGCATGATGTAATCAAAGGTGTCTTTGAGGGAGAGGAAGAGACGGGGCTGTGTATGGAACTTCTTTGTGTTCCCGCGCTCGGTGACGAGATTGATATGCTCCAGCCGAACGGGCCGCAAACTCATGTCGATACGCCACTTGCCGGCCATGGTCTGCAGCGTGAAATATCGCATGTCATATTCGAAGGGCAGACAGTGCTGCGTACAGAGCTGAATCAGTGTGTCCGTAGTCTCGCCGTGTCGCTCCTTATTGGTGATAGGAATTGAGAATTTTACATCCTGCTTGGGACTGGGTCTGCAATGGCGGCAAGGAGAATAGCCGGCTCGCACAGCGTCCTGATACCGCGCAAAACCCCTGAGTTGGTTGAGCCCAGTAATCTTTGAGCAGTTTCTTGTGTGGAAGGTGCTATACCCCTTGCTTGCCCAGAAAGCAAGACCGGGTTGCGAAAGGGCCATGACGGTATTGCGCTCAGCCTCCGTCAAATCGCCGCGCTTGAAAGCTGTTTCGCGTTCTTCCTTAGCTCGCTTGAACCGACCTAGGGCCTTTCGTTCTTCGCCGTTCAGATTGCGGTTTTCCGCTTTCTGCGGCTTGTTTTGCTTTATCGGCAAAGAAATACGCTTGCGCTCTATCGGCACGGGCTTACAATGTTTACAGGGCCGGCGTCCGCTCTTCAAGCAGGTCTCATAGGATACGGTACCCTGAATGTCAAAGGATAGCAGCACATGCGAGCAGTTTCGTGTATGAAACACCTTGGACTGCTTGGAATACACATAATTGTAATCAGATCGGGTGATGGAGTCCTGGTTACGATCCCAAAGCGCATCCAGAAATTCATCACGGCAGCAGGCGCAGGGTTTATACCTCTTCCGGATCGGTGCCTTAAACGAAGTGTATGCCGGCAGGTAACGGTTATCCGGAAGCAGCTCGCAATCAGAGTGGTGCAGCAGCTGGGTTGAGGTATCGTAGAGAAGCGGAAACACCGGTGATCCTTTCAGAGCAGTGGTGTCCTTTACCCACTTCTTGGGTGGCGCCTGCAGATTTCTTTGCTGGAAATCGATGCTTTGAACGAGAGCCTGTATCGCCAAAACATCATTGATGGAACAGTGTGCAGGTTCTGGCGTCGGGATATCTCTTGCCGCACAAATCTTGTAGGGACTTCCTACGGCACCTTTCTGACCGGCCAGGAACCCGTAGATGTAGTCGGAGAGGAATACTACCATAGAGGCCCGATCACGGATCTGTGCTACCTTGGTGAACATGATATAGAGGTCATAGGCCTCCTGGTGCCACCAGCAGAGAATGTCCTCGGGCTGTAGCCAGTGCTCAAAGGCGTCAAGTGCCGGATAGAGCGAATCTGCATTCAGAAAGTTGTCACGAGTCCAACCGGAGAAGGCCATGTGATCCCACTTCTGGAAGGTGATATCCTTGGGTCGAAAGAGTACAGAGAAGGAATCCACCGTCTGCCATTCTTCATCTACACGGATTGCCGCAAGCTGTGTTGGCCAGTGATTTCCGTGTCGATTTGTAACCCACTCCATATCGATCAGAACATACATCTCTGTCACTCTCCTTTGTGAGACCTATCGGATTATGGCCATAGCATACAATAGAGGGTGTCCAAAAGAACGGACAGCACATATGTGTACCCTGCGGGAAGGTAGTAATTACAGTACAACGCCGTGGTTTTTTCAAAAACTATGTTGCACTTTCTCTGTTTTGGTGTCTCATATATGGGGGATCAAAATGAACATATTGCAAAAGCTGTTTCAAGGAAAATGCATTCCTGTTTCAGAGCATGGCGGGAACTCATCTTGTGAATATGAGGTAGCCGTGGAAAAACTTTGTAAGATTGCAGAAACCCTGCGACAATATGGCGTGCCGGAAGAGCTGATTTCTGCGCTTGATAAAGCGGAGAACGAGATCCTTGCATTGGAAGAGGAGCGGATGTTCCGTTTTGCGATTCGATATCGAGCAGAATTACAGCGAGAGCTTATGTGAAAGGGACAGGCCATTGCGGCCTGCCCCTTTCGCTATTATGCGGTTTTCTTCTTCCGTTCCTGCTCCCGTTCAACCTGTTCATAGGAGCCGATGTACCCAAGTCTGTATTCCAGAAGAAGCGTGTGGTCGATCATACTCATGCTCTCAAGCCCTCCGACTGCGTCAATAACCCTCAGCGCCGCACGATAGCCACAATAGAAAGCGTGGCAGGCAAAGGAGTGAATGCGTTGGCCCCAAGCGCATTCCAACGAGACAACATGCTCCTTGTTTTCATCCGTCAGCTCCTCGCCCAGCTCCTTCCCCAGGCGGAGAATCTCGTCGTTGCGGGCGTAGTAGTCTACATGGCGCTGCATACCAGGCATCTCCATAAGGCTTTTCATGAGGTAGCGATCGAAGCCATCCTCTGTTATCCCATTCCCACTGAAGAACAACTGGAAGCCAGAGAACAGGCCCGCTTCAAACCCATAGTGGGAGGCGTATTTGCGATTCTGCCGATAGCGCTCTTCCATCGTCTTCAACTTCTCCATTTGCTCGGAACTGAGCACTTTGGGCAACTCCAATCTTGCCGCATCATACTCGCCCTCTTCCGTTGCGAATGACTCTACTGCCCATGCATCGTACTCCTCGCAGATATATGCGTCGTAGGTGGAGTCGAGGGCACGCCTTTTCATGTTTTCCAGCATACTTGCTACGCTCATTTTTACTATCTCCTTTGTACTATATTGATACTAATCGTACCAGATAAGTACATAATAAGGGGAAGTAAGCGCAAAACTTGTCGAATCATGGGGAGTGCGCAAAAAAAGATATGCACCTACCGAAAACCGGCAGGTGCATGGCTTAGCAGATTCGTTTTATGACAGGTATCGCATTGAGTGCGATCTCCACACAAGCGTCCTCTTGGGCTTTTGTCAGGCCCATATTCTCAAGTTCCCGGCGTACTCTGCGCTCGAGGGGAAGTTCAGTTTTACCGGCGAGGTAATCCAGGGACACATCGAGTATATCCGAAATGTTGTCTAACAGAGCGTAGCTGGGTCGTCTGGTACCATTTTCGATATGGCGCAGAGACTCCGTGGCAATGCCAAGCTGCTCAGAGAGTTGTTCCGCAGTCAGTTTCCTGAATTGCCTCGCAGTCCGTATTCGGTTGCCCATTACATGTAAATTGGTGCTCATTGAACATCTCCTACCTATCATTATCTTCCTTTAAGTATAGGAGATTAACGGCGACTCAAAAATGAGCAGAACAGTACGGATAATACCAAATTAGTACGATTGCAGGAATTATCGCTGACAAGAAAAAGGACGCCTTCTACCAGTATAAGCAGAAGGCATCCTCATGTTGATTGGTTATTAGATGTAGAATTCTTTCAGATCGTCCAGTCGAAGGCAGGCGAGGCGCCGCAGCTCTGTCTTATTCCCGCACCCACAATCGATATCGATCAGCCCGTTTCCATGCCAGACGGCGAAGGGACTTTCCATATCGCCACTCATGTAGCAGGTGGGCGTATGGCCGACGACTGCGATGCGATCCTCGAAGTACGGAGGATCATCCGGTTTAGGCCTCCTCCAAATCCGATCATCCGGGTCATCTGACGGCATGGCATGAACCAAATGGAATTTGCGGTCGCCAACCTCAACATCGAAATGATCCGGCAGCGTACTCAGGAAATGTATGATCCTGTTTCGCTCAGTGGGCGAACATACATAGAGCAGATCTCGATATGTACTAATTCCACCATTCTCTTGCCATAGCCGTCTGCTTCCATATACACTGTTGGGACCAAGGGTATCCAGACACATTTGCTCGTGGTTGCCTAGCAGCATGAACATGTTCGGTGTGTCCTTGATGATTTTGAGGATCTCCACGCCTCCGGGATGGCGATCTATCACATCACCTATGATGTATAGCGTATCGTCTGAAGAGAAATTGATCAGGTCGAGCATCGCCTTGAAGCGATCCAACTCGCCATGGATGTCGGACATACAGTATATCACTTGCGATGCCTCCTTCTAAAAAAGTCAAGTCTTGATTTGTTTTGAAATCCCTCTATAATCGCCTGTAAAGAACACGAAAGAGGAGTAGAGAAGATGAACCAATCCGTATTGCCCGGTTTCGAGTTTCTGCTGATGGGGACAAAGGAAATTATACAGGAGTATCCGAAAGCGCAGACTGTTGGCGAACTGGATAAAATGCTCCTGAAGGTCTGTCATGAGGCAAATAACGAGTCGATATCGGATGCTGAATTCCGTGGCATGATCTACGACCTGATGCTCAGGAAAGTAGAGCTCATGGAGGATCGGATGCCAAAGATCCGGCCTACCTAAAGATATCGCACTCGCTGTCCAATAGAACGGACATACCCTACAATACCATTTTTCCTCTTCACTATCAAGAGGTTGAAGGCCCCCGACATCGTTATGGATGCCGGGGGCTTCTTGTTAGCTCACTTGCACATACTGAGTTTCGATGACTTCACTGGGAGGCACGGAAGCAAAGGGCTGCCGGGACCATGCGGGGGCCATAACAGGAAGCAGAGAGCCGGACTCGGCCAGTTCATAGGCACGCAGCATATCTTCCGCAGACAGGTTCGGGGTCCGGGTACGAGGCGGTGCAATCTTGGTCAGATCAAAGATGATCGCGCCCTGCTCAGGCCAGGGCACGCCATAGAACCGGCGCGGCGTCTTCGCGGTTTCCCAGCCCAGCTTACTCCGGATGATGTGGGTGAGCATCCGGTTACTCACAGTCGTCCACTTTTTTTGACCTTTCAGATCATCGGCAGTGCGACCGGCCATAAAGGGCACGGCGCACTTGTCCTTCGGATCACAGGCCTGAATGGCCAGCGTGCAGCCATCCGAGCTGATCAGCAGACGAATATGCTCCGGATAGCCCAACTCAGCGGCACTCAGATTATTGAACCGGATGCTCGAGTGGGCGATGCGCGCCTCAGCGGCGCTGAAGGTGCGAAGGGTCGGGTTAACAATGCGGAATTCAGACATGCAGGCATTCATACATCAATGTCCTCCTTGAATAGTATCGGATGTAGTGAGGAGAGAATTCCCTCTCCAGTAATTTCTTCGAGAATAACAGCTTCGCGATCGGGCATAGAGATTCGGTTCTTTGCCTCACGCCACTCCTCCTTGGAGATTAGAGGCGGGTGAACATCACGCATCCGGTACCGTTCCACCTGGCCCAGATTGCGAACGCGCTTGTGAGCGAACATGTCTACACATAGGCTCTTTTGCATAATCACATCTCCACAGTATCGGTCGTTGCCGAGAATGTAGGTGACGGAAGAGAGAGTCCAGCACGGCTTCTTTCCTGTGGGAGTGGGGACACCTTCGTCCGTCAGTATCTTTGCGATCTCATATGGGGTTTTACCCCCGAGATAGAAGGCGAAGATCCGAATAACTACACTGGCTTCCTCCTCATCCACGACAAGCTTGCCATCATCATTCTGATATCCGTAGGGCTTAACCAGTTTGGGGATGCCCTTAGCAAATCGCTGCCGGATACCCCAGGCAACGCTGATGGACTTGTTGACGCTCTCGTCCTGTGCAAATGCGGCCAAAACGGTTAGGAGCAGTTCGCCATTTTGGGATAGCGTGTTGATGTTCTCTGTTTCAAAGTAGATGCCAACGGGTGGCGATAGGGCTCTCAGGTCACGGGCGTACTTGATGCAGTCCACGACATTACGGGCAAAACGACTGACAGACTTTGTGACGATGAGGTCGATCTTGCCGGCCTTGCAATCCTCAATCATGTTGTTGAAGTCCTTGCGGTTCTTCACCGAAGTTGCTGAGATGCCTTCATCGGCATAGATGCGAACCAGCGTCCAATTCGGGTGCTTGGCAATGTACTCGTTGTAGTACTGTTGCTGGATTTCAAAACTCTCCGCCTGCATTTCGGACATCGTACTGACTCGGCAGTACGGAGCAACCCGATAGATAACATCGTCGGAATGCTGAGGGGCCATGTCCTCTCGGGCAGGCATTCGCTCTACCTGCTTCCCATCATGGAACGCCTCGCGGATCCTTTGCTTGCGATCCTCGTTTTTACTTTCCTGAGCCAAGATCGTTTTCTCCTTCCTTATGGTATCTGGAATAGAAGAAGGCGTGAGGTGGGGCCAGCTGGATCTTTCCCTGAGGGGTATAGACTCTGATCCCATGCTGGTTCAGCTTCTGTCCAATCAAGGTGCAGCCCTCAGTGCTCCTTGATAATCTGGATGGATCAACAATCAGTACGCAATCAAAGCCGCCGTGCTTCCCATCTCGGATCAGCGTTTTGATGCTCTGCCGCTGCGGGTCAGTGCCACTTTCAAAAACAGTCACTTCTGCCACGACGGTAAGGCCGAGATCCTCAGCAGCCTTTCGCAGCATCTCAAGCTGGCTGTTCATGGCTATTTGGTTGGGTTCATTTGCGGTGCCACCAATGCGGCAATATATGCAACAACGACTCATTCGCTTTCGTCCTCCAATTCATATTTCCGTACAAGACGGTAGAATGTAGATGCGCTGATCCCGAGCTGTTTATAGCACTGGACAGCGGTGATTTGGCCCTGCTTCCACTGGGGGTAGTAGGTATCCCAGCCTTCGACGGTGCATCGTGGCCGGCCAAACTTGACGCCTTTCAGGTGTGCAGCGGCAATGCCCTCTGCCTGTGCCTTAGACTTGGTATCGACCTCGAGCTGTGCTCCGAAAGAGAGCACAGCGAGGACGATATCGGTGATGACGCTACCAAGCAGGTCCTTATATTGGGTGGTGTCGAGGATGGGGGTGTCCAAAACAACGATATCAACACCAAGAGTCTTTGTGAGAAACTCCCATTCCGCGCGGATGGCAGAGTAGTTGCGACCGAAGCGGTCGATGCTTTTGACAACTAACACATCTCCTTTTCGCAAGATGGTGTTGCGCAGGGCCAAATAGTTGGTTCTCTCAAAGCTGCGGCCACTCTGCTTGTCCACATAGATATCACGCTCTTCGATCCCAGACTCCAGGAGTTCCAGAACCTGTCGATCCTCATTCTGATCCGTGGTGGACACGCGAACGTAACCAAAGCGTTTGTTACTCATATGCTCACCCCTTGGTCCGGAACATTCCCATAACGCCACCGAGCTCGGCGAGGTCATCTGCAGCAAGGCTTGATCCATTTGTCTCCGGAGCCGGAGTTTGCGCCGAGATCTGCAACTCGCCGCTGGAGATCATTTCGGTAATGATCTCCTTCACAGTGCTTGCGATCCACTCCTTGCTATGCTCATCAGCAACCTCAGGGCAGCTGGTGTAGTGTAGTATGGCGCTTACAACCAGTTCAGACATACTGCGTGGTCGCTGGCGAAGGATTTCCAGAGCACGCCGGTGCCGGAAGTCCATCTCATTGAACTGAAGGACCACACGGGCCTTTTTATTGCTGCCCATTTGCCGCCACCTCACTCTGATAGAGGAGCTCATAGCCGCGAGCATTGGCATGAATATCCTCGATGAAAATGGGGAAAGCTACTTTGTTACCGCGTTCGATCATTCCACGCAGGAGCAAGGAACCGCCACCAGCAAAGACGCATTTACTAGTGGAGACATCAACGCCTCGCTCACGCAGGAAGTTGTAGAACTCCGTGAGGAAGTCGCTGGTCATGGTACGGATCAACTGCTGTACCTCGCCGGGAAGGACGGTGGGTTGGTTTCGGATGACCTCGTCGATATCGCAGTCTTCCAGGATCCGGGCATAGAGCGCATTACACTTGCTTGCGATACCGTTGTAGAGGGTAATGACACCCTTCTCGAAGCTCTCTACCACTGCCAGATCCGGATGACCGCTGCGCAGCTTCAGGACATCGATGGTAAAGCCGCCAATGTCAATGATATAGGCGACGGAATGAGCTTTCAGCGTGCCGAACTGGGTAACGGCAGCCGCAAACGCCTGGGGATAGCTGAGTACCTTGCTGACCCGGATCGAGTAGTACTTGCCGTTATACTCAAAATCCACGATCTCGCGCCGACGCAGGAAGTACTGCTCGAAACGGCTGTGCAGCTGCTCATAGTGTGCGGGAGGCAGACCCACAAGCAGGGTAATGTCAATGGGATCGAGTGTCTCGGGCACCTTGCGGTGCTCCAGCTCCTTGGCGATGGCAAAGAGGGTGAGGACATAGAAACGCTCATCCTCCGTCTTATCGCGGAGATAGGCGATGCGCTGCTCTGTCAGCGTATAGTACTTGTTGTTCCAGCAGATGTAGTCCGTTTTGAAGCCCTGGAGCCCCTCGGATACAATCAGGCCGGAAGTGAACAGCGCGTTGGGAGTCTTAATCGACTTATTGCCGTGATCGACAGAAATAATCATGGAAATTTACCTCCTTATCCGGTGAAACAAAGCGAGACGGGAAGCCCCGCTTGATGCGTCTGTTAGTATTTACGCATAGTGTTTTCTTAGAACAACAACTACGCAAAATGTTTTTCTGCGTGTAGTTTAGTGGTCTTGCAGAAGGCCCCGGAGCTTCTTGAGGGCTCCGTTGACCGACTTCAATGCAGCGTTCATATGGCAGCCTTCCTGCCTTGCAATCTCACGGATTGACATATCATCCATGAGCATACGGATGCGGCGCTGCTGGATGGGCGTCAACTGAGAAATCGCCGCATAGAGCTTTACGACCTGCTCATCCCAGATCAGAGCGTCCTCAAGCTCGTTAAGCGTAAAGTGCTGCGGCATTTCCTCCAGATCGTCCATCGGGGTCCAGTCGCGGTGATATACTTCCTTTCGATGAATACGCTGAGTTTCGTTCTGCAGCGCACGCCATTCTTCGTACAGCTCATCGCTGACGGGAATTTCCTGATAAATGCCATAGTAGTCCTTGATTTTGATTGTCTTCATGTGTTACCTCCAAGTCGTTTCATTAGCGGATGCGGACGAACGACTTGAAGGGGGCGCACGGGCCCAGTAGCTGGCTCTTGACATGGATTACGCTCCCAATCAGGGCAACAAAAAAGCCGGCCACTCTCGTTTTCGAGAATGGTCGGCTCTTTGTTCCGGTATTGGCTGGCGCACAAGGGTATGAAAAAAGCCCCTCGGATCATAGACCCGAGAGGCTATAGGTGCTCCAGCATAATCCATTATACCGGTTGAGTCTCTACACTACAATTTCGTTTGGCTCTCAATTTCCTCCCAATTTTCTATCATGTTTTCTCTCACCTGACTGCCACATTGTCTCTCATTTGTCTCTCACGAGACTTCCACCTGAGCGGTGACGCTACCGCTTTGCTGCAGGTGCTCCCTGATGATCAGATCAGGGATTACGACACACCAGAGGCTTGCCGCATAGGCACGGATAGCGGGCTTGATGTGCCGATAGTATGTAGATGAGGAGATTCCGAGGTTGAGATATGCTTCCTCATTTGAGGTGCAGTAGACATCAAAGTACCTTGCCTGGAGGATGTTGAAATAGGTGCCTCCATTGGGCGGCGTGTCCTTCACGAGCACCAGGGCATCCTCCATAACGGACAGAAGCTGCATGGAGTGGCCCATCTCGGCAAGGCGATCGGCGATGCGTTTCCGGTCAGTGTCACGGTCATAGTCGATGGCCAGATTGATGAAGTCGGAGATGCTTTGCCGTCTACCTTCATAGCACTCTTCTTCCATCTCACCGATGCGAGAGGCAGTCCTTCGAACGGCGGGGCCGTAAATCTGGAGCAGCGCCAAAGTCTTATCAATATCCTCCTCGGTGAGGGTACTGGTGATGTCAAAGGTTTTCAAGTAGTTCTGGAATTTACTCATTATTCGTCCTTTCTGCCAGGCCTCTTTAATGGTAAAAGTTGAAGGAGCCAAGAACTTTGGCATAGGCCTTGGACTTATTGTGGAGGATGCGCTTTTCGCCGTCCGCCTTGACTTTACGATCTTTCAGGTAGAGATAGAGTGCGAAGACTCCATTTTCCTTCACGACGATCAGGTCACCGTCATTGATCTCGGCTGCCCTCTGACAGAACAACACGCTGCCGGTGGAAATACCGTGCTCCTGATAACGATGTCCATCGGCCATAATGCAAAAACACTTTTTGGGAATCAGACCAGAAAATCCGTCGATCTGGATGGAGCCATAGCCATTGCTCAAAATGGGGTGTCTGGCTTGAGTCGTTTCAACTGCTGCGTTTATAGTCAATACCTCCTCAGTGATACATAACAGAGGGCATCTTGTATTCAACCTCCCGATGGGCAGGCATCTTCAGCCCCGTGGTGAGTGCGGCGAAATTGATGGAATGGAGGCCATAGCGGCGACGGATGTCTTCCATGGTGCGCTCCAGGATGAGGCGCTTGTTGTGCTTGGTAAAGTCTGACCAGAGATCGAGCTGGATCGGCGTGTCAGACGGGATAAGGTCGATTGCGCTGATGGTCAGAGACCGGATATTGTTGTTCCAGGTATGCTTCTTGCAGAACAGTTCAAAGCCTGCCGCTGCAATTTCCGTGTAGCTTTGCGTTGGAAATGTCAGTTTTCCTTGGTATTCCCGATGCGAGAGGGTGTTGTCGCGGACGCTGATGCGGACCCGTGTGGCAGCCAGCTTATTCTTCCGGAGCTTCAGCCCAACTTCCTGAGAAAGCTCCATGAGAACATGGCGCACTTCATCTTTCGAGAGCAAGTCATCCGTGCAGGTAATGCCGTGACCAACGCTTTTGATGGGAGGATCATAGTCGCAGGGCATCACGCGGGACTGATCAAGTCCATTGGCGAAGATCCACAGTTTCTCGCCGTTGATTCCGAGCAGTCGGACAAGCATCTGACGATCTGCTTTGGCCAGATCTCCGATGGTGTGGATCCCGTAGCACCGCAGCCTTTCTGTGGTGGCTCGTCCAACACAGAGAAGTTCCGACGCTGGCAAGGGCCAGATTTGCTCCTTGAAGGACGCTTCCGTGATTTCTGTTACGGCATCCGGTTTCTTCATATCGGATCCCAGCTTGGCGAAAATCTTATTGAAGCTGACCCCGATAGATACGGTAAGCCCTACTTCTTCCTTTACTGCCTTTCGGATCTCGTTGGCTATCTCGGCCGGTGTCTTATGTGCCAAAAGGGGCGAGCCGGTGAGCTCGATCCAACTCTCATCGATGCCGAAGGACTCCACTTCCGGGGAATACCGCAGATAGATTGCACGCACAATCCTGGAAAACTTCAGGTACTGATCCATGTGCGGAGGGATGATCGTTAATTGCGGACACTTTTGGCGCGCCTCCCAAATCACTTCACCTGTCTTCACCCCACACTGCTTTGCCAACTGATTCTTTGCAAGAACAATTCCATGACGATCCTCCGTGCTGCCGCAAACCGCAATGTACTTTCCACGCAATTCCGGATGCAGCATACATTCAATACTCGCATAGCAGTTATTGAGGTCGCTATGCAATACAACCCGACCTCCCATATTCGGTGTGCCTCCTGTCTGTGGCTTTTAAGAAAAGTTCCAATCAAGTTCCTAAAAGTTCCTATTGACAAGTTCTACTTTCCAGAATATAATGAGGCTAAAGTTCCAACCAAGTTCTAAATAGTTCCATAAAAGTTCTAACAACAAAATAGCAGGTCGAAGATAGGTTTGTCAATAGAACTTTCAAAAACTTTTCCCGATCTGCAGAAAGAGGCACAGTTATGAAAACGACTGGAGAAAAAATCAGAGAAGGCCGTGCAAACCTGGGCATTACCCAGACTGAGCTGGCCGAAAAGATTGGCGTTACGCTGCGCACGATCTCCAAATATGAAAAGCAGGGTGTGATGCCTCGTGGCGCCAATTTGCAAAAGCTGGCCGAGGTTCTTGGCGTTTCCATCGCATATCTGAGCAACGATGAGATCGTAGATCCCGCTTACGGACTCGAGGAATCTCCTTACATTGAGAGTGCTCGGGCAGTCTACGGTAAGAGAGGCGCCGCTGATGTCGAGCAACTACTGACTCAGACCAGAGCCCTCTTCGCCGGTGGCGATGTACCGGAGGAAGATAAGGAACTCTTCTTCCAGGCAGTCACCGAGGCTTATTTTGCCAACAAGCAGCGTGCCAGCGAGAAGTTCACCCGCAAGGATTATAAGAAATAAGCCGGATCATCTCTGTGTGTACGGATTATTGGACACCCCTTTTGGTACCTTTATGCTGTACGATAGGCTATTCTACTTCTGAAGTGAGGTGAGTGGATTGCTGACGATGGCGATTAAACAGGAAGCAAATCGTTTGAAAATGAAATACCAGACTACCGACCCGTATGATATTTGCACGAGCATGGACATCCAGGTAATAAAGCGGCCTATGGGCGCAAGCGCCCAGTCCTGCAAGGGCTTTTTCCTGGTCTCTTCTCGGTGCAAGCTGATCGTGATCAACAGTGATTTACCCGAAAGCATTCAACGGATTATCATAGCTCATGAGCTGGGACATGCTGTTCTTCACAGCGATTCGGCCATCAGCGCATTCCATGAGTTTGCGATGTTTGATGACACGGATCGTATGGAGTATGAGGCAAATGTGTTCGCTGCGGAGTTCATGCTGAGTGATGACGAGGTCATGGAGTCGCTGGAGATGCAGATGGACTTCTTCCAGATGGCCAGATGTCTGTATGTACCGCCCGAGCTGCTGGACTTCAAGCTGCGAATCTTGCAGCGGCAGGGCATCAAGATCAATGCCCTTTACATCGCACATGGGGATTTTCTCAAGCGCGATCTGGGGCAGCCTCTGAATTGAGTATGTTACCGGGGGCAGCATTTAAGGTCTATGTCAATGTTTTTGTAGAGCACACTACCGAGGGACTAATGCTTCCACGCACAATAGTCTGGGAAGATGGTCTGAAATATGACATAGACCGAGTGATTGATATTCGGCCTGCCTATGCAGCAAAGGCAGGTGGACAAGGCGACCGTTATACCATTCAGGTTAACGGAGCACGAACCTATCTATATTTTGAACGCTCCTCCAATCCGACCGACACGAAGATCGGGCGCTGGTTTGTTGAGCGCAAAGTGCCTTTGAAGGAATTTTTATGAGAACTGATGATAAAAAGCACCAATGCTGGTTGAACGAGGGTGAGACGATCCGCTCGTTCCATCCGGTGTTAGATTGTGCGCTTCGTGAGTTTGCGGACCACGACGCCTTTGTGAGCTTTATTTTTGAGATGGTTGATATTTTTTGATTTCGAGTAAGTGAGGAGGTAACAATGTATAGCGCTGCTATCCAGAGATATTTCAATGAGCACATCCATCTGCCGTATTCCTTCTTCCTGCAGCCTCAGCGTTTTATCCGACATGCACTCAAGAAGAAGGGTGCGTTCATGGCAACCGCATACAACTATGTCGAGCCCAGCGAGGCTGACAATGAAGACATTATCGAGTATCTTGCTACAGACTTCGATGTCATGGCCGGCAACACGGCTGGCCGGCTCTGCGTTTTAATGAAGCTTCCAGAGCCCACGATGCCTCTGCACTGTAAGATGATTGGTTGCTCCATCAAACGGGATGGGAGCAATCCCATCTGGCGCACGATCGAGCTGACTGAGCAAGGGACTCTGCTCCTGTGTGGTTGGGGCGAAGGCCATACACATATGACGATTTGTGAGGTGGGCTCTGAGCCCGATCAATTCATTCCTCGCTTAACGCAGGAACTGGCCACTGCTACGGCTTTTTGGTCTCATGTCACTGGTACAGGTTTCCCTGTGGCTGGACGACCTTGATGAGATATCCCAAAAACTGAATAAAGACGGAAGGATCGATCTCTGTTGAATGGGATCGATCCTTTTTCGTCTGGAAAGCAGAATTAGGTATTCTGGCACGAGTAAAGCTCCAATGGTATTCTGACTCTGTACTTATTAGATTTCATCTCCGTTATGGAGCTTCATAAGCTGTGAGCCAACACATTCTGGCATTTCTGGGCGGACAATTTGTTTCGCCGCTCTCTTTGCGCTTTGATTTGAATTTTCAGATCAGAGCGCTCTTTTTTTGTCCAAATTCCGCATTGCGGGTTTGAGAATTATTTATTTGAAAGGTGGAACAAGCAAATGATGGAAAGCAAAGTATTCGCGGACAACTTCAGTCGTAGCTTCAGCGAGTCGGGGGACTTCTTTCAGTTTCTCAGCGCTCGGCAGGCCCGCAGCAAGTGGATGACAGCTCCGTCCAAGGAACTCCGGTTTGAGCCGGTGGAACGGGGATCCACGCTCGGAAATCTGTATATGCAGATCTACGACCACAACGGCGACGCAGATGTTCTGGAGGACACGATGGAGAATACCAGTCTCCTGTTGAAGGTGGATGGTAAGGACTACCCGGTCCGTTCCTGTGCTCTCAAGACCGTTCTGGAGCGTGCCCGCATCTCCGGTCATGCCCTCAACAAAGTCTCCAAAAGCGTATTCGCTGAGATTCTCAACTACTGCATGGGCGTTGCCTCCGGCGACAGCCTGATCAAAGTCGCAGATGAGAAGGTATCGGCAGTACACGGTGGAGATCCCAAGGACTACACGGTCATGGAGATGCTGCCCCTATTCAAAGCGACCAATGACTTCCTCAATCGAGAGTATCCCGGTAATCGCTTCATGACCGCCCACTTCGATCACTCTATCGCAACCGCTATCTGGTGCCTGGATGGCCAGGCAGACAAACTCCTTGATACATACCACCGGGAGATTGCCGCCAAAGGCCTGCGTGCCGACAAACTGGTTCCCGCACTGCGTTTCTCCACCTCCGATGTCGGCATGAGTGGAGCGAACCTCTATCCGATCTTCCTGGGCGGCGCAGAGTCCCGGATTATCCCACTGGGATATCCCATCCGCACCGAGCACAAGAACGGATCTGGCATGGAGTACTTCGAGGAGCAGCTTGGTCTGGTCTATGCGCAGTTCGAGAAAGCAGTCGATAAGCAGGTTCAGCTCATGAACATCGAGATCCGCTATCCCGTTACTACCTTAATGCGGGTGCTGAAGCGGATCAAGGCGCCCAAGAAGGCTTCCTATGAGGCGATGGACTACTTTATGGCCATTCACGGTGATGCGCCCTGTACGGCGTATGACCTGTTCATGCAGATGAGCGATGTTATCTTCTCTGCCCAGTGTGACGGCGCATCCGGTATGCGCATTGCACAGCTTGAGGAGATCGTATCTCGGGCGCTGAATGTGAACTGGCACGAGTATGATCACCCTGGCGACTTCAAGTGGTGATTGCGATGGCCAAAGCTGTTTACTACCCGAAGGGTGAGAGGCAAAAGACCATCATCAAGCTTTTGAACTCTCTGGAAGGGCGCTATTCCAGGTGGGATATTTGGCAGGATTTCATTGTCCTGTCTGCCGTCAGCATTGCCAATGCTTTCGGTGGCCCATACAGAGAGCAACGCGAAGCGATGTATCTGGAGCGTAGCAAAAAATACTCAACCTCCGAGCTGGAAGTCTTAGCGCAGATGCTCGCCGAAGTTGTCGATGAGATGGAGCAAAATCCAGATCAGGATATGCTTGGCGAGCTGTTCATGGCATTGGGCCTTGCGAATGAGTGGAAGGGGCAGTTCTTTACACCCTATGACATCTGCAGAGCGATGGCAGCCATGAATCTGGGTGAGGATCTGAAAAGTCAGATAGAGGAAAAAGGCTGGGTATCTGTGAGTGATCCCGCCTGTGGGGCCGGCGCATTACTGCTTGCCTTCGCAAACGAGTGCAAAAGGAACCACATCAACTATCAGACTTCCGTTTTCTTTGTCGCGCAAGACATTGACTTCTTGGCGGGCTGCATGTGCTACATCCAGATGAGCCTACTCGGCTGTCCCGGCTATGTGGTCATTGACGATTCCATCCTCCATCCGGCGCAGAGCTACGATGAGGACGGACTTATCCCCAAGAACAGCCCCAATGTCTGGCTCACCCCGATGTATTTCAGGGATGTCTGGCATTGGCGGAGAATTTTCGCACAGCTGGACCTAATTACTCAGACAAAGGAGAGAACGCATGGAAAACCTGACATGTAAGGGACTGAGTGCCGCTCATCGGAGAATGCTGATCAAATGCATTACCGAAGAGATTGGCAGCATTCCTGAACCGGTGGAAATCGAGTTCATGGAGCCCATTCGACGGAAACAGTATTCATCGCTATGGTACGGCGGCCAGATCGCTGCCATTCGGGTTCACGGTTGCGTTTTTGAGGTCCATGCATTAGGCGATGTCTACGCATGGCTCTATGACAAGAGCGACCGCGATCGCGAACTGCTCTATGTGAAGGACAAGAACAACTCCGGCCGATTTGGATCGGATATCCAGCCTTATCTCAAGACTGACCGTGCTTTGGTAGCAGCAATCTGCAGGAAGCACAATCGGTATTGGATCGATATGGAGCATAACAACTGGTGGGAATGTTTCGTCCGTACCCCCGATGGCGAGAGGCACGATCTCATGTGGGTGCTTGACAGCGACCACATTTTTGCTGGAATCGGTGAGGTGTTCTATCACATGGACGCAGTTCTGAAGGATCTCGGTGTCCCGGCGGGAAACGAGGCTTCGGAGGTGTCATCATGAGCAGTTTTCGAATTCCCTTGGTTTGGCAGATGTACGGGCATGTGAATGTAGAGGCTGATACCCTGGACGACGCTATCGAATACGCCTTGGGACCGGATTGTCCGCTTCCTGAAGGCGAGTATGTAGATGACTCGATCCAGGTGGACGATCTGGTTTTGAACCAGGAGGCAACCCATGAAAGCCATCAATGAGCACTTTGAAGTTGGGCAGCAATACTATGCTCTCGTCAGTAAAGAGGTGCTGGTGGTGTCTGAAGTTTTGCAGCCTGGAATGTACCCGTCAGGCTCCGGAGGATACTATACGCTCCGGTCATCGATGGTTCGGTTCAGAAGTGAGAAGACTGGCTTAGTGCATACCTGCAGCCTTGAGCTTGGCAAGCATCTGCTGCTTGCCAAGCGACAGACAGCAAAAGAAAAAGGGGTTGGTTGATCATGAATAAGGCACGACGCTTCGTCATTGAGATTCCGCTTGGAAAGCTTGAAGTCTACGCCAAGCACGATAAGAGCGATTGTGCGGAAGACTATCCCGGCGTCTTTATCGACTTTGTACGCGAGGATGACGCCACGGTCGTGCTGGCTTGTGTGGAGTATGATCCGGACAAAGATTTGCTCCAGACAGTCGTCTATGGCGATTGCGCATCGGACGAGCCAACAGCGATTGTTGAACACTACAATACTGATTTTGAAGAATGAGGAGGATCGATTATGCCTAATTGGGCGTTTGGAACTGTTAAGGTGACTGGTACTCGCGAGGGTGTCAAGTCCTTTGTGGAGCGTTTCATCAGCAGCGATGATCAATCAACTGTCCCCGGAAAGCGGTTTTTTGCCCGAAGCTTTTCCGAGCAGAAGCGAGAGCAGAGCGTCAAGGATGCCATGGAAGAATTCGAAGGGAAAGCAGATAACGAAACTGCTGAGCATTCCTTCCTCATCATGTTTGCCTGGTCTGTTTGGTCCTGCATGATTGATGGTTACCCCCAGCGAAATGATGCCGAGTGCATCACGCTGAGTGAGGCCTGTATGGAGGATCATGTAGCTGTTGAAATCCGCTCTACGGAGACCGGAATGTGCTTTGAGGAACATGTCACCTGCGACGAGGACGGCAATCTTAACCATGCTGAACGAGACCTGAGCCGCTGCAAGTGCCGCAACTGCGGCGAGATCAGCTACTTCGGATCTTTTGAGAATCTGGACGATGCTGAGTGCTCGGAATGCGGTGAATGTGGTTTCGACCGTTGTGAGGAGGAGTGAATTATGGCGCTGAATTTGAATTACACACCCAATAAGCTGGTCGATATCACCACCCTCACTGAGGATCAGTGGTTGGACTGGCGGCGCAAAGGGATTGGCGGCAGCGATGTAGCTGTCGCCCTTAATTCCTCTCCGTATCGCACGGCCAGAGACCTCTACTATGACAAGATCGGAGTGGTCATGGCAGATGAAGGTCCGGATAAGAGCATCACTTTCCAAATTGGGCATCTGCTCGAGGATGTGGTGGCTCAGATCTTCGCCAAGAAGACCGGCCTGTCTGTCTTTGAAGACCACTGGATGTACCAGCATCCTATTTTCCCGTTCCTGATTGCCGATGTAGACCGGTTCGTTATGCTTCCGGATGGTCGAAAGGCCATCCTCGAATGCAAAACCGCGCACTATGATATGCAGTTCAAGTGGGCGAATGGCTCTGTGCCACGCCATTATGAGCTGCAGGTGCGACACTACATGGCCGTCATGAACATCGATGTCGCCTTTATCGCATGCCTGTTTTCCAACAATGAGAACGACTTCGTATGGCAGAAGATTGAGCGCGACCTCGATGAGGAGGAGAATACGATTATGGAGCTGGAGGCGTTCTGGCGCAATCATGTTCTGGCTCGTATTGAACCGCCTCTGGTAGAAAAGCCGGATGCAGTGCTGGAGTCCCTTCGTCGTTATTTCGGGCCGGCCGATAAGTCTGAGCCGAGTGTTGATTTGGACTGCAAGTTCCTTGGCAGCCTGAAAGAAATTCTGAACCTGAAGGAGGAAAAGAAGGTGATCGATGCGCAGTCCAAAGCATTGGAGACACGCATCAAGTCGCTCTACGCCCCCATTGTCGAGCAAATGGGGACTGCCTGTAAGGCGTCCTGTGAGCACGGCAGCGAGTGCTTCAGAGTAACCTACAATCCTCAATACAGAGAAGGGATCAATAAGGATAGATTGTCGGCGCTGAGAGCCCAGTATCCGGAAATCTACGACGAGTTCGTCGATCAGACAGAATTGAGAATTTTCAAGGTGGTCAAGACGGCCATCGCATAAGGAGTGATCGAATGCTATGTCGATATGAGCGCACCATCTTCAAGTCGGATAAGGGCTTCTGCATCTTCTCCTACAGCACCGAGGATCAGTCGGTTCCCAAGGAAGCGCGCAACCGATCGTTCTACCATGACGACAAAATCCACTTCACGGCAATCGGCTATCATCTCGTGGCTTCCAATGCAGTGGAGGTAGAGCTGGAGGGCATCTGGGAGAACTCGAAGCATGGTCTTCAGTTATCGGTCTCGATGTGTAAGGAGATCGTTCCTACAAATCAGGCTGGTATCCTCGCATACCTGAGTAGTGGCGTGATTAAGGGCGTTGGCCCGGAGATTGCCAAAGCCATTGTTGCAAGGTTTGGGGATAAGACCATGGAGGTGCTGGACAAGGAGCCACAGAAGCTGCTGAGCATCAAGGGAATCGCCCAGAGGAAGCTCAAGGCCATCATCGCCTCCTATGAGGAGACAATGGCCCTGAGCGACCTTATGATCTACTTGGCGCCGTTTGGTGTTTCAATGAAGAAGGCTGCGATGATCAAAGAAGAGTTCGGCGACAACAGCCTGAAGATCGTGAAGTTGGATCCCTTCCAGCTTTGTAAGATCAAAGGGTTTGGCTTTATGACCGTGGACTCGATTGCCCGCAAAACCAAGGTAAGCCTAAAGCATCCTATGCGATACTCCGGCGCAATCAATTATGTGCTGGATGAGGCCAGGGTATCTGGGCATCTCTTTCTCACCGTTGATGAGACCGTGGGTCAGTGCTATGACCTGCTCAACTCGGATTGTGAAGAAGAGGTGGTCTCCGAGGAGGAGATCCGACAGGCCATCTCCAATGAGCGTGTTGAGTCCCGTGTCTATGTTGAGGGATCTCGTGTGTACCTGAGCTATGAGCGTATGTGCGAAGTCAAAGCTGCCAAGCGGATTGTGTCCATGCTCCTCCAGGAAGGGTTCGATGAGATCCGTGACCTGGATGAAAAGATCGATCGGGCGGAAAAAAACTTGCATCAGAGGCTGGCCCCTTCTCAGCGCAATGCTGTGAAGCTGTGCTTGTCCTATCCCATAACCATCATGACTGGTGGACCGGGCAGCGGCAAGACGACGACGCTAAGGTTTATCTTAGACATCTACCAGGCAGCGTTCCCGTCAAACGAGATCCTTTTGGCTGCACCCACCGGTAGAGCCAGCCGGCGAATGTCGGAGCAAACGGGCAAATATGCCTCCACGCTTCACTCTGCTCTTGGTCTGGTCACCGAAGAGGATAGTCCACTCAACGATACGGAAATGCTTTCTGCAGATCTTATCGTGGTGGATGAGTTCTCTATGGTGGATATGCGCCTTGCGTATGTGCTGCTGGAGCGAATCAAGCCAGGAGCCCAACTGATCATCGTAGGTGATGCTGACCAGCTTCCATCTGTCGGTGCTGGCAATGTGTTACGGGAGATGATCCGTAGCGAGAAGGTGCCAACGGCAGTTTTGGAAACGGTATTCCGGCAGGCATCCAATAGTCGGATCATCACCAACGCCCATGCAATCAACCATAATGACACACATCTTCAGTATGGAGATGACTTTCAGATGCTCGAAGTGCAAAACTCGGAAGATGCAGCGCAGCTGGTCATAAAAAACTATCTGCGTGAAGTTGCAATTCATGGCATAGAGAATGTTCAGATCCTATCGCCGTTTCGGAAGCGTGGCGCTGTGGCGTCCAATGCATTGAACGAGACATTACGGGATCTCGTCAACCCTCCGAACAACCTGAAAAAGGAAGTGAAGTGCGGTGGCAGGGTCTTCCGTGTAGGTGATCGCATAATGCAAACCGTAAACAGGATCAATGTGTCGAATGGCGATGTGGGAATTATAAGTGACATGGAGAAAGAGGATGATGAAACCATCGTCTGCGTCAAGCTCTTGGACGGGCGTGAACTGCGATATACGCAGGAAATGCTGGAGGATCTCGAGTTCTCCTACTGTACGACCATCCATAAGAGCCAAGGGCAAGAGTATCCGGTCATCATCGTTCCTCTTCTGAAGGAGCACTATATCATGTTGCGGCGAAACCTGCTCTATACAGCGGTGACCAGAGCCAAGGCAAAGGTCATTCTGATTGGGCAGAAGCAAGCCGTATTTATTGCGATCCACAAATGTGATGTGGGTCAACGGAACACCGTCCTCGCTGATCGAATCGTGGCCTACTACAACCGCGAGCTCAGCAATCGAGTGACTTGATTTTTGGGAAGCGGGGTGGTCAGAAGCCGCCTCGTTTCTACATTTATTATGAAGGGAAGACTCAACATGAGTGAATTGAACACGAACGCGATCCCGGCCATCAATGCCGTTGAAGGATTTAACCCTGCTGACTTTGTGCGTAACACAGTTGGAGAAGAAGGTGAAAGCGATCTCTATTTGGATGTCAAGTACCGACTCCTCTGGTTCCGGCTGCGCTGCCCGAACGGCAAGATTGATCCGGAGCTTGTTCATCTAGACGAGAAGAGCGCTGTTGTCTGCTGCAAGGTCTACGCAGACAAGGCTGACCCTGCTGACCAGTTCATTGGGAAAGCCTACTCTCAGCGCTTTCCTACTGAGGAACGTTTTGGAGATCGCTTCCTGGAGATTGCAGAAACGGTGGCAAAAGGGCGCGCGCTGGCCGATGCCGGCTATGGTACGCAGTTCTGCATGAATGGAGAAACCCTGGCGAGTATCATCGCTGACGCTCCCATCAAAATGCCGCCTGATGAAGATGCCGGACATCCGGGAAATGTAGCGGCCAGCTTTACTGCGCAGCCGATGCCTCCTGCAGTTCCGGCTCAGAGTTCTCCAGTGTCTCAGCCACCTCAGCAGACGCAACCTCAGACACCCGCACAGCAGCCGAAAGCAGCTGCGCCTGAACCGCCCAAGACGGTTGATGAGTATATGAGAGTCATGACCATCGAGCAGGCCAAGGCCGTTAAGGTTGATTTCGGCCGCTTTAACGGTTGGACCCTGGGCGATATTGCCATGAAGAACCCCGGAGATTTGGCGTGGTATGTGAAGAACTATTCTGGCCATAACCTTGCACTCAAGGCAGGTGCCACAAAGCTGCTGGAAGCTGTTGGTCAGATGGCCAGCTGATTGGGCCCCTCACCGAGGGAGGTGATTGATGATGGGCAGAAAACCAGATCTGCCATGTGACATCGAACAGGTAGTTGATTTGCTTGGAATTGAAGTGATCAGAGATACCGGCACGCAACTACATTGTAGGTGTCCATTCTGTGCAGATCGAAAAGCTCATATGAATGTGAAGATCCGAGACAATGTGTTTCGGTGCAACCGCTGCGGCAAAGGTGGGGGCATCCTCCACCTTTACGCAGAGTTTTGCGAAGTCACCCTCCATACGGCCTATGAGGAGCTTTGTAAGATATTCGGTCCCGACAGAAATGAAAAACCGCGCGAGTATAAGAGAAGGCGGAAGATAATTGAGACAGCGGAACTGCCGATAGCCTCAGCTGAGGTGCGAGATAACACCTATTCAAATCTGCTCTCACTTTTGACCCTGTGCCCCACACATCAAGCATCGCTGAAGGAACGAGGCCTGACCCGAGATGAGATTGACTGGCTTGGCTATCGAACAACCCCCACGACACGCCTGAGACGGATCGTGACTGAGTTGCTGGAGCGCGGTTGTGTCCTTGATGGTGTTCCTGGTTTCTATTGCCAGAAAGATACCGGGCAGTGGACGCTCGACATCAGAGGTTCTGGAATCATGCTTCCGGATCGAAATCTTAATGGGCAAATTGAGGCCATTCAGGTTCGACTCGATAAGGTTTATAACCAGAAGTTCTATAACCTAACGAGCATCGATCAGTACTATGGGACACAGTCCAAGTGCTGTCCACATTATGTCGGGGTTCACGAAGGCGACGAGGTAGTCTGTCTCACAGAAGGCGTGATGAAGGCAGATATTGCCTACAGTTTTGCACTTGGCACCTCATATGAAAGCGGTTTTGTCGGCCTTACCGGAGTGCCAAGCTATTCCCAGTTCGAGCGTGCGCTTGAAGAGCTTAACTCTATCGGCGTGGTACGAATCAACATTATGGTTGACTCGGACTACCAGGTCAAAGAAGAGGTCCGAAAGGCGCGTGATCGCTATATCGAAATGGGGGTTGCTGCTGGCTTTGAGGTGGCTCCGATTACCTGGACACAAAAGCGGAAAGGCGTAGATGATCTCTATAAGCACCTTTTCCGGAACAAATGATTATGACTTGGGCTGCAGCATTTTAGCTGCAGCCCTCTGCGTATGAGGAGAATCTATATGGTTCCTATTGAAAACCAAGAGCGACCGAACATCAAGTCAGTCTATACCTGCTCGAACTGTGAGAAGGCTCTGTTTGATGGCGATGATGACCATCCGAGATGGAACTTCTGCCCCATGTGCGGCCAGGAGATTGAGTGGGATAAATCTGCAAAGGTCGTTTGGAAAGAAAAAAACTGTAATGTCTGTGGCGGTTGGCTTGTTAAGCGCCACCCTGCAGGTTTTTGGTATGCCTCAAGCGACTATATTGGGATGGATACCTGCTACACCTGTTGGCTCGAGGAGTGCCTTACGACCAACTGCCTTGGCTGTAAGCGAGGGAACTATCCGGACTGCAAGTGGATTGATTTGAAAAAGTCTTATCAGGAGGAAGACAAATGAGCGTTGAGATCTATATTGATGACTTGAAGCCTGACATTCAAAGACAGGTATTGGAAGAGCTGGGGCTCGAAACTGCAGAAGATGGGAATTATGATATTATCCCTCTTTTCAGCGTAGAGAGACCGGAATGATTTTTGGGCAGATCACAAATTTTTAGTAGAGGGGGGTGGTCAAACACACCCTCATTTCTACATTCATTATGAGGAGTGAACTGCTGGAATAATCCAAATAATACTAGGGATAATATCCCAAGGAGGTGCTATCGGTATTATGGAAGAACCTAAGATTACTTCTGGTACAGTGCCATATATCGCATCTGAAATCCCTGATGATCCAAGAGATATCACACCCGAGCAGTGGGAAGCGATGAAGGCGGTTGATATTCGGACAGTAGACAAGTCTCAGCTTGTAGACTTGAGCACCGTTCACATTGATGAATCCTTGCCTGTGCGTGAAAGAGTGCTCAGTTATCTGAAGCAAGTGAAGAATCCATACTGTGTCCGAGTGGGCAACTTTGCTGTCAAGGTGAAATACAAAGAGGACGGGCCATCCTTTGAGGAAGTGTTCAAGCATCTGCTGCAGCAGCAGAGCATGATGTAATTCTTGCCAGGTCCGTTTTTCATCTGGATAAAGGGCCATAGATGTGGTATAATAGCCTCGGACTAAATCAAGCATACTCACTCCTTAGGCAGACAGACCACGCCAAAGGAGTGAGATTATGCAGAATAATGCGAATGAGATGGCTGTGTTTAATACCGCCATCTATGTGCGTCTTTCCAAGGAAGACATCGTTGCGGCGCAATCTGGCCGTGAGAGCAACAGCATTACCAACCAGAAGCAGCTTATTCTGGACTTTCTGAAGGATAAGCCTGAATTTAATATTGTCTCCATTCGTATAGACGATGGATATACAGGGACGAATTTTGACCGTCCAGCCTTTCAGCGCATGCTGAACGATATTAAGGCTGGACGGATCAATTGCGTGGTCGTAAAAGACCTGTCCCGTTTCGGAAGAGAGTATATCAATTCCGGAAAGTATATCCACCGTCTATTTCCTGTTTTAGGGGTGCGCTTGATCGCTATCAATGACAACATCGACACGATTACCCGTGACGAGAGTAGCGAGTTTAGCATCACGCTCAAGAACTTGATGAATGACAACTACAGCCGTGACATCTCAGTAAAGGTCAGAAGCCAGCTGCAGGTGAAGCGGAAACATGGTGACTTTATTTGTCCGTTTGCACCGTATGGGTACCAGAAGTGCGAGGAAAACCACAATCGAATTGAGCCCGATCCCTATGCTGCCACAGTTGTCCAGGATATTTTCAACTGGAAAATTCAAGGCATGACGAACAATGGCATAGCAATTCGGCTTGCAGAGAGCGGAATTCTTGCGCCGCTGGAGTATAAGCGCCACAAGGGAGAGCCGTTATTCTCCGGCTTCAAAATGAAGGAACGGTGCGAATGGACAGCGCAGGCAGTTGCCCGGATACTCACCAACCCGATCTATATTGGAACCCTCCGCCAAGGCCTTCGCCGTAGACCAAACTATAAAATCAAGAAATCAATACCAACAGAAGAAAACGAGTGGGTTGTGATCCACGACGCCCATGAGCCTGTTGTCACGAAGAGGACATTCTATCTTGCTCAAAAAGCTCTTCTGATAGATACGCGAGCAGCACCACGAGCAACGACAGTTTATCCGCTATCCGGCTTGTTGGAATGCGGAGAATGCGGGAACGCAGTTACTCGAAGCACAATTAACAACGGATATAAGTTATACAGCTATTTCCGCTGCAGCGTGCGCACGAAAGAGGATCGCTGTGAACTCAAGCAGGTACCAGAGGCACAGGTTGAGGCAGCTGTCCTTCAGCTATTGCAAGAGCATATCAGCGCGGTGGTTGAGCTCGACCGGTGTCTATCTGAAATTCAGCAGGTGCCATATCAGAAAATCAATGTTGCCAAGTGTGAGCAGCGCAGAGAAAAACTTGCGGCAGAAATCGCTCGTTATCGCGATCTGAAGGCATCTCTCTATGAAGATATGAAAGAAGGACTCATTTCGAAGACTGACTTCTGTGACATCAGAGGTCAGTATGATGCAAGAATTGCCGATGCGCTGATTGCTCAGGAGCAGATCGACCGAGAACTCAGTATCTATCTCTCGGGCGAACAGTCCCCGAACAACTGGATGAAGACATTTACCGAACATCGAGGATTGAAATCACTCACGCGGGCAGTTGTTCTGGAGTGCATTGAAAAAGTTGTTATTCACAAAGACGAAAAGTTGGAAATCATCTTTGAGCATTCCGAGGACTATGCCCGTTTGGTGAGCAGCCTGCAGGAATATGCCGCGCGTGGAATACTAGGGGAGGCGATGTAAGCATGGCAAGAAAGAGCAGAAAAAATGTCCAAGCCACACCCGCAGTTGTTGTAGGCCCCGTCCAGTACAAGGTAGCGCTCTATGCCAGAATCTCGGTTGAGAACGAACAAAAGCGAGAAGCAGACACCATAGGTAATCAGATTGCGTTGCTGAAGGACTTTGTTTCCCAGCATCAGGATTTAGTTGTCTTTGACCTCTATTGTGATGACGATATCTCGGGAGTTAGCTTTGTGCGCCCGGAATTCGCTCGAATGATGAATGACATCCGAGCTGGCAAGGTGACCTGTGTGATTGTCAAAGACTTGTCTCGTCTGGGGCGAAATATGATTGAGAGCGGTGAATATATTGAGCAGATCTTTCCGAGAATGGGTGTGCGCTTTATCTCCGTTACCGATCGCTTTGACTCATTGCGGGATGATGCCGACATTTCAATCCAACTGAAAAATTTTGCAAACGAGGCATATGCGAGAGACATTTCCAAGAAAATTCGGGCGGTGAAACGGACGCAGCAGCTTGCTGGTAAGTGGACCACTGGCACTCCGCCATATGGATATATGTTAGATCCGGATGACAAGTACCACCTATTTCCTGATCCGCAAACGGGGCCAATCGTTCTTGCCATTTTCCGTATGGTGGCAGAGAATCATACTCTCCACTTCATAGCGAAAACTCTGAATGAGCAAGGGGTGCCCAGTCCCGGACGCTATCTGTACGATATTGGTTTGCGGAAGACGGAGAAGTTCAAAAATGCCATCTGGTATCTGCAAACGATCAAGAAAATTCTTGTCGATCCGGTCTATCTTGGTTGGATTGTGTCCGGAAAGTACAGAAGCCAGCTGTGCGAGCGGGGGACAAAGACTACAGTTAAAACGCCCGAAGAGGAATGGATTATCAATAAAGGTATGCATGAACCCATTGTTTCCAAAGAGCTTTTTGATAAGGTTCAGGACATCCTCTCGGCTAGGCAAAGTGAACAGGGCCTTGCGACTATCTACGATTCCAAGAGTAAACGAAGAAGTATGTTCAAAGGAATTCTTCGTTGCGGAGAATGTGGTCGCAGTATGTACTTGCGCAGTAAATCTAATCGCGGTTATTACTATTATTGCACTCTCCATGAGAATTACAATGCCACCATTTGTCCCAAGAAAGCGGTCAAACAGGAGGATGTAGAGTCCCTTGCCCTGCGGCTTATCCAAACTCAGATAAGAGCATTCTCCGATGCCCAGAGACTGATTGCCAACTTGAATGCTACGCCTTCTTCGCAGACCCGCTATCAGATATATGAAACCCAGATTGATGATGCAAAGAGAAAAATTGAAAAGTTCAATCAGCTGAAGGCAGCCCTGTATGGCGATTTTGCAGATGGGCTTCTGAGCCATCAAGATTACACAGATCTGAGCGAGGACTACTCTAGGAGGGCGGATGATTTGAGGATCTTTATTGCTGAATTGGAGAAGGAAAAGGAAAAGTACTCAGTGGGATTTGGCAGCAAAATGCAGTGGGCACTGTTGATTGAAAAGTATAAGGATCAGGAGTCCCTTGACGCTGAAATGGCAGCAGCCTTCATTGAGACGCTTACCTTGTTTAACGATGGCCATGTTGAAGTGGCATTCCGCCATCGTGATGAGATTGAACAGGTTCTCTATGTCGCTGCGACCCGAGGAAAGGAGGCGGAGAGATATGCCGGATAAGGTGCTGGCGTTTTATATTCGTTTGTCGAGTGAAGACCGAGATCTCAAAACAAATGCATTGAAGAATGAGAGTAACAGTGTTTTCAACCAAAGGCGGTTACTCCAGGATTACTATGATACACATGAATCGCTCCATGGTTATAAAGTGATCGTGTTCTGCGATGACGGTGTCACGGGAACGCATTTTGACAGGCCAAAGTTCGATGAGCTAATTGAGATGGCTCGCAATCAGGAAATTCATTGCATTATGGTGAAGGACCTATCTCGTTTTGGAAGAAACTTTCTTGAGATGGGAAACTACCTCGAACTGATCCTGCCTCTTTATGGGGTCCGCTTTATCTCCATCAATGATGCCTTTGATAGTGATGACTACTTAGGTGTCACGGGCGGACTTGAGTTAGCCCTCTGCAATCTCATCAATAATATGTATAGCCGAGATCTATCAACCAAGGTGCGCTCAGCTTTTCGTACCCGCAATCTGCGTGGTGAATACTGGGGAGGAAACGGCTTCTATGGCTACCAAGTCCATCCTCATAACAAAAAGAGATTGATCGTAGATGAGCAGGTTCGTGACATCATTGTCATGATTTTCGAGTCCTGCGTTGCAGGCATGACCACGAGCGAGATCGCTCAAATGCTGAATGATATGGGCATTCCATCCCCGTTAGAGCATAAACGGCGAAATGGCGGGTTTTATAATGGGGTGGTCAAGGAAGAGACTGGAATCTGGCTCAAGGGGGCTGTTCGAAAGATTTTGACTGATGAACGCTATACCGGTAAGATGATTACCAATACTCGAGAGACAGAAGAAGTAGGAAAGCCTAAGATGCGATCATTGCCCCGAGATCAATGGATCATAGTGCCAGGTACACATGAAGCAATCATTTCGGAGGAGTTGTTCCGAACGGCACAGAATGCGCTCCAAGGGCGTATTCGGAATGTTAACAAGAATACTGCCGGAAACCGAGCCAACAATCTGTTTGTTTGTGGCTGCTGCGGGAGGAAGCTCCGAAAGAATCCAGCAAAAGAACCACACCTTGTTTGCCCGAAAAATGACAGTATTAAGGGTGCTGAGTGTGCGGGTCTCTTTGTCAATCAGACCCAAATTGAGCAAGCTGTTCTTCAGATGCTGCGGGAACAAAGTAGGAGCTTCCTTGAGCAGCATTGTTTGATGCAGGCATGCATTGACAAAAAGCTTTCAAGTATTCAAACGGAGCTTGATGCTAACACCAATATGACAAGACGGCTCCAAAGTAGAAAGGCTGAACTATATGAGCAATACCGAGCGGGTCGCATAAGCAGGGAGAAATTTGCTGATATCCAGAAGACAGATTCAGAGAAGCTGGCAAGACTCTCAAGTAGAGCTGAAGAGATCAAGCGGCTTCTGGTAGAGCACTATGAGTCTCGAGGTAATCTTGCGGCGGGAAAAAGAACAGCAGATCAGATCATCCTGCTTAAAGATTATGATCCGGAAATAATTAGAAATTTTGTAGAGCGGGTTCGTGTGTACCCTTCAGGAGAGATTGAGATAGATATGCGTACTTCGAGCGGGTTTGAATTTGTAACGGCAAGCTAAAACAATAAGCGCCCCCCACTTTGGAGGCAGCTGAAAAAATTCCGAAAAAACTGTATGTCTATCTTGACACAACCAGAGGGATTCGTCACCGGCATGGCGGCCAAGATGTTCCTGATCGCCGGGCCGGTGATCGTGTTCGGCACCCTGGCCTCGGTGATTTACGGCGTGGTCCTGGTGCTGCTCGGCTGAAGCGGGAATGCCATGCCGTCCCGCTTTGGGGATGCTGCACCCACAGAGGCTTCCTATATCCTAAATATATCCGATCTCAAAAGTCAGAAGACCGCCCCGGCGCTGTGCAGCGCCGGGGCGGTCTGGTGTCTCGCAGCTTACAGGTCCTTCTTCCAAAGACCGTGGAGGTTGCAGTAGGCATAAACGGCCTTGGCAGTCTGGCCCTCCGCCAGGGCGAACACGGCCTCCGGCGCCTCCTCCGGGTGGAACCAGTGGATCAGGGCGTCCCGCTCAGTCTCCACCACCACCCACTGGATGAAGTGCTCGGCGGTCATGGGATGGGTGACAGAGCCCACGTCTACCTTTACCAGACTGCCCTCCACCGTGACGGCAGGCACGTGCTTCTCCTGGGCGGCGTCGGTGACACCGGCCTCCAGCGCATGCATCTCCTCGCCGCAGCACTTCACGGGCACCTGGGCGGAGGTGAGCTTGGTGATGACATTGCCGCAATGTTTGCAGATATAGAACTTCATATAGAATTCTCCTTTTTCCGTTTTTTGAAATACTTTCAAGGGGAGAGGGATTTCTTCTGGCAATATATTAGCATATCCAAATGTGCGCATATATTGCATTTGCAACTACAAAAAAATTCCGGGCATCCGGCTGGCTGAAAAGGCGCTCTGTAAAAGCATCTGATCCGAAAAACGGAGCGTCCGGCCGGGGTGTGCGCGGCGCGGTATTTTTTTCGTATTTCAAAAGTTGACATAACGGTGTGGAAAACTCTGTGGAGAATGTGCAAAACCCCGATGAAAAGGGCATTGAGCTGGGTGACGGCCAGGTTATGAGAAATTTTACGCAATAACATTTTTGTAAAATTTGTGTGAAGAGTCGGGAAGCGGGCGGGATCACGGCGTCTTTTGGGGGAGCACTTGAAGGACAGCGCCGGGTGTGCTACAATAAATTTATGAATTTTACGGCAGACACTGCCTTTGGAGGAACTTAATGGCAACCAAGAAGCAGGACTATGGCAACGACAGCATTTCGGCATTAAAGGGCGCAGACCGGGTCCGGAAGCGGCCCGGCGTCATTTTCGGCTCTGACGGACTGGAGGGCTGCGAGCACGCGGTGTTCGAGATTCTCTCCAACTCCATCGATGAGGCCCGGGAGGGCCACGGCCGGACCATCACTGTCACCCGGTTTGCAGACCGGTCCATCCAGGTGGAGGACGCGGGCCGGGGCTGCCCGGTGGACTGGAATGAGAAGGAGCAGCGGTACAACTGGGAGCTGGTGTACTGCGAGCTGTACGCCGGCGGCAAGTACGACAACGTCTCCGGCGACAACTACGAATATTCCTTAGGGCTCAACGGATTGGGTGCCTGCGCCACCCAGTACGCCTCCCGGTACATGGACGTCACCGTCTGGCGGGACGGCTTTGAATACACCCTGCACTTTCAGCGGGGCGAGATCGTGGGGGAGCTGGGGAAGACGCCCCTGCCCAAGAGCCAGGCCAGAAAAACCGGCACCCGCACCCGCTGGCTTCCCGACTTGGACGTGTTCACGGACATCGCCATCCCGGCGGAGTACTTCACCGACGTGATGAAGCGCCAGGCGGTGGTGAACGCCGGGGTCACCTTCCGGTTCCGGAACGAGACAGAGCCGGGTCGGTTCGAAGAGGCGGAGTTCCTCTACGAAAACGGCATCATGGACTATGTGACGGAGCTTGCGGGAGAGGGGAGCCTGACGGCGCCGGTGTTCTGGCAGACGGAGAAGAAGGGCCGGGACCGGGCGGACAAGCCGGAATACAAGGTGAAGCTCAGTGTGGCCTGCTGCTTCTCCAACAAGGTGAACGTCATCGAGCACTACCACAACTCCTCCTGGCTGGAGCACGGCGGCTCCCCGGAGAAGGCGGCCAAGTCCGCCTTTGTCTCCGCCATCGACAAGTACCTGCGGGACCAGGGGAAGTACCAGAAGAGCGAGGGCAAGATCACCTGGGCGGACATCGAGGACTGCCTGGTGCTGGTCAGCAACAACTTCTCCACCCAGACCAGCTACGAGAACCAGACGAAAAAGGCCATCACCAACAAATTTGTCCAGGAGGCCATGACGGAGTTCTTGCGGAGCAACCTGGAGATCTACTTCATTGAAAACCCCTTTGACGCGGAGAAGATCGGCGAACAGGTGCTGCTGAACAAGCGCAGCCGGGAGAAGGCGGAGGAGACCCGCCTGAACGTGAAGAAGAAGCTCTCCGGCTCGGTGGACATCGCCAACCGGGTCCAGAAGTTCGTGGACTGCCGCACCAAGGACGTGGACAAGCGGGAGATCTACATCGTGGAGGGCGACAGCGCCCTGGGCAGCGTGAAGCTGGCCCGGGACTCCGAGTATCAGGGCATCATGCCGGTGCGGGGCAAGATCCTGAACTGCCTGAAGGCGGACTATGCCCGGATTTTCAAGAGCGAGATCATCACGGACCTCATCAAGGTCCTGGGCTGCGGCGTGGAGGTCCAGAACAAGCACGTGAAGAACGTGGCGCCCTTTGACTTGAGCAACCTGCGGTGGAGCAAGGTGGTCATCTGCACCGACGGCGACGTGGACGGCTTCCAGATCCGGACGCTGATCCTCACCATGCTGTACCGGCTGACCCCCACCCTGATCCGGGAGGGGTACGTGTATATCGCGGAGACGCCCCTGTTTGAGATCAACAGCGGCGACAAGACGTGGTTCGCCTACTCCGACAAGGAGAAGAACGACATCGTGAAATCCCTGGAGGGGAAGAAGTACAAGATCGACCGGTCCAAGGGCCTGGGCGAGAACGACCCGGACATGATGTGGCTGACCACCATGAACCCGGAGACCCGGCGGCTGATCCGGGTGATGCCGGAGGACGTAGAGCAGACGGCGGCGGTGTTCGACCTGCTGCTGGGGGACAACCTCCAGGGCCGGAAGGACCACATCGCCGAGAACGGGTACAAGTACCTGGATATGGCGGATATTTCGTGAATTTCGTGAGGAGGAGAGACTGCCAAATGTCGATTGAACTATTGACTTACAACCATAAAGAAAAACTGACAGAGGCATTTGAGCGCAGTCACAGGAAAATTGATATTGTTTCTCCATTTTTGTCAGAGGATACAGCGGATTATTTTTCAAAACTCATCAAGAAAAAACAAATACCTGCCACCTTTATTACACGGTTTGACCATGAGGCTTTCGTGAAAGGTGCAAATAGTACAAAAGGCCTAACGAAAATGTTACACGCAGGTGTGGAACTGTTGGCGTTGTTGGGTTTGCACACAAAACTGTACTTGATTGACGACAGGACAGCGATTTTAGGTTCTGCAAATTTTACGGAAAGCGGCATGAGCAAAAATATTGAATTGTCGCTGTATATTGAGGATGAACCGGAATTGTTTGATTCCTTACAGAAATATTTTGAAAAATTGCGGGACGTATGCAGGGAACAGGAAACATATATTACGGAAGAAAGGCTGAAACACGAAGATCAGTTGGTGAAAGAAGAGAATACACATAGCAAATACGCGGGCCCTTGTAAAACGACCGTAAAACCATTTGGTGCAAAATTGCCCGCAAGTGATGATGAATTGGACAGGGACTATGTCCAAGAATTACTGAATCCCCAAATAAACTATGACAGCCATTGCTGGATAAAATTTGAAGCCAGCAGCAGGGAACGACGATCCTCGGGCGGACCGTACACGTTTCATGAACAAAACGGAATTTACATGACGCGCTTTTCGCAAGCGAGAAAGCCAAAGCGGATGCACGAAGGGGACATTGTATACATTGCGGTCCATTCCAGGGACCGAAATGGGAATCCAGCGCCGATGATTGTCGGGAGAGCGCGGTGCCATGTATTCCGTGAGACCAATGTGATTCCAGATGGCGGACAGTGGCCGGTGTATTTGGAATTGTATGATGTCGAGCCGTGTGCGGGGAATATTCAGGATGGGATCTGTCTATATGATCTTGTAGATGCGCTGGGAAAAGATACATATACGCATACACAAGGGAGAGAGATGCCTGCGGAGTCCATCCGTTACAGCCATCGGCAACAGGCGTATCTAGGCCTTACCGATACGGCCGAAAAATATCTGGAACAAATCTTCAAACCTCGAGATAAGGAATCATAACCATGCCCAAAAAGAAAAAAACCGACGACAACAAGCATAAGGTAGACGCGTCCAACGTCATCGGCCTTCACGCGGCGGTGGTGGAACAGCCCATCACCGACACGCTGGAGACCAACTACATGCCCTACGCCATGAGCGTCATTGTCTCCCGGGCCATTCCGGAGATCGACGGGTTCAAGCCCTCCCACCGCAAGCTGCTGTACACCATGTACAAGATGGGTCTGCTGACGGGAGCCCGGACCAAGTCCGCCAACATCGTGGGCCAGACCATGCGCCTCAACCCCCACGGCGACGCCGCCATCTACGACACCATGGTGCGCCTCTCCCGGGGCTACGGCGCCCTGCTGACGCCTTTTGTGGATTCCAAAGGCAACTTCGGCAAGGTCTACTCCCGGGACATGGCCTGGGCCGCCCCCCGGTACACAGAGGCCAAGCTGACGCCCATCTGCGCCGAGCTGTTCCGGGATATCGACAGCGACACCGTGGACTTTGTGGACAACTACGACAACACCATGAAGGAGCCGGCCCTGCTGCCCACCACCTTCCCCAACATTCTGGTGTCCGCCAACAGCGGCATCGCCGTGGGCATGGCCTCCCAGTTCTGTGGGTTCAATCTGAAGGAGGTCTGCGACACCACCATCGCCTATCTGAAGAACCCGGACTGCGACCTGATGGAGACCCTGCTGGCGCCGGATTTCCCCACCGGCGGAGAGCTGATCTTCGACCGGAACACCATCCGGGAGATCTATGAGACCGGCCGGGGCAGCGTCCGGGTCCGGGCCAAGTACCGCTACGTCAAAGAGGAGAATCTCATCGAGATCTACGAGATCCCCTACTCCACCACCGTGGAGGCCATCCTGGACAAGGTGGCGGAGCTCATCAAGGCGGGCCGGGCGAAAGAGATCGCCGACATGCGGGACGAGACGGACCTCTCCGGCCTGAAACTGGCCATCGACCTGAAGCGGGGCGTGGACCCGGACAAGCTGATGACCAAGCTCTACAAGCTGACACCCCTGGAGGACGCCTTTGCCTGCAACTTCAACGTGCTGATCGCCGGTACTCCCAAGGTGCTGGGGGTGCGGCAGATCCTGGAGGAGTGGACTGCCTGGCGGACCGGGTCCGTCCGGCGGCGGGTCTACTTCGTGATGAAGAAGAAACAGGACAAGCTGCACCTCTTAAAGGGCCTCAAGCGGATCCTGCTGGACATCGATAAGGCCATCCAAATCATCCGGGAGACAGAGGAGGAGGCCGAGGTCATCCCCAACCTGATGATCGGCTTCGGCATCGACCAGATCCAGGCGGAGTACGTGGCGGAGATCAAGCTCCGCAACATCAACAAGGAGTATATCCTCAAGCGTGTCAACGAGACCGCCGCCCTCCAGGACGAGATCGCCGACCTGGAGGACACCCTGAACTCCCCCCGGCGGCTGAAGCAGATCCTGGTGGACGAGCTGACGGAGGCGGCCAGGAAATACGGCGAGCCCCGCCGAACCTCCATCGTGTACAGCCACGAGATCGAGACCTATGTAGAGGAGGCTCAGGTGGAGGACTACTCCGTCCATGTGTTCCTCTCCAGGGAGGGGTACTTCAAGAAGATCACCCCTGCCTCTTTGCGAATGGCGGCGGACCAGAAGTACAAGGACGGGGACGGATTGTCCCAGACCTTTGAGACCACCAACGGCGCGGAGATCATGTTCTTCACGGACCGGTGCCAGGTGTACAAGACCCGCCTCAGCGAGTTTGAAGACACCAAGGCCAGCGCCTTGGGGGATTATCTGCCCGCGAAACTCTCCATGGACAGCGGCGAGAATGTGATCTACGCCGTCCTGCCGGGACCGGACTACACCGGGGCCCTGCTGTTCTTCTTTGCAAACGGCAAGGCGGCCCGGGTGGACCTGACCGCCTACAAGACCACCTCCAACCGCCGCAAGCTGATGGGGGCCTACTCCGACAAGGCGCCCCTGGCCTGTATCCGCAGGCTGGATGCAGACTGCGAGCTGGCGGTGTACTCCACGGAGCCCCGGGCGCTGATTTTCCACACCGCTCTGCTGGCTCCCAAGACCACCCGCACCACCCAGGGGGTGGCGGTGATGACCCTGAAGCCAAAGTACCAGCTGGAGACGGTGAAGGCGCTGGAGGACACGCCCATCACCAACCAGAGCCGCTACCGGGTGCGCAGTCTCCCGGCGGCGGGCGCCCTGCTGCGGGAGGAAGACTCCGAGGAGCGGCAGATGGATCTGCTGGACTGAATCAGATAGAAAAGGAGTAGATCTATGGCGCAGAAGGTGAGGAGCTGCGGTATCATCACGCTGGGGGCGGTGATCTACGCCCTGGCATTTGACTGGTTCGTAGCCCCCAACCAGATCGCCATGGGCGGCGTGACGGGTCTGGCCCAGATCGTGAACGCCCTGGTGCCGGTCCTGCCGGTGGGAGTGCTGTCCATCCTTGTCAATGTGCCGCTGTTTCTGGCGGGCTGGCGGCTGCTGGGAGGCCGCCTGCTGGTGAGCAGCCTGTACGCCATGGCAGTCAGTTCCTTGGCCATTGACGTGATTGCATGGATGCATACCTTCCCCCCGATGGACCCGATCCTGGCGACCCTGTACGGCGGCGCCGGGATGGGGGTAGGGCTGGGATTGGTATTCTCCCAGGGGGCCACGACGGGCGGCACGGATATCATCGGCAAGCTGCTGAAGCTGAAATTCCCCTGGCTGCCCATCGGTAAGCTGGTGATGATCCCGGACATGGTGGTGGTGATCCTGGCTGCAGTGGTGTTCGGCACCGTCAACGCGGCACTTTATGGCTTGATTCAGATGTATCTGCTGTCCAAGGTCATGGATATGATCCTGTACGGATGGGATACCTCTCGTGTGGCCTACATCATCACCGACCGGTGGGAGGAGACGGTCCAGGGACTGCTGGATATGAACCGGGGCGTGACGCTGCTTCAGGGAAAAGGCGCATACACCGGCGCGGAGAAGCAGGTACTGCTGGTGGCCTTCAGGCAGCGGGAGATCGTGCCCATCAAGCGGATGCTGCGGGAGATCGACCCGAAGGCTTTTTTCATCGTGTGCGACGCCCATGAGATCCTGGGCGAGGGATTTGGGGATTATCAGAAGGAGGAAATTTGACATGACAGATTTCACGAAGGTTCAGCAGGCCCTGGAGCGCCGGGGCTACACCGTACGCACCTTTGCGGCGGCGGAGGAGGCCGCGGCCTACCTGGACGGCGCCATCGACGGCAAGACCGTGGGCTTCGGCGGCTCCGCCACCCTGGACGCTCTGGGGGTGTACGACAAGCTGGCGGCCCACAACACCGTCATCTGGCACTGGAAGCAGGAGGCGAACGCCGCCCGGAAGGCGGCCATGCAGACCCAGGTGTACCTGTCCTCTGCCAATGGCCTGGCGGAGTCGGGGGAGATCGTCAACATCGACGGCACCGGCAACCGGGTGTCCGCTACGCTGTTCGGCCATGAGAAGGTGTACTTTGTCATCGGCCGGAACAAGCTGGCCCCCACCTACGAGGCGGCGGTGTACCGGGCCCGGAACGTGGCTGCACCCCAGCGCGCCCGGCAGCTGGGGAAGAAGACGCCCTGCGCCGTGAAGGCGGACCGCTGCTACGACTGCCGGAGTCCTGAGCGGGTCTGCCGCGCCTTGGTGACTCTCTGGGGGCCTATGCTGGGCATGGAGACGGAGGTCCTGCTGGTGGACGAGGACCTGGGGCTGTAAGCGCGCCCCTGCCCGTCCCTGGGCCATTCTGACCGGAAAGGAGGCGCCGAGCCGTGAAGCTGCGCCATCTCACCCTGCTCCTGTGCGTCAGCCTGTCCCTGACGGGGTGCAGCGCCCTGCTGGAGCGGAACTATGCCACCGTGGAGCCCCACAGCAGCAAGTTCTGGGAGAGCGAGGCCGCCGGGACTCTCCGGGCGGAGAACTACCAGGACATCGTGAACGACCTGCTGATCCTCATCGGCCAGCACACGGAGAGCGCCACGGTCCGCCTCTACAACTACGAGGACGATCTGACGGTGGCGGACACACTGGAGCAGGCCACTACGGAGGTCCAGCAGGAGACGCCTATGGGCGCCTATGCCGTGGAGTATATCACCGCCTCCAGCCGGTCCCAGCGGGGGTACTATGAGATCAGCATCCAGGTCAGCTACCGCCGGACGGCGGAGCAGATCCAGGCGGTGGTGAACGCCACCAGTACGGAGGCGCTGTCCGCCCTGCTGGAGGCGGCGCTGGACGAGGGCCGCACGGAGCTGGCGGTCCGGGTCGGCTATTGGGGAGAGGACGGCCAGGCCCGGGTGGAGGAGACGGTGGCACAGCTCCGGGAGGCGCGAGGTCTGGCAGAGACGCCGCCCTGGACGATCTCCTATTATCCGGCACAGGGTCCGGTGGGGCTGATCGAGTTTGTGATGGGCGGAGACGCCGCGGCTGCTGCGGAAGAAAATTCGGAAAATCTTGCAGAAGAGTCTTGACAAGCGGGTGTTTCTCTGGTAGAATACCCCTTGTTCCGCGGGCATAGCTCATCTGGTAGAGCGCCACCTTGCCAAGGTGGAGGTAGCGAGTTCGAGCCTCGTTGCCCGCTCCACTGAGAATGCCCACACGATCTTGTGTGGGCATTCTCAGTGGAAAAGAAAATTTAAAAAAGCAGTGGACATTTCGGTTCAAACTGCATATAATAAAATAGAAGCAACGGTGACATAGCCAAGTGGTAAGGCAAGGGTCTGCAAAACCCTGATTCCCCGGTTCAAATCCGGGTGTCACCTCCAAAGAAAATCCCTAGAGCCGCAACGGTTCTAGGGATTTTCTCATGGCTTTTCCTAGCGGTTTTCCCTTTAGTTTTCCCTTTACAGCCCTCCCAGAGCCATTCCGGTTAGATCCTTTATCCTTTCGAGACGCTCTGGATAAATTTCTCCATCCGGGCGGCGCTCTCCTGCTTCATCTTGTCAGTTACATGACCGTAGACATCCAGAGTGAAGGCTGCCGTGGCATGTCCGAGATTGCTCTGGACTGTCTTGACATCATCACCGGACCGCAGGGCCGCCACGGCATAGGAATGCCTCAGATCATGAAAGCGGGCGTCCGGTCTGCCGATAGAGGCCACAGCCTTTTTGAAGGCCCGGTAGACAGTTGGCTTCGTCAAATGCTTCCCACTCGGATCGGTGAAAACTAGATTGTCAGGGTTGTCCCACAGAGGACCCGCCAACAGCTGTTGTTCCGCCTGTGCTGCGCGGCGATGCTTTAGTCGCTCGATCACAGAAGGTGCGGCAGCAACCGTCCGGCTTTTCCCGTTCTTAGGAGAAACCAGCGCGTAAGCTTTCATGCCCTTTTCTTGATGGAGCTGGATCTGCTTGTTGATGAGAAGCGTGCCGCATTCAAAATTTACACAATCCCAGGTGAGGCCTAAAACTTCACCCTCCCGCAGGCCGGTAAAGAGAGTGACGAGGAAGATGTCTTCATAGGGAGACCCTTCAATCGCGCTTAAAAATCTGGAGATATCGTCTTCATCCAGCGGCTTCAATTCCTTCTTTTCGACTCTGGGCAAAATGCAGGCATCAGCGGGATTGGAACGCAACAGCCCATTGGCTACGGCCTGGTTGAGCGCATGGTGGAGCACACCGTGGATGTTCTTCACGGTCTTTGCACTGAGACCACGTTTTCCATTGGTTCCTGCAGTCAACTGATTATAGAACTGCTGGATAGTATGTGTGCGCAGGGCTTCCAGTCGGACTGCCCCTAGTGCGGGCTTGATATACAGCCGAATATCACTGGAATAGATCTCCACTGTTCTGGGCTTGACGCCGCCGAGATAAGTGGAAGCCCAGATATTCAGCCACTGCGCCAAAGTCATCTTTGTGGGTTCGCGATAGGTTCCATTGTTGAGTTCCACAGCAATAGCCTGCAGCTTCTCCCGGACTTCCTTCTGCGATTTCCCAGAAACAGACCGTTGAAGCTGTCTGCCTGTGCCGGGATTACGTCCGGTGGTAATGCGACCTTCCCAGACAGTATACTGCTTCCCTTTGCTGGTAACAGTTTTTTTGCGAATATTGCCGTTGCCAGATGCGGCCCGGCGATGTACAATGGTTTTATCCATGAAAATGTCCTCCTAATTTTCTCGAAATTTTTTGAGGTGGGGGCATACCACCTTTTGATATGCCCCCATGGATGTGTATCGGGTCATGTGGCGCGCGATAGGAAATGGATCACCTCATCGCGCGGGATGCGAATCTGCCGGCCAACCCTGATGACACGGATCTGGTTAGAATGCACCAGATCATAGGCGCTATTCCGGCCAATACCAAGAACGCGCATTAGATCTGGGATTCGAAGTACCAGGGGGAGAGATTTGAGCTCTTCAATCTGAAGAACCTGAGCAAATGATGTGTGTAGTTCCTTGCTTTCCATTGATGTACCTCCTGAAATTGTTTTATCGTGTTTGTAGCTCTGCCTCTAACGACTACGTCAACTATGCCTTGCTAATGCATCTTGAGCAATGACCACATCGATCCCTCGGTGATTCACCATAATATTTTTCCAAAATATTCCAAATACACTTGCTGGAGTCTATCATCTTCCGCAAGGCGTTCAGCCCTTTCAAAGCGCGCCGAACGGCTTTTTTGCTACCGCAACCTTTGAGAATTCGTTCATTCCGAGAGAAGTCCTTTCTTGAGTAGAACAAAATACAGCGCGCTTTCTTGCCATCCCGCCCAGCACGTCCAATTTCCTGAACGTAACCATTGAGCGTCAATGGCAGCCCTGCATGGATTATAAGCCGGACATTTGGTTTGTCGATTCCGAGGCCGAACGCATTGGTAGCAATCAAAATCGGCTTCTTCCCGGATAGAAAATCTGCTTGGGCTTTACGGCGCTTTTTCAGAGCCATCTTTCCAGTGTAGTGGGCAACATTCCATCCGCGACCTTTCAGCCACCGTTTCAGGTGCTTGACGCGCTGAACCGTCGGCGCGTATACTAAAACTGAACCTGTGCCATTCCACCGAAATAATTCCCGTTCGACGGCGCGGAATATGTTCTTTTCCAATTCGTCCTTGTGCCCTTTGCGTGATTCTACTCGTTTGATCTGCAAGCGGAGGTTGTCACGCCGGATGGGATAAACGAAACATTCCGGAGATTCCATTTCAAGGGAGCGGATGATTTCTTTCCGTTCCTTGGGTGTTGCGGTTGCCGTGCAGGCTATAACCTCCGGACGGTCTGACAGTATGTGGATGAAATTTCCAATTTCCCTATAGGACTTACGAAAGCTGAGACCATCCTGCGGCAGAACGTGTGCTTCGTCAACAACCACTCTGGAAACGGCGCAGTGTTGCAAAGCGGACAGCAGATCTTGACTTTTGAGCTGCTCCGGTGCCAAATAGAGCAAGGCAGTCTCACGAAGGGACGCCAAGAGCTCTTTGCGTTTGATAGGAGATAAATCTGCATTAAGCGCCACAGCTCGGACACCGTGCTGCTGAAGAGCTGCAACCTGGTTCTCCTGCAGTGCCCGCAACGGGGAGATAACGATGGTCAGACGGTGATTGTCCTCCATGATTGCCGGAATTTGGTAAAGTAACGATTTACCGCCGGAGGTGGTCTGCACGATCAGGACATCTTTTCTATCCAGAATCGTAGGCAGCACTTCCTCCTGCCAAGGACGTAATTTCCCAATCTCCATTTTTTGCATTGCCGAATTGACCGAGTCCGTTCTTTTAGTAGAATCCATAAAGTTATCCCTCCAAAATCAACCTAAAATTTCAAAACCTTCAAACTTCATTATTTTTTGATCTTAAGAGTGACGGCGTTAAAAGTTTTCTCTCCCAGCGTGATTGAGCGGTTTTTTTGGTCTAAAATGCCTCCACGCTCACATCGTCTGAGGAATGACTCGTATAACTCTTCACCACACCCTACTTGGCGGAGCAGCCTTTTTAACGAATCCGAAGTGAAAGCCAAAAATGTTTTTCCCTTGTCCCCACCTCGCATGGGACTATACCAAAATGCCACTGCATCTCCTGCCAAAAGATCCTCTGCCTCGGCTATGCAATTAGGACGTTCTACGATCTGGCTCAAATAACGATCTGGATCACTCACGAAAACGAATGCGCTTCCCAACAGTTCCTCTCTCCTCACTTTGGCATGTTCTTCTTCAGTTTTTTTATTTCTCTGAAGGCTCCGGGCCCGCTCCAGGACTCGGGCATCACTAAACCAGGTCTTTACCATCAGATTCGTCAGGATATCTTGCCAGAGCTGAAACCTATTCACTCGGTAGATTGCAGGCTCTACAATGAGTTGTTTCCAACGGCGGTAAACCATTCTGGCAACATCTCGACTGAGAAGTGCTGATATAGCGGTACGCAGCATGTCTTGTTCGTAGGGACTCAAAGGAGTCGGAGCCGCCGGAAGTTCGATGTCTGCAACCAGCGAGCTTTGTAAGACACTTCTGCCCAGGATAATCGGTGTCGTTGGAAATAACGTCGGAGCTAATTGCTGGGCATATCCCCCGCTCTTCTTACGCTGTTCAGATTCTTCTACCTTTTCAACCAGCAACCACAATAATGTTGTGGATGAAGCTCGAAGGATAGTCAGCCGCTCAACGCATGTTTCCCAGCGGTTTAAATCAGCGGTGTCTTTTACGGCAATTTCGATAGGGCCATCAGAAAAGCATCCAGGATCGTTTGTAAAGGTCATGGCTCTCACCACAGAAAGAAACCATGCTTCCGCAGAGGATGCCCTTTTCAAAACTTGAAAGTTAAAGATTCCGCAGGGCACCTCCTTAAATTCTTTGAAAACCCGCAATTGTGCATCTAGCGCGGCTACTCCGATATGGAGAACAGCAGGTTCTCGTTCCAGGAGGTCTACGAGTCGCGGCTCATCCAATTCTTTTAGGGACCAGCGGTCACGCTGCCACATGAGAGTATCCCTGGCTGGATGCTTGATCCTAAGGGAATACTCCACAGTCTCCGGCGGGAAACTAATGTCGTTAGCCATCTCAATCAAAGCCCGTAATTCATTCCCGCTGAAGTCGATTCCAGGCAGTTTGAAGCCTGAATCAATCTGTTGTGCAGGGATCGAAAATACCATCCGTCTGTCAAAGTGATCTAGGTGAAGGATTTTGAAGCGATATGTATGGCCACGCATCTCGACCGCAATCCCCTTTCCCCACGAAGCAATCGCTTGAACAGCGCACCCGTATTCATTCCACCGCATTTTTCCGACCGATTGCCACTTGCTGTCTGACTCAAGAACTCGCTTCAAGCGGCTCAACTCTTTGACCGGACTTGGAACATCGAACAGCAGTTGCGGTGATGTGATAGCACCAGCCAAAACCTGCTGGCGAATGGCTGCTTTAAGTTCATCACTGTTGTATCCAGCTGAGTGTGTCTGAAAATGGCCCATTTCTTGCTTCTCCTTTGTATCTTTTTTATTAGCCTGCATCTGTTAAATTTGTGTCTATCGCCTTGACCTAAGATGATTCTACTACTGCTGATGCTGGAAATATCGCACGCAAATAAAAAAGTTCGATCATTTTCTGCCTGTTCACTGCTAAAATTTGAAATGAGGGAAATTCCATGAAAAGCAATGCCAAACGAATATCATTGACCTTAAGCAGGGCATTTGAAGGAGAGGCGGTTAAGAGAGAGCTTCAAAAATTTGAGCGCAATTTATCTGTGCGCGCTGATATGGAACGCTTTGATATTTCACAAGGTCTCAATAACTCCAATTTATATTTGAGAGCCTTAGTGAATGAGTTAACCGTCGCGGAAAATACAGAAGCTAAAGAATATGAGGTATTGACAAGAACCCTTTACGTTTTAGCGGTTTATTGTAGAAAACCGAATTTCCTATTCAAGAAAAATCACAAAAAGTGGCATGAATTATTTCGATCGGAAGAATGCTGTGTTTCTAGCAACGTGGATGAATATGTAAACAAGTTGAAGTTGTGCTGCCACTATATCAGACGAGGTACTACAGACCTGGATCGTCAAGCATCGATAACATACCTATCTAATGAGAAGATTGAAAGATTAGCAGATAAAATCTTTCAAATATATACGATATACTGGGACCTACTTAAAAAGAGCAGGGTAATCCCTGTTCATACTCTTCAGCCAAAAGTAAACCAAAAGTTGCTGGAAAATTGCTTGACCAAGCACTGGCTTCTCCCTGTAGCGCATATTATTCTGCTGCGAGATGCACAGGAACAGTTGCAGGGGAGGAAAAAGTATAAAGATGAGATGCTCCTTAAACCCAATGGAATATCAGAAAATACCTTATCTGGGCTTTGTGAATCAGAAAATCTTTTGAAAGCAACACTGGTATGTGCTTATCAGATCCGAATTGCAGTAGCGGAATTTGTTAGAGACAACGAAAATGCTACTGACAATATTGATAAAGACTGTTATCGGGATGAAGCTAAAATGCGGGAGAGCCAGATGGAGAAATTGCTGGCTTGCAGAGAAGGTGATCAAATGAGTCCGCTTTCTACCTTTTATGCACTTAGTTTTATTTCGTATAACCTTAATAAAAGAGATAATTATAAAGTTCCTCATGAGCAACCATTTCCAATCTTAATGTGCAACAGCGACTTGATTGCGTTAAGGATTGCAAATGCACATGATCTTTCGTTGCAACAGACTCAACTTCTAATAGAAATTCTTCCAAAATTGTTATGGGAGAGAACGAATATTGAAAAGGAACTAAATAATAAAGCAGTTTTTGGTGAACTTATTTCTTCACTATCAAAAGAAATAAACGCGTTTCGAGACTGCCTGACCCCTACTAGGTATTATTCAATATATGGACGAAATAACTTTAAAACATTTCATAATGCAATTAAAATAATCGGAGAGATTGGCAGCAAATCTAAAGCTGTAGAAAAAGGCAAGAGTGACCGTGAGATTGTTTTGAGTTTTGCTAGTTTCTTTGATCCAACCCGCATTGTTTTGATGGTAAGCGGTGCATATTGCCCAAATACAAAATCATTATTTCTTATGCCAGAATTTATTCAAAAACAGATTCGGCACCTACGCAAATCACTCAAAAAATACCGCTCAGAGAAATATATCTCGAGATTACTCAACAAAAGAGGCGGCTATGTTGAATCAGAAGGAGATCAGTGTCTTGTTGGGGCAATTCGAAAAACAGTGGCCCTTGCCCCATGTTATGAGACAACCTATATGGAGCTTCAAAGGAAAATGACGTGGGAGAACGCGAAAGAATTCTTAGAGAAATATCTAATTAATCAAGGAATGAATGATATTTTAAAGGATTTTACGAGTACAGACTATGTACAGCCAATATATACTGATTATAAAAAGCAATGGTTTTTACCAGTATCCGCAGAGCAACTAATAAAAGCAGAATTCTTTCGCGTTTCAGTGAACGTTGTACTTGACAAGCTAGTAGAAAAGGCAACTATACAGCTTTTTAGCATTTCCAAAAAAATTGCGCAGTATTATACAGAGTGAGACTTTTATTGTATTTGAAGGCCATTTTCTCTGGCAACTAGGGCTTGAAATAACATTGATTAGTTAACGGGCTTTATCGCAAAATCACATATCTGTCCAAGAAATTTCAAAGAAGCTAAAATTGTACTAGCTTTCAAGGTCCCCCGGAAGATCCGAAACTCCACCGTCTCCTTTGGCAGGAGATTGATACACTTGTACCGTCTTTGGCTGCACTCCTTCTTTGCAAATTCCAGGAGCTTCATTGGCGATCCCTTGTATCCGTGCCGGGCTGCCCAGCGTGCTGCCTGCTCCGGTGTCCTGCGGCTGAATTTGAGGATCTGATCCCAGTTCTGCTCAAAGAAATACAGGAGCCGCGCAATGGCAGCTTCCTGCGCTTCCTCGCTCTCCCCGAAAGAACCGCGGTTTACATGAACATGCAGCCCACAGGTGTCTGTCATGTGGCTGCGATACCCCAGGGCAACTGCCCGCCGGCAGAGCTGCGTCCACGGCATGTGGTGCAGATGATAGTCCAGGCTCATAGGATGCGTCACGATCTCAAAGCCATTGCTGAGGGAACCATCATGCTTGATGTAAATATGATCCGCCTTCTGGTTTCCGACCATCAGCAACTCCCCGGCATTTGCCGGAGATTCGCCTCCGCAGTCGATCTCCAACTCTACTCCGAAATAGCGAGGCCCGTCCCCGTAGAAGATGGGGACGGGCTTGTAGCTGTATGGATGGATTAACCCTGCCGGAGGCAATCTGGCGAAGCAAGGATCACAATAGGGATGCTCTCGTAGATGATCAGAAGCTCCATAGCAGGCGGTAGCCCGGCGCAGCAGTGTGCCGCACCTGTGGCAGCGTGTATAGAGGCCATCATAGCAATCCCGGCAGAGAACGGTGTCCGAATCACCGAAGTTGTCCGTTTTCCATATTCGGCTCCCGCATTCCCGGCAGGGAGCCGTATATCGTTCCACGCAGCTCCGGCATAGCAGAAGACCGTCTACAGCGGCGGAGGATGCGGATAGCCGGCTTCCACAGAGATCACATATCCGAACACTCATGGCCGCCGCTCCGTCCTGCTGTCCCGCAGGAGGACTCGCAGAATGGGCAGCTTCTTTTGAACCGGAGTAATGATGTGGTTGTCGATCAGGATGGCAGCCTGGGCATGAAGTGCGGCTTGATACGCCCTCAGCTGCTTCGCCGCATCTTCCTCCATGTTCAGAATTACCGGAAAGAGATCATAACCATACCGGCAAAACACCTTTGCAACGAGCCATGTGAGGCCCTCTTCAAAAACGGAGGGATCGTGTTTCTCATACGCAATCTGGGCGGCATAGTCCCGCTCCTTTTTAAGGGAGTATTTCTGCTTCAGACCTCTGTGAATTTCCCGGAGTTCCTGGCAGATATGCTCAGAAACCAACAGTTCCTGCAGCTGGGCCACAACAGGCGCACTGCGCTCCGTTCTACAGGCAGCCAGTGACTCCCGCAGCTCGGACAGGCGCTTGTTCAGGTGGGACTGAAACGAGACAAAGATGCTGTTGGGCGCCTGTATATCCAGATAAGCGTCCATCTGTTCCACTGCGGTTTGGTACAGCTCACAGAGCCGCTTTTCAGCGTCCCGCTCGGTAGCTGCTTTGGTAGGGAGGCTTTCATCCCAGATGCAGGCCAGCCGGGAATAGCGTTCACGGGGCAGGGATATGTGTGGAAAGGTCACTGTAGAAGCACAGGACCGCAATCCGTTGATGGATTTTTCGAATTTAATCAGTTCATTACTCATGACATTCCTCCAAAAGAGAGGCCCCGGAGCCGCAATCTCCGGGACCATAATATTTTACCTGCTGTTTCGATCAAAAGCCATTCCATATCTGCCGGCCACAGCAGTCGAAATACTCCGCATCCTGGCAGTCTTCCGGAGAGAGATCCGCAAGGCGTTTTCGGCTCCGGGAAATGTACAGGTCGGAGTCCATGGGTGGTTTTGGATTTTTATCCCTCAGCAGGGCATCGATACTGGCAACTTGCGAGAACTGCTCCGGATCATGCTCTTTCAGGTATCGAAAGAAGAAGTTTGTGTGACATGGACAGAAGCTGCAGGAAGAGGCGCGGGTTTTCAATCCCCATCTCTCCAGAATGTATTTGTAGCTATCCGCCCTTGTGAAGTTCATTTTCACCAGAGGGAAATGATTGACGAACAAGGGATTTTTGTTCTCTCTGCACCTCCTGCTCTCTTCCACACTGAACCCCATGTGCATTTCATGGGCTTTCCGATCCTGTGGACGAAGACGCTGAAACTTTTTGTATTCCAGGAGTTCCCGGCGAACGAATTTTGAAACGACCTCTACCTTGTAGTCGATGGTACAGTTTCGCGGCATTCGGGAGCGGTGCCCATCCTCTCGCAGTGTCCACCACGGAATACTGACAGTCCGCCGCTCACCAAAATTGCGCAGAAAATCTCTGTAGAGAGGGGTGTCCAACACATAGAAGTGGATACCTGCCTTCTCGCAGGCGCCTCTGGCGAAATCCAGCTGCGTTTTTACCCAGGGCGGCTCCAGACCGAGATCGCAGTAAATCACGGCATCATAGATAGGCACCAGCGGAAAGGGAGCGGGCGTCTGGACGGCATTCTCGCAAGACATCAGCGCCAGAGCGGTGGACTGCATTCCGGCACCGAAAGATAGGATCTTCATGCCGGCGCCTCTCACAATACCAGCACCATGAGGCCCTGACTGGTACGGAGAAAGTATTCCGGGTGTGCAAACCGCTTGGAATACGCCTGGACCTGGTTCTCTGTCAGCCCCTCAAAAGACGCGCTGTCTTTTGGGGCGGCGCAGAGAAAGAATGTGCCAGCGATGATGTCATAGATTTCACCGCTGAAATCCCGCAGCATCCGGTTCCAGGGCAGCCCCAGGGACTTGCTTTCATCATTGCAGATCAGAGCTACAGGTTCTTCGAAGGGATAGACCGCCTGAATAGGACCGCCTACAACGGCCTGCATGGCTTCCAGCGTGTGCGCTATGACGACCTCGCGCGGCGCTTTCCCTGGCTCCACGATCAAGACCCGCATCGTTGCATCAGACTTCATAATTCACCGCCATATCCATACAGAACTTCTTCCAGCTCGTCTGCGGAGAAGCCCTCCGCTGCCAGATGATCGATTTCCTCCGGGGTGAATCCGAACGCCATTGCCACGGACTTGATCTCGTCCAGGTGGCTTTGTTCCGCGTCCATAGAGCAATCAAAGTTTGCTCGCCTGCGGCCATAGCCGAACATGGAAGAATGGTAGTAGTGAATGTACAACTTTGAATCATCAAAACTCTGACGCTGTTCCTCCCCCTTAGCTGAGATTTTCAAAATCTCCCCGGATTTTACCGGAACCGTGAAGTGGCTCCCAAGATTCACGGAGATCCGCTGAATGGCGTGACACAGGATTTCTTCTGTGGAGGCATAGAGGTATAGGCCGCATCTGGGAAAATAGTACAGGCAGAACGGGTTGTCCCCCTTGACGATATAGAGGCTGTCCTCCGCGTCTAGGACGGTAAAGGTAAAAGACCCCTCGACCTGTTCCGCCATGTAACGCAGGCTGGAAAAGTCGAGGGTGCCTTTCTGCTCGATCAGCTGAACGCCGATATAGCTGTCCGTTTCAATTCGGGTTTTGGGGAGGCCCAGTTTGCGGCGGAGAGCCAGGTCATTATAAAGAACTCCGTTGTGGGCCAGTGCAAACGGTTCGTTTCGGACGATGCCGCGGAACGGATGGTTGTTGCGGTTTTTGGAGGCTTTTCCCTGGGTTGTCATACGAGTATGGCCCATACCGACCCGTGTATCGTCCCGCATGTAGAACTTGAGCTTGTGGCCTGGAATGGGGCGCTTGTAGATGCAGAGCTGCTCCCCGGTGTGGTAGGCGATCCCGGTGGCATCTGTTCCCCGCAGTTCACTGACAGTTGCGAGGGCATGAAGCATTTTGGACTTCTGTTTTCCGGTGAAGCGAAGCCGTGTATCGATCAGACCGAACAGACAGCACATTTAGATTTCGACCTCCGTTTCCACAGGCTCATTGACATAGAGCCGCCGCTCTTTCAGATACTGCACCAGCTCCGGATTTTGGCAACCGGAGACGAAGGTGGTCCAGGAAACGGATTTCAGTTCGTCATCCGAGAGGCAGAGGGCCATGTCGCAGATCCGGTTTACCAGCTGCAGCGTGGCAATCAGGGTGTTATATTTGAGAGTTCCCCGGAAAATCCGGAATTCAATGGTACTTGGGTTGGTGAGGTTGACGCAGGTGTAGCGCCCGCCGTGGTAGCCCTTCTTGGCGTGATCCAGAATCTCCATGGGCTGCTCCTTAAAGCCATACCGGGCAGCCCATTGTTCTAACTGCCGCTGGGTGCGGCGGCTGAACTTCAAGAGTTCCTCCCAGTGCTTTTCGAAGAAGTAGAGGATGCGGGCAATGCAGAGATCCTGCTGAGCCTCAGTTTCCCCGAACGCTTTCCGGCTCACATGGACGTGGAGACCGCAGGTCCGCGCCTGATGGCTGGAATAGCCCAGGGAGACGGCCTCTTTGCAGATGGCTGCCCAGGGCATTTGATGGAGATGGTAGTCCAGGGACATGGGATGGGTGACGATCTCAAAGCCATCGTGCAGGGAGCCGTCGTGCTTGCAATAGATGCGGCTCTCACAGGTATCATTGGCGAGAGCCAAAATCTGAGAGGCATTCTGCGCGTCCTCGCCGCCCTCGTCAATTTCCAGTTCGACACCAAAATAGCGGGGGCCGCTTCCGTAGAAGACTGGCTCCGGTTTATAGTAGTAATCATGGATGATGCACTTGCCGCTGGCTGTACGCTGAAAGCAGTCGTAGCATAGTGCGGGGGCATCGTCATCATCCGATTCGTAGTAGACGTCCGAGTTGGACAACAAGGCTCCGCAGCGTTCGCAGCTGGTGTAGTAGCGGTGGTAGCAATCTGAGCAGAGGGGAGTATCATCCGTCCCGGCATTATCGTCCGGCCAGATCCGAGATCCGCATCTGCTGCAGAGAAGAGTTTCTTCTTCCAGACAGGTGGGGCAGAAGAATTCACCGGAAAACTCCCGACGCTCGGATACCGGGAAGGAAGCTCCGCAATTATCGCAGGTAAAGGTTTCCATCATATATCATTCTCCGTTCATTTCAAAATCCTGTAGAGTAATAAAAAGGGGCCGGTATCCCCAGAAAACAGGGAGATACCGGCCTGTGCTGGCTGAGAAAAGACGCTGATTGCATGGTTGGTGAGTAGCTGTTCGGACACCTTACAATCCCAGGTAGAGAATGGATCGCGGCAGCTCCCACAGGATTGTGATGACGATTTTTACCCGCATGGCTCCTGACCTCCTTATAGAAAGATAGCAGGCTGAAAGACAATGCTTTCAGCCTGCTTCATATCTATAATATATATGCGCTTATTTCGAGAAGCCGGAAAAATGAACCAGAGATGCACTAGAGGCCCGCGTTTTAGTTTGACTTATTACTGATTGTATGTTCGATTAAAGATCTCTTGGTAGTATGTCGTTATGCTTTCACTCCTTTGAGCAGTATCTTGTTCCCAGATTTCGCTGGGAATCCACAATTCAAAGTACGCATCCCAGTATGCATCAACTGCATCATTATATTCACCGTCGATCGGATTTTTGTTTGTGGATGCATCCCATAGAGGATCGTCTAAATCGCTGTGATACTCAAGCTGACCAAGTGTATACTTTAGGTAGTATTGATCCATCCCTTCTTCATCTTGATAAAGTTCGTGCGGGAACCAAAAGTGGTAGTCTTCACTCCAAAATGTATTATCATTTGGGTCAAAAATATCATCAGGAATACCGTAATCGTTTGTACAAGTAGGATCGGATGTTCCATATATTGACAAATTATATAATTCTTGCATACGATCAGGGTCATCATTTTCAGATAAATAAGCAAAAGGGAACCAATAATCAAAGTCCTCATTATAATACGTTTCTTCCACATCGTTGATGTATCCTTGCTGGTACAGGTTATAATATTCTTCTGCCAATTTTGGATCGTCATAGAATAATGCTGGAATGAACATTCCGTATTCCTCGCTATAATAGGCATTCAGATCCTCATCATATGCACCTTCAAATGTTGGATCAGAGGCATATTCGGACCAGTCAGTAGTGGACTTATCTACATCATTGCTAATTTCATCTTCAAAATCAACATTGCCACTTGCCAGATATTCTGTAACTGCTTCATCCAGTAAATTATAAGTAATTGTAGAACCGAGTAGTTCCGTAATTGGAGACCAATACAGATTCGTTAATTCCACATAATACTCGTCATCGTATCTTGTAAAGTCAAAGTCTGCGGAAATTTGAGATGAAATATACCCATCAAATTCACCTGAAATTTCATCACGGAATATTCCACTAAATGTAACCGTATACATGTCATCGCTAAGTTCAGTTTCAGTAACTTTATACTTTCCATCTGTCATAACATCAAAAATAGTTTCAACACTATTTTTAGTTCCGTCAAATATCATGTCTCCAACTAATTTTTTGGGATCATTTAATCCCAAAATATCAACGAGCCCAGTATACTGGAGAATGATAAGGACACTGAAAATCACCGCAATTATACTGAATATTTTTTTGACAATCCCCCATTTGGTGATTTTTTTCCCTGCGCTATTAGAAGTACTTTCATTATTATTGAGCTGAAAAATATCATCGTACATGATAACTATCCTTTCCCTTATCCACTGCGGAATTTTAATTTCCTTTTGCAATTATAAAATCGAGTTGATTAAAGATAATTCTTGCATGGACACCATTATTTTGATACTACTTGCTCGCTTTGTCTAATGCACCAAGAACGATCTCAATTTTAGAAAAGTTATTTGAGCGGGAAGATTTTTTCAGATTGCGGTCACTGCAACTTGATAGTAGAGAAATTATTATGATAAGAGACAAAAGTGTTGCAATAAATTTTTTCATAATGGGAGTTCCTTTCTCTTGTTTATTATATGGAGGGCATCATGCTACTACTTAGATTTTTACTCCAATTGGCATACAACGAATAAGGAGACTACAATCCATCCGATAAGCTTAAGTAATTCTTTAAATGCGACCCAATTCTGATTATCATCCATCTCGTCGTAGTTTCCATGCCATTTGGCAACCAATATTACTAGGCGAACAAAGAAGAAGATGCAGCCTACAAAGCCAACTGCGACTAAGAACTTTGAAAACATTTAGCATACCTCCTGACGGAAAAGACCGTAGAGTATCAATTATGTAGATTGAATATAGAGATGTGCTTGCGTATGCTATGAAAGCGCATATAAAATTTCGGAGTAATATCTATAAGTATAATATATATCTCTATAAATGTAAATATTTTCGCGGATTTTTGTTACCCTTATCTCAAAAGAGATAGGAGTATTTGAATGGACATTGGCGCTCGAATTGTAGCATTACGGAATCAAAGAGGAATTACTACAAATCGTCTTGCAAATCTTTGTGGCCTTTCTCAAAGTTTTGTGCGCGCTGTGGAACTTGGAGAAAAAGGTATCACAGTTGAAAACCTGCAACTATTGTGTAATGCACTAAATATCTCATTACAGGAGTTCTTTCGGGAGCCAGAGCAAGATGATAGTTTGCTAAATGAGCAGTTAAATGAATGTATTGCTCATCTCAGTACAGAGCAGAAAAAAGCCCTTTTATCTTTGCTTGCAAATTGGTAATACCTTTAAATCACTCCGAACGCGGCGGCTATTTCTAAAGAAAAAGTTTATATACTCAACAGAGTGAAAGCATCTTAGAAAGCACAGGCCTTGGATATATCCAAGGCCTGTGCTTTTTTGGCGGGAAGAGAAAAATCTTTTTGCCTTTTGGTTGTGATTACATTCTAAAATGGAAAACGGATTAGATTCGTCGGAATTCCATCCCTTCAAAGCAGGCTTTGGCGTTGCCTCGTTCCAGGCGGGTATGATGCCGCCAGTTCTGGCTTTTCTGCTGGGCCTGCTGGTTCAGATTGGATTTCTGGACCAAAGCCTGAAGTCGGGAGAGGGCTTTTTGTTTATTGGCATACTGGCTGCGTTCCTCGGTACAGACAACCGCTTGCCCGGTGGGAACGTAGATCGCCCGGACGCCAGACTCTACTTTGTTGACATGTTGACCGCCCTTACCGCCGCTCCGAAAGGTGTCGAACACCACCTGCTCCGGATCAAAGACAGAGGTTCTGGTTGCTTCACAGAGATGAACGTCCAGAAACCAGTTTTTCCGCCTGTGGCCGGGACGATACGGACTTCGGCAGATCCATAGGACAGAACCGATGTATTCCGATAGATCCGCCTCTGTGTAAAACCGGATCGAGCGAAAAGTCCCCGCATAATATCCGGGCGAGGCGTCAATGAGCGTGATGTCGTAATGGGTTTGAAGATAGTCCAGTAGTTTGGCAACCCCCAGCTCACACTCCGCAGGACCCTGACCGGAGCTGATTTGATAGATCACCGCTCATTCCTCCCCGGCCTTGAAATTGTAGACGGGGCAGATGCGCTCTATCACATCTACCGTCGGGCCGATTTGGGAGAGAATGGCCTCCATGGGCTTATAGGCCATCGGACTTTCATCCAGGGTGTCGCGGCTCACGGAAGTCGTGTAGTGGAGTAGGGAGGCACCGCCTTGCCATATTACTATGGTAGGTTCGCACCACCCT
>OFLZ01000152.1_pt1 | contig 61887 bp, 56 predicted proteins | sample 1541321 | NCBI WGS metagenome assembly OFLZ01 (sample SAMN04209223, study PRJEB22552) | human gut metagenome | biome: gut; material: feces | host: Homo sapiens | place: USA: Oklahoma | reverse complement strand
TTTGAGGGAAAAGGTATCAACCCTTGCCTTTCTCATTTCCGCGCTCTAAGAGCCGTATAAATCAAGGCTTTGTTTGCCCTTACTGCGTAACATGAGGGCATAAAAAAAGCAGCGCTCCTGTTCTCCTGTGTAGGAGTGAGAAACGCCGCCTTATGCGGTACATTTTATGTTAGAAAATAGCTTGTTTTATCGTTTTCGTATGAAAGTTGTCCTTATAAGAACGCAGCCGGAAAAGGCTTGTCCTACAAAAAATGTAGTGTTTATGCGGGTTTCCGGCTTTGTTGTTCTTACGCAGTCGTACCATCTGCTGCAAGGTCCTCTGTCAAATCGCAGATGATGTCCCCTGTCGATTGCAGGGTTGCAGTAGAAAACGGCATCCCAGATGCCGCCTGCGGATAGATGCCGGTGGTATGGTCCACAAAATAAGCCTCCATGCCGCCCTCTTTGATTTGTTCGACCGTCAAGCCCTTAGTCAGCTGGTACAAAATTGCACTGACAATCTCGATATGCGCCAGCTCTTCGGTGCCGATGTCGGTCAAGCCCGCCTTGACCTGTCCCCAGGGCGCTGTATAGCGCTGGCTGAGGTAACGGGTCGCCGCGCCCATCTCACCGTCTGGACCTCCCAGCTGTGAGATAATCACCTTGGCGGCGGCAGCATCGGGTCGGGCAATCTTTACCGGGTATTCCAACTTTTTGCTATAAGTCCACATTGCTTACTCCTCCCTTCTCCTGGTCAGCGTTCAGGTCCCACGGCCACGGGTCATCTACCCAGCTCCAGCGTGCGCCGTTGTTTGCTTTTATCGGATTCAAGGCGCCAAACTGCTTTTCATACTCCGCCTTTGCCTGCTCAAGCAGATTAGCATATTTATCGTGGTATTTTAAGGCGTCCTGGTCCTGCGGGTGGGTGTCAAGGTACAGGTTTGCCTCGATGACCGCAAACTCGTACATCTGCACCCGGTCCAGCAGCGTCCGGCGCATCTTATCTTGTGGCATTGCCTACCGCCTCCTCTCCGATGAAGGGTTTATCCAGCTGGGAAAAGATGGTTCCCCGCTGCAACCCTAAACTGGTATCATACAAATCCTTCCACTGCTGGGTGGGTACATACGCCATCGCCAGCGAAATCGGCTGGTCGGTAAAGGCAGAACAGCCTGCGTCCTGCCCGTTGCCGCTGCAAGGTTGAAACAGCATGGTCTTCACCGCTCCTTTTTTGTCAGGTTATCGGGCAGCGCATTCTGCTGCCGCCCACATTTTTAGACTATGATGCAGACCCGCAGCCGGTTCCGCCTTGCTGCTGCCTGTCCCTGGCGTGATAGAAGCATTTTTTCTAAAAGCTGCCTGCTTTTGCTTTCATTTTTACTGCCAAAGGCTTCCTTTAAAAAATTTCACAGAATATTTTTTCTTTCTTCTGACAATTCGTGGTATAATGATTCACAGAATTAAAACAACCGACTGTATACGAGGTGAACCAATGAACCCTTCCTATATTTTTCTTCCACTGCTTGCATTGTTGCTGGCAGGTGTCCTGCTGTTGATCTACTATCGCATGGCACTGCGCTTTGCCCTGCAAGCCATCGACCCGCAGCGGATGAACTACGGCGCTGTGCTTCGTCAGGAGATGGAGCGCAACCAGCTGGACCCCGACCGGATGGATGTAAAGTACGACAAATTGTTTCTGGTGAACCAGCGTGGGCAGGAGCTGACCGCCCGTCTGTATCTGACGCCCAGCCAGACCGACCGCTACATCCTCTTCCTGCATGGGTACAACTACCCGTGGATTGGTGTGCTCAAATATCTGCCGATGCTGCTGCGTCTGGGCTTCAATGTGCTGGTGCCGGATTTGCAGGCGCAGGGCGAAAGCCAGGGCAGCTACATCACCTTTGGCGCATTGGAAAGTGACGATGCACTGGAGTGGCTGGAGGAAATCCAACGGCACGCCCAGTCCTTGGGATTTGACCGCGCACGCATTGGCGTGATGGGCGAGTCGATGGGCGCGGTGACCGCCCTGCTGACGATGGAAAAAGCCAACAGCCAGTCGGTCCCTCTGGAGGAAAAGCCGCTGTTTTGTGTGGCAGACTGTCCTTTCTCCGACTGGGACAGCATGATGCGCCTGCAAGGCAAAAAACGCTACGGCTTTGACCCTTCTCCCCTGCTGCCGCTGGTCAAGCGGATTATCCGGCAAAAAAGCGGTGCGCAGATGGATACGGTAAATGCAGTCAAAGCGGCGTCAGCCATCCGCGTTCCTGTCCTGCTCTTTCACGGGACCGCAGACAAACTGGTCCCCTTTGGGATGAGCCAGCAGATTGCCGATGCCTGTCCCACCGCCTCGCTGTGTCTGGTGGAGGGTGCAAAACACATGAACTGCTGTGTCCATTCTCCCAAAGAATACCGCCGCCAGCTGGTAGCTATGCTCAAAACGGTGCGCTTTGAGCCGGAATCTGCCGAAGAATACGCCGTTTACCTGTAAACTTTTTATCTGTAAACTTTTTACCTGTAAAACGACAAAAAACCCGCGACCCTTTTTACAAAGAGGTCGCGGTTTTTTCTTTTTTAATGATACATCGGCAGCAACATCAGGTAGGGTGCCGTAAAAACTGCCAGTAATAGACTCAGCCTTCCTGCCATTGCCTCGGAAATATCCGCCTGACCAAAGGAATACCTGCGGTTGAGCCGCCAAATCAGCCAACCCGCCAGGCATACACCCGGTATCGCGTGCAGGGTAGCACCCGGAAAATGGTAAGGGTCAAAGATGTGGCTGTCCAAAAGGGTGTTCAGCAACAGCATCAGCGCAAGGCTCAGGGCAGCACCGGCAAAGTCAGCAGCAAAGCCAATCAGCCAAACCTTGACGATGGAGCGCTTCCACAGCTCCTTCTTTCCTTGCAGCCGAAGCCAGCCTGCCGCTGCCAGCAGCACAAGGCTGTCCCACAAAAAATTTGCCGGAAGCAGCAGCAGCCAGAGCAGCGATGGGACCATCCAGAAAATCCAGATGGGAAAAATCAGATTATACAGTCGGATAATGTGTCGTTTCATACAGCCGCCTCCTTTGCAGGACGTTTTTTATAGTATAACACGGCAGATTTTCGGCTGCAAGTGTGGAGAGGACAGCATAGAAAAAGTTGAAATTTTTTTCATCCCGTTGTATAATAAAAAGCATCTGAGAAGCTTACAACAAGAGAGGAGTCGGTAATTTATGCTAAAATCCTTTATCCACTACTACAAACCGCACTGGAAGCTGTTTGTATTCGACATGGTGTGCGCACTAGTTGCCGCCAGCTGCGATTTGATGTATCCGGTCATCTCCCGAAACATCATCAACACCTACATCCCGGACAAAAACCTGCGGCTCATCCTGACCTGGTGTGTTGCGCTGCTGGTCATCTACCTGGTGCAGGCAATCATGCAGTATTTCATGCAGTATCAGGGTCATGTGGTCGGCGTGCGGATGCAGGCGGATATGCGCAGGGACGTCTTTGAGCACCTGCAAAAGCTGCCCTTTTCCTACTTTGACGAACACAAAACCGGCGTCATCATGTCGCGCATCGTCAACGACTTGATGGACATCTCCGAGTTTGCCCACCACGGTCCCGAGGACCTGTTCATCTCGCTGGTCAGCGTGGTCGGTTCCTTCATTATCCTGTGTACCATCAATATCCCGCTGACCCTGATTACCTTTGCCGTCCTCCCCTTCCTGATTTTGTTTGTCGTCAAAAAGAGGACTGCAATGACCATCGCCTTCCGCAAAAACCGCATTGAGATTGCAGAGGTCAACGCCAGCCTGGAAAACAGCATCGCCGGCGTGCGTGTTGCCCGTGCCTTCACCGGCGAGCAGGAGGAAGCTAAAAAATTTGATGAAAACAACCAGCGCTATGTCACTGTGCGGGAACGCGCCTACCGGGTCATGGCAGAATTTTTCTCCGGCACCAACTTTTTGACCTCTTTGATGAATGTCGTGGTGCTGACCGGCGGTGGCTACTGCGTCTACCGCGGCGTCATCAACGTCGGTGACATGGTCGCTTATATGCTGTTCATCAATATGTTTGTCAACCCAATCAAAAAGCTCATCCAGTTTGTCGAGATGTTCCAGAACGCCATCACCGGCTACACCCGCTTCCAGGAGCTGATGAACATCGAGGTAGAACAGGAAGCGCCCGATGCGGTCGATTTGAAGGATGTCCGCGGCGAGATTACCTTCGACAACGTTTCCTTCCAGTACAATGAGGGCAAGGAGGTCCTCTCCAACATCTCGATGACCTTCCCGCAGGGCGAGATGGTCGCCATCGTCGGACCTTCCGGCGGCGGCAAAACCACCCTCTGTCATCTGATTCCGCGTTTTTACGAAATCACCCAGGGCAGCATCTGCATCGACGGACAGGACATCCGCAAGGTCACCCGCCGTTCTCTGCGCAGCAAAATCGGCATCGTACAGCAGGATGTCTTCCTCTTCACCGGCACCATCTTTGACAACATCGCCTACGGCAAGCTGGGAGCCAGCCGCGAGGAGGTCTACGAGGCAGCTAAAAAAGCCAACATCCACGACTACATCATGAGCCTGCCGGAAGGCTACGATACCTTTGTCGGTGAACGCGGCGTCAAGCTGTCCGGCGGTCAGAAGCAGCGTATCTCGATTGCCCGCGTCTTTTTGAAGAATCCACCGATTCTGATTCTCGACGAGGCAACCTCTGCGCTGGACAACGTGACTGAAAACTACATCCAGGATTCGCTGGACGAGCTGTGCAAAAACCGCACCACCATCGTGGTTGCCCACCGCCTGTCCACCATCAAAAACGCCGACGAGATCATCGTCATGGACCGCGACGGCATCCAGGAGCGCGGCACCCACACTCAGCTTCTGGAGAAGGACAACGGCATCTACCGTGAGCTGTACGAAGCGCAGTTTGCACACCTGTAATCCAGATACATTACAAACAGCGAAGGCTTTTCTGCTCAGGAAAGCCTTCGTTTTTTTGCCCGTTGTTTTATGCAGCAGAAAAAATTTTCACAAACCAGTGGCGTTCCCTGTTGTTTTGTGGTACAATTTTTCCAAAGAAAACACCCGGAAAGAAGGAATACAGGATGAACCGCGAACAAATCGAACTTCTGTTTTGTGTCCTTGCCTTTGCATGGATTACCTATATGGCAATCAAACACAAGGTCCATCAAACCGACCGCGGCGGCTTTCGGTTGATTCTGCTGATTTTTGTCGGACTGCTGCTGGCTTTTCTCTGCTTTCTGATTCCGGGTGGGGAAAAATACACCTTTGCCCTGATTGGAACTACCCTTGGCAGCGCATTCGTCTGCATCTCCTGGAGCCACATCCGCTCGGTCAAACAATGCAGCGAGCAGGTCACCGGTATCTATCAGGGATTTAACAGCTACTCCGGCGGCAAGGGTTCACAAAGCCATGCACCGGTCTTTCGCTACCAGTACAACGGCAAGAAATTCCTCCGCCAGTGTGCCTCCACCTACCCGCTTTCCCTGCTGGAAAAGCGCATGAAGCCAGGTGAAGAATACACCATCTATATCGACCCGAAAAAACCGACGAACTTTCTTTTGCAAAAGCGGGTCGGAGCCGGATACATCCTCTTTTTTCTGTTTGGAATTCTCATCATCTTTGTCGGCTTATCCGCACTGATGGTATAAAAACAAAAAGGACAGCCGCTTTTTTAGCGGCTGTCCTTTTTATCTTGTTACTTTTGGCTGTCTGTACAGCACAGTGTCATCTTAGTACAGCTTTGCACCTGCCGGAATCACGTCATCCAGCATCAGCAGATTCAAGCCTTCGTGTCCCTCGTACTCGTATACGGCGCTGATCAGCATACCCTCGGAAGGAATGCCCATCATCATGCGGGTCGGCAGGTTGGTGATTGCCACGCAGGTTTTGCCAACCAGCTCTTCCGGTTCATAGTAGTTGTGAATACCGCTCAGGATGGTGCGCTTTTTGTCGGTGCCATCGTTGAGGGTAAACTTCAGCAGCTTTTTGGACTTCGGAACTGCTTCGCAAGCTTCTACCTTAACAACACGGAAGTCGGACTTAGCAAAGGTATCAAACTCGACCATATCAGCAAACAGCGGTTCGATTTTTACCTTGGAAAGGTCGAGCTGTACGCTTTCTGCGGATACTGCAACCGGTTCAGCAGGCTGAACTGCTGTCGGCTGTGTTGCCGGTGCAGGCTGAGCGGATGCTTTCTTAGCCAGCTCCTCAGCAGTTGGCTTCATGGTTGGGAAGAGCAGAACGTCACGGATGGACGGCTGATTGGTCAGCAGCATCACCAGACGGTCTACACCCATACCGAAACCGCCTGTTGGCGGCAGACCATATTCCAGTGCAGTGATGAAGTCGTTGTCCATATCGGTCGCTTCCTCGTCGCCCTGTGCCTTCAGCTCCAGCTGATGCTCAAAACGAGCCTTCTGGTCGATTGGGTCATTCAGCTCGGAGAATGCGTTTGCAAACTCACGACCGGTGATGAACAGCTCAAAACGCTCGGTGTAGCCCGGGTGAGCCGCATCACGCTTGGACAGCGGAGAAATCTCCACCGGATGTCCGGTCAGGAAGGTCGGCTGAATCAGCTTGTCCTCAACAAACTCGTCGAAGAACAGGTTGAGGATGTCGCCCTTGAGGTGACGTTCCTCGTACTGGATGTGGTGTTCTTTTGCTGCTGCTCTTGCCTCTTCCAGTGTCTGGATAGCGTCAAAGTCAACGCCGGTATATTTCTTGACTGCTTCTACCATGCTGATGCGTGCAAACGGTTTGCCCAGGTCGATCTCCTGGTCGCCGTAGACCACGGTGGTGGTGCCCAGTACCTTCTGTGCCACATAGCGCAGCATCTCTTCGGTCAGGTTCATAACATCCTCATAGTTGGAGTATGCCTGATAGAACTCGAGCATGGTGAATTCCGGGTTGTGCTTGGTGTCCATGCCCTCGTTGCGGAAGACACGTCCAATCTCATATACCTTGTCAAAGCCGCCGACGATCAGTCGTTTCAGATGCAGTTCGAGCGCAATGCGCAGGTACATATCAATGTTCAAGGAATTGTGGTGGGTGATAAACGGACGTGCAGCTGCGCCGCCTGCGATGTTGTGCAGAACAGGAGTTTCGACCTCCAGGTATCCCTTGGAATCCAGGAAGGTGCGCAGCTCGCGGATAATCAGCGAACGTTTTACAAAGACGTCGCGCACTTCCGGGTTGACAATCAGGTCAACATATCTCTGACGGTATCTCAAATCGGTGTTGGTCAGACCGTGGAATTTTTCCGGCAACGGCAGCAGCGATTTGGACAGCAGGATTGCCTTGGTAGCACGGATGGAGATTTCTCCGTGTTTAGTGCGGAACACCTCGCCGTTTACACCGACGATGTCGCCGATGTCCCATTTTTTGAACTGCTCATAGGTCTCTTCGCCAATCACGTTGAGCTTGATGTAGATCTGGATTTTGCCGCTTGCATCCGCGATGTCAAAGAAGGAAGCTTTGCCCATCGAACGTTTGCTCATGATTCGACCTGCAACCGCTACCGATTTTTCCTCCAGCTGGTCGAACTGCTCTGCAATCTGCTGTGCATAAACGGTGCGGTCAAAACGGGTCTGTGCAAACGGGTCATTGCCTGCCTGCTGCAATGCAGCCAGCTTTTCGCGGCGGACACGCAGCACCTCGGACAGCTCTTCGGCTGTTGGTTCGGCGTTTGCTTGTGTGTTCTGGTTTTCCAGGTTTTCTGCCATGTATTTTCCGTCCTTTCGGTTATCTAAAATTTACAAAAGTAAAGCGACGTGGCACGCCTGCCTGTACGCTCTTTCTATTATACCGTTTTTCGTCGAAAATTACAATAAAAAAATAAAGGGCATTTTTCGTCGGAGTTTAGTAAGATTCTACGAAAATCCGGTATAAAAATGCCCTTTGTATCCGATTTAGCTGTTTATAAGCCGACTATTCGACCTTGATGATCTGATATTCGATCTGCTCGCCCGACGGGATGGTGACATAAACTGCGTCGCCTGCCTTGTGTCCCAGCAGCGCTTTGCCCACCGGGGACTCGTCGGTGATGGTGGACATATCGTTGCTCGATTCCACCGAGCTGATGATGCGGTAGGTCATTTCATCGCCAAATTCCACATCGCGGATGGTGACAAAGCTGCCCAGCGAAGCGATGCCGGCGCCGGAAGCGGATTTCTCTACAATTTTAACATTTTTCAGCTGGTTTTCCAGTGTCAGAATGCGCGCCTCAACGATTGCCTGTTCGTTCTTTGCCTCGTCGTACTCGCTGTTTTCGGAAAGGTCGCCAAAACCGCGTGCAATGCGGATTTTTTCAGAAATTTCTGCGCGGCGGGTCGTTTTCAGCTCTGCCAGCTCCTTGACCAGATCATCGTATCCTTCCTTGGTCATAACGATCTCGTTTGCCATATTCACATACTCCTCTCAGCGGCACGCCAAAACTGTTTTGATGAACCGCCGTTGTAATATCTATCGCCGGATACCCATTACCAGCATAAAAAAGCAGCCGGATCGTCCCATCCAGCAGCCTGATGTTCGGGGTAACCTTTGTGATAGTTGTATTATAGTGAAAAAGTGTGCATCTGTCAAGCGAAAAACTGACAATTCGATTAAAAATCGGAAGGATAAGATTAAAATAATTGTAAATATTGGTCGAAAGAGCTGTTTTCGACTGAAAATGCGCTTGCAACGCTCAAAAAAGAAAACGCAAAAGGAGCAGACGCCAGACGACGCCCGCTCCTTCTGCTTACTTTACAGCGTTTTCTGTAAAATTATTTCTGTTTTTTGAGCATCATATCCAGAACAATCTGGTCGAGGGTCACCGAGCCTTCGTTGCCCAAGGTAGCAAAGTTGCTGATGGTCTTTTCTACATCGTTTTCTACGATACCGTCGGTGGACAGCACGCGGATGCCTCTCATTGCCATCAGTGCGGACTGCATAGCGGCATTGGTGCAGGTGGCAATCTTCAAAGCACAGTCTGCTTTTGCACCGTCACACAGCATACCGGTCACGTTGCCAATCATGTTGAATACGCAGTTTTCGACCTCCGGCAGACCGCCGCCCAGCAGGTAGGCAATGCCGCAGGAGGAGCCGATTCCGGCTACGGTCGCACCGCAGAAGGCGGACAGACGACCGAACTGAGATTTGATGTAAATGCCCATCAGGTTGCTCAGGGTAACGGCGCGCATCATCTGCTCGTCGCTGACACCCAGCTTTTTGGCAACCGCTACCACCGGCATGGTGCAGGCAATGCCCTGGTTGCCGGAACCGGAGTTGGAAACAACCGGTGCATCGGCGCCTGCCATACGGGCATCGGCGCCTGCGGATGCCAGCTGCATCGCATAGGTAGTCAGCGAATCGCCGCGGTAGCCCTTCTGCATATCATCAAGGATTCCGCGTCCGATGCACAGACCGTACGGATGGTTCATGCCCTCGTCGCTGATAGCGGAGTTGACATCAATGCTCAGACGAATCTTATCCAGCAGGCTCAAATCAACGGTGGTTGCATACTCAAAGATTTTTGCAACCGACAGCATCTCTTTGATTTCTTTGTCAGAGTAACCGCCGTCTGCACTCTGCTCTTCATTGCGTTTGTCCAGAATTGCTTTGCCGTTCTCTTCAATATAAATGATATTGGTGTGTACGTTTGCGATGATGGCGCGGGCGGTGTTGTGTTCTCCCTTTGCCTCCACCTCGATGTACAGCTTCTGCGGCACTTTGGCAAGCTCTACGACCACCTGTTTTGCATCCACCAGAGCGCAGGCAGCATCAATCTGCTGCTGGGTCAGACCATTGATGACCTGAAGCTGCTTTTCCGGCTTTGCAACAATCGCGCCGATGGCAACTGCATATTCGATGCCGACCAGCTGGGTACCCGGGATGCCTGCCGAGTAAGCATTCTTAATGATATTGCCACTGGCAAAGGTGTGGAGCGAGCGGACCGGCTCTCCCAGATGTGCTGCCGCTGCGGCTGCGGTCAGAGCGAGCGCTCCTGGTTCGGTACATCCGGTTGCGAGCACCAGACCGTCGTTGAGGACACTGGTAATTGCTTGATAGTTCATTTCCTTTATTCCCCTTTTTTCTTTTTCTGCGTTTGCGCTTATCAGACAAAATAATTATTTTCATTATAGTCTTTTTCGGGGGAAATTTCAATATTGCGAAGAACAATTCTTCAACTAAATGAGCAATGTTTCAATTAGATAAGCCATATGTGCAACTAAATGAGACTATCTTCAATTAAATGAGCAATGTCTGCAACTAAATGAGAAATGTAAAATCCTTTTAATCTTCTTTTTCCAACAGGCGCTGCTGATTCTCCTTGCTTTGCTGCATAATACAGTTGTAAATATTTTCCAGCGCATCGGCATATTCCGCTTTGGTCAGTGCGCGCACCTTTTCAATCACCTGCCGCTCCCGCTGCGGGTGGTAGATGGGCAGCCCGTTTGCTTTTTTAAAGGCAGCCACCTCATTGCTGCACTCCATCCGTCGGGTCAGCAGTTGGGCAATCTGCCGGTCCAGTTGGTCGATTTCTTTGCGAATCTCTTCTAAATCCATTTTGCTTTCCCTCCTAAAACATTTTTCCATTTTACAATCTTCCTTTTGCTGTGCTTATCTGCAAAATACCGAGGCAGACTCACTCCATATCTTATTTTTGCTCGTTCAGCTGCTGCTTGATACGGCTGCCTTCCTCCAGCAGCTTCTCCAAACGACTTCGGTCCCCTGCCGCCAATGCCTGCCGGTACTCCTGTAAGCTGCCAATTAAAATATCACGCCTTTCAGGCGTACTCGTCCAGAAATGCTGCTGGTTTAGCAGGAATAGCTCGCTCCACATGATGGGGTTGAGTAAACTCAACCCTGCCGCCTATTTTTGCTCGTTCAGCTGCTGCTTGATACGGCTGCCTTCCTCCAGCAGCTTCTCCAAACGACTTCGGTCCCCTGCCGCCAATGCCTGCCGGTACTCCTGCAAGCTGCCAATCAGAATGTCCAGGTCGTCCAGTAAATGCTGCTGGTTTAGCAGGAATAGCTCGCTCCACATGATGGGGTTGAGTTTTGCGACCCTTGTCAAATCCTGAAAGCTGCCACCGGTGTAACCCTTGTAGTTCATGCACAGCGGATTTTTGATATAGGCACTGGACAGGATGTGCGCCAGCTGAGAGGTGTAGCCAATCATCTTGTCGTGGCTGTCCGGGTCGGTATAAACCACCCTGCCAAAGCCAATCTGCTCACACAGCTGTGCTGCCAGCTGCAACGCCCAGGAATCGGTGAAGATTGGGGTCAGGATGATGCTGGCGTTGTCAAACAAATCCTCGGTGGAGTTTTGATACCCCCAGCGCTCCCTGCCTGCCATCGGGTGCGCACCGATATACTCTACCCCGCAGCTTTTGCACAGCGGAGCCACCTTATCTGCCACCTGCTTTTTGACGCCGCAGATGTCCATGACCAGGCAGCCCTTGCGCAGCTTTTCTACATTTTCCTGGATATACTCCACCGTGGTCTGCGGGAACAGGGCAACAATCAGCACATCCAGCTGCTCTAAATCGGTCAACTCGGCAGCGATGGTCCCTTCTGCCAGTGCCATCTCGACGGTGCTGCGGTCAATGTCCAGCCCATAGACGGTGCAATCGGTGCGGTGGCTGAGCGCCTTTGCCAGCGACGCTCCAATCAGACCCAGTCCTACGATGCCGACCTTTTGGTTCATCCGCTCCATCCTCTTCCCTCCGTCCTTAATCGAGTGTTTTGAAAAACTGTGCGGTCTTTTTGACCTTGCCCATCAGTGCGTCAAACTGCTCAGGACGCAGCGACTGCGCACCATCGCACAAGGCGTGCGGCGGGTCGTTGTGCACCTCGATCATCACGCCGTCGGCTCCTGCGGCAATGGCTGCCAGCGTCATCGGCTCCACCATCCACGGAATACCGGTTGCGTGGCTTGGGTCCACCACCACCGGCAGGTGGCTGCGTTTTTTCAGCAGCGGCACTGCCGACAGGTCCAGGGTGTTGCGGGTGGCATTTTCAAAGGTACGGATGCCCCTTTCGCACAGGATGACCTGCTCGTTGCCCTGTGCCATGATGTATTCTGCACTCATCAAAAATTCCTCGATGGTGTTTGCCAGTCCCCGCTTGAGCAGAATCGGCTTGTCCTGTTTGCCCAGCCGCTTGAGCAGCTCAAAGTTTTGCATATTGCGCGCGCCCACCTGAATCAAATCCACCTGCTCGAACAGGTCGATGTCCTCGTAACTCATGATCTCGGTGACAATCGGCAGACCGGTCTCCTGCTTTGCCTGGAGCAGCAGGCGGATGCCCTCGTCGTGCAGTCCCTGGAAAGCGTAAGGAGAGGTTCGCGGTTTAAACGCGCCGCCGCGCAGCATAACTGCTCCCGACTGCTGGACCGCACGGGCAACCGCCGTAATCTGCTCGGGTGTTTCGACCGAGCAAGGACCTGCGATAACAGTAAAATCACCTGCACCGATGCGCACACCTGCCACATCCACCACGGTATCCTGCGGATGGAATTTGCGGTTTGCCTTTTTGTATGGCTCCTGGATTCGCTGAACCCTTTCGACAATATCCATCGAAGCCACCTTGCCGATGTCCACGCAGGTGGTGTCCCCTACCAATCCCATCAGGGTGGTGTTGGCGCCCTGCGAAAGATGAATCTGCAATCCCATTGCTTCAAATTCTTTTTTCAGCTGTTCGACCTCCTGTGGTCGTGCGGTCGATTTTACAATTACGATCATGTTGTTTTCCTCTTTTCTTTTTTTACAGTAAAAAAGCCGGTGGCTCCTGTTTCCAAAAGCACCGGCAGTCATGGTTGTTTTCCTTTTAGAAAAGCTTTTGCCCCTGTTTGGCAAAGCCTTCGCCACCAAACGGAGCGGCTCATTGTCCCCAAGAAAAACAGCACAAATGACCGGCGCTCAAAATGCCCCGGTAGCTCTTATAATATCGTGCTGTCATCTGTGGATGATGCATGAGCGGTTTCCTCCCTGTGATGGTTTGCTACTATCATAGCCTATCCCGGGGTATCTTGTCAAGGGTTTTTCGCAAAATATTTTATCGCTTTAAAGCGTATCAGTCCTTTTCCCAGCCAATCTGCTCTTTTTTCCGTCTGTGCAAAATTTGCAAAGTCATTTTCTGTGAAAGATTTTCCAAAAGCACGCTCCTTTCGACAAAATTGCCTCCCCTTTCTCCCTTATCGGGCAGAATATGACAGGATTTTCCAGCAGATTTCTACATTTTTTTTGCAAATCTTCTGGTATATTGTAGGTGTATCCAGTCAAATGACGACCCACCGATTCGGTCGGGTCGAAAAACAAAGGAGGATGAAACTTTATGAAGCGTATTTCTATCTTAAACCAACAGGATTCGAAACTGCTGTTTTCCGTAGAAGACTATGGGGTCTATTTTCTGATGCCGCTGGAAGACCTGGGAAGGTTGTCTGAGCTTTCCTACGAGTGGTTTGAGGAATATCTTCCCAACAGTTGCTGTTCTCCTTATCCTATCCGCCTGCTTGCAGACGGAAGTGTGCGCGATTGGGAGGATGCCTTTTAAATTTACAAATCATGGTTTGTCTTTTTTCTCTTTTATGTTATACTATTCTACAATACAACGGCAGGTCCCTTTTTTACCTTGTTGGATGCTGCCGTTTTGTATGACCAATACTGTAAAAGGGTGAGAACATGAAAAAGAAAAAAGCATGGATCTTCTTGGTCATCACACTGCTTGTGCTGCTGTACGTCTTTGTGGAAGCGCCGACTTTAAGTCCGCTTTACCTGGACGGCGCCATCTTCTGGGCAATGCTGATTACCATCTACGTCGGGCTGAATGCCCTGATGAAGATCGGGGAATTTTCCTTCGACGCAGAAAAAACACAACCCGGGCAGGTGCCCTTCTCCTTTTCCGCCAGACAAAAATTTCCCAAGCTCTCCGCTGTCATCATTGCCGTGCCGTGGATTCTGATTGTAGTGGTAATGATTCTCTGCTCGGTCTTTTTCCAGTGGAAAGCCTACCGCGACCAGCTGGGTGAACCGGAAATCAAAAAGTTTGATAACGAGGTTCAAGCCATCGACGTGGCACAAATCCCCATCGTCGATGAAAACCTTGCCCTCCAGCTGGCACAGAAAAAGCTGGGCGAACGTCCCGCTTTAGGCTCCCAGGTCGCATTGTACTCTGCTACCATCCAGATGGTGGACGGCGAGCTGGTTTGGGTGGTGCCGCTGTACCACTCGGGCTTCTTCAAATGGCTGACCAACCTGTCGGGCACGCCCGGCTACATCGTGGTTTCCGCAACCAATACCAACGACGTGCGCTATGTCGAAGGCTACAAAATCAAGTATCACCCGGGCAGCTACCTGCTGTTTGACATCACCCGCAAGGTCCGCTTCGGTCCGGGTCTGATGACCGGTATCACCGACTACTCCTTCGAGCTGGACGACGAGGGTCAGCCGTACTGGGCAATCTCCACCTACAAAAACAGCCGTGGATTCTCTTTGCCGGAGGCGGACGGCATCATCCTGCTCAACGCCACCACCGGTCAGATGGACCGTTATGGCATGGATGAGGTCCCCGAGTGGGTGGACCGCGTGCAGCCGGAGGACTTTGTGCTGACACAGATTGCCAACCGAGGCAACTATGTCCACGGCATCTTCAACTTCGCAAACAAGGACAAATATCGCCCCAGCGAGGGTCACAACATCGTCTACAACAACGGCAGATGCTACCTCTTCACCGGTCTGACCAGCGTTGGTTCGGACGACAGTGCCATCGGCTTCATCATGGTGGACATGGTGACCAAAGAGCCTATCATGTACGAGATGAGCGGCGCGACCGAAGAGGCTGCACAGCGCTCGGCAGAAGGACGGGTACAGGATTTGAAGTACCGCGCGACCTTCCCAATCATCCTGAATATCGACTCACAGCCGACCTACTTTATGACCCTCAAGGACAACATCGGACTCATCAAGCAGTATGCCTTTGTTTCGGTCACCAACTACTCGACCGTCGGCACCGGCGAATCGGTCAGTGCAGCCATGCGCGACTATGAGAACAAGCTGCGCAGCGACGGTGTGACCACCATTGGCAAGCTGGGCGGCGTGGTCGAACAGCTTGAGGGCACCATCCTGCGCATCTCGGGCGAGTACAGCGGCGGCAACACCGTTTACAAGTTCCTGCTTTCGGAAAAACCGAACATCCTGTTTATTGCAGAATCCACCGCCGGTGCAGAGCTTGCACTCACCCAGCCAAACGATAAGATTCAGGTGGAATATTCGCTGTCCAGCGACGGAACTGCCGAGGTTACTTCCTTTGACAACCTGCTCTTCACGCAGAAGGCAGCATCCTGACAGACGGGAGGAATCAAAAGATGGTACGAACTCTCATCGGCATCCTGCTGCTGGTGTTCGGCGCCGGCTCGGTTTTGTGGAACAATCGCACCGACCTGTCCTCCATCAGCCAAGCGGAGTGGATTGCTCTCGTAGTATGCCTGCTGCTTGCCGCTGTGCTGCTGCTTTGGAATCAGCTGGCAGCACTCCTTCACAAGAAGGAAACAGCTGAAAAAATCCCGCAGGGTGTACACACCATGACCTTTACCTTGCCTGCCACAGGGCTGAAGGTTGGTCAGCAGCTCTACCTGCGTCCCTACATGGGAGAACAACAGGAGCAAATCGCTGTCACCGACGAACAGGGACAACCGTTTGGTTTTATTCCGGCAGAGCATACCGACTATGTTCTGTCCCGCATTGAATCACACAGCATGACCCACATGACGGTAACACAAATTGATGAAGATGGCGCACAGATTCAGTTTATCGGCTAAAGCCAATTTCATCAGCACAAAACCCCGAGAAGGAAAAATTTCCTTCTCGGGGTTTTCTTATGCGGAAACCATCCGTTACAGTTCAATATACTGCTCGCGCTCAGCTCCTACCGACACATAGCGAATCTTACAGCCGACTGCCTGCTCGATAAAACGGATATACTCCAAAGCAGCCTGCGGCAGCTCCTGCGGCTTTCTGCAGCCGCTGATGTCGCAGTTCCAGCCATCCAGATATTCCAGCACCGGCTTGGCTTCGTCCAAATCCGAACCAAACGGGAAGTCGCGGGTAATCTTTCCGTTGACATCATACGCTACACACACCGGCAGCTTTTCAAATCCGGACAGCACATCCAGCTTGGTCAGCGCAATCTCGTCTGCGCCCTGCATCCGCACACCGTAGCGGGAAGCCGGCAGGTCAAATGGTCCGACCCTTCTGGGACGTCCGGTTGCAGCGCCATATTCGCCGCCTGCTTCACGCAGCTTGTCTGCCTCTTCTCCAAACAGCTCACAGGTAAACGGTCCTTCGCCCACGCAGGTGGAGTATGCTTTCATAACGCCGACTACATTGTCCAGCTTGTGGTTTGGAATACCCGAGCCGATGGGTGCATAGGCAGCGATGGTGTTGGAGGAGGAGGTAAACGGGTAGATTCCAAAGTCGATGTCCCGCAGTGCGCCCAGCTGTGCCTCAAACAAAATCTTCTTGCCCTGCTGCTGTGCCCGGTCAAGGTAAAGACCGGTGTCGCAGATAAACGGCTTGATTGGGTCTCCATAGGTGGTCAGCCACTCCCAAATCTGCTCAAAGGTCACCGCTTCCCCGCCGTATACCTTTTGCAGGGTCAGGTTTTTCCAATCCAAAATGCCTTCCAGCCGTTTTTTGAGTGCCTGCGGCTGCAGCAGGTCGCCGATGCGGATTCCCTTCTTCATATATTTATCGCCGTATACCGGAGCAATGCCTCTGCGGGTGGAGCCGTATTTTGCATCTGCCAGCCGGTCCTCCTCCAGGCAGTCCTGCATCACATGGTAAGGCAGACAGATGATGGCGCGGTCGGAGATTTTTAAGTTTTCCGGTGTGATTTTCACACCTGCCTGCACCAGCTTGCCCATCTCCTTGTGCAGATGCTCCAGGTCGATGACCATGCCGTTGCCCATTACATTGACTACCTCCGGGCGCAGGATGCCCGACGGCATCAGGTTGAGGATAAACTTACCCAGATGGTTGATAACAGTGTGACCGGCATTGTTGCCGCCCTGATAGCGGACGACTACATCATAATCCTGCGAAAGCAGGTCGACCATTCTTCCCTTGCCTTCATCACCCCAGTTGATGCCAACGATTGCACTTAACATAAAAAAACCTCCTTTAATCTGTCATCACAAACGATTTTTGCTAATATTTTTTCGTTTGTTATTATACGTTTCAGCCGCCTACTTGTCAATCACCCGAAGGAAAGAGAACGATATTTTTTTATCAAAGGCAGCTAAAAAAGAAAAAGGAGGCGACAGATTTCTCCATCTACCTCCTTTTGTGGATGCGTTGTGATTTACTTGTCGCAGCCGCAATCGCAGTCGTCTTCGCAGCAGCAGTCGCACTCATCATCGAATTCGAAGGTGAGGGTTTCGCCGCAGTTTGGACACTGGATTTCGCCTTTGTCCAGAACGGAGCCGTCGATGCAGATCTCTTCGTCGCAGTTTGGACATTTTACTTCGTAGATGTCCTCATCGTCGCAGCAGCAGTCGTCATCGCAGCAGCAATCATCATCGTCGTCCTCTTCGCCATAGATTTCATCTTCAAGGGAGCTGAGGTCCTCGTCGATTGCTTCTACTTCCTCATACAGCTCGGAGGTGCTGTCCTCCAGATCGGATACGGTGAAAGCCATGTCGTCCAGAACATCCAGAACAGCCTTCATGATCTTGCCGTTGTTGGTGGTTTCGTCTACGCCGATGCCTTCAACAAGTCCCTTCAGGTATGCTACTTTCTCAGTCAGAGTCATTTTAAAATCCCCCTTAAAATTTTATTTTTGCAATTTGAGAGTTGCTTTTAAATTAAGCGCGCTCCATGTACTCGCCGGTACGGGTATCTACGCGAATCATTTCACCTTCGTTGATGAAGATCGGCACGCGGATTTCTGCGCCGGTTTCCAGGGTAGCTGGCTTGGTAACGTTGGTAGCGGTATCGCCTCTTACGCCAGGCTCGGTCTGGGTAACGAGCAGCTCAACAAAGTTTGGAGCCTCGCTGCCGAAGATAACACCTTTGTAAGACAGGATTTTGACAACCATGTTCTCTTTTACAAAGCGGAAAGCATCGCCGAGTTTGCTTCTGTCGATCGGAACTGTCTCGTAGCTTTCCTGGTCCATAAAGTAGTACAGGTCGCCGTCGTTGTACAGATATTCCATATCTTTTCTTTCAATGAAAGCGGTCGGGAACTTATCGGTTGGGTTGAAGGTTTTTTCAACCACTGCACCGGAGATGACGTTTCTGATCTTGGTTCTGACAAACGCTGCACCTTTACCCGGTTTTACGTGCTGGAACTCAATGATCTGGAACACACTTCCGTCCATATCAAAAGTTACGCCGTTTCTGAAATCGCCTGCTGTAATCATAAAGATCCTCCAATTTTGCTGCATCCGCTGTGCGCAATTTAATTTTTAAATCCCCCATAAACCTTTTGGTAGCGGAAAGGGCGTCAAATCCGTCGTTGGCATCCCTGCGGACACCGGACACCGGACGCCGGCTGTATCCAGCCGTTCAGTGGAAGCCGTTTGAAGATTCCTTCCAGCTTCGATAGTATAATCATATCTTAAAACAGCAATTTTTTCAAGTATTTTCTCACAGGAGCTGCAAACTTTTACAGAAAATTCTCCAGAAAAGGCAAATTCCCTGCCGCTCCTGCCCTTTACAGGCAGCTTTTTACCCTTCTGTCAGCAAAAAGTCTGCCCAAAACACATCCAAATAAACCGCTGTTCTTCCTTTTGTTTTTGCAAAAGGCTTTGTTTTACAAAAGAGCAGCCAGCGCGCGCAGTCCCAACAGATAGCTTTGTGCGCCAAAGCCGCAGATCTGTCCGACGCACACCGGCGCGATGACCGATTCGTGGCGGAACGCTTCCCGCGCGTGGATGTTGGACATATGCACCTCGACGCAGGGCTTTTGCACCGACGAGATGGCATCGCGGATGGCATAGCTGTAGTGGGTGTAGGCGCCTGCATTGAGCAGGATGCCGTCATAATCGGTCAGCGCGCGGTGCAGCAGGTCGATCAGCTCCCCTTCGTGGTTGGACTGAAAGATGTCGCACGCAACGCCCAGCTGCTGAGCCAGCTGCCCGATGCTCTTATTGATCTGCTCCAGCGTTTGTTTGCCGTAGGTGCCCGGCTCGCGGATGCCGGTGAGATTGATGTTCGGTCCATGCAGGACCAGTACTTTTTTCATTCTGATTTTCCCCCTGCTGCCTAAGGCAGTCCTGATAAAACTCTTTCATCCAGAGCGCATCCTCCGCCTGGGTGCCTGCTGATTCGCAGATGATGGTGGGCGATGCGTTCTTTTTGCACAGCAGCTCTGCCAACGGCTCAAAGGAGGGTCCAAAGACGGTGTCGGCAAAGGTCAAATGCCGTTTTTCGCCGCCGGGCTGGGTGTACTCGATCTTGGAAAAGTGAGCGTGGAAGTTGCGCATCCGCTCATTCCCCAGCAGCTGCTCCATGTGTTCGAAGATAGGTTCCATCCCCTTTGGCTGACACAGCGCACCAAAGCTGCGGGCGTTCAGGTGCCCAAAGTCGATGCAGGGGATCAACCGCTCATCCAGGGTACACAGGGTCAGCACCTCTTCCAGGTCGCCCAGCTGGTTGAGCTTGCCCATCGTTTCCGGGCACAGGTGGATGTGACCCAAGCCCTCCTCGTCCATCTGCCGGAGCGCTCTTTGCAGGGTATCTGCTGCCAGCTGCAAAGCCTGCTGACGGGAAATCTTGGCACAGGAGCCGGAGTGTACCACCACCCGCTGCGCTCCCATTGCATCGGCTGCCCGCGCGCTTTGCAGGATGTAGTCGATGCTTGCCAGACGTTTTTGCTCCTCGATGCCTGACAATGAGATGTAGTAGGGCGCGTGCAGCGACAGGGTCACCCCCTGCTGTGCTGCCAGCTGTCCCAGCTGCTGCGCTGCCTCCAAAGAGATGCGCACCCCTCTGCCGCACTGGTACTCATAGGCGTCCAGACCCATCCGGCGGATATATTCCGGCACCTGCTCGGTCTTTCGGTAGCCCATCGCCCGAAAGCTGTCCGAGTTGCCTGCCGGTCCAAACTTTGCGGTCATCGTTTGTCCTCCCCCAGATGTAAAATCTGCTGTGCCGTCTTTTGTGGACAGCAGCGCATGGCAAACGCCTCCAGCGCCCGCTTCAGGCGGAAGAAGAGCATCTTCTCCGGTTGAATGGGCTGCACCAGCACCGCCCGGCAGCCGGCTCTGCGCCCGCCCAGCACGTCGGTGAAGATCTGGTCGCCCACCATGCACAGCTGTTCACAGGGAAGCCCTAACGCCTGCGAACAGCGCTGATAGCCTTTTTTAAGCGGCTTTGCACCGTCTGCAATAAATTCCAAACCCAGCGCCTGCGCAAAAGGGCGCACCCGCTCGGGGTGGTTGTTGGACAGCACAATCATGCGGATGCCCGCACGGCGGTTATCCTCCAGCCACTGCGCCACCTGCGGCTCTGGGATCGGGTTATTGTGGGTGGTCAGGGTGTTGTCGATGTCCAAAATCAGTCCCTTTACACCCCAGCTGTTCAGCAGCTGCGGCGTGATCTGCCAGACCCTGCGGGCAACCGCATTCGGATAGAGCTTGTTCATCCTGTCTTCCTCCCCTGTTTTTGATGGATAAGAAAAAGCGAGCCAAATGGCTCGCTTTTGATCTCATCGGTTTGGACGGGTACATTTTGTACCAATCCTGTTCGCATCGCAATCAGAAACTTATCTGAATTTGCGTTTGCGAGCAGCTTCGGATTTCTTTTTGCGTTTTACAGAAGGCTTTTCATAATGCTCTCTTTTACGAACTTCGTTGAGAACGCCAGCGCGTGCGCACTGTCTTTTAAATCTTCTCAGAGCACTATCCAAAGACTCATTATCTTTTACACGAATTTCTGCCATACTTTATCCCTCCTTACGCCAACGGGCAGGAGTTTTCAAGTTACCTCTACCGTGAGCGTTTTAGGCTCTGCCTATCCGCTAACGGATATGAGAAACCTGTAACAAAAGATATTATACTACACATCATCAGCGTATGTCAAGCCTTTTTCATCGCTCCCGCAAAAAAATCGCACAGGATTTTCCTGCTATTTGGCGACGATGTTGACCAGCTTGCCGGGTACCACAATCTCCTTGACGATGGTCTTGCCTTCCAGAATCGAGTGGATGATGCTGTCCTGTTTTGCCAGCTCCAGCAGCTGCTGCTTGTCTGCATCCGCCGGAACATTGATGCGCGCTTTGATCTTGCCGCTGATCTGAACGGCAATCTCAACGGTGGCATCCACGCATTTTGCAGGGTCATACTCCGGCCAGCTCTGCTGGTTGAGCATTCCTGCAAAGCCCTGTGCTTCCCAAATCTCCTCGGTGATGTGCGGAGCAAATGGGTTGAGCAGCAGCAGGAAGGTGCGCAGCTCCTGACGGGTGATCTGCTTGTTGTCGGCAATATCGTTGATCAGCGCCATCAAAGCGGCGATGGCGGTGTTGAATTTCATCTCCTCGATGTCCTCGCTGACCTTCTTGATGGTCTTGTGGAAGGCGCTTTCCAGCTGGGAGGAATATTCCTCGTCGGCACAGAGGATGTCCTGCAGCGCCCAGACCCTATCCAGGAAGCGTTTGCAGCCTTTGATGGAGGAGGTGGACCACGGTGCGCTCTTTTCAAAGTCGCCGATGAACATTTCGTACAGACGCATGGTATCCGCACCGTAATCACGAACGATGTCGTCCGGGTTGACCACGTTGCCGCGGGACTTGCTCATCTTTTCGCCGTTTTCACCCAAAATCATGCCGTGGCTGGTGCGCTTTGCATACGGTTCCGGTGTGCTGACCACACCGATGTCGTACAGGAACTTGTGCCAGAAGCGGGAATAGAGCAGATGCAAGGTGGTGTGCTCCATACCGCCGTTATACCAGTCGACCGGCAGCCAGTAGTCCAGCGCCTCTTTGGAAGCCAGACACTCATCGTTGTGCGGGTCGCAGTAGCGCAGGAAGTACCAGGAGGAACCAGCCCACTGCGGCATGGTGTCGGTTTCACGGGTAGCCGGACCGCCGCAGTGCGGACAGGTGGTGTTGACCCAATCAGTCATCTTGGACAGCGGGGACTGACCGTCGTCGGTCTGCTCAAAGGATTCGCACTCCGGCAGGCGCAGCGGCAGGTCTTTTTCATCCAGCGGAACCCATCCGCATTTTTCGCAATACACCATCGGGATTGGCTCTCCCCAGTATCTCTGGCGGGAGAATACCCAGTCGCGCAGCTTGAAGTTGACCTTCGGTCGACCCTTGCCGTTCTGCTCGAGCCACTGGATGATCTTTTCCTTTGCCTCTTCGACGGTCAAGCCATCGAGGATGCCGGAGTTGACCATGATGCCGGTCTGGCAGTCGGTAAAGGCTTCCTTCTCAACGTCGCCGCCCTTTACTACCTCAATAATCGGCAGGTCAAATTTTTTGGCAAATTCCCAGTCACGGGTGTCGTGACCCGGAACCGCCATAATAGCGCCGGTGCCGTAGGACATCAGTACATAGTCGGAAACAAAGATTGGAATTTCCTTGCCGTTGACCGGATTGATGCCCGCTACGCCGTCCAAGCGCACACCGGTCTTTTCCTTTGCCATCTCGGTGCGCTCAAAGTCGGATTTTTTAGCGGACTGCTCACGGTACTCCATCACCTGCTCGTAGTTATGGATGCGTTCTTTCCATCTTTCCAGATACGGATGCTCCGGGGAGATGACCATGTAGGTCGCTCCGTACAGGGTGTCCGGGCGGGTGGTATAGATTTGCAGCTGGTCGCCGGCGGTGGTGTCAAATTCTACCTCTGCACCGGTGGAACGTCCAATCCAGTTGCGCTGAGAGGTTTTGACACGCTCGATGTAATCGACCTTGTCCAGGTCGTCCAGCAGCTTCTGTGCATACTCGGTAATCTTGAGCATCCACTGGCTTTTTACCTTATGAACTACCTGACCGCCGCAGCGCTCGCAGACACCGTTGACGACCTCTTCGTTGGCAAGTACCACCTTACAGGAGGTACACCAGTTGACCGACATCTCTTTTTTGTATGCCAGTCCCTTTTTGTACAGCTGCAAGAAAATCCACTGGGTCCATTTGTAGTAATCGGGATCGGTGGTGTTGATTTCGCGGTCCCAGTCAAAGGAGATGCCCAGCGACTTGAGCTGCTGCTTAAAGCGTGCCACGTTATTTTTGGTGACAATCTCGGGATGGATATGGTTTTTGATTGCAAAGTTCTCGGTGGGCAGACCGAATGCGTCCCAGCCCATCGGGTACAGGACGTTGTAGCCCTGCAAACGGCGCTTTCTGGCAACGATGTCCAGTGCGGTGTAGGAACGCGGATGTCCTACATGGAGTCCCTGACCGGACGGATAAGGGAACTCGACCAGCGCATAGTATTTGGGTTTTGTGTAGTCGTTGGTGGCAGCAAAGGTGTGCTGGTCGTCCCAGCGCTGCTGCCATTTCGACTCGATACTGCTAAAATCGTACTTCAACTGCTCTTCCTCCATTCTTTCTGCTGACCATCATCAATTTAGTTTTGTGTCAGCAGATCGCTGATGTCCAGCTGCGGCGCGTCGCTCCACAGTCTTTCCAGATTGTAAAAGCTGCGTGCTTCGTCCAAAAAGACGTGAACCATAACATCATAGTAGTCCATCAGAATCCATTGGGCGCTCTGTCTGCCCTCCACCCGGTTAGGCTCCAGACCCAGCTTGGTCATCTCGTCCTCCACCTCGTCGGCGATGGCTTTGACCTGGGTGGTGTTACTGGCAGAGGCAACCACAAAGTAATCTCCCAGACTGGAAATCCCTTCGATTTTGATGAGTCGGATGTCCTTTGCCTTTTTGCTGTCCATGACCTGGACAATCTTTCTTGCCTGCTCTAAGGATGTCATCTATCTTCTCTCCTCTTCGGTTTGGCTTATTATGGTGATTCCTTCTTTATTTTAGCTGCGTTTTCCTTTGTTTGCCTGAGAAAGGGTCGAAGGGCGTTTGGATTTCTCCTCTTCCTTCTTCTTTTCCTCTTCCTCTTTTTCCTTCTGCTCCTGCTGCTCCTTTGCCTGCTGTTCTGCCTGCTCGTAGACATACAGGATGTTGCCGTCCTCGTCATAATCATAGACAGGGTCGCCGTTTTCATCCAGACGGTACAGCGGGTTGCCGTCCTCATCGTACTGATAAATAGCGCTGCCCTGCTCGTTGTCCTGCGCCCCACTCTGGGTGCCGCTCTGGGTTGTACCCTGAGAGCTGCTCTGGGTGCTGCCGTAGCTGCTGTTCTGACCGGAGGAACTGTTGGAGGAGGTGCTTTCGGTCGTGTTGCTGTTATAGCGATTGCCGGAGCTGCTCTGGCTACTCTGGCTGCTGTTGTAGCGGTTGGAGCTGCCGGAGCCGTAGACGCTGGCTACTTCGAGCTTCTCGGCGGTAAATTCTCCATCGGAGCTGACAAAATCCTCGTTGAGGATGTCCACCAGCTGCTGCTCGTCCACTGCATACACCGCATAGGAGTAGTACATGGTGCCGGTGCCCGGGACCACCTGCATCTGGATGTCGTCGGAATCGACCTCAAACAGAGCGGTTGCTACCGAAAGCATCTTGTCCAGGGTCATGTCGGTCTGTACATCGTCATAGTGCTGCATCAGGATTGGGATGCACTTGAGGCGTCCCAGCTCGTGCACACGGTCCAGGCAGGAAAAGATAAATTGGGTCTGGGCATCGATACGTCCCAGGTCGCCGTTGGCATAGCCTGCACGGTAACGGATAATCCACTCCGCCTGTTCGCCGGTCAGAGTCTGCTCGCCGGGATACAGCACCTTGCCCGGCAGGTAGTTGATCTGCTGCTGAATATCCATCGTCACACCGCCCATGTCGTCCACGATGTCGCGCACACTGGCAAGGTCGATGGTCGCATAGTAGTCGATGTCCAGCTTCCAGTTATCGCGCAGGTAGTCGGTCAGCGTCTGGATGCCGGTCTTGCCGTCCTCGGGATGTCCGTAGATGGCGTTGATTTTTGCAGTCGGAAACTGCGAGCCGACAAAGGTATCCCTCGGGATACGCAGTACATTGACCTTCCCGCTGCGGGTGTCAAATTGGGCGTACATAATGACGTCGGTCAGCTCCTGGGTGTTGTCCACTCCGCAGCACAGCACCGAGATGATGTCCTCTTCCAGCGGCTGGATGTCGTCGCCCTCAGTAGGTTCGGTCTGCCCGTCCTGCTCGGATTGGGCGGTTTCTGTCAGCACGGTCCTGCCTTTTGCTCCCCTTTGATAACCAATCGAATAGGAAACGGCAACAGCGGCAATCAGACACGCTGCGGCAACAACAATGGCAGCGATTTTTTTCGGTAAACTCAAATTTTTTGCCCCCAAACATTTTCAAAGCTTTCTTTTGCTCCACCGGCGGCAACCTTCCCCCCTCTAACGGAGGTATTCGTTGTATGCCTTACAGGTATCCAGACACAAAGGCGCATGCCGCTGCGCCTGATTGGATACTGCAAACACCAGTGCCTCACGCATTCCTTCCCGCAAAGAGCGGTCCGACAGCCGGCGCATCCGTTCTACGTCCGGGTAGTCGCGCTCGCTGCTGGTCAGGTCCGCAAGGTAAATAATCTGCTCCAGCCTGCTCATCCCCGCACGCGCCACCGTGTGATAGCGCACCGCGTTGATGATGTCCTCATCCTCTATCCCCAACTGCTGGCGGATATACTCCGCGCCGGCAAAGCCGTGCCACACCGGCGGCTGCTCCAGCAGGTTTTCGTCCAAAATTATAGCAGACTTTTTCATCCATTGCAACTGTTCTTCCGGCTGCATATTCTTGCAAATATCGTGAAGGATGCCTGCGATGTACGCTTTCTGTTCATCCTCCCCGTACCGTTTTGCCAGCTCCACCGCCCGCTGCGCCACATTCAGCGAATGGTCAAACCTCTTTTTATGCAGCAGTTCCCGGATGGTCTGCACATATCTGTCTTCTTGCATGGTGTCACCCTCTGTATAAGTTTTGCTGCAAAATCTGCTGATATACCTTTTCGGGCAGCAGCTGCGAACAATCCAGCCCTTCCTTGAGCCGTCGACGGATTTGGGTGGAGGAAACTTCCAGCACCGGAAAATCGAACACCAGCGTACTGCCGTAGGGCATCAGCTGCCGGGCGTGCCGGCGCAGCTGCAAAAGTTCCCCGCTGCTGCGCGCTGCCGTACACAGCGTCACCTGCTGCAAAATCTGCTGCCAGCTTTTCCAGCGCTCAAAGCTTAAAAACATATCGCTGCCCACCAGCAGATACAGCTGCGCCTGCGGGTATTGCTGCCGCAGCCAGCCGACGGTATCCACCGTAAAGCTTTTGCCTTTGCGCCGCAGCTCGATGTCGCACAGCTGCACCCGCGGCTGGTCCTCAAACGCCAGCGCACACAGCTGCATCCGTTTTTCGCCGTCCAGCAGCTCGGGCGCGTCCTTGTGCGGCGGCGTGCCGGTCGGGATGACCAGCAGGCGGTCCAGCTTCAGCGCATCCAGATAATGGCGGGCAAGCAGCAGATGCCCGCTGTGGACCGGATTGAAGGTGCCGCCGAAGATACCGATGCGTTCCATCCTGCCTTCCCTCCCCTTTGTGTCCGATTACAGGACGATTTTCGGGTCCTTCGGGTTTTTGCGGTAGAGGACAAAGCGGGTGCCGATGACCTGCACCACCTCGGAGTTGGTCTGCTCTGCCAGCTCCTGTGCGATCTCCCGTGCAAATGCCGGAGCGGTTTCCAGCACGCGCATTTTGATCAGCTCTCTGGCGCGCAGTGCGTCGTCCACCTGTTTGACCAGCTGTTCACCGATGCCGGCTTTGCCTACCTGAAGGATGGTGTCCAGCGGATTTGCCAATGTTCTGAGTTTTGCTCTTTCTTTACTTGTCAACATATCGTATATTCCTTTCCGGTTCTAATTTTCCTGAAGTTTCTTGAGTTGTTCATACAGCTTTGCAAGCGCCTTGCCGCGGTGGCTGACCGCATCCTTTGCCTCTCCGTCCAGCTGGGCAAAACTTTTGTCCCCTACATAAAAGATGGGGTCGTAGCCAAATCCGCCTTCTCCTGCGGGAGCCAAGCCGATGGTGCCTTCACAGACCCCTTCGCAGTCGAGAATCTGCTCGGGAGAAAGCACACAGGTGATGTGTGCCACAAAGCGGGCGGTGCGTTTTTCCTGCGGCAGCCCTTCCAGCTGCGAAAGGATATAGCGGTTTTTTTCGGTGTACGGGGTATCCTCGCCGTAGTAGCGGGCAGAGTAGACCCCCGGCTGACCGTCAAGCGCGTCGATGCACAGCCCGCTGTCGTCCGCTATCGTCGGCAACCCGGTCGCCTGATAGACCGCCATCGCCTTGATGCGGGCGTTTTCGGCAAAGGTGGTGCCGTTTTCCTCCGGCTGCACCTGCACGCCTGCCTGCTGCTGGGTCAGAAGAGAGATGCCCAGCGGCTCGAGGATGCGGGCAAACTCCCGGACCTTTCCCATGTTGTTGGTTGCAAGCACCAGTTTCATTATGCTTCCTCCTGTCCGTTTCTGTCCTTGTCTTCGGTATTCTGGAACAGGGCATTGGCAAATTCCACCGGGTCAAACGGGCGCAGGTCGTCGATCTGCTCGCCCACGCCGATGTACTTGATCGGGATGTCCAGCTCCTCGCGGATGCCGATGACCACGCCGCCGCGCGCAGTGCCGTCGAGCTTGGTAAGCACCAGTCCGGTCAAGCCTGCCGCCTCACGGAACAGCTTTGCCTGGTTGAGCGCATTCTGACCGGTGGTGGCATCCAGCACCAGCAGCACCTCTTTGGCACAGCCGGGCGCTTCCCGTTCGATGACTCGGGCAATCTTGGACAGCTCATCCATCAGGTTCTTTTTGTTGTGCAGTCTGCCCGCGGTGTCACAGATGACCACATCGCAGCCGCGTGCGGTGCCGGCGTTGATGGCATCAAATACCACCGCTGCCGGGTCGGAGCCTTCCTCGTGGCGCACCAGATCCACCTGCGCACGGTCTGCCCAGATCTGCAGCTGGTCGATGGCAGCTGCACGGAAGGTATCTGCCGCTGCCAGCAGCACCTTTTTGCCCTGCTGGCGCAGGTTGTTGGCAAGCTTGCCGATGGTGGTGGTCTTGCCCACCCCGTTTACTCCGATGACCAGAATCACGCTGGGTTTGGTGGAAAGGTCCAGCTCGCTGGGACCTTCCAGCATCTGAGAGATGATTTGTTTTAAGCCGCTGCGCACCTGGTCCGGGCTGGCAAGTCCCTCCTCCTTGACCTTTTTGCGCAGCCGGTCGCAGATGCGCGCCGCGGTCACAGCGCCCACATCTGCCATGATGAGGTTTTCCTCCAGCTCTTCAAAAAAGTCTTCATCTATCTTGGTAAAGGAATTGAGCAGGGCGTCCACCTTGCCCATCATCGAATCCCTTGTCTTTTTGAGTCCTTGTGCGATTTTATTAAAAAAGCCCATTGCTGATGCCTCCTGTAAAAAAATTTATGAGCGGATACCCAATCGGCTTTCCAGCTGAGAGACATCCAGCTGGAGCAGACGGGAAACCCCCTTCTCCTGCATAGTCACGCCGTACAGGATGTCCGCTTCCTCCATGGTGCCGCGGCGGTGGGTGATGGCAATAAACTGTGTCTTGTCCGACAAGGTTTTTAAGTACCGCGCATAGCGGGTGACGTTGACCTCGTCGAGCGCCGCTTCGATCTCGTCCAGCATACAGAAGGGCGAGGGCTTGACCTTGAGGATGGCAAAGTAGATGGCGATGGCGACAAACGCCTTTTCTCCGCCGGAAAGCGCCGAAAGGTTTTTGATAATTTTGCCCGGCGGCTGCACGTGGATCTCGATGCCCGACTCCAGGATGTTGTCCGGGTCGGTCAGCACCAGATTTCCCTGTCCGCCGACAAACAGCTCGGTGAAAATCTGCCGGAAATTCTGGTTGATCTTCTCAAAGCTTTCGGAGAACAGCTGGCGCATCTGTGCGGTCAGTTCGCGGATAAGTCCCAGCAGCTCGGTGCGGGAGCGCTCCACATCGTCCGATTGCACCTTCAAAAAGCGGTATCTGCCCTCCACCTCGCCATATTCCTCGATGGCAGCAAGGTTGACCGTACCCAGTGCGCGTATCTTGTTGCGCAGCTCGGTCAGACGGTTCTGCCAGCGCTGTTCGTCCTCGATCGGCTTTGCCTGTGCCAGCGCATCGCTGCGGGTCATATTGTATTCGTCCCACAGCTTTGCAATCAGCTTGTCGTACTCAGTTTGCAGGGCGGTCTTGCGCTCCTCGCTGCGGGAGAGCTTTGCTGCGGCGCGTTCCCGCTTGGCAATCTGCTCCTTTTCGGTCGCGCGCAGTCCGGTCAGATGCTGCTCTGCCTGTGCCTGCTGCCGGCGCGCCTGCTGAATCTGCTCGGTCTGCTCGGTAATCTGCTGTGTCAGCAGCTGTTTTTCTTCCAAAAGCTGCTGCTTTTTCTTTTCCAGCAGCCTGCCGTTGTTTTGCAGGGAGTTGATTTTGTCCACCAGACCCTGCACATGGCTGTTCTGCTGGTCGATGACCGTTTGCAGCTGTCCGCCGAGGGTTTGCAGCGACTCGATGTCCTTTTGCAGACCCAGCATCTCAAAGCGCAGCGCGTTGTGCTGTTCGCCCAGCGCCTGCTTTGCCTGTCCCAGCCGCTCCTGTTTTTCCTTTGCCTGCTCCAGCTGATTGCACAGCGTCTGCAAGCGGGAGGTGACCTGTTCGATCAGGTCGTCGGCGCTGCTGGAGGTGCTTTTGAGCTGCTCGAGCTTTGCCTGCACCTGAAGGTATTCCCGATGGCTTTCCTCGCTCAGGCGCAGCGCCTCCTCATAGCTCATCTGCACCCGCTTGTGCTCGGAGGTATAGGTAATCTTATCCTGCTGACAGCTTGTCAGCTGCGCCTGCACGCCGTTCAGCTGTGCGCCCAGCTTTGCCAGCTGCTGTTGTGCTGCTTCCAACGTAGGCTTTTTGCTGTCCATCTGCTGTTCGAGCGACTGAATTTGCTCTTGCAGCGAGCGGATTTCCTCCCGGCGGGAGAGCAGTCCGGTGGATTTGGATGCCGAACCGCCGGTCATCGAACCGCCTGCATTGACCAGCTGACCGTCCAGGGTGACCACCCGGAATTTATAGAAATATTTTTTGGCAATCGTAACCGCTGCGTCGATGTCCTGCGCCACCGCTACCCTGCCCAGCAGGTTCTCCACGATGGAGCGATAGCGCGGCTGACTTTGTGCAAGGTCGCTTGCGCGGGCAACAAAGCCTTCCATCTGCTCGATGCCCGGCGCTGCCAGCTGCTGCGGTGTGATGACCGACAGCGGCAGGAAGGTCGCCCTGCCCGCCCGCGCATATTGCAGATGGCGGATGGCGTTTTTTGCGCTCTCCTGGTCCTCGGTGATTAGATTCTGAAGGGCGCCGCCCAGCACCGTTTCGATGGCAAGCGCATACTGCGGCTGCACCGAAATCACCTGCGACACCGTGCCGACGATGCCCTTGAGCCTGCCCTGTCCGGCTGCCGACAGCACATTTTTGACGCTGTTATAGTAGCCGTCCAGACTCTTTTCCATCTCGGTCAGGATGCCTTCCCGATGGCGCAGCTGGTCGCACTGCGACTGCATCCGGTTTAATTCCTGCTGGAGCTGCTCGAGTTGATTCTGCTGATTTTGATATTTTAACCCGTAGCCTGCCTTGGCGTTTTCCAACGACAATGTCCTCTGGTCGATGCCATCCAGCAGCTGGGTACATTCCTCCAGCTCTTTTTTGAGGCTTTCGATATTCTGCTGACGCTCGCTGTAATGGTCGTTGAGCGATTGCAGACGGTTTTGTGTTTCCTCCAGCAGCGCCGAGGAGGACACCCGGTTGAGCTTTTGGCGGGTGATGTCCTGCTCCAAAGCCGCGCGGCTTCCCTTCATCTGCGCAATCTCGGTGGTAAGCTGGCGCAGCTCCTGCTCGATGGAATCCACCTCGTTTAAGCGAAGCGACTCGTCCTGCTGCGCTTTTTCCAGCAGCTTCTGCTTTTGCAGCAGCTGCTCCTGGTTTTCCCGAAAGCGCTGCTTGGTTTCGTCCTTGCCCTGGGTGTAGGACAAGATTTCCTCATGCGCCTCGTCGATGGAGCGCTGGTTGTGGACCAGGTCGTTTTCTGCCACTGCAATGCCGGAATCGCAGCCGGACAGGCTGTTCTTCATCTGCGCAATCTGCTGGCGACCGGTATCAATCTGCACCGTCAGCTGCTGGACCTGCTCAAAACCCTCCTCCAGACGGTGCTGCTGTTCGGCAAGCAGCGCCTGGATGTCGGAAAGCTCGTTCTTCTCCAAAAGCACCTGCTGCTGTTCTTCTTCCAGCCGTTGGCGGGTGTTCTCCATCGTGTGGGTCCACAGCGAGATTTCCAGTGTCTTTTTCTCCTCGGACAACTGCAAAAAACGCTGTGCCTTCTCCGACTGCTCCCGCAGCGGCTCCAGACGGTCCTGCAATTCTGCCATGATGTCCTTTAAGCGCAGCAGGTTTTCATAGGCGCTTTCCAGCTTCTTTTCCGCCTCTGCCTTGCGGTAGCGGTATTTGCTGATGCCTGCCGCTTCCTCAAAGATTTCGCGGCGCTGGGTGGGCTTAGAGGAAACAATCTCCTCAATTCTGCCCTGCCCGATGATTGAATAGCCGTCCCTGCCTAGTCCGGTGTCCATCAGCAGCTCGGTGACATCCTTTAATCGAACGGCGGTCTTATTGATGCGGTACTCGCTCTCTCCCGAACGGTACAGCCGCCGCGCGATGGTGACCTCATCGGCATCCACCGCCAGCTGACGGTCGGTATTGTCAATGGTCAGCGCGACACTTGCAAAGCCGGTGGGCTTGCGGGAGCTGGTTCCCAGGAAGATGACATCCTCCATCTTCTCTCCGCGCAGGCTGCGGGTGGACTGCTCGCCGAGCACCCAGCGCACCGCATCGGAGATGTTGCTCTTGCCGCTGCCGTTTGGACCTACGACGGCGGTCAGCCCTGTGCCGAAGGTCAGCTCTGTTTTATCAGGAAAGGACTTAAAGCCCTGAATCTGCAATGATTTTAACTGCAAGCCTTTTCCTCCCTCCTTTCTCCAAAATCGACCGCTGCTGTCAAGCGGTCTGGTCTAAGCGATGGGTCGTCCGATCCGCTTTTGCCTTCTCCACGCAGGCGGCGGACCGTCTTCACCCCAATATTCATCAAGGCGGATGATTTTGCCCGCCTGTATCTTGATTAAAGAAACGACATGATGGGAGCTGCTTTGGTCGTTGTCAAAAACGTGTCCCACCAGCAGGTATCCGTCAGCTAACGGCTCCAATCGCTCGATAGTCCCTTTCCAGCTGCCGGGATAGTCACAGTTGATATGGATAAATTCCTCTGCTGTGAAACATTCGTTGGTGCAGTGCCAGAAAACCTGTGCATTTGGTGCAAAATAATCCGGCAGGGTCTGTCGATTTTGCCCGACCACATCCGCAAAAAAGCGTTCAATCTGCATCAGTTCTTCTCCTCCTGCCAGCGCTGTTCGGTCATCACCAGCACTTCAAACGGCTGCAAGCCGCTGCGTGCGCGGATTTTGACCGGATTGCGCTGCTGCATCCGCTGCAAATTACAGCGGTGCTGTCCTGCCATTTTGGAAAGTGCGTTTGGCGCAACGCAGACACGCAGCGCCGTTCCTTCTGGAAAATGCTGTATCTGCCGCAGTGCCTGCTGCAAATACAGCCTTCCTTCGCACAGCTCGCGAAATGCCGGATGGTACGGTCCTGCCACATATCCCTGCTCCAAGGATTCCTGCGCGTGCAGTCCCATGCGGATGACCCGTATTCCCTGATTTTCAAAAAAGTACAGCAGCTCGCTGCACTCCTCCACCGCCTCTTCCAGCTGCATCGGCTGGTATTCACCTGCGCGGTACAGCCTTTCCAGCATCGTTCCCTGCAAGGTGATGGTCGGGTAGATGCGCACCGTACTCGGTTGCAGCTGTGCCAGAAGATGGGCGGTGTCGATGTCGTCCTGTCGGGCAGCACCATACAAGCCGGTCATCATCTGAAGACCCAACTCGATGCCCCTTGCGCGGATGCGTCGGGAGGCATCGGCGACCTGCTCGGCGGTATGTCCGCGCCCGTTGCACTCCAGCACCCGGTCGCTCATGCTCTGCGCACCCAGCTCGATGGCATTGACTCCATACTGTTGCAGACAGTCGAGCATCGGCTCGTCCACCGCATCCGGTCGGGTGGAGATGCGGATGCCCGCAAACCCATCCTTTCCCAAAAACGGCTGGGCTGCCTGCAACAGCGAGAGCATATATTCCCGCTCGATGGCAGTAAAGCTGCCGCCAAAAAAGGCAAGCTGGGTATTGTTCAGCTGACCGCTGCGCTGCTGCATCGCCTGGGTACACAGCTGCTGCACCTGCTGCGGCGTGGGAGCGCACCGGCTGCCGGAGATGGTGTGCTGGTCGCAAAAGCTGCACCGGTTCGGGCAGCCGATGTGCGGCACAAAGACGGAAAGGTTTGCGTGGCTCATCTGCCCATCAGCTCAAGGGCTTCCTTTGCTGCCATCTGCTCGGCGGTCTTTTTGCTTCTGCCCTGTCCTTTGCCGATGACGTTGCTGTTGAGCAGCACCTCGACCACAAAGCGTTTGTCGTGGTCCGGTCCTTTTTCTCCCACCAGCTTGTACACCAGCTTTTCCTCCGGGTTCTGCTGGATGATTTCCTGTAGGATGGTCTTGTAGTCTTTAAAGGAAAGGCTGTCCTCATGCTCGAGCATCTCGATGACGAACGGCAGCACAAATTCCCGTGCGCTTTCGATACCGCTGTCCAGATAAATGGCAGCAATCAGCGCCTCAAAGGCATCGGCAATGATGGAAGGGCGGGTGCGTCCGCCGGTCATCTCCTCGCCGTGTCCCAGGCGCAGGTAGTCGCCCAAACCGATTTTATTTGCCATGACGTCCAGCGAACGCTCGCAGACCAGCGCGGCACGCAGCTTGGTCAGGTCGCCTTCCGGCACGGTGTAGTTGTTAAACAAATAATCGGAAACGATGATGGAAAGCACCGCATCCCCCAAAAATTCCTGCCGCTCGTTGTAGCGCACCTGATGGCGCATCTCGTTGGCGTAGGAGGAGTGGGTCAAAGCTACTTCTAAAAAGGTAATATTGTGAAACTGGTAGTGGATGACCTGCTGAAGCTGTTGGATACTTTTCATGCTGTACCTCTCTTTCTAAACGGATGACCGGCACGGGCATACCTCAAAAATGTCCGCAAATACGCTTGCAATCATTTTTCAAAAACGCCCTGCTGCATCGGGCAGCGGGTGCAAAGGTCAAAATATCCTCTGCACCCGTTTGTCCGGCTGCCGGTTTACTGCTGTTGTGTCTGTTCGGTTGGCTTTGCCTGCTCTTTGAGCTTACCTAAATTGTCGGCAATGGCATCGATGACCCCGTTTTCCAGGCATTCCTTTGCCTGACGGATGGCATTTTTCATTGCGCGGGCATCCGAGTTGCCGTGGGCTTTGATGACCATTTTGGAAATGCCCAGCAGCGGTGCGCCGCCGTATGCGCCTGCATCCAGCTTCTGTTTAAACTGGTTGACCCCGTCCTTTAAAAGCAGGGCGGCGATCTTTGTTTTAAACGAGCACATCAGCATATCTTTGAGCTGATGGGAGAAAAACTTTGCCATCCCCTCGGTTAGCTTGAGGATGACGTTGCCGGTGAAGCCGTCGCAGACTGCCACGTCACAGCCGCCCAGCGGCAGCGAGCGCGCCTCGACGTTGCCCACAAAGTTGAGCGGCGCTGCCTGCAATTTCCCGTAGGTTTCCCGGTGCAAATCCAGACCCTTGGTTTCCTCGGTACCGATGTTGACCAGACCGACCCGCGGGGAATCGACGCCCAAAATCTTATTCATATACACACTGCCCATCATGCCGAACTGGGTGAGCATATCGCTGCTGCACTCGGCGTTTGCGCCCGAGTCGATCAGCATAAAGCAGCCCTTCTCGTTTGGGATGATGGTCGGGATGGCGGTGCGGCGCACTCCCTTGAGGCGTTTGACCACCAGCGACGCGCCCACGACCATCGCACCGGTGCTGCCTGCGGAAACAAAGGCATCGCCCTGTCCGTCCTTGAGTGCGCGCATTCCGACTGCCATCGAGCAGTTTTCATAGTCCTTGAGCAGGGTGGTCGGGTCCGCCTCGACCGGTATCATCCCTTCGGCATCCAGAATCTCCATTCCGGTCAGGTCGATGCTGTTCTGCTTCGCGCAGCTTTCAATCTGCTCGCGGTCGCCGCTGAGCAAAATCTGCACGCCGTATTCGTCGGCTGCCTGTCGTGCGCCTTTGATCATCTCCAGCGGAGCGTTGTCCCCTCCAAAGGCATCTACAATAATCTTCATGGTCATGACCCCCTTGTTTGTGTCATTATCGCTGCTGTGCAAGATATGCCCGCAGAGAATCCAGTCCTCGGTTGGCAATCAGCTCATAGCGTTTGGTTTTATCCTTGACCCTCTCCTGCCACGGCGGCAGGATGCCCATATTGGCGCCCATCGGCTGAAAGTCGCTGACCGACGGGTCGCTGATATAATGGACCAGTGCGCCCAGCATACAGTCCAGCGGAAGCTGTAACGGCTGCTCTCCCCGCAGCCGGCGCGCCAGATTGTGCCCTGCCAGAATACCGGAGGCTGCCGATTCGACATAGCCCTCCACGCCGGTGATCTGACCGGCAAAGTAGATTTCGGGACGTTTTTTGAGCGAAAGGTCGCTCTCCAGCAGGCGCGGCGAATCAAGGAAGGTGTTGCGGTGCATCACACCGTAGCGGACAAATTCTGCCTGCTCCAGTCCCGGGATCATCGAAAAGACCCGCTTTTGCTCGGGGAACTTTAAGTTGGTCTGAAAGCCCACCAGATTGTACAGGCTGCCCTGACGGTTTTCGCTGCGCAGCTGCACCACCGCCCACGGGCGGCGTCCGGTGTGCGGGTCGGTCAGACCCACCGGTTTGAGCGGACCGTAGCGCAGAGTGTCTGCTCCGCGCTTTGCCATGACCTCCACCGGCATACAGCCTTCATAGACCTTCATCTGCTCGCGTTCAAAGCTGTGCAGCTGCACCGATTCTGCCTGCACCAGCTGTTCATAAAACGCCTCGTACTGCTCTTTATCCATCGGGCAGTTGATGTAGTCGTCCTCGCCTCTGCCGTAGCGGGCGGCAAAGAACACCTTGTCCTTGTCAAGCGATTCGAAGGTGACAATCGGCGCTGCCGCGTCAAAGAAGGAAAGGTAGCTCTCCCCGCACAGCTGGGCGATGTCCTGTGCCAGATGCTCTTCGGTCAGCGGACCGGAGGCAACGATCCCTGTACCCTCAGGCAGATGGTCCACCCGTTGATGGACCACCTCGATGAGCGGATGCGCCAAAATGCGCTCGGTGATGAAGTCGGAAAACCGTTCGCGGTCCACCGCCAGTGCGCCGCCTGCCGAAACGCTGGTCTGCTGTGCAGCTTCCATCGTCAGCGAGCCTAAAATGCGCATTTCCTCCTTGAGCATCCCTGCCGCCGAACCGATGCGGGCAGCCTTGAGGGAATTGGAGCAGATCAGCTCCGCAAAGCCCTTGTACTGGTGCGCCGGCGTGTACTGCTGCGGCTTCATCTCATACAGTCGTACGGCTATCCCCTGCTGTGCCAGCGTCCACGCTGCCTCACAGCCGGCAAGTCCCGCGCCGATGACCCACACCGGTTGCTTAGTATCTTGATTCATAAGGGACATTACTCCTTTTCATAGCCGCAGCCTTCCTTCAGGCAGTGCAGCTTGCCGCCGCGTCCCGCCTTCTGGAAGAGGGTGGAGCCGCAGCTGGGGCATTTTTCCTCCACCGGCTTATCCCAGGTCATAAACGGACACTGCGGATTGTGTTCACAGCCGTAGTAGGTTTTGCCCTTTTTGGATTTTTTAGCGTGGATCTTTCCACCGCACACCGGACACAGACCAGGTGTTTCCTGGACGATTTTTTTGGTATTTTTACACTCCGGGTAACCCGGGCAGGCAAGGAACTTTCCGTATCGTCCCACCTTGATGACCATATTTCGTCCGCAGTTTTCGCAGATGATGTCGGTGACCTCGTCCGGCACCTCCAGACGGGTGTCACCCATCTTCTGCTGCGCCTGCTCCAGGTTTTTGGCAAATTCGTCATAGAAGCTGTGCAGCGTCTGCACCCAGTCCTCCCTGCCCTCTTCCACAAGGTCCAGGTTGGTTTCCATCTGTGCGGTGAAATCGACGTTGACGATGCTGCTGAATTCATTTTCCATCAGGTCGTTGGTCACCTCGCCCAGCTGGGTGGGTGCAAGGCTCTTGCCCTCCCGCTCGACATATCCGCGCTGGATAACGGTGGTCAGCGTCGGCGCATAGGTGCTTGGACGTCCGATTCCGTTTTCCTCCAGCGCCTTGATGATGGCAGCCTCGGTGTAACGTGCAGGCGGCTGGGTGAAGTGCTGGTTTGGCTCGAGATCGCTGCATTTGAGCGTCTCACCCTCCAGCAGCTCGGGCAGCGCCGGGCTTTTTTCTTCCGGCACGTCCTTGGACTCCTCGTACAACGCGGTGAAGCCGTCAAAGCGAACCGAATAGCCGGAAGCCTTAAAGGTATAGTCTCCGCAGCCAATCGACGCTGATACGGTGTCCAGCAGCGCATCTGCCATCTGGCTTGCGGTAAAGCGCTCCCAAACCAGCTTGTACAGTTTGTACTGGTCGAGGGTCAGCGACTCCTTGACCTGCTCGGGCGTCATCGACGGCATGGTCGGACGAATCGCCTCGTGCGCATCCTGGGTGTTGGTTTTTTTCTTATAGACGCGCGGCTTTTCCGGCAGGTACTGCTCGCCGTAGCGTCCGATGATATATTCCCTGGCTCCCTGTGCTGCCTCGTCGGAGATGCGCAGCGAGTCGGTTCTCATATAGGTAATCAAACCCACAGCGCCCAGCTTTGGCAGGTCGATACCTTCATACAGCTCCTGTGCCGCCTTCATGGTTCGTTTTGCCTGGAAGCCCAGACGGCGGGATGCCTCCTGCTGGAGGGTGGAGGTGATGAACGGCGGTGCGGGCACCTTCTTTTTGACACCTTTTTTGATTTCATTGATGACAAAATCGTGGTTTTGCAGCTGCTGCATAATCTGCTGCGCCTGTTCGCCGCTTGCAATCTCCACCTTTTCCCCTTTGCAGGAAGCAAGGCGGGCAGCAAAGACCTTTTTAGAGCGTGCAGTGGAAAGCTTGGCATCGATGGTCCAGTATTCCTCCTGCACAAAGTCGCGGATTTCCTTTTCGCGGTCGACAATCAGCTTAACGACCACCGACTGCACCCTGCCTGCCGACAGACCCGGCTTGACCGTTTTCCACAAAAAAGGACTGAGCTTGTAGCCCACCAGGCGGTCGAGGATGCGGCGGGTCTGCTGCGCGTTGACCAGGTTGATGTCGATGTTGCGCGGAGCTGCCATACCGCTTTTAATGCCGGTCTTGGTAATCTCGTTAAAGGTAACGCGGCTTTTTTCCTCGCCACCTAAATCCAGCATATTCGACAGGTGCCAGGAGATTGCCTCTCCCTCGCGGTCCGGGTCGGTGGCAAGATAAACAAAGCTTGCGTGCTTGGCAGCCTTTTTCAGCTCGTTGCGCAGCTGACCCTTGCCGCGGATGTCGATATATTCCGGTGCAAAATCGTGTTCGATGTCCACACCCAAACGGCTTTTGGGCAGGTCGCGCACATGACCCATTGAAGCCATGACCTGATAGCCCTTGCCCAAATATTTCTGGATGGTCTTTGCCTTTGCCGGCGACTCCACGATTACCAGCTTATACTGCTGCTTTGCCGCAGTGCGCTTCGCCGTTGTCTTGGTACCCTTGGGCTTGGCGGCTGCCTTGGGCTTTTTTGCAGCGGTGGATTTGGAAGCTTTGGAAGAAGCCGCAGCAGACTCTTTTAGCTGCTCGGTGGATGATGCTTTTTTGGTTGGCATTGCTACCTCCTCCTCTTTCCGCCCAACGCCGGGGGCGGAAGGATGTGTTATTTTTCCCCTTACAGCCCAAAGCGGTTGCCGGGATACACCCGAACTGGGTCGGGTACCCCAATTTCAAACAGCATGGCTGTCACCTGAGCGATGCTCATGCCGCACAAAGCGGCGATGTCCGCAAGGTCCTGGGGAGCTGGCGTCAGCGTTTGGTAGACCCTGCGTTGCTCATCGGTCAGGTGTTCTATCGTCAGACAGCTGCTTGCAGCAGCTGTCGATTGTTCTTCTTTAGGCTCCGCCGGATGTGGTACATCGGTGGGAGCGGTCGGTTGTTCCTCCTGCCCGACATAAATCGTTTCGACTGGAGGACGTGGATTTTTGCGGGAAAGCTCCTGCAATAGCCGGATTTTTTCCAGCTTCCACTGTTCGTCGAGCACATTGCCCGGCTGGACGCGGGTATAGCCGGATGGATGACCTTCTGTAAGCGGCAGGAATTCTTCGGGCAGGTCGTCCTGCTGCTGCGGAAGATTTTCCTTTGCCTCCTGCTGGCTTACGGGAGAAGCATCAAGCCGTTGAGGTTCATCCTTCTGCCGGTTTTCTGATGGCTGTTTGGGCTGCGGATATGCCGAGTCGGATGAAAGCGAGCTGCTTTTTTCCTCTATATGATAGGAAGACTTTTTTGGGGGAAGATTTCTTGCCGATGGTTTCCCTCTGATTGATTCCAGATGAATCGCCATGGAAAAGCGGGCAAGATAGTGGCGGGCAATATCTTCCGGTGTGATGGCAGCCATCACACCATCCCGCAGCAGCTGCAAGTTGCCCGCAAAAGCAGCATCATAGATGCTGGCAGGAATGGTGAACAATTCCCTGCCCTGTTCGAGTGCATGGGTGGCTGTAATCAGCGCCCCGCTGCGGGCAGGCGCCTGTGCCACCAGCACACCCTGCGCCAAAGCGGACAACAGTCGGTTGCGTGCCGGAAAATATCCCTTAAAGCCGTTGGACTGCGGAGCCAGCTCACTGAGCACCACGCCGCTGTTTTCCAGAATCCGACGGCGCAGCGGCTCACTTTGTGCCGGGCTGGTATAATCCAAGCCGGTAGGCAGCACGGTGACCGTCTTTCCTCCCGCTTCCAGCGCTCCTTCCAAGGCGCAGCTGTCGATTCCCTGCGCCAATCCGCTGAGAATCACAAAGCCTGCCCTGGCAAGGTCGTATGAAAAGCTGTGTGCCACTTTTTTTCCGTATCCGTTGGCGCTGCGGGTCCCCACTACCGTCAAAGCCGGCAGCTCGTCGAGCTGGTTGAGCAGAGCGGTGTTTCCCTGTGCATACAGCACCAGCGGAGGGTCAGGCAGACCATACAGCTGACGGGGATAGGCGCTGTCGGTCAGGGCGATAATCTGGTAGCCCTTGTGCATACAGTTGCGGGCAATCCTCTGGGCTGTCGACAGGGAAACCGAGCGCAGGCGGGCACAGACGGCGGCAGAAAAAATCTCCTGCTGCACCATCTGCTCCAGGCTCATCCGATACAAGGTGCGTGGGTCGATTCGATGCCCCAGCACCTGCTGTGCTGCGGGACTGGCAATTCCCAATCCCATTTGCAGCCAAATCCAATATGCTGCATCCACTGCGCCTTTCCTCCTCTTGCTGTGCTGTTTTCAGATTGCTTTATCCGCGCGGGCGGCACATCTCCCAGACAGCAACCGTTGCCGCTACTGCCGCATTGAGCGACTCTGCCCTGCCTGCCATCGGAATAATCATGGGAGCTGTGCAGGCTTCGATGATGGAGTCGGTCAGTCCGCTGCCCTCGTTGCCGATGACAATGGCGCTGGGCTGTGCAAAGTCCAGCTCGGTGATGGGCAGGCTGTCGCGGTGCAGCGCAGCGGCATACACCTGCACGCCCTGATGGCGCAGCGACAAAATCTCTTCCTTTAAATCGGAGCAGCGCTGCACCGGCAAACGGAAGATGCCGCCCATGGTGGCGCGCAGCGTTTTGGGTGCATACAGGTCGGGACAGTCGTCGCTCATCAGCACCATATCCACGCCAAACGCTTCACAGGTACGGATGATAGTCCCGATGTTGCCCGGGTCCTGCAAAGAGGAGAGAATGACCAACCGATTCTTTTTTATTGTAGCAAGCCGGCAGGAATTGTCAAGTATCTCAAAGACACAGAATAAGCCCTGCGGGCTTTGGGTGTCGGACAGACGGTGCGCCAGAGCGTCCGGGATGAGGTAACATTCCGGTGCAGCCTGCAAAAGCGGCGCCAGCTCCTGCTGTGTCGCTTCCTGCTCCATCAGCCCTTCGGTGACAAAGATGCGCAGCGGCTTTTGCCCGCTGTAAAAGGCATCCAGGCACAGACGCTTGCCTTCAGCTACAAATGCGCCCGCTGCCTTGCGCTCCTTTTTGGATTGCAGCAGTTTTGCTGCCGCTTTCAGCTTGGCATTTTCCTTTGAGGTGATTTTTTCCAGCTGCATAAAGCCTCCGTCCTTTCCCGTTTTTTTCAGTCATTTCGATTGATTGTTTGAAATAAATATCCCCTAGTAACAAAATACGCCCGTTGTCATACGACCCGGGCGTTTTGTTCTAAATTAGAGAGCAGCTTTTGCTTTTTCAACAAGAGCAGTGAATGCAGCCTCATCATGGATAGCGATTTCGGACAGCATCTTTCTGTTCAGATCAATGCCGGCTTTCTTCAGGCCATTGATGAATACAGAGTAGTTGGTGTTGTTTGCACGGCAAGCAGCAGAAATTCTGGTGATCCACAGTCTTCTGAAGTCACGTTTTTTCTGTTTACGACCGATGTAAGCATAGTTACCGGATTTGTAAACAGCCTGTTTGGCCATCTTAAAATGTCTGGATTTGCTGCCAAAGTAGCCTTTTGCCAGTTTGAGGATTTTCTTTCTTCTTTTGCGAGTCATCATCGCGCCCTTAACTCGAGCCATTGTATATCCCTCCGTGTAGGTTATGTTTTAATCAATTATGCGTATGGAAGCAGATGTTTGAGTGCGCCTGCGTTGGTCTTGTCAACGTAAGCTGCTTTTCTCAGACCTCTTTTACGTTTTGTGGTCTTGCGTCCGTTGTTGAGCAGGTGGCTCTTGTAAGCATGAGCACGTTTAACCTTGCCGTTCTTGGTTACTTTAAAGCGTTTTTTTGCTCCGGTATGTGTTTTGAGCTTTGGCATTGTAGTTTCCTCCTTATTCTTGCTTTGCGGGCTGGGACTCAGCTGGCTGAGCCTCGGCAGCCTTTGGAGCTGCAGGTTTTGCTGTGGTTTTGGATGCCGGCTTTGCAGAGATGAACATGATCAGGCTGCGACCTTCCATCTTTGGAAGCTTATCAATGACACCCACATCCGCACAAGCGTCTGCAAAGCGTTTGATGGTAGCATTGCCCAACTCTGGATGAGCCATCTCACGTCCGCGGAAGCGGATTGCGACCTTGACGCGGTCCCCATGTTCCAGAAACTTTTTGGCCTGATTCACTTTTGTATCAAAGTCGTGTGTGTCGATCTTCAGCGACAGGCGGATCTCTTTGATCTCCACTGTCTTCTGTTTTTTCTTTGCTTCCTTTTCGCGTTTTGCTTGCTCAAAGCGATATTTGCCGTAGTTCATGATTTTGCACACCGGCGGAACCGCTTTTGGCGAAATGTTGACCAGATCCAGGTTCTCTCTCTGCGCAATCTGGAGAGCTTCCTTAGAGCTCATGATCCCTAAAGCTGCGCCGTCGGGACCGATTACGCGGATTTCCTTTTCTCTGATTTCTTCATTGATAGGCATTTCCTTTTTGCTAATGGTAAAGCACCTCCAAAGCACCTCAATTAAAAATGAAAGCGCAGACGGCGGTTTCCGTCTGCGCTCAATAACCATAAGGAATCCTCACAGCATAGGCTATGAAGTTTCTGCGGTATTGACCGGACTGCACGCCGATGTGAGCCGGTGAGAACGGAATGCTGTTCTGCTTTGTTTTCGTTACCTACTTTACCACACTTTGTGGGTTGTGTCAATAAGCTTTTTGCGTTATTTTGCATTTTGCCCATTTTTCACAGAGCAGCGCCGCTTTTGCAGCAGCAAACAGGGCAGAACGACCGTTTCCCTTTTCAGTATATCCCGTTGTCGGGCGATTCATTCCGCTTTTACTCCACCTCGATCTCCCGGTGCAGGAAAAGCGAATAGATGACCTTGCGGCAAATGGGGATGCCGTTGGTTTTGCTCAGCATCTGCGCATACAGCTCCAGCTGTTCGCGATAGCGCTGTATAAGCTGACTGGCATCGGCAACCCGGTCGGTCTTAAAGTCCACCAGCGTCCATCCGTCGGCTTCCTCAAAGATCAGGTCGGCAATACCCTGTACAGTGACCCGATGCTCTCCGATGTTCGGCAGCACCGTTTGCAGCTGCTCGGCGCCCAGCTGCGCCTGAAAGGCAAACTCACGGCGCACCCGGGCGCTTTTTTCAATCCGCTCAAACAGCTCCGAGCGGTAATAGGCACGGATCGCTTCCCTGTCCAGGCTCTTCGCCTGCTGCGCAGTGAGGTAACGCCGCTCCACCAGCCTTGCAATCTCTTCTTCCAGCTGCCGCTGTGCCTGTGCGTGGTCGGCACAACAGATGAAGGTGTGCATCGCTGTTCCCTTCTGCGCACCGCTCAGCTGCTCCTGCTTCTTTAAGAAGGAAGGCTCGGTGGCAAACGGTCGGCTCTGACCGGCGTGTCCCACCACCTGCGACACCGAAAGCTTGGTGACAAGGGAGGAAGCCTGCCGGTCGGGGTAGCTGTCGGTACACAGCTGCTTGAGCTGCTGCATCAGCTCCCGAGAAGCTGCCGCAGTAAATTGCAGCTGCTCCCCCTGCTGCTCCTGTGTGCTGTCGTCCACCGCTGCCACCACCGGTACAAAGCGGCAGGCAGGAAAGCAGATGGTCTGCTCTGAGCTGCATCCCAAGTCGGCGCACAGCTTGTGCCAGTCGGGATGATATTGCAGCGCCATCAGCATCCAGTCGGCATAGCTTTGGGCGCTGCGCGCCACATACGGGGATACCCTGTCGTTTTCTGCCAGTGCGCCGGCAAATCCCGACAGCTTTTTCTCCAAATCGTTCTGCACCGCAGTGATGACCAGCTTTTCCTTTGCGCGGGTCAGCGCAACATAAAGGATGCGCATCTCCTCCGAAAGCATCGAGCGCTCCAGTTCCAGCCGCAGCGCCTCCATCGGCACGGTGGGATACTGCTTGCGGGTGACAAAATCGCGGGCGCAGCAGGCAAAGCCCAGCTGAGAATGCAGCAGCATATTGCTGTGCAGGTCCTGGGTATTGAATTTCTTTGCCGTATCGCACAAAAAGACCACCGGAAATTCCAGTCCCTTGGAGTGATGGATGCTCATGATGCGCACCGCATCCGAGCGGTCGCTTGCCGCACCCGCGCAGCTCCAGTCCTCTCCGCGCTGCTGCATCCGGTCCACAAACCGCAAAAAGCCCGCGATACCCTTCAGTCCGCCTGCTTCGTACTCCTGCGCATACTGGATGAGCAACCGCAGATTTGCCTTGCGGGTCTGTCCGTACTTCATCGCCAGTACCACGTCCCACAAACCGGTGCGGTCGATCAGCTGCTGAATCAGCCGATGTGCCGGTGAAGAGGAGGCAATCTGCCGCAGCTGTGAAAAGGAGGAAAGAAAGTCTGCGCACTTTTGCGAAAGCTGCTGCTCCCGCTCATCTTCCGGCTGCTGTGCGATTGCCTGACAGTTGAGATAGAGGTGAGAGCGGCGGTCGTGCATCCGAACCACCGCCATCTCGTCGGCGGTGAAGGCATAGACCGGCGACATCATCGCCGCCGTCAGGTGGATGTCGATGAGCGGATTGTCCACCGCACGCAAAATGGACAAAGCGGTGCTGATTTCCACCGTTTCCAGAAATCCCACCCGGCTGTCGGTCCACACCGGCACACCCAGGCGGGTCAGTTCGTTTTCATAAATTTGTGCGCGATTTTTCATCGAGCGCAGCAGGATACAGATTTCTCCCGGGCGCACCGGTCGCATCTGACCGTGGTCGTTGACCAGAAAGCCCTCGTCGAGCATCTTTTTGATTTGCCGGGCAGCATATCCTGCCTCTGCCATCGGGTCGGAAAGCTCCTCGCTTCGGTTTTCCACCAGATGCATCTCGGTGTCCGCCTGCAAATGCTCGGGGTAGACCGCCGACGGGGTGAGCGCCTCGCTGTCGTCGTAGTCGATTTCCCCCACCTCGCGGCTCATCAGGGCATAAAACAGGTAGTTGATGGCATCGGTAACCTGGCTGCGGGAGCGGAAATTGTTGGACAGGACGATGCGCGCCGGATAGTTCTGCCCGTCGTAATCATGGTAGGCACTGCGCTTGTGAATAAAAATTTCCGGCATCGCCTGACGAAATCGGTAGATGCTCTGCTTGACATCTCCGACCATAAAAAGGTTATCCGGGCGTGAAACACTGCCAAAAATCATATCCTGGGTGGCGTTGGTGTCCTGATATTCGTCCACCAGCACAAAGGCAAAGCTCTCGCTGAGCTGACGGGCAAGCGGGGTCTTGCAATATTCTCCGTCCCTGCGCTCCACCAGCAGCTGCACGGCAAAATGCTCCAGGTCGGCAAAATCCAGCAGACTGCGCTCCCGCTTTGCTGCCAGCAGACGGCGGTCGTAATCAAGCACCAGCGAGAACAGCGTCTCAATGCGCGGGCGCAAAAAGCGGATGTCCTCGGCAAATTCCTGCTCATCGGCACAGAACAGCTGTTCTGCCAGCTTTGCCACCACCGCCTGCGCTGATTTTCTCATCCGCTGCACCAGCTGCTTTTTGCCGTCGTCCTCATAACCGCGCAGGCTTCCCAGCCGCTCCGGTCGGATGGTTTGCAGCTGACGGCAGACCTCTCCCCAACTGCCGGTGCGCAGGGTGGAGTACAAAGCATTCAGCTGCGCCAGGTCGCTTGCAAAGGCGGGCAGATAGGCTTTTTCCATCGCCGCATCCCCCTGCATCTGTTCGATGGCGCGCCGCAGCTGCGACCGGGCAAACTCCACTGCATCCAGCGCATATTGCAGGATGACCTGTCCCCACACCGTCTGCCCGACCGGGATGGTGTCATCGTACATCAGCAGCTTTTCGTCCAGCCACTCGCGGTAGAACGGATGGCTGCGCACAAAGCCGTACAGCCGGTGCAGGGTGTCCTGCAACCCCTTGTCGTCCCTGCCGGAGGAAACCAGTTCCACCAAATCGGAAAAGCTGCCGTCGTTGTCCTCATAGTTCTGCTCGATGGTCTGGACTGCGACGTCCTCCTCGAGCAGGTCGATCTCATTCTGGCTGCCCAGGCGAAAATCCGCCGGTATATCCAAAAGCTGAAAGTTTGCACGCACCAGCTCCAGACAGAAGGAATGGACGGTGCTGATGTGCGCCGCCGACAGCAGGGTGCGCTGCCGCAGCAGGTAGCTGTCGGTCGGATTTTCTGCCAGCAGCTCGGACAGGCGGGCGTTGATTCGCTGGCGCATCTCCTCGGCTGCCGCATTGGAAAAGGTGACCACCAAAATCCGGTCGGCATCCACCGGATGTTCGCGGTCGGTGAGGATGTCGATCACCCTCTGCACCAGCACTGCCGTTTTGCCGCTGCCCGCTGCCGCCGAAACCAGCACCGTACCTCCTCGACAGGAGATTGCCTGCTGTTGGGCGCGGGTCCATTTTGGGCTATCTGCCATCTTCCTTCCCCTCCTTCCTGAGCTGTTCAAAGAATCCCTCTTTGCCTAACGCCGCCAGCTTGTGCGACGGGTCGTTCTCCTGATGCTGGCAGATGCTGCGAAAATCGCAGTACTGGCACGGCTCATACCCCAGTCCGACCGACGGCTGTGCGGCGATCTGTCCGCCGTGCAGCGAGGAAGCCATCTGCCCGAGCAGCAGCTCGATGTGCCGCTGCATCTGTCCCATCTGTTCCAAGGTAGCAAGGCTGGAGCGCGCATCAAAGCCGCCGCTGTCTTTCACCTTGACCGGAATGAACACGCCGGCAGCCTTCTGCTCCATGCCGTATACGCACACCGGGTCCTCCAGCACCAGACCGTTCATCTTGTACTTTTTGGTGTGCTCCTGCTCCACCTGCTGGTCGCTTGCATTGCGGGAGGTATTGATGATGTGGTCACGGGCAGGCAGATACAGCACACCCGCCGGCAGCGCATCCTCCAGCCTGCCGGTCCCGTTTTTCCAGATGGTGAACAGATAGATGAGCATCTGCAGGTTCAGCCCGTAGTAGACGTCGTCCAACCGGAACACCTTGCTGCCCGATTTATAATCGACCACCCGCACATACCGCCTGCCGTCGGCTTCCATCAAGTCCACACGGTCCACCACGCCCTCCACACAGACGCTGGTCCCGTCGCCGGTTTGCAGCTCCAGCGGCGCGATCTGTCCGCCCTGCCGGATAGGCAGCTCAAAGGCGACCGGCTCAAACCGGCTCTGGGAAAATTCCTTTGCCAGTTGGCAGATCAGGCGGGTCAGGGTGATACTCAGCCGCTCGAACAGGTAGTGGAAGCGCTTGGTCAGCGCCTGGCTGCTGGTGACCCGGTCTGCAAGATACTCCCGCAGCAGCTGTTGCACCTGACTGCGAATCTGCTCGCGGTCCATTGCCGCCAGCTGCTCTGAGCGGTGGGTACGCAGCATCTTTTCCAGCACAAAATGGATGATGGTGCCCGACTGCATCGGCGACAGCTCCACCTTGCGCCGCGGCTTGAGGTTTAATCCGCCTGCACAGAAGTAGGCAAACGGACAGGTGAAATACCGCTCGATGCGCGACGGAGACAGCCGCATCCGGCTGCCGAACAGCGCCCGTGCAATCTCCGGGTCTTTAATACGGAACGACCCACTGGAAAGCATCTCCAGCACCTGCTGCATCCTGCCCGCATAGTCGGTGTGGCTTAGGTACTCCATCAGCGTCGCCGTCATCGGTGTATCGTCCCGCAGGCTGCGGCAGAAGCTTTCAAAAGCGGTCTGGTCGTTTGCGATGTAAAACGGCTCCGGCAGCTGCTGGCAGGACAGCTCGCAGTCCGGGAAGATGCGCAGCAGCGCCTGCACTGCCGGTGAATCGGGCGTTGTTTCTCCGTTGAGCTTTGCCTGATGGCAGCTGACCAGCAGGTATTCGCTCGGTGCAGCCAGCGCCGCATACAGATAATATTTTTCATAGTTGTTGAGTTTGATGACCGAAGGGTTGAGCTGGATGCCGATTTGCAGCAGGCGGTCACGCTCGGTTTCCGAAAACATTCCGTTTTCAGAAAGCTGTGGTGGAAATTCCCCCTGATTCAGTCCCAGTACCAGACAGGCGCGCGGACTTTGCGGGCGCATACGGTCGGCACTGCCCACCGACACCTGGTCCAACGTGTTGGGAATCGAGCCGATGTCGCTGCTCTGCGCCGCATTGACAAACAGTTCCCGCAACTTTGCCGGCGGCAGCGGTATCTTCTCCAGCACATGGCAAAAGACGTCCAGCAGCTCCACCAACACCTCCCATCCGCCCTGATTGAGCCGCAGGGTGCGCAGCTGCTCGGCGTCCACCTCCTCCGGCGGCAGCTCCAGCAGGTCTGCACTCTCCTCCAGCCGCTGTTTTGCCCCTGTGGAAAGCAAGAATTCATACAGCGCACGGGCAAACTGTTCACCGTCGCAGCTTTCTCCCAGCTGGTCTGCCAGCTGTTGCAGCGGCTCGGTCAGGCGGCGGGCGGTATCGCGGATTTCCTCCAGCTGGCTTTTGTCCTCGTCGGTGAACTGCTCGACCAATCCTCTCGGGTTGTTTTCAAAGCCGCCCTCCAACCACAGGCGGTGGTCCACTCCCCACAAAAAGCAGTAGTTTTCCAGCTGTGCCATGCTCGTTTCCCCAAGACCCATCAGTGGATTTTTCCCCAACGCCAGCATCGGCTGGGTGTCGTAGCGGCTGCACAGCGCCTCCAGCGCAGAAAACAGCAGCGAAAAGACCGGGATTGACTGCACGTCCTCCCGCAAATCAAAAAAGCAGGGAATCCCATATTTTGGAAAAAGGTCCTCGATGGCGGTCAGATACGGCTCGATGTCGCGGGCAATCACCGCAATCTCCCGATAACGCAGCTTGTGCTGCCGCACCAGATGTACAATCTGTGCCGCAGCATAGCGCACCTCCTCGTAAGGATTGGCTGCACGCGCCAGCAGCACCGGCGGCAACTCCTTTCCCGAAGGGTCGGCTTGGCAGGGCAGCGGACAGCGCCGCTGGACCAGCGACGGCATCCAGCGTTCGACAAAGCGCAGCTGCTCGTTTTGAAAGCGATGACTCTCCCCCAGCAAAATGGGCGTGTGGACCGCTACCTGCATCTGCTTTGCATCGCGGCAAAGCTCCCGCAGAGTGTCGCGGGCGGTGTCGAAGGTGCCGTCCTCCACCGGCAGCTCGCCGTCCGATGGCGACTGCCGCTGTCCCTCTCCCAGACGGTCGGTCGGGAAGGTGATGTACAATTCCTCGCATTCGGAAAGGATGATGCGAATCAGCTGTTTTTCTCCTGCCATAAAGGTCATAAACGAATCGATAAAGACGGTGCATCCGCGAAAATACCCCTGCCCTTCCAGCAGGCGGCAGCAGTTGAGCAGGCTGTCCTTCTCGTCCTGAAAGCGATTTTGCAGCAGCGCCTGATAATAGGTGTAGATCAGCGCCATCTCGCGGGTTTTGCCTGCCAGCGCACTGTCCCCCTCCAGCTGCTCGCAGACCGACTGCAAGCGGTCCGGGCTGACCCCGGCATTTTTAAACTCGTCCACCTGCCGCAGCATCCTGCCGACAAAGGCGGTGCTTTTTGCCGGTCGGGAATACACCGAAAGCTGGTCGCGTGTCTGGTCGAGGGCAAGGCTCATCAGCAGCTGACGGGCGGCATCGGTAACATACTCCCCTGCCATTCCTCCCCATTCGGTGAACACCCGATGGCACAGTCGGGTAAAGCTGTACACCTCGACATTTAAGCTCAGCTGCTGGTCGCCGTGGCGGCTCAAAAGCTCGTACACCTGCTTTTCCATCTCAAAAGAAAACTGCTCGGGCACCAGCAGCAGCACCCTTCCCTTTTTTGCCGCCTGCAAAAGCCGCTCAAGTACAAAGGTGGTCTTTCCGCTTCCTGCCCGACCCAGCACCGGTATCAGCATATCGTCCTCCCCTTTCGGTTCGTTGTTATTTTTTTATTATATCACACTGCCTTTGCGCTTTACAAGTTGGCTCTCTCTTCCGCTTGCATACAGAATCAGTGGATTTCATTTTGTCCACCCCTCTTTCCCTTGAATCAAGCCAAACAGCACGGTAAAATCAAATTGAATTATGGAGTAAAACATGCTATAATAAAGAAAAAGGAAAGGGTGATTCTATGGAAAACATGGAATTGTTGCAAGCAATGCGCCAAATGATGGAGGAAGTTGTTTCGCCTATCTATGAACGCATGGACAAAATGCAGGAGGAGCTTTCATCTGTAAAAGAAGAAGTTGCGTCTGTAAAGGAAGAAGTTGCGTCTGTAAAAGAAGAAGTTGCGTCTGTGAAATCTCTGGCTACCAAAACGCAGATTGCGATGGAGAATGACGTTGTGCCCAAAATCAAATTACTGTTTGAGGGACACACGATTCTGCACAGCCGTTCAGCGCAACTTAACGAAATGGAGAGAATCCTGCGTGAAGTCCAATCTGATGTTCTGCTGCTGAAAAATATTGTAGCATCGCATAGCGGTGATATTAGAATGTTGAAACGTCGTAGAATTGGAAACTAAATATAAAATACGGAAAAACCGCTGAAAAGCGTCTCTTTTTCTCTGTACCGATTGGAAAGAAAAGACAGCAATGCATGGATCATTCCGCTAAAAAGCAACCCCGACCTTCCCAAAGGAGCCTAGCCGCTATGAAAGAGAAAAGCCGCTTCATCGGTGTAGGAATTACGATTTATATTGCTTTGTCTGGGATTGACCGCTTTGTTTATCCGATCCCGAATGTTATTTATATTCCGTTCGCCATTCTCGGCATCGCTTTGATTCTCATTGGCTTTTTTAAGGGGAAATCGAAATAACAAAATCTCAGCCATACAGCCGACAGATTCCATTCTTCAGGCTGATGAAGGATACGATAAACAACAAATTTAAACTTGACAAGGAGAGATTACTATGTGGATGGCATGTGCGGCATTGAGTATCATTTTTTATGTGAGCGGTTGGATTTTCCTATCAAAAAAGAAAAGCATCGCTGGTTGGTCATCCGCCGGTTCTCTTGCTTTTGTGGCTTTAACGCTTCTGATGCAGTATCGGATGGTCTTAAATTGGGTCAACGCCGAGGACTGGTCTGCTTTATTGGATGTCGTCCCAAGCATCTTTCCGATTTTAACAGGATATGTGGCTATCATGCTTTTAGCCAATGCCGTTCTGATTGCTTTCGCAGTAAAAAGCATAAAGTCCAGGTAATATTGAAACCCTGTTTGCACAACCAACAGACCGGCTGCAATCAACATTTACAATGAATATAAAATTTGAAAACACCTGCCGATTTCCTTTAAAAACGGCAGGTGCTTTTGTTTTAGGAAAACTGTTTAAAATTTCACCTTCTATCTCTTTACTTTAAGAAAACAGGTGGTAAAATTACAACGATTGGTGCGTTTATCCAATCTGTTCTGAAATTTGAATGAGGAGGCAGCCAAAGCAATGAGTTTATTCCACAAAGCTGTTGTTGTCGAGTGTTCTAGCGGCACAGAGGATTTAGCAAAAGAGATTGAGAAAAAAGCCGAAGAGATGCTCAAGAAAGGCTATCAGCTGATTACCATGTCGATGGTCGGAACAACCCAGGCAATCCTGGTGTTTAAGCTCTAAGACCTGCACCGCAAGGACCTCTTCTCGCCGCTCTGACGAGGAGAGGTCCTTGTTTATCTAAGACTTTTCTATGATACCTCCTGCCGCTCCAGACAGCACAGCAGGACCCAGAAGGTGCGGTCGTACAAAAAGCCAAAGCGGCAGGACATCAGGCTGTTGAGCAGCACCATCCCAAACCCGAATCCTAAAAACAGACCCAACCAAAGGCTGCCGCTGTGCAGCAGCGTCGGCAGATATTCCCGTATCAGGTATACTGCCAGCAGCAGCCAGACACTCGCCCCCAAAACCATCTGCACCAGACCTCCGTTGAGCAAATCGGTCAGCAGAAAGTTGTGTGCGCTCAGCCGCTCGCGGGATTGCGGCGGATAGGCTTGCAGCAATCTCGGGTCGTCGCTGATGCGGTAGAGCAGGGCATCTGCGCCAAACCCTCTGCCAAACAGCTTTTCTGCCGCCGAATATCCCCGGTACTGCCGGATTGCCAGCTCCCACAATAATTTTCGTTTGCTCTCACCGCCTTCGACCGGCTGGTAGCGCTCCAATGCTGCCGCACTCGAGGTGACCTGTTGCTGCTGTTCGGGTGCAAGCTGCTCAAACCGCAGAGAAAGCGCCCACTGTCCCAACAGGGTCAGCAGCAGCACACACAGCAGCAGCGTCAGCTGTTCTGCCAGCCAACACAGAACCGCCTTTCCCGTTTTGCCCTTTTGCTGCCGCAATCGCTCTGTCAGCAAAAGTCCCGCCGCTGCTGCCCACAGTGCCATCAGGTAGACCGCTCCCCGCCGCGAGGAGCTTAGCAGCACCGACGGAGCCAGACCCAGCCACAGCGTGCTGCGGCAGCGAGCGTTTGTGTGCCATAGCACCTCCCCTGCCGCCAGTCCCAGCAGAAGCACTTGCGCAAACAGGTTGTAATCCAGCCTTAACGAAAGGCGTCTGCCGTACACCTGCGGATAAATCGGGAAAATCCGATTGAGCCACGCGACAGCCGCTACTGCAATCCCTGCCAGACAGATGACCCGCAGCAAACTTTGCTCACTGACCGCACCCACCTTCCAGCGGTGCAGCAGCAACAGGCTCAACAGCAGACCCAGTGCGACCGTCCTTCCCTTTCCCCACCATTCTCCTGCCAGCGGGGAAGTCAGCAGCGTCACTCCCTCCCACATCAGGTACCCGCCTGCCGCTCTCCACACCCAGACCAGTCGCTGTCCTTCTGCTGCGCACACTTTGCGGATAGATACCGAAATGTTGCCCTTACTTTGACGCAAAATCTCCCATCCCCATCCCAGCAAAGCGGCGGCAAGACTGCACTCCAGCAGATAAAAGCTGTTTTCTGCCGCCAGCTCATACAACGCAAAAAAGAGGGCAACCAATCCCCACTGTCTTGGATGCAGCCATCGGCTGACCCTGTCTGCTGCTGCCCGCATCTCAACACCTCCCGTTATCTTTCCTTCTAGTGTGGGAGCATTTGCGCGCTTCTATTCTGCTGCGGGAATATCCGGCTGCTTTCTTTCCTCCCTTGCCCAACTGTGGTATAATGAAAGAATCAACCGATAAAGGAGAAGGCACATGAAACTACTGCATACCTCCGACTGGCACATCGGGCGCAGCCTGTTTGAATTTTCGCTGCTGGACGACCAGCGGGAAATCTTTGAGCAGATCTGCTCCATCGTCCGCAACGAGCAGGTGGATGCCGTCCTAATCAGCGGCGACCTGTATGACCGCTCGCTGCCCTCCGCAGATGCGGTGCAGCTGCTCGACCACATCTTCACCACCCTGACCGAACAGATCGGCGTCCCGGTGCTTGCCATCAGCGGCAACCACGATTCGGGCAGTCGGGTGTCCTACGGCAGCCGGATGCTGGAAAAAAGCGGGCTGTATCTGGCGGGTGGATTTTCCCCCCGCCTCAAAAAGGTCACCCTGCACGACTCGATGGGACCGGTCCATTTCTTTTTGCTCCCCTACTTTCTTCCGCAGCAGGTGCGCCTTGCCCTGTCGCAGGAGGAGCCGGAGCAACTGCGCACCGCCAGCGCGTGTTTTGCTGCCCTGCTTGCCCACAACGCCGACCAAATTGATTCCACCCAGCGCAACGTCCTGCTTGCTCACGGTTTTTTTATCTGCACCGACACCCCTGTGCCTGTGTGCAGCGGCGGAGAAACGGCGGTGGGCACCAGCGATCTGTGCGATTTAAGCCCTGCCGAAGTCTTTGACTATGTCGCACTGGGTCATCTGCACCGCCCGCAGACCGCCGGCAGTCCCAAGATGCGCTACAGCGGCTCTCCGCTCAAATATGCAGTGGATGAAGCCGGCAGCGAAAAATCGGTGACCCTTGTCGAGCTTGGAGAGAAGGGGGAGCTTTCGGTCCGCCTGCTCCCGCTCCGGCCCAAGCGCGACCTGCGGGTCATCACCGGCAGCTGCGACCAGCTGTGCGACCCGTCCCTTGCCAGCGACGACTATGTCTTTGCCCAGCTGATTTCTGACGGTCCGGTGCTGGGTGCCATCCACCGCCTGCGACAGATCTACCCGCATACCCTGGGACTGCGGTTTCAGACACCCGATGCGCCTGCCCTCACCCAAACGGTGCAGGACCCTGCCAGCCTGCCGCCGCAGCGCTTGTTCGAGCTGTTCTACCAACAGGTGCAGGGAGAAGAGTGCGACCCGCAGCGGATGAAGCTGGTGGAGGAGCTGTTCTCCCAGCTGGAACACCGCTGATGGAAGATGACCGATTGATAGAATGAAAGGAGATGCTGCCGATGCGCCCGATCCACCTGCGCTTTGCCGCCTTTGGTCCCTACGCCGGGCAGACCGATATTGATTTTACCCGCTTTGAGGACGGGCTGTTTCTGGTCTGCGGACCGACCGGCTCCGGCAAGACCACCCTGTTCGACGCCATCTGCTTTGCCCTGTATGCACACGCCAGCGGCAACACCCGCACCACCGACTCCTTTAAAAGCCACTATGCTTCTGCTGAGCAGCTGTGCTTTGTCGAATTTACCTTTTCCCTTGAGGATAAAATCTACCACATCCGCCGAATCCCCCGCCAGCCGGTCTACTCCAAGCGCAAAAAAGAGATGATTGAATCAGGCGGCACCGTCGAGTTGACCCTACCCAACGGCGAAGTCCTCTCCGGCAGGGAAGCAAACGCCCACATCGAACAGTTGCTGGGTTTAAGCTGCGAACAGTTTCGCAAGATTGTCATGCTGGCGCAGGGGGAATTCCGCCGCTTTCTGGACGCTTCCAGCAAAGAAAAGCAGGAGATTTTCCGGCAGATTTTCCGCACCGACCTCTACGAGCAGTTTACCCTGCGCCTGGGTACACAGACCGACCAACTGGAACGACAGGGAGAATCGGCGCGGCAAACCTCCCTGTCGATGATGCAGCAGCTCGACTGCACCGAGGACCCGGAGCTTGAACAGCTGATTTCGGCATCGGAGCCTTCGCCGCAGGCTGTCTGCCAGCACCTGACACAGAGCCTGGCACAAGGTCAACAGCAGCTGCAAGCGTTGGAGCAAGACGCTTCCCTTTTTGAACAGCAACTGACTCAACTGGATTTGGAACAGGCGCAGCAGCTGTGGCAGCTGTTTCAAAGCAGGCAGGCTCTCAACGAGCAGTTGTCCGCGTTACACGCACAATCCCCTGCCATCGAGCGTTCCCGCCAGCAGCTGAGCCGCCTGGAACAGCTTTCTGCCCTGCTGCCCTCCTACACCCTGCTGACCGACTGCCGTCAGCGCACCGTTCAAAAGCAGCAGCAGCTAAAGCAGGCACATCAGCAGCTCGAACAGCACCAAGCCACCCTTTTGCAGGCACAGCAGGATTTTTTACAGGTGGAAGTGTTGTCCGCCAAACGAGAACAGCTTGCCCGCGACAGCCAGCAGATCAGCCAGCAGATTGCCCAATCCAAACGCCTTTCCCAACTGCAACAAAGCCTTGTGCAGGAGCAGCAGCAGCTGGAAAAAGCCAAACGCAGTGTCGTTCTGTGCCGCCTGCTGTTACAGCGGGCAGAGCAGAATGCAAGCTGCCAACAGCTGCAAAAAGCCCAGCAGCTGCACCGGCAGGTAGCTTTGCTGTATCAGCAGCTAGAGCAGGTGGAGATGAAGAAAAAACAGCTGGAAACCTGCCGCCGGCAGCTGGAACAGGCACAGATGGCAGCGCAGCTTGCTCAAGATTTACAGGAAGGCAGTCCTTGCCCGGTCTGCGGAGCGGTACATCATCCGCAGCCTGCCAAATGGCTCGAGGACCGTCCGGTCGAACCGCAACAGCTGGAGGCACTGGAGGCACAGCGATTGGAGCTGTTTGGTCAGCTTTCCTCCCAAAAGGCACTGCTTGCCCAGCTGATGGAAGCCCTGCCCGCTGCTGCCAATCCCGATGAGCTGTCCGCCTTAAAAGCACAGCTGGAGGATTCCCTCTCCCGCTTGCAGCAGCAGATCGAGCAACTGATTCCAGCGGCAAAGGTTTCTCAGCCGCGCTATTTCGACCGAGAATATCTAAGCAATCAGATTTTGCCGATGCAGCAGCAGGAAGCTTCCCACCAACGCGCACTGGAATTGCTGCATCAGGAGCAGGCTGCCCTTGCCGAACAGCTGGGCATTGCCAATCTCCAGCCGTTTAACGGAGCAGAGCAGCTGGAAGAGCAGCTAATGCAGATGAATCGGCAGCAATCCCAGCTGTCCCAGCAGATTCGCCAGTACACCGAACGCTACCAACAGGCGTCCACTCGCGGCGCACAACTGGAGCAACAGCACGCCCAGTTGACCGAGGATACCCAAGTCCTGCAATGCCAACTGGCTGCTTTGGAAACGGACTTTTCCCAACAGCTGCACGCCCAGCAGCTGGACACAGAAGCGGACTTTCTTGCATTGCGCAGTCAGCTCGAACAGATTCCCCTGCTCAAACAGCAGATCGAACAGCACAGCGCCCAGCTGCTTTCCTGCTCGGTCAAGCTCAGCCAGCTCAACGAACAGATTGGCAACCGCACACCGCCTGATTTGGATGCCCTGCGCGAGCAGCACAGCGCCGTCAGCAGCCAACTGGAGCAGACCCGCACACAGCTTCGTCAGCTGAGCCAGCGGCAAGCGCTCAACAACCGACTGATGCAAGGCATCCAGCAGCTGTCTGAGCAGTTGGAGCAGCTTGGCAAAGAGTATGAACTGGTAGGCGGGCTGCACCGGCTGTGCAGCGGAAAAAATCCACAGCGGCTTTCCTTCGAAAGCTTTGTGCTGACCAGCTACTTCGAGCAGATTGTCGCCGCTGCCAACCTGCACCTGTGGCAGATGAGCATGGGCAGATACCAGCTGCTGCGCAAAAAGGAACGTTCCCGCGGCAACACCTCCTCCGGTCTGGATTTAGAGATTATGGACAGCTACACCGGCTTGCCGCGCCATGTCTCCACCCTGTCGGGCGGCGAAAGCTTTGAAACTTCGCTCGCGCTGGCGCTGGGTCTTGCCGAAGTGGTACAGCAGAATGCAGGCGGCATCCAGATTCAGACGATGTTTGTCGACGAAGGCTTTGGCAGCCTCGACCCGCAAAGCCTGGACAGCGCCATCCAAACGCTGACCGGTCTGCGTGAGGAAGGACGGCTGGTGGGTATCATCTCCCATGTACCGCAGCTGTATGAGCGCATCCCTGCCCGCATCGTCGTCACCTCATCCATCAACGGAAGCTCTGCTAAAATCAGCTTTGCCGACGGGGAAAATTAAAAGCACATCACCGATGCTGTTGTGACAGAGGGGTGCGAAATGATACTTTCACTTCTACCCCTCAACCGATTGCATCAGCAGCTTCCCGGCATAAAAAGTCTCCCATTGCTAAGGGGAGATGTCACAACAGCAATGCTGTCGTGACAGAGGGGTGCAAAACGATGCTCTTCCTTCTACGCAATAAAAGAACCGCCCGAGCGCACCACAATGGTGTACTCGGGCGGTTTTATGATTCCCTACTGGTTTTTCTTCTGTTTATTTTCCATTGCAATCAGGGCATCCTTGCGGGAAAGGTTGATTCTGCCCTGGCTGTCGATGTCAGTTACCTTGACCAGAATCTCGTCATCAACATTGACGACATCCTCTACGCGCTCTACACGTTTGGTGTCCAGTTTGGAGATGTGTACAAGACCTTCTTTGCCGGGAGCGATTTCAACAAAGGCGCCGAAGTTCATCAGACGGGTAACTCTTCCTTTATAGAAAGCACCGACCTCCGGGTCATGCGCGATGGTTTCGATCATGCTGACTGCGCGGGCAACGTTGTCCTTCTGGATACCGGAAACGAATACGTCACCGTTCTCCTCAATGTCAATCTTAACATCGCACTCTGCACAAATCTTCTGGATAACCTTGCCGCCCGAACCGATAACTTCACGAATCTTGTCTACCGGAATCTTCAGGCTGGTCATCTTCGGTGCATACTCGCTGACCTCTTCTCTTGGACGAGGCAGGGCTTTGAGCATGATTTCATCCAGGATGTAGATTCTTGCCTTGCGGGTCTTTTCAAAGGCTTCGCGGATGATGTCCAAGGTCAGACCGTCGATCTTGATGTCCACCTGGATAGCGGTGATACCCTTATGAGTACCGCCTACCTTGAAGTCCATATCGCCGAAGAAGTCTTCCAGACCCTGAATGTCCACCATGGTCATCCAGCGGTCGCCTTCGGTGATCAGACCACAGGAGATACCTGCTACCGGCGCTTTGATCGGAACGCCTGCGTCCATCAGCGACAGGGTGGAAGCGCAGATGGAGCCCTGGGAGGTAGAACCATTGGAGGAAAGCACCTCAGAAACCAGACGGTAAGCGTATGGGAACTCCTCTACCGGCGGGATGACCGGCTCGAGTGCGCGCTCTGCCAGTGCTCCGTGACCAATCTCGCGGCGACCGGGACCTCTGGAAGGCTTGGTTTCACCGACCGAGTAGGACGGGAAGTTGTACTGGTGCATATAGCGCTTGCTTTCCTCATTGTCGATGCCATCCAGAATCTGTGCATCGGACAGAGGACCAAGGGTGGTAATGGTCATAACCTGTGTCTGACCGCGGGTGAACATTGCCGAGCCATGCACCCTTGGAATCAGACCAACTTCAGCTGCCAGCGGACGGATTTCGTCGATGCCACGACCATCCACACGTTTGCCCTCGTCGAGCAGCCATCTTCTGACAACGAATTTCTGCAATTTATAGATGCACTCGTCGATCTTTGCTGTTTCCTCTGGATACTGCTCGTCGAACTGTGCATGGATTTCCTCGATGACCGGAGCCAGACGCTCTTCACGAACGTTTTTGTCGTCGGTGTCCAGAGCAAATTTTACCTTGTCGATAGCAAATTCTTTGATTGCCTCGAACATGGCAGGGTCTACCTCCTGCGATTCGAAGGTAAATTTCGGTTTGCCGATTTCTGCCTGTACATCTGCGATGAACTGTGCGATCTTCTTGATTTCCTCATGACCCTTTGCAATCGCTTCGAGCATGGTTTCGTTGTCCACCTCGTTGGCGCCTGCTTCGATCATAACGATCTTCTCGCGGGTACCGGCAACGGTCAGCTGAAGGTCGGAATGCTTTCTCTGCTCCTCGTTCGGGCAGATGATGATTTCACCATCCACCAGACCAACCTGCACACCGCCGATTGGACCGTTCCACGGAATATCCGAGATGGACAGCGCAAAGGAGGTACCCAGCATACCGGCAACCTCCGGGGAGTAGTCCTGATCAACCGACAGAACGGTCATAACAACCGAAACGTCGTTGCGCATATCCTTCGGGAACAGCGGACGGATTGGGCGGTCCACCAGACGGGAGGTCAGGATTGCCTTCTGGGAAGGACGGCTCTCACGCTTGATGAAAGAGCCGGGGATTTTACCTACCGCATACAGTTTTTCTTCAAAATCGACCGACAGAGGGAAAAAGTCTACCCCTTCACGCGGTTTCTGGGAAGCGGTCACATTGACCATTACTGTGGTATCGCCGTAGCGAACCAATACCGAGCCGTTTGCAAGACAAGCCATCTTGCCTGTTTCAAAGCTGATCTTTTTGCCGGCAAGCTCGGTTTCAAACACTCTAAAGTTTTCAAACATTTGTCGCAGCCTCCTTGACGATCATACATCTTCGGCGCGGGCAGGCGGGATATTACTCTTTTAGCAAAAAATCCAGCGCCGTTTACACGATGCAGCGACGTTCGATTTGATGCTAAAAACAGTCCTCCCTACCAGCCCGTAGACCGTTTGGGTTGTGGATATACTCAAAAGGCGAAAGTACCGCGGATTTCTCCGAGATACTTCCGCCCTCTTGACACAAAATGAAATTACTTTCTCAGGCCAAGCTTTTCGATGATTGCACGATAACGGTTGATGTCTTTTTTCTTGAGGTAGTTGAGCATGTTGCGGCGACGACCAACCATCTTGAGCAGACCGCGTCTGGAGTGATGGTCGTTCTTGTTTGCTTTGAAGTGCTCGGTCAGGTCGTTGATTCTCTTGGTGAGGATTGCGATCTGTACCTCTGCGGAACCGGTGTCGGTGTCATGCAGTCTGTTCTGTTCGATTACCTGAGTTTTTTCTTCTTTTCTCATCATGGTTACATTCACCTCATAAAAATATTTCGCCGGTGACTGGGTACGAGGCTGGTGAAGATGCCCGATTGTTTTCTGGCTGCAAAACTCTGCCCTCCAAAAAATCTACGCGGCGGTATCCTCGAACTGGGTCATGGCAATGATGTTGTGAGCGTTCACTCACCGGACTATTATAACACGGCAAACTCCTTTTGTAAAGGGGCATTTTGCCTTTTTTTGTACAAGCTAATCGGGCTGCACCAGACTATCCACAAACAGCATCTGTTCGATGTTCTGTGCAACCTCCTCCTGCACGCTGCACTTGTCCGCAGCAATCTGCTCACGCAGGCGGTCGATGCTTTCGAAGCGCCGCTCCGGGCGGACAAAGCGAAAGAAATAGACCTCGACGGTCTTGCCGTATAAATCGCCGCTGAAATCCAAAATATAAGTTTCTGCCAGCGGACCGTCCGACCCTACTGTCGGTTTGACACCGACGTTGGTCACCCCGCCGTACAGCTTGCCGTCGATGTTGACGATGGTCGAATAAACCCCGTAGCGCGGCACGATATGAAAGCGCGGAAAGACCTGGTTGATGGTTGGAAAGTCGAGCATCCTGCCAATCTGGTTGCCGTGTTCCACCTTTAGACGGATGCAGAAGCGTCTGCCGAGCATCCGGCTTGCGTCGTCCATCCTGCCGTCCAGGATTGCCTGACGGATGCGGGTAGAGCTGACCGGCTTGCCGTCGAGCAGCACCGGCTGGATGATGTTGAGTCCCACTCCATGCTCCGCTGCCACCTGGGACAGCAGACGGGTGTCCCCCGCTCCCTTCTTTCCAAAGGTAAAATCGTAACCGCAGCTGAGTTCTCTGGCTCCCATTCCTTCGATCAGCATCCTTTCCACAAATTCGCGGGGTTCCACATCCTTAAAGCTGTCAAACTCCGGCATCACCACCATCTCGAAGCCCATTTGCTCGAGCAGAGCGCACTTTTGTTCATCGGGCATCAAGGTAGAGTAATTCTTTTTATTCTGCGGGATTTGGGAAGAGATGGTATAGGTAAAAACGCAGGGAGCAAGCTCCCCGCTGTGCAGCGCCGCTTCCAGCACCTGCCGGTGTCCGATATGCAGCCCATCGAACAGACCCAACGCAACCGACGCGCCCTTCCCGGAAGGTGGTCTTACAAAATCCCTTACCACTTTCAAATCCCTTTTCCCCGTTTCTTCAATATTTTCCAGTAACATTATAGACAAAATTCAAACAATTTGCAAGGCAATTTGCCCGATTTTGTTTGATTATCTTTTAACGAAAACTTCTGCTCCCATCTTCCCCCCAGGCTCCCCTATTCGGGGAACTGCTGATTTGCTCACCTTCCCCAAGGCTCCCCTGTGTAGGGGAGCTGCTGATGCAATCAGCTGAGGGGTAATCTTCAGCAGCTATCTCCTAACCCCTTTGACACGACAACATCGCTGTCGTGTCATCTCCCCTTGTTAAAGGGAGACGTTTTTAGTGTGCTTACATTTCCCTAAGGCTCCCCTGTGTAGGGGAGCTGCTGATGCAATCAACTGAGGGGTAATCTCTGGCAGCTGTCACCTAACCCCTTTGACACGACAACATCGCTGTCGTGTCATCTCCCCTTGTTAAAGG
>OFLZ01000148.1_pt1 | contig 62467 bp, 60 predicted proteins | sample 1541321 | NCBI WGS metagenome assembly OFLZ01 (sample SAMN04209223, study PRJEB22552) | human gut metagenome | biome: gut; material: feces | host: Homo sapiens | place: USA: Oklahoma | reverse complement strand
AGTTCCATCAGACTAAAGACGATATAAAAGTTTTTTGCTTACTTTTTTTCAAAATTTTTTCTATAATTCTCTGTTAACTTACCTGTCGAGCCTTATATAGATAATATCATCAGACTAAAGACGATATAAAAGTTTTTTGCTTACTTTTTTTCAAAAAAGTAAGGAATATTTAAAATTTAAATGGAGAAAATAATAAAAATAAAAAAGAACGGAGAATAAATATGGCAAAAAAAATAAGCAGAAATACATTTACTACAGAAAATTCACCGTCAATAATGTCATTTGCATCTATAGTCGGAGAAAAGGAGGGACAGGGTCCGTTAGGAAGCTGTTTTGACAGAATTGAAGCGGACAGTCACTTTGGACAGGAAACGTGGGAGAAAGCAGAAAGCGAGCTGCAAAAGCAGACTGTAGAGCTTGCAATGAAAAAGGCAAGTCTTAAGCCTTCGGATATTGACTACATTTTTTCAGGAGATCTTATAAATCAGTGTATCGGTACTACCTACGGACTTCGTGATCTTAATATTCCCTTTCTGGGACTTTACGGTGCATGCTCAACAATGGCAGAGGGACTTTTGCTCTCGTCGCTGCTTACAGACAGCGGACTTGGCGGAAAAATTGCTGCGGCAACCTCTTCCCATTTTTCAACAGCAGAACGTCAGTTCAGATTTCCTCTTTCCTACGGAGGACAGAGAACTCCCTCCGCGCAGTGGACCTGTACAGCGTCCGGAGCCGTTGTATTGTCCCCGGAGGGAAACGCCCCTTACGTCAGAGCAGTTTCAATAGGAAGTATTGTTGATCTGGGAATTACCGATGCAAACAATATGGGAGCGGCAATGGCGCCTGCGGCTGCGTCTACAATAAAAAAATATTTTGACGATACGGGATTTAAACCGGATGATTTTGATTATATAGTAACAGGCGATCTGGGACTAGTCGGCAGCAAGCTTTTAAATGAACTTTTATTAAAAGATAATATAGATATATCAAATAAGCATAAAGACTGCGGAGCGCTGATTTTTGATCCTAAAGAACAGGATACTCATGCGGGCGGTTCCGGATGCGGATGCTCGGCAAGCGTTTTATGCGGTTATTTTCTTCCTAAGGTTCAGACAGGTGAAATAAAAGAAATGATTTTTGCAGCGACCGGAGCGCTGATGTCGCCTACCGCTTCACAGCAAGGTGAATCAATACCGTCGATATCACATCTGGTGCATATCAGTCATTCAATTTAAGGAGGTTATTATGGAGTATTTATGGGCGTTTTTAATAGGCGGACTTTTTTGTGCAGTAGGACAGATTTTAATAGATTATACTAAGCTTACTCCAGCAAGAATATTAGTGTCATACGTTGTTATCGGCGTTATTATTTCTGCATTCGGCTGGTACAAGCCTCTTGTGGAATTTGCAGGCGGCGGGGCTTCTGTGCCTCTTACCGGATTCGGTCATCTTCTGGCTGAGGGAATTCGGAAAGCCATAGATGAAAAGGGATTTCTCGGCGTGTTTACCGGCGGAATGACCAGTGCGGCAGGCGGTATTACTGCAGCTCTGATTTTTGGTCTGCTTGCTTCTATTATTTTTAAACAAAAAGATAAGTAACTTACTTTTTTGAAAAAAAGTAAGCAAAAAACTTTCAAATCGTCTTTAGTCTGATGAAATATTTTAAATAAGGCTCGACAGGTAAATAAACAGAGGATTGAAGAAAAAAATTTGAAAAGGCTGGGCGAAAATAAATTTTATAGATTATTTACCGGATTTTCGCAGAATTATCATAAAACAGATATATAATATTAGCATTAAAGGCGTGATGAAGAAAAGGAGAGTAAAAATGGAAACAAAGGATCATTTAGCATTGGCAAGATTAATTACTTTCAGTAACAAAAGCTTCAGCAAATCATACCGTTCAGCTGCATTTGAAACAGGGTGTATTTCGCCGGATATAAATTTTCTGACTTATATAAAAGGTCACACTTATAAGGGTACGATTTCTTATGTTAAAAAAACTGTTTCAAAGCTGCAAAACAAGTTGAAAACAGTATCCGATTACTATGAGCTTGGAAGAATAATTCATTTCATAGCCGATTACTTTACATTTCCTCATTCTCCTGATTTTACCGGTACTCTTAAACAGCATGTAGAATATGAAAGTCTTTTTCATAAATACATTGAAGCAATAAACGGTATTGACTATAATAAAAGTATTAATGACGTAAAATGCAAAGCTTCATGCGTCAGCATGATAGAATCTGCACATGAAAAGTATCTTGGTATGAAGCATAATTTTCAAACGGACTGGCAGTTTATCAGCAGTGTTTGCATTGAGGTTACTGACGCTGTTACCAGCCGAAACAGTATTTCAGCCAAAAGCAAGTATTCATCACAGCCGCTTTGCGGTTCTATATGAAATATAATTCTCCTCTTAATTATGAAAAACCGCAGAAATTCTGCGGTTTTTTATTTTTATTTGATCCTCTGTTTGCTTACCTGTCGAGCCTTATATAGATTAAATCATCAGACTAAAGACGATATAAAAGTTTTCGCCTAGCCTTTTTCAAATTTTTTTCTTCAATCCTCTGTTTGCTTACCTGTCGAGCCTGATGTAAATTGAATCAATAAACTAAGGACGATATGAAAGTTTTTTGCCTACTTTTTTTCAAAAAAGTAGGAGTGTTTAAAAGCTACTTTACGAGTTTTTATAAAGAAATTAAAGATTATGAAACTCGACATAAAAGTTTTGGTTCCGCTTTTTCAAAAGCGGAGAAAGTTTTCGCCCAGCCTTTTTCAAATTTTTTCTTCAATCCTCTGTTTAATTACCTGTCAAGCCTTATATAGATTAAATCATCAAACTAAAGACGGTATAAAAGTTTTCGCCCAGCCTTTTTCAAAAGGCTGGTTGACTTTGTAAAAAATTCATGTTAGAATAATAAAAAATAAAAAGGAAAAATCAGAATGAAAAGTACAGAAAAAAGTCGAGTTATTCTTGTTGTCAGTTTCGGGACAAGTTTTGATAGGGCAAGAAAAAATGCAATCGGCGGTATTGAGAGAAAAATAGCGGAGGAATTTCCGGAATGTGAAATACGCCGTGCATTTACAAGCCGTATTATAATAAATAAATTAAGAGAGCATGACGGTATTGAGGTCGATAGTGTTGAACAAGCTATGGAAAGACTGTTGTCCGACGGTATCAGAGAAGTTATTGTTCAGCCTACTCATATTATTAACGGTATTGAAAATGACAAAATGATTGAAATTTTAAAAGACTATGAGGATAAATTTAAATCTATGAAAATAGGCAGTCCTCTTCTTACATCAGATAAGGATCTTGAGAAGGTTGTTGATATTTTTTCCGATAAAGTAAAAAAATTTGCAGATTTACATACGGCAGCCGTTTTTATGGGACATGGAACTGAGCATAGCGTAAATACAGTTTATACCGAACTTGAGGAAAAATTCAGAAGCTGCGGAATTGAAAATGTTTTTGTGGGTACTGTTGAAGCAGAACCCGAACTGGACGAAGTTATTTTAAAAGTAAGAGCAGGAGGATATAAAAAGGTTGTGCTCATGCCGTTTATGATAGTTTCAGGAGATCATGCGTCAAATGATATGGCAGGTCTTGGTCAGGATTCCTGGAAAAATAATTTTATTAATGAAGGTTTTGAGGTTGAGTGTATAATGAAAGGTCTGGGGGAATATTCGGAAATTCAAAGTATTTTTGCAGAACATGTAAAGTCGGCGGAATAGTTTATAAAAAATACCTCAGGAATTTATTCCTGAGGTATTTACTAATTAGAAATCTGTAGGCTGATTTGTAAGGGTAAAACCGTTAAGAATGCCTGATTCATCAAATTTAAACTCAACTTCTATGTAAATATCTTTTTCATACCTTATTGTTGTAATACCAAGATCTTCAAGAGTATTTTCATAATCAGGTTCTCCGAAAGCGGATTTTACTTCTTCAAGGGTAGTTTTACCCATTGTAATGTTATCACCGTATTTAATTTCGTTGTTTTTCATATCAAACTGGTCGAAACCTATGCAGGATATATCTCCTTCGGTTACGTTTATTTCGTCGTCACTGTCGTTCATAATATAAACTGAAGGATCCATGTCGTCTTTTTCTATGTATGCGCCTATCAGGTATTTATGCGCCGGAACTTTTTCATCAGATTCGCCGTCATATTCCCAACCCTTATCTGCAAAGTCTTTAAACGGAGCAGGTACAGCATATTCTTCGCCGTTTACAGTAAACTTAAAACCAAAAACAGCTTTATCTTCAGCAGTTGACGAGTCTGATTTATCTGACTTGTTCGTATCTTTTGAATCACTGCCGCATGATGCCAGCATGGTCAATGATAAAACAGCCGCAAAAAGAATTGATATTTTTTTTAATTTGTTCATTATATTTCTCCTCTTTTTTAATTTTTTAAATTATATCACTATATTCTTAACTTGTCAAGATAATTTACATAATTATTTTTGATTAGTTATTTTCGTTCATAATATTTTCTGCTTTTTCTTTAGTGATTTTTTTGCATTTTATCATACGGTCAAGTACGGCTGACATTCGTTTTTCGGCAAGCTCTATATTATCGTTTGGTGAATAATCGGAAGGAGCATTTGGAAGACCTGCAAGCATGACAGCTTCATAATCGGTAAGCTCAGACGGTTTTTTTCCAAAGTACCCCTGAGAGGCGTCATAAATTCCATAATATCCGTCTCCGAAATAAATCGTATTAACATAGATTTCAAATAATTCTTTTTTGCTGTACTCTTTTTCCAATGCGAAAGCAGCAAAAATTTCAGCAAATTTACGTTCTAATTTTTTTTCTTGCGTAAACAACAGATTTTTAGCAATTTGCTGTGTAATAGTACTTCCTCCTTCGGCAAAGGAAAATGTCTTTATATCTGTCCATGCCGCTCTGCTTATTGCAAATAGATCAATGCCAAAATGTTTTTCAAAACGTTTGTCCTCGGCAGAAATAACAGCGTCAATGTATATCTGAGGCAATTCATCGTAATAAGTAAAGTTATCCTGACTCTGGATATTATCCGCTATATCTTCGATAGGGGTTTGTTTTATCGTATCTGAGTATAAATTGTAACCTTTAACACAAAAAAACCCTAGGATAATCATAATAACGACTAATAAACGGGAAGTTATTTTTTTTATAAATTTAACGCTCAGTATCATGCGGGTTCATACTCCTTTTGTAATTGATTAATAATTCAATTCATTTATCGTTTTGCAAGATACATTATAACAGAAACGCTGAATATCCGACATCTATTTACATTACATTTTAACTTTTTATGTGACATTATTGTAAGAATTATGTGATATTATTGTAAGAACAAATCGGTAGAAAAAACAGCTGAATAGTAAAAAAACGAATCCTTCAAAAGAAAGATTCGTTTTATATTTACATTATTCTCTCAATAATTTCAACATCGTCTGTAGTAATGAAATCACGCAGCTTTACACCGTCAAATTCAAAATCAAGAGTTTGCTCAAGGGTTATATCCTCTGCAAGGAATCGCTCATTGTAAATCCATATTTCAAATTTATTTTCATGTCCTTCAATTCCGTATTCTACGCCATTGTATTTGAATCCAACATTTGCTCCGCATGAAAGATAAAACTTAAATTCTCCCAGTGTTTCAAATTTATGATCATCGGGATTATATTCATAATTTTTCATTGATTTTTCATCTCCTTGTATATGGTTGGCTGCATTTTAAAATATAAATAAATTAAATATGTCTTTCAATAATTACAACATCATCAGTGGTAATAAAATCCTTAAGTTTTACACCGTCAAATTCAAAATCAAGGGTTTGTTCAAGGGTTATATCCTCTGCAAGGAATCGTTCATTATAAATCCATATTTCAAAACTGTTATTATGACCCTCGATGCCATATTCTACACCATTATATTCAAAACCGAGATTCCAACCCGTATTTAAATAAAATTTAAACTCTCCCAGTGTTTTAAATTTATGGTCATCAGGATTATATTCATAATTTTTCATTGATTTTTCATCTCCTGTAATAAAATCAGAGAATTTACATTATTCTCTCAATAATTTCAACATCGTCCGTAGTAATGAAATCGCGCAGCTTTACACCGTCAAATTCAAAATTAAGAGTTTGCTCAAGTGTAATACCCTCAGCTAAATCTTCTTTATCATTCCATATACAATAACTGTTATTTTGTTTTTTTCCATCTGAGCCGAATACAGCTTCAATTCCGTATTCTATGCCATTGTATTTGAATCCAACATTTGCTCCGCATGAAAGATAAAACTTAAATTCTCCCAGTGTTTCAAATTTATGATCATCGGGATTATATTCATAATTTTTCATTGATTTTTCATCTCCTGTAATATAGTCTGATATTTTTCCAAAAAGCTCACTGACAAATTCTTCAAAAGTTGGTATAATACTATCGGTATGATTTATTGGCGAACTCATATCGGGAAAATTTTTATCCCAATCGACCAAGTGGTCATGAGGATCGGAATGTTTATGAGGTTTATTGTGATCTGTCAAATGTCTTTCAGCAATAGCTTTTCCATCTTTATTATAATAATCGAGGACATCATAACTGCCTTTGGTTGTTTTTACAGTGTTTTCCTTTATAGTATTAGGTTCACCTAAAAACCTTTCAGAATTTTTGTCCTTAGGCTTCCATTCTCCTCCGAATGCGCTTCCGCCGCCTTTGCAGACATATCCATAACTTTTTATTATTATATCATTAATGTCTGGTTTTGTCAAATATGGTGATATATTGCTGCTAAGATATTTCCATGAACTTAATTCATAGTCGACATAAATAATATTCCCTTTCATTTCATAAAAAGGTTCGCTGTAACAAATGATTTTTTCAGGTTCGATTTCAGAAAGCATTCTGTTGTATCCATTAATAAATAACTCTTTCTGATCCTTATGATGATCGCTTTCATGAAACATATATGTGGAAACCGCTACAATTGAGCCTTTTTCAATTCCCTTAAAACAAAACTCAAAGGATTTCTCATCAGCCCAGCTTACTGTAGGAATTACATGAACTCCTTTTGAGGCAAAAAAAGCTCCGCACCATCTGTTCCTGAATGTGTTGTAAAGCTGAAGTGTATAAGGCATTTCAAGATACATGCTGAAGTCCGGCGTGAGGATTCCTTTGTATTGAGATAAAGATTTCAAATACAATTCCGGATTACTCCATATTTTTTCAAAATTGTAGTCATACAAAAAGAAATGGATTATTCGCTCCGTATGCTTTCCATTATCTTTTTTAAGTTGATTGAAGCCAAGCAAAAGTAGGTTTTTCAGCTCATCTTCTGTGAATTCTGGTTTCGGAATATCCGGAATACCAAATGAATTTGCAGAATCAAATTGATTTCTTAAAAACAATGGATCAGTACGATAATTAAAATTTTCCAATGTCATTCAAATTTCTCCTTTTATGTATAGTAGAGAACAAGTCCCTCTATAAATAGTGAGAAAAGGACATATTTTTGCATAAAAATATACAATTAAGAAAAATTATTTTAAGAAATTTGTTATTATGCACAATTTATTTGAAAAAATTTGGTGAAATAATAAATAAAAATTCTCAGAACTGTCTGTTTACCGTTTTATTGCTCTACCTTTATATTTCCGTTTCGTGATTCAAGTTCTATTTTGACAGTCGGATCAGAACCAATTGTCCCCTTAGTTGTACGATCTTTTTTTGAAACTTCGTCGTTAAAAGGTACACTGACTGAACCGTTTTTAGTTGTTGCTTTAAATTCAAAGGATAGGTTTTCAGGCAGCGTCAGATTAATGCTGTCGTTTTTATTGAACATATATAAGTCGTCGGATAACTCTTCATAGCATACCTTCAATTTGCCGGAATTTTCAGCCTTATAGCTTCCGCCTCCCCGTGCTGATTCAACAGTCAGCGAACCGCCGGTAGACGTATAACTTACCTTGCCTTCTAAAGCTTGAATGTGCACATTTCCGTTTGTAGAGCGTACCGTTATTTTATCTGACGCTACATTACCACAGTCAATTTTTCCGTTTGTTGTTATAAGACGAATGTCAGAGGTATTGACTTCGTTAATAATAACCTTACCGGAGGTACTCTCAGCATACAAAGATTCTAACTGAATAAAAATATCTGAAAAGTTGATTTCTCCGTTTGTAGTAGATACATTCAGACTTGCATTGTATTCTGACGGCAGATAAACCTTGACATACCGTTCAAAATCACCGCTAAAAAAGGGTTTGCTGCCCTCGCTGATATGAATGCTGTTTTTTTTCTCGCTTACTTCTGCGTAATAGCTTTTCTTGTCAGCGGTCATATATTCTTCTATCCGCAATTCGTTATTGCTGCCCTCATAAAATGAGATGTTTTCTTCGTCATACGCTATTGTAATTTCAGTTACACTATTTAAATCAAAGATCATTTGATTAACCATTTTACAGCTTGAATTACTTGAGCAGCCTGTAAATAATGAAACTATTGATAACATACCGATACAAAATAATTTTTCCTTCATAATAATTCCTCCAATTTTAATAAAATGAATCATTCATTCATAAATATCTTTTAAAATAAGCAGGACTTATTGCCTGCAAATTTTATATTTTATAAGCAGAAATAATATTATCCAAGCAAACTTCTTTTGCTAATTCAGTTGGGATATTCAATGTTTCAAAAGAAGTATAGCGCATATCCATTGTCCACCAGCTAAGCGTTTCGATAATTAAAATAGTTGTCAGTTCCGGATGTTTTAACTGACGAATAATTCCTTTTTCCATAAACTTGACAACATATTCAGTCATTGCGGAAATGAATTTTTTTCTATACAAAAGATAGTGTTCCGCAAGCTCAGTACAGTCCATCTTATTTTTTTCAATGAAAAGACAACCGACTGCATAACGTTCTAAAAGGTCAAAAGCGTCGGATATAAAATTTTCAAACGTATAATCGGCGTCCACATTTTTTAAATTGTATGAAAACACTTCGGCAGCTTTTATGAATTCGTTTTTGATTTCATCGTTTAATTTAATAAAAAGCTTATCCGTGATCGGTCCGTTAAAGTCCCTTTCAAGGAAGCTTGGCTCAATAGTACACTTTAATATAAAGTGCATGATTTCCTGCTTTCCGGCAAAGTCATGGTATATAGTTCCAACAGATACTCCTACAGCTTTTGCAATATGGCTGATTTGAGTTTTTGAATACCCTTGCTGCAAGAATAATTTTACTGCCGCATTATGAATTTCTTTGATTCTTTCATTCTGCATTATCTCGCCTCTTTTTATAAATGAATTGTTCATTCATATTATAACATATTTAATCCGGTATGTCAAGGCTTTAAAAAAAATTTATAAACTGTTATGTTTATACTGCCGTCAGCCGTGATTAAATTAAAAAAACCGACAGCAAAAACTGTCGGCTTTACTTTATTTGTTATTTTTGAAAACTGAGTGAGAGTGTATGAAAAATTCTTCCTGACTTGGCTGCCATGCCTTGATTTTAGGCGGAAACTCTGCGTCAAAGAGTTTAAATTTTTCCTCATCGTTAAGCGATTCTATAACGGAACTTTCATGGTAACGATTAATATTTTCTACAGTTCTGTAGTCGGCTGTTGTCTCCAGACGAATAATATAGTCATTTTTATTCATTGTTTTTCCTCCTGAAAATTGTTGACGCAACACGGGAGGTTTGTGTGAGATATATTCGCAAACCTCCCGTTTACGCTGCTATCTCAGGTCTGTTATTTTTATTCAAACAATTATCTCCTTAAAATAAACTTTATAAAATTTAAGGCAAAATTACATTCTGTAACTTTGCCTTTGGTGCGGGTGACAGGACTTGAACCTGCACACCTTACGGCACAAGAACCTAAATCTTGCGTGTCTGCCAATTTCACCACACCCGCATATTAATTTTTTGTTGCCAAATTTATACTGCCGACAGCCGCAGTTTATACGGACTTTATTTTTCAATGTAGTAACGCAATCAAAATCTTGCGTGTCTGCCAATTTCACCACACTCGCATATTTAATTTTTCATGTATAAATCCGAATTTGTCGTTTTTGTTTGTTCCTTTACGCCATAAATAACTCCATATCAATACACTCCCATACACCTATCGGCATCTCACATTTTCGCCTGCTGTACTCTCTAAATCCAATCGACTCGTAACAGAATCTTGCGTTATCATTATTTGCAAATACACCTAAATCAATTCGCTTCGCACTTAAATTGTCTTTAACATACTCTATTCCAAGACGCAACATTTCCTTTCCGTATCCCATGCCTCGTAAATCAGGATTTAATATAACAAATCCAAATCGAACAGTAGAGTCAACATCTTCTCTTGGATATCGGATTATAAAATGACCTAATAAATTTTCTTTCTCATCTACCGCTGTGAGTGGAATAAATCTTCTGGTTTCAATCTGTGGCATATAGTTATTGTTAATGTCAGTTTCAAGAAGCGGAAATTTATTAAACCTATCAGCCGACCATCTGTATAATTCTTCTTCGGTTCTAAGCCATTTACAGATAATTGCTGCATCTTCTTTTATATAATTTCTTAGAACCATATTTCCTATCTCCTTCACAAATACTGCAATATATAAGTGAAATTAACACAAAATAATAATTTCACCGTAGTGACGCAAACGAAATCTTGCGTGTCTGCCGGTTTCACCACAGGCGCATATTAGAAATAATAATACTTATTTATTAGAACAAGACCATTCCTGCACCTAACCCTGCTTCTTCACGAGTGACAAACCCGAATTTTTTATAAAATGCATCCTTGCCTTTGGAAGCGCCTAAATAAGTTCTAATGTCAAGATTATCTTTTTTAAATTCGTCAACCTTATTTATGAGATATTTCATTATACTTGAACCGACTTGTTGTCTTTGATATTCAGGCAAAACCATAATATCCTGAATATACAAGAACATTGCCGTATCACCTATGAGTCTTCCAAAACCGATAATCTTGTTATCGTCATATGCGCAAATCGAATAAACAGTATTTTTCAGTGCTTTTTCAACAATTTCTCTATTAGTACAACCCCAGCCAACATAATCGGTAAGTGTATTGAATTCATCAGCAGTTGGCGTTGCTTCAATGTATTGTATCATTTTCTGTACCTCATTTAATCATATATTTTAGTAAAGCAAGCCAAATCTTGCGTGTCTGCCAATTTCACCACACTCGCAAAACCTTTGAAATTATACCATAAATCTGCTTTATTGTCAATAGGCAAATAAAAAATAAATTTGACGATATTCAGAAAATATGATATAATTTTAACTATATTTAATATTTTAGAATAAATTCCGTCTGACATAAACGGAAAAAAGGAGAAAATTATGAAATCAAAAATCCCGTCGATTATTTTCAGAATACTGACCATACTGACATTCCTGTGCGGCGCAGTTATGTTTGTGCATTTTATCAGAGCTATGATATTTGCCGTTCAGCATGAAGGAGCAGGAGACGACCCGAAATTTTCCGGAATACTTGGTGATATAGCCTTATTCTTTTACCCGTTTATGATAATGACGGTACTTTGTATTATATTCAGTATAATTTGCTTTAAGGCATACCATCCGGCGGTATCAGCGATACGTACAATATTCATGGCAATATGTCTTATACTTGATCTTATATCTTTAAAGGTTATGAAAGCATTTATATTAATGGACGATTTATTTAATAAAGGAATAAATAAAGACTTAGACGAGTATCTTGAAGGCTTTGATTTATCTGAATCAGAAATAACATTTATGATTCTTCCGGTAATAGCGGCAGTAATATTTTTTATTTTCTTTATTTCCTCAATTGTTGCACTGGTAAAAGGTCCGAAATTAAAACAGGTTGAAAACACACCGATATAAAAAACCGGTCGTAAGACCGGTTTTTTATTAATAAGGCAATGTAAATGTTTTTGTTTTCCATACGCCGTCTGATTTGACTATAACAAATATGTTGGTTTCATCGTCTTTAGATTCTTCAGTGTCAGGATCTTTAAAGTGTGATACTGCATTGAAAACCGCTTCCGTATCACTTTGAGACACGAGTTCCAGTTTTGTATCTGTATAAGACCTGTCTGCACCTCTACCGCCGTCAAAGCAGTATACGCCGTTTTCTGATTCAAAATATTTGTCATAAAGACCGCCGTCAGGAGAATCGAAAATCTGACAATAATCGTTTATAATATCCTCCAGACCGGTAACGGCAGGATCGTCGATAAGAACGGCTCCGCTGTTTGTCATAGTGTCATAGTCAAGATTGTAAGGACAGCCTATAAGCATATTCCATGTTACCTGACAGCTTTTTTCAAAAAGTTCGCTGCCGATAGCTTCAATGTCTTGGGATTGCGAACTGCCTTCATCAGCGGGGCTTTCAGAGGACTGGTTGTTTTGTTCTTCTGCTTCAAATATCTCTTTTGACTGTTCATCAGAGCTTTGCATTTCAGCAGTGCTTTGATTTTCTGATACTTTTTCAGCTGCTTCATCAGCTTCCTTTTCAATTTCGCTTTTACCGTCTGCATGATCGGAAGCCTCTGTTTCTGAGTCGGACAAAACAGAAGATGTTTTTGCGTCTGCTGTTTTTGTTTCTTCCTTTGAACAGGCAGCAGTCAGCAGTAACACTGACAGAACGGCTGCAAGCATATATTTTTTCATTGCTTTCTCCTTGTCTATACTTTCAGGTCAAAATCTATATTTCCGCTGTTTACGTCCGCCCTTGAACAAATTACGGTTACACGGTCTCCTACAGAATATGATTTTCCGCTGTATTCGTCACTGAGAGTAAAATAACCGTCGTAATTATAATAACCCTCCGGCAGACTGTTAATATGAACAAGACCTTCAACGGTATTTTCCAGTTCTACATAAAAACCGAATTCTGTAACGCTTGAAATAAGACCTTCAAATACGTTTCCCACATGCTGCTGCATATATTCTGCCTTATAACAGTCCTCGCAGTCTCTTTCAATATTCATGGCTCTTATTTCCGCTGCGGTGGAATGTTCTGAAGCTTTTGCGGCAAATCCCCCGTATCTTTTTTCAAGCCATTGTGAGTCGGCACCGTCTATGACATCTGAAAGAATTCTGTGTATGGCAAGGTCTGGATATCTTCTTATAGGAGATGTAAAATGAGCGTAGTCGTCAAGCGCCAGACCGAAATGTCCGACAGGTTCGGTGTGATATTTTGCCTTTGCCATTGATCTGAGCGTCATCATGTTGACTACCGGATAAAACGGTTTGTCTTTTGCATTTGTCAGAATTTCCGCAAGGTGTGCAGGCTTGACCTGAGAAAATACGGGAATCTCAACATTAAGCCTTCTCAGACCGCTTTTTAAATCGTCAATTTTTTCCGGCGAAGGCGTTTCATGGATTCTGTAAACAAAAGGAATCTGCTTTTCTCTTGCAAGTCTTGCGGCAGATTCGTTGGCTAGAAGCATAAATTCCTCAATAATCATTTCAGATTTGCCTCTGGTTCTGGGTTTGACGTCAATACAAAGCTGTTCGTCGTTTATGATAAGCTTGCTTTCGGAGGTTTCTATATTCGGCGCACCTCTCTTTTGCCGGTTTGCAATGAGTTTGTCAGCAAGTTCGTTCATTATTTCAATACTTGGAATAAGTTCTCTGTATTTTTCAAGGATTTCTTCGGTTGCATTTTCGGCAAGAATACTGTTGATCTCCGAATAAATGCCTTTTACCTTTGAGCGTATGACAGACTTTTTAAAGGTGAAATCTTTAAGCCTACCCTCCGCTGAAATATTCATTATTGCAGAAAAAGTCAGTCTGTTTTCATCGGGATTAAGCGAACAGATACCGTTTGAAAGCTCCTTTGGCAGCATAGGTATGACCTTATCGGCGTAATAGATACTGGTTCCTCTGTTAAGAGCTTCCCTGTCCAGAGGACTGTTTCCTTTAACATAATGGGAAACGTCGGCGATATGCACTCCCAGTATATATCCGTCTGAGGTACGTTCAATAGAAACAGCGTCGTCTAAATCCTTTGATTCAGCGCTGTCAATTGTAAAAATCAGTTGGTTTCTTAAGTCAAGACGGTTTTTAAAATCATCTTCCCATACGCCTGCCGCCGCAATTTTTTGCGCTTCCCGCTTTACCTCGTCGGAAAATTCTTTTTCAATACCGTTTACAGCCAATACCGATTCAGCGCAGCATACGGCATTCTGTGAATTTCCGAAGCGGAAAACTATTTTGACTTTATGATCTCTGTGACGTTTTCCCATTCTGCAAAGCTCTGCCATGACCTTATCGCCGGCATGATATTCGATACCGTTTTCTTCAATTTTTACAGGAGTTTTCGACATAGTATCCGCAAGAAAATATTGAGTACCTTCTTCTTCGATGATTATGCCTGTAAGCTTTGATGCCGACGGTACAAGAACGTCGATAACTTCGCCTTCCGGCTTTCCTGAACGTGATTCAATATAACGTGCCAAAACAATATCCCCCGGCATTGCGCCGCAGAGAAATTTTCCCGGAATAAAAACCTCTTCATTATTGTCGCAGCGTTTTATGAATCCGAACGTACGGTTAAGTCTTAAAACTTCGGCTTTGAAAAATCCCAGAATATCGCACATTACAAAGCCTCTGCGGCGTTCGCATATTGTTCCGTTCTGTAAAAGTTCAGAGACCGCCGTTTTGTAATTTTTTTCATTTCCTTTTACGCTTCTGCATTTTGCCGCCAATTCCTTAGAGGATAGGGGCTTTTTTCCGTTTTTTTTAAGAAAAGTTATAATTTTATTTTGATAATTTTCTACAGAATATTTATCGCTGCCAAATTTCTTTTTATTTTTTGATTTTTCTTTACTCATTATTAAGTCCTCGTTATCTGGAACATGTGATGACAGAAAGCTTTGTTTCAGCCGTACAGATTTTTAAAAATAATCCCTGCGACATTAACCTTTTCGTTTTTGTCACAGGGAATTAATAATCATTTTACAAAAGCTATAACGGCGTTCACAGCAATCGTAAGAACAAACAAAGCAATAAGTAAAACTCTTGTGATTTTTCTGAAAATAGCTTCTTTGGTTCTTCCTTCATTTTTTTCATAGAATGAATCGTTAGCGCCGCCGGTAATTGCAGCCGTCATATTCTGCTGCTGCTTTGAATCCTGTAACAAACATAAAATAACCGCAAGAACGCAGGTTAAAATCAGCAGTATTCCGCCGATAATTTCCAGTATACTCATATTCATTTAATATCTTCCTCCATTATTATATACCCGTCTCTTTTACAAATTACTTGGTAAAAACTGCCGATTTCTTTTTATTCTTCTAAAGCCTAAAGTACTTTGTAACAGCGCCGGATATAACGTATTTCAAACCATTTAAATTTAGTATAACATAACAATTAAAAAAAAGCAATATCTTTTTATGAAAAAATTAGACAAAAATCAGATCATATTTTCGGTAAAAACCTTTATAGGATCATGTGCGGTTATCTCGTTTTCTTTTACAATACAGTCGTAAGCAAGAATTTTGACACCCTTTTGCTTTGCAAGGTGTAAGGCTTCTCCGAATTCTCGGTGAGTTTCATAATTCGGAATAAGGTATTTAACTTGATTCATTTGTATGATAAACAAAATATATGCGTCGAAGCCGTTTTCGGCAGCCTGAATAAGTTCGTTTATGTGTTTTACGCCTCTTTCTGTAGGAGCGTCCGGAAACATAACGATGTTTTCATTTTCAAGAGTAACTCCCTTGACTTCAGCAAAAGCTCTTTTATTTGCCGACTCCAAATAAAAATCAAAACGTGAATTTTTATATTTCTGTTCGGGCTTTATAATATAATCCGGAAAAAGCTTCGGTAAAAGTTCTGCGGCAATTTTGTTTGGCGCCTGACTGTCTATATTTATAAGCCGTCCGTTTTTATAGACGGAAATCAAATCAAATTTTGTTTTGCGGTTAGGATTATCTGATATTTCGAGAATTATATCTGCTTCGGGTATAAGAAGCTCTCTGCACCGTCCCGTGTTTTTTACATGACAGATCTCTTCTTTGCCGTCTATTTCGGCGTATGCTATAAATCGGTTCGGACGTGAAATAAATCTGCCTTTTACTATGCTGTTATAAATCATTTTTATTTACAATTATATCTGCGGTATTGATCGGTATGACCTTTCTCAGACTTTCAAATGACATTTCTATCTGACAGCCAATCCTGCCGCCGCTGAAAAAAATCTTGTCAAAGCTATTTGCGGTATAGTGAATAACAGTAGTAAAAAGCTTTTTCATGCCTATGGGGGAGCATCCGCCGTGAATGTAGCCTGTAAGCGGAAGAAGTTCCTTTGATTTTATCATTTCTATGGATTTTTCATTAACTGATTTAGCAGCCTTTTTCAAATCCAGTTCTTCACATACCGGTACCATAAATACGTAATATTTTTTTGATTTTCCCGCAGTTACAAGAGTTTTAAAAACCGATTGCGGATTTTCGTTCAGCGCCTGAGCTACATCGGTTCCGCTTATTGCTCCGGTATCGCCGTAAAAATGAGATCTATATTCAAGCTTCTTCTGATCCAGTATTCTCATTACGTTTGTTTTTTCCATTTTCTAAAACACCTCTGAAAACAATATATCATATTTTTCCGGAAAAATCAAATACCCTCTTGACAAACCAGAAAATCTGTGATAATATAGTGATATCAAATTGATATCAAAACATATCAATTAATAATTTGAAATAAGGGGAAATCATTATGGAAGAGAAAAAACAAATCAATTTTGAAGAAAAGGAAATGAATCCTTCAAGCGGCTGGGGAATGCTGTTTTTGTCGCTGATTCTGTATCTTGCTTCTATCGGAGCGTTTATTGCCGGGGGAAAAGCCGTTTCTGACGGAGACGACGGATTTGCAGCGGTAATATTTATTTTGGCTTCGCTTATTATTGTTTTGGCTATATTAATCGATTGCGGACTGAGAGTAATTAAACCCAATGAGGCGCTGGTTCTGACTCTCTTCGGAAAGTACAGCGGATCAATTAAAAAAGACGGATTTTTTTTTGTAAATCCTTTCAGTACATCTGTCAATCCTGCGTATACAAAGCATTTAAACGATCTGAATCAAAAAGTAAAAAACGGCGAAATAAAGGTAGCCGTATCGTCAGTAGATAAAAAGCTTTCACTCAAGGCAATGACTTTGCGCAATGAAAAGCAGAAGATAAACGATGAACAGGGAAATCCAATTGAGATCGGAGTAAATGTTATCTGGAAAATCAATAATACTGCGAAAGCCGTATTTAACGTTGATAATTATGAGGATTATCTTTCCACACAGGCAGATTCGGCATTGAGAAATATTGTAAGACTTTACCCTTACGACGTTTCCGAGCAGGGAGACGAAAAGTCTCTCAGAGGCTCCAGTCAGGAGGTAGCGGACGCTCTAAAGACAGAACTTCAGCAGAAGGTCGAGGTTGCCGGACTGGAAGTGATCGAAGTAAGAATAACACATCTTGCATATGCGCCGGAAATAGCGGCGGCAATGTTACAGCGTCAGCAGGCGGCGGCTATTATTGAAGCAAGACAAAAAATCGTTGAAGGTGCGGTAGGTATGGTTGAAATGGCGCTTAATAAGCTTTCTGAAAACGAAATATGCAGTCTTGACGAAGAACGCAAAGCACAGATGGTTTCAAATCTTTTGGTTGTTCTCTGCGGAAACAAGGATGCTCAGCCGATAGTGAACAGCGGTTCGCTTTATTAAAAATATATCGGAGGGATAAGCTTGGCAGAGAAAAAAGACAGCGGAAAAAAGCAGATAGTGCTGAGATTGTCCCCGAAGCTGTGGACAGATCTGGCAGACTGGGCTGAGGACGATTTCCGTTCTATTAACGGACAAATTGAATTTCTGCTGACGGAATGCGTTAAAAAAAGAAAGAAAAGCAAAAATAAAGAGGACTGATAAAATCAGTCCTCTTTTTTCACTATATTGAAAGCTTTGCAATTCTTTTTTTGAGTATAGGTCCGACAAGAGCTGCAATAACCATTTTAACAGCCTCACCCGGAAGATAAGGGAATACACAAAGGCTTAAAGCTGCTGTAAATGTTGTACCTTGCTGGTAAACAAACCATATTGTACCGAAAAGGTACCCAAACACCATGCCCAAAATCATACCTATAACATACATGTAGATCTTATTGAATTTGTTTATAAAAAATCCGGTAACAAGCGCTGTAAAAATAAAACCTATAAGGTATCCGCCGGTAGGACCGGCAAGCTTTGCCAGACCGCCGCTGAATCCCGAAAATACCGGAAGTCCGACCATTCCTAAAAGCAGGAATATTACATAGCTTAAGCCGCACAATTTCCAGTCAAGAAGAAACGCACAAATAAAAATTGCCAGTGGGATAAGCGATATCGGGACGGGACTGAACGGTATCGGTATCGCAAAAGGTCCTGCAATACATATCAGTGCGGCAGAAAGCCCCACCATGACAATGTTGAATGTTGTTGTTTTTTTTCTTGTAGCTTCCATTTTTTAACCTCCATTTTTAAGACAAGTTTTTGCCTTTTCTATTATATCATAAAAAAATCGAATTGTCACCCTATTTTTAAAAATAATGTGACATTTTTTGTTTTTTATAAATTATAGTGGATATGTTAATGTCGGATATGTGTAATTTTTACAAAAAAATCGCATGATTTTGTGCATTCATACGAAATATAAATATTTTTTGAAAAAAATGTCCGCAAACAGTCATTTTTGTTGTCTTTATATATATAAGCAATAATATTCCGATTTTTAAAATTGTCATATGTGTCGAAAACTAAAACTAAATATTATTGCAAAATTGTGTATATCAACAAAAATTAAGTTTGTTAATAAAATATGGTAGAATATCCGTATTTTTATATGTATTATGAAAAGGAGGAATCTGAAATGACATAACAGAAGGGACGTTTATGTTTGAGACGTATATGACTTTTACTGAAGAAGATTATGAAAAGGACGACTTTGAACGTCTTTATAATGCTCAAAAGCAGAAATTGTACTTTATAGCGTACAAGATGCTAAATGATGAAAAGCTTGCAGAGGAAGCTGTTTCTGAAGCGTTTTTAAATATTTCCGTAAAATTCGATTCCTTTAAAACGCTGAGCGATAGTCAGATAGAAGCATATTGTGTTCTTACATTAAAAAACATCTGTAAAAATATTATTAATTCAGAATCGAAAAATAATTGCATAAGCATAGATGACTGTGAAAATGATGACAGTTTTTTATCTGATATTGAATTGCAGTATATAAACAAGATGTATTTAAAGGAAAAAATATCAAAATTAAAACCTAAAGAAAAAGAAGTATTGTTACTTTACTATTTTTATGATTTAAGTTTAAGAGAAATTGCAAAGATGAAAAAAATTACAAATGCTGCTGCTCAGAAACGGTTGCAGCAGGCGAGAAAACATTTGAAAAGATTACTGGAGGCGGACAAAAGATGAAAAAAGATAAATCCATATTTGCCGAAGCTCTGGCAGAATCTGTTATTCCGGAAATACTTAACGAATCGCTTCCTTTAGATTATGAACATGAATTTTCAGATGAGTTTGAACGCAGAATGTCAAAGATTATAAAAAGACGAAAAACTCGCGGGGGTAAAATTATCAGCATGGCCAGACGCTGCGGAGCAAGTGTTGCGGCAATATTTGTTATGGCGGCTGGATTGAGTATACTGACAGACGCCGGAAGAGATCCGGCGGTTGATTATCTGGTTCTGTACCATTATGATTTTGATGAAGTTCGTATAAAATGTGAAGAAAATTATGTTTTTCCTGCTACAATTGAAGAAGAATATACTATAGAAGTACCCGAAGGCTTTGAATTAAAGGATGAAACTGTAGGCGAATTTTCTCAAAAAAAATATTATGAAAATAATGAAGATTATATAAAATTTGTACAAGAAGTAGTGGAAGATAATATAATCTACATTGATAATGAACATGGGATCAATGATATTATTACGGATGGAGACGGAATAAAATATGTGATCCATTTTGATGAAGAGGAAGATTATTATCTGATTATGTGGAGCAACGATATATATTTGTTTACATTGCGAACAAATACAAGTCAGGAAACTGCTCTTGATTTATGCAAATCTACAAAAATAAAATAAATTTCAAAAAAAAATTCCGCAAATTATCGTTTTTATTGTCTTTATATATAGAAATGTGAATTTCTAACAAATTTTAATGAGGTGTAAAAATATGAAAAAAGTGAAAAAATTTATTGCTGTATTTACAGCAGCTCTGGCAGTCGGAACATCGGGAATGATAGTCAATGCTGATGAATTGGATTATGCTGTTGATGAAGAAATCATCGTTTTCAGTGAAAATGTTGATGATGCACAAAGTAAAATTTCTATTTCCAATAAAAAAGCTACTTGTACTAGTATTATATCAGGTAAATCTGATATTACTAAAATTTATGTAGAGCAGATATTGCAGAAAAAATCCGGTAGTGATTGGATAGATCATGCAATATGGTACAGAACCGAATATTCTACGGATTTAGAATTTAATAATACTTCGGCAACATTAAACAGCGGTACATATAGAGTAAAAACCGTAGCAAAAGTTTATAAGGGAAATTCTTATGAAGATGTAATAAAATACAGTTTCGAAAAAAGTCTTTAATTTGTTCATAAATTGTTTACATATTTTTTCGAAAAAACTATTGACAGTACTGGAATATTGTGCTATAATATAAATGGATATGAAAGGAATATAGATTTCCAGTAGTATTCGTGATAGCTTATCAATTTTGGTTATGTCGAAGATTTGCTGTATGATTGTTCACAATATCATCTCAACCTTTTGTGAATCAATTCATATATGTTTCTGTATCGGCTTAGCCGGTACAGAAACCTTAAATTTAGATGTTGATTAGTGGTTCGTTTAGATCCCCCGTTTTTTGAATGTTTCTTGTAATCGATAATATGATATACTTTAGACATATCACCTCTTGATATGAATGAGATTTGTATTATTATTCAGCACCGATTATTCTTCGGTTAGCGTTGAAAAATCAACTTCAAAGTCTTTGGCATGCCAAAATTGATTTGATATTAATTATTCGTATATGCACCTCATTATATGAGTAATTATTTCTGCTTTTCTTCGCTGACTAGTTTTGGTCAGTGAAGAAATATCAGAATATTCATCGTCTAAGACAATGAATATAATATTTTAACACATACCATAATTCAATTTATGATATCACCTATATAACTCTGCCGACTGAATTCAGTCGGCAGAAGTTATATACGTATAAAATTAACATAAAACGGAAAATAATGGAGGCAATTATTATGAAAGTAAAAAAATGTTTGAGTGCTATACTTGCAGGTATGATGTCGGTTTCGTTGTTGGGAAGTTTGTCTGTGGGTGCGGAAGAAGAAAAAATATATACCTTTTCAGAACTGTTGGAGATGAGTGAAGAAGACTTTTTAAAGTTAGATGGCGCACAAGCTCAATATGAGTGTGGAGGAGTTTTGGATAGTGCTGAAGAAATGGTAACTTATCATTTAAAATCCGGAAAATTTGAGGTGGGTTTTGCTTGTGTTATAAGAAACTTGGCTAATAATATGGAAAGTGGCTATCAACCTTATATAACAGAAAAAACTATTATGGAATTACTTGATAATATTGATTATAATATGCAAACTCCCCTAGAGGCTGAATTTGGAACGCCTAAATTATTTATTACACATGAGTTTCCAGCAAGTCCGGCTAATTCAGAAAATTTTTTAGAATTTAGTGATCAAGATAGATTATACAATGCAAAGTTGGCTTATTGTTTAAATCAAGTTGCGTTCTTTCTACCATATTGTAGTTGTGTAGACGGCGGAGCAGCACCAATTGTTAACTACGGAGAAGCTAACGGCGATGACAAGCTTACAGCCGGAGACGCAGCATACATAGCAAAAAAGCTTGCGGAACAGAAAGCAGACGAATTACCGGGAACAGCAGATTTCAATGGTGACGGGAAAATAACAGCATTGGATTGCGCAGAAATAGCTCGATTCCTTGCCGCTAAAGCTTTGGCAAGAGCCGAAGGTATGTTTGTTGAACAACAATAATATTATTTTTAATAGAGTATTTGTAAATTAGTACAAATACTCTATTAATTTTTGTGCATATATACAAAATTATAAATATATAAAAACTACTATGGTAAAAATAGGAAATTTGTGATATAATATAAACAGAAGGAAAAATACTTTTCAAATTAAAAATAGGAGGACAATACAATGAGCAAATTAAAAAAACTTTTAAGTGCTGCTGTAGGTGGAATATTGGCTGTTAATCTAATCAGTATGTTACCGGTAGGAGCGGAAGAAAATGCTTGTTCTGAAGGCGTAATATTGAATTCAACACTAGGTATAAATAATATTTTTGAAAATCCAGGGGACATTCCGACAACGACAGCTTCTGTACCAAGTTCGGTTGATTTAAGTACTTCGCCATGCTTTCCGCCTATAGGAGATCAAGGAAGATTAAGTTCATGTGTGGCATTTGCAACGACTTATTATCAATACTCATATGAGGTAAACAAACTTAATAATGTGACCAATGTTTCTGACAGAGTTATTTATTCACCTAAATGGATTTATAATCTGTTAAACAATGGGGAGTATCATGGTCTCTGTCCAATAGACGCCTATTCTACATTGGAAACATTAGGAAGCTTAAAAAACAGCGATTTTCCTTATACGGATAATTACACGGAATGGCCTTCTCAATTGCAGAATGAAAAGATAGAAGCGTTAGAAACCAGAGTAGAAAATACTGCAAAATATGATATACCTCTTGATAATACTATTCAAAATGTAAACGATCCCTATCTTAATATAGTAAAGCAAATGCTGAATAACGGTAAAGTACTTACGGTTGTTTCACATAATCGTTGGAATTCAGTTGTCCAAAATGGTGAAAGTTTAGCATTCAGATGTTATCAGGGCGGTTCACATATGCTTACTGTTGTAGGCTATGATGATAATAAAAGTTATGATGTTAACGGAAACGGCATTATTGAAGATTGTGAAAAAGGCGCTTTTAAAATAGCAAATTCATGGGGAACAAGTTTTGTTTCAAGTGGGATTAGCTCAAATACCGGTTATTTTTGGGTAATGTACGATGCATTGAATAAAGTAAGCGCTAATAACGTTAATGATTGGGAAGCAAAATATTCCGGAACGCGTAGTCCAGCTTTTAATTTGTTGCCTGATTGTGAGAATGCTTTTTTCACTATAGACGTTGCACATAAAAATGTTAATTTTGTAGGACGTCTTTCTGTTAATACGTCTGACCGTGAGACTTTAACTTTAAAGATAAACAGGGGAACATCTACATTGTGGTCGCATAATAATGCATATACAATATTCCCGTATGTTAGTTCAAATTCTGGCGGATTTGCTTTTAACGGAGATATCTTTTTTGATTATGATAATTTGGCTTCACCTATTTCAAGGTACTGCAATGGGTATAATTGGTTTACATATTTATCGGGAACAACAATGGGAGATGATTATGAATTTAATGTATTGGATAATTTAGGAAATGAAATAGGAACGGATAAACAATTGATAAAATTTGACGAGGATAAATTTGCATATGCATATCAAAATATTTCATTGAAAAAAGGCGATGTGAATTACGATGGCGCTATAACAACAGCAGATGTAGACTATATAATTCAATATATATTACAAGTAAATGATTTATCAAACGTACAATATTATCTTGCTGATTACAATAATGACGGTTCTGCAAACAGCGCTGATGTTATTGCAATGAGAAGAGATAATAATTTATATTAAAAGATATAATTTAAAGGAGTGGGTATTTATGAAAAAACTAAAAAAATGTTTAAGTGCAATACTTGCAGGTATGATATCGGTTTCGTTGTTAGGAAGTCTTGCAGTTAACGCTGAGACTACTGATACAGAAAAAAATATATATACATTATCGGAATTGTTTGAAATGAGTGAGGAAGAATTTTTTGCGCTTGATCCTGTAGATGAAAATGATCCTAGACCAACCTCTCCAAAAGCAATGTTCGATGACTTGAATCTTGGCATGTATCATTGTAATTTTTTTGGAGATATTTTTATGAGCAAATATCGTAAATACATTCCTTATTATACGGAAAAAGAAATTATGAGATTACTTGACGTAGATGATATTGATTTTGTGATTGAAAGCAGTATAACAACAGATTTGTATGGTAATAGCATAGACCATACGATTTGGGTACATGATCGTTTTTATAGCAGAGATTTTACTAAACTTGAAATTGCAAAAATAAGGTATTGCTTGTATCAAGTTATGCAATTTTATCATGTGTCATATGTACTAGATTCTGCATACAGTACTGGAGATGTTAATGAAGACGGAGAATTTACCGCAATGGACGCAGCGTTTCTGGCCAGAAAACTTGCGGAGCAGAAAGTGGACGAATTACCGGAAACGGCAGATGTTAACGGCGACGGCGAAATAACCGCACTGGATTGTGCAGAAATAGCACGGTTTCTTGCCGCTAAAGCTATGTCAAAAGCCGAAGGTATGTTTGTTGAACAACAATAATAATATTTATGATAGAGTATTTGTACTAATGTACAAATACTCTATTTATTTTTGTGCATATATACAAAAATAAAAAAACTTTAATAAATTAATAGACAGAATAAGTAGAAAGTGGTATAATACAGTTATAAAAATATAACATTTTTATAAACATTTAATGGAAAATACCTTATATTTACATTTTGATATATTGTATAAAATAGTATATATAAGGTAGCTAGTGAAATTATGGAGGTATTATTATGAAAAAACTAAAAAAATGTTTGAGCGCAATACTTGCAGGTATGATATCGGTTTCGTTGCTGGGAAGTTTTGCAGTTAATGCTGACACAGAAAAAAAAATATATACATTATCAGAATTATTCGAAATGAGTGAGGAAGAATTTTTTGCGCTTGATCCTATAGATGAAAATGATTCTAGAACAACTTCTCCAAAATACTTTTACGATCATTGTGGTACTGAGATATATGGTTATAATTATTTTTCGAATATTTATACGTGTGAATATGGTGAATATGTTCCTTATTATACGGAAAAAGAAATTATAAGGTTACTTGATGTAGACGATATTGACTTTGTAGTTGAAAGCGGTATAACTTATCATGAGGATGGTATAAATAGTAAGGTTTGGGTGCATGATCGTTATTATGATACTGAATGTACTGTACTTGAAGTTGCAAAAGTAAATTATTGTCTTTATCAGGTTATGGAATTTCATCAACTGATTAATCCTTTAGATTCTCACTACCTAGTTGGCGATGCTAATGAAGACGGAAAATTTACAGCAATGGACGCAGCATTTGTAGCAAAAAAGCTTGCGGAGCAGAAAGCAGACGAATTACCGGAAACAGCAGATATTAATGGCGACGGCGAAATAACCGCATTGGATTGTGCAAAGATAGCTCAGTTTTTGGCCGCTAGAGCTTTGGCAAAAGCCGAAGGTATGACTATTGAACAACAATAATAATATTTATGATAGAGTATTTGTACTAATGTACAAATACTCTATTTATTTTTGTGCATATATACAAAAATAAAAAAACTTTAATAAATTAATAGACAGAATAAGTAGAAAGTGGTATAATACAGTTATAAAAATATAACATTTTTATAAACATTTAATGGAAAATACCTTATATTTACATTTTGATATATTGTATAAAATAGTATATATAAGGTAGCAAGTGAAATTATGACAGCTGCTCATTGGTATTTCAGTTGTTGTTTTTTATGATCCGAATACTCAATATATTTATTCTTCAAGCGCAACAAGAATAACGCCTGAAATTTTACAGTTTGCATATGATAACAAATATTTATAATATAATTTGATTGGAGGAAATATTATGAATAAATTAAAAAGATTTATGGCATTGCTTTCATCAACGGTTATTTTAGGTACAATGGGATTATTTACAGTTTCAGCAACGGGCAAGGAAACACATCCTTATAAAGTATCAAATGGAAATTTAGTGTTAAGTGATGTAAATGGGTATATGGTGTTTGATGACGAGCATGAAATTTATGCGTATAAAAGAGACAACTTTACATTAAGTCTAATTGTCGAGGGAAATACAGAAATTACCAATGAATTATTGGGAATATCCGAAGATTATACAATTGAAAGATCTGAAACGTCAAGTAATGTATATGTTATTTCTTTTGAAACGGAAGATGAAATGAATAGTCTTTTTGAAAAGTCTTCTGAATGGCATGAAAATAATTTAATAAAAAACGCTTATAAAAAAATGAATATACAGTATGCCTGCGTATGGTCACATGAAGAAGATAAAGTTGAGTCATGCGTAGCTATGCATACTGTTCCACAGATTACATATCTTGTATACAACGAAGAAGATGTAAACGGAGATGCTAATGGAGATGGTGAAATAACAGCAAATGATGCAGCTTATATTGCAAGAAAGTTAGCGGAACAAAATAAAAAAGATCTTGACTATCGTGCAGATTTTAATAAGAGTACCGATGTAACCGCTCTTGACGCCGCTGAAGTAGCTAAGTATCTTGCTGAAAAGAGTATTGATTAATTTTTTTATTTAATTATTGAGTTATAGACAGTTGACGAAATTGTAATAAAATGGTATAATAGTTACAATAAAGCTTCCAACTAATAATCCAGCTGATGAAGGAAGCTATATATCTCTTACAGCTACTAATCTTCATGTACCTAAATTATATACAAATAATGTAATAGGCAATGATTATGCAATTATCAAGGTTAAAGAAGATTTAAGTTCTTATGGTCAGGTTTTTTTAGGACTTGGTACAGATGAAACTATAAATGACACTCCCATTCATGCATTAGGATACAGTTATGAAAATGGCAGACCAACTATGAAAATATCACATGGATATATCAATAATACTGGTAATGATTTGAGTAATGTTTTATATAGATGTTCGTCTACTATATATGGTGGTACCAGTGGAGGTCCTCTTTATTCTCAGTGCAGATTTGGTGTTCTAGGTTCGGAAGATCCAGCAAAAAAGGTTCAAACATACAAGACTGTTGTAGGAATTGTTACTGGTAATTATGATGATAATAAAACTGTAGCTACTCGAATTATCCCGGAAATTTTACAGTTTGCATATGATAACAAATATTTATAAATATAATTTGATTGGAGGTTTTTATTATGAAAAAGATTAAAGCTATATTAGGAATTTTATCTGCTATGGCAATAATAAGTGCAGTTGAGTTATCTTCGGCATCAGCACTTACATTTTATCCGGCACCTCCTAATTATGTATGTAATGGAAATAAAGTCGTAAGTGATGACAATACAATTATGGAATTTGAAGACGGAACTAAAATTGTTACATTTGAAGGTGAAAGATGGGATTTTAAACTATCAGTTATTGTTAACGATAATACAGAAATTACAAATGAAGTGCTGGGAATTTCTGAAGGTTATAAAATTGAAAAGTCTGGAACGTCAAATAATGTATATGTTATTTCTTTTGAAACCCAGGAGGAAATGAATAAGATGTTTGAACAGTCTTCAAAATGGCTTGATGATGGCATAATTAAAAATGCTTATAAGCAAATGCATATATATTATGGCGGATTCTATGGTTATATTGACGGAGAAGTTATGCGTGATGCACTTGGACGTGTAAATTTAATAACCGGCGAAGCAAATCAGGTTCTCCAAACAACTTATTTAGTATACAACGAAGAAGATGTAAACGGAGATGCTAATGGAGATGGTGAAATAACAGCAAATGATGCAGCTTATATTGCAAGAAAGTTAGCGGAACAAAATAAAAAAGATCTTGACTATCGTGCAGATTTTAATAAGAGTACCGATGTAACCGCTCTTGACGCCGCTGAAGTAGCTAAGTATCTTGCTGAAAAGAGTATTGGTAAATAGTGACGCATAAAATAAACTTAATAATAAAAACAGCCCCCGTATTAAGCGGGGGCTAAGTTTATTTAGTTTTTTCCATCATGTTAAAACCGGAAGCCATTTTATTCCATGTATCAGTATCAACTCCTTCAATACCGTTATCAGTACCGCTTATTTTTTTAAAGGAATTAACAGCGTTTTGAGTTTCTTTGTTGTAAACACCGTTTACTTTTACAGGAATTATATTATCAAATCTTAAACTAAGGGTATTTATAATAGTCTGAATAATATAAACTATGGGACCTTCACTTCCTGGATCAAGAACGAAATTGGACGGAAATACTTCAAGAAAAATAGCGTCCTTATTATAATCCAGATAGACTTCAACTAATCTGTCCCATGTAGCGCTGTCAATTTCACCAGTTACCGGAAGATTATAATCATGCTGAAACGCTTTGACCGCCTGAGTCGTTTCAGGACCATATATGCCGTCCGGAAAGATTCTGGGTATTTTTTCATTATAATGAGAAATACTGTATAAATATCGCTGAAGCTCTGTAATGTGCCTTGATTTCTGATCTTCTGTATAAGCCATATTTGCCTCCTATTTAATAGTATATCCCGGATTTTGATACGGTCGCTTGTCAAATCCGTATTTCAGATCGGAGTAAAGACCAACTATTTCATTCCATGTTACCGCACCGACCAGACCGTTTTGCGGAAGTCCGAACTGCCGCTGAAACGCCAGTACTGATGAGCGTGTAACAGGACCGAAATAGCCGGTATTGTTAACTGCCGGAATATTAGGATATGTTTGATTAATAAACGTAAGATATTCCTGGAGACGTTTGATTTCGTCGTTTGACATTCCCTCCTTGAGGATCGTTCCCTGAAAGAGTATAACATCTTCTCCGTCGTCAATAGGAATTGACTGAATTATACCGTCATAGGCTCTGTATATATCAAACCATGTGGCACGGTTTACTGTTCCGGTTTCAGGCAGGCCGTAGGTTTTTTGGAAAGAACGGACAGATGCTTCAGTTTCCGAACCGTAATATCCTGTTATATCTACCGGCATTATAGAGTCGTAATATGCGCCTATAACTGCAAGGAAATATTGCAGGATTTTTACTTCGTTGTTCTGCATTCCGGGAGAAAGATCTTCTTTAAATTGCTTATCTACTTCTTCTAGACGAAGACCTTCGGAATTAAGTTCTGCCAGTTTTTTAACGCTTGTAAAAATATATGCAATTTTATACCATGTTGCTTTATCAACTACACCTGTTTGAGGCATATTAAAAATTTGCTGAAATGTTTTGACAGCATCTTCTGTCTGTACGCCGAATGCGCCGTCAACAGAACTTATTTTTTGTATTGCAGGATAATTTCTTGCGATACGGTTTAGTTGTACCTGTATTGTTCTTACGTCGTTGCCGAATGAACCCAGACGCAGTTCAATTCCCGGATATGACGGAGTATTAGTCATAACCTGGGCATCTCTTACTATTTCGATATTATCTCCGTAATAATACTGTAAAATTTCATAGGGAGTCATTCCCTGTTTTGCAAGGTCGACTGTTCCCCATTGTGAAAGTCCTTCGCAGGTTACTGTTGTGCCGTTGCAGAATTGAGTAAACAGCGGTTCAACGTACCCCTGACGTCTTACATAATTGCTGAATAATTCGTCAGTAAGCTGACTTATGTTTTCAAATATTTCACGTCCGTTAATAAATTTCTGATCGTATTGAGTAGAATTTGTTATATCAAAGTCGTATCCCTTAGCTCTGTACCATTCCGTATAAATTCTGTTAAGAGCAAACGTTGAAATTACATAAATATTTGATCTCAGAGAATTTTCCGGCCAGTTGGGAAAAATTTCGCTGCTTGCTACATTTTTTACATAATCCGGAAATGTTATGCTTACATTTTCAGCATTTGAGTCCGGAGGACCAAGATGAACAGTTATTCTTTCAGGAATAAACGGTGTACCTGTCATTACAAAACCTCCTTATACTTCAGGTTCCTGATTGCCGTAGGATATAAAATTTCCTCCGGAATCAAATGAATATGGTTCAGGAATTAAATTAAATCCCTGAATAGAAGTAATATTCTCAAATATGGGTACATTTCGGCTTACTTCCCTGTAATATCCTCTGGCATAAACCGCAACATCGTAAACTGAATAATTATCATAGTCCTGCGGAGTGTTGCCGCTTCCCTGAGAAGGAGCTGAAAGCCGGAATACTTCAGTATCACCGCTTATATCTGTGGTAGTCATACTGATAATTTCTTCTTTTCCGTCATATCTTCTCGAAACGGTTACCGAAGCATTGGGTACAGGTATACCGTTGCTTCCGGTTCTGACGGTAACTTTCAGATATCCCCATTTGTTTTCCAGGGGATTTGAAGAGGGCGGAGTTTCTTGGGGGATTTCGCTATGCTGAGGAGCATCCTGGATATTGTAATTCGGTGTTTCAGCTTCCCTTATTTTTGAAATATTATTTGTCTGACCATTGTTATAATTTATAACTGCTTCAGTCTGGGGTCGTGTGCTTGTGCTGTCCAATTGCATAAATACGGGGATTTCCGGAGGAGGATATTTTTTTTCAATATCTTCATCTTCCTGTTCATTAAGAACTTCCGGAATTTCTTTATTATCTTCAATTTTTTCATTATATTCTATTTTAATTTCTGAATCAGGTTCTTCTTTTTTTATATTGTCCATTTTAAATTTTGCTCCATATAGCTTCATCATTTCATTTCTGTATTTTTCAGAAGTTTCCTTAAAATTTAAATCTTTCAATATAACTCCCCCTGTCGGTAGATAAAGTTTTCAATAGCATGTATATGTGTTTTCAGAGGAAAATATGCAAAAAAAAGAGCAGTTTAACTGCTCTTTTTAATAAAAAATTATTAATCTGAAAATAATTGAACCCAGTAATATCCATAGGTGGAATTGGCTACATAAATACAGCCAACACCCATTTTATTGTATTCTTTATCTATCATGTTGTTGTAATGTCCTGATGAATTGATCCAAAGGTCCATAGCCATTTCAGGTGAAGAACCTCCTGCTGCAGCGTTTCCGGCTGCAATGTTTTCCGCAGCTGACATCCATGTTAAATTGAAATCATCAAGTATTGTGTAGAATGATGTGTTGTTAGGACGGGTATGTGAAAAAGAAGACGCTGATTCTCTTGCTCTGACCATTGCAGCGGCTGTAAGACCCTCATCAAACTTAAGAGGGGCTATGCCTTTCTTAGTACGTTCATTGTTTGTCAGTTCAATCATTTTTGTAATATTATAATTATTAGCAAGTCTGAAAGCAATAGCGGCAGCGTCTCCGGCAGTTGTCTTTTTGTCTCCGTTATAATCTGCATTTGACGGAAGTTCTGAACCTTTCTGTTCTGCAAGCTTACGTGCTATAAAAGCAGCATCCAGAGCGGTAACTTTTCCGTCGCCGTTAGCATCGCCTGTTATGGTTTCAGCGGCATATGCGGTACTGTTAAAGCCGGATTCGGGCATAAATGAGTGCAGACCTACTGTGCTGATCAAAGCCGCTAAACATGCGGCAGATAATTTTTTTAATTTCATCTTTTGAAACCTCCTTTTTTAAAATATTTTACCACTATTTTTATTGTTTGTCAATACAAAGAATGTATAAAAAAGAACTCTCATTGCCGTCACCTGACAATGAGAGTCGAAAGTCAAAGATGATAAGATTTTGTGCAATCAGATTATCATTTTTTGACAATATAATATAAATTTCAGAAATTTAATAATTCGAATTATTTGCTTGCAATAGCAGCCTGTGCTGCAGCGAGTCTTGCAATTGGAACACGGAATGGTGAGCAGGAAACATAAGTCAAACCAAGCTTGTGGCAGAATTCAACAGATGAAGGATCGCCGCCGTGTTCACCGCAGATACCGATGTGCATATCTGGACGAACTTCCTTGCCCATCTTAACAGCCATATCCATGAGCTTACCAACACCGGTCTGGTCGAGCTTAGCAAATGGATCGTTCTCGAAGATCTTAGCGTCATAGTAAGCGTCTAAGAACTTACCAGCGTCATCTCTTGAGAAACCGAATGTCATCTGTGTCAGGTCGTTTGTACCGAAGCAGAAGAATTCAGCTTCCTTAGCAATTTCGTCAGCTGTCAGAGCAGCTCTTGGGATTTCGATCATTGTACCTACTTCATACTTGATGTCAACGCCGGCTTCCTTGATAACTGCGTCAGCAGTTTCAACAACGAAATTCTTAACATATTTAAGTTCCTTGATTTCGCCAACCAGCGGGATCATGATTTCAGGAACGATATTCCAGTCAGGGTGCTTCTTAGAAACTGCGATAGCAGCCTTGATAACAGCCTTTGTCTGCATAATAGCGATTTCAGGATATGTTACAGCAAGACGGCAGCCTCTGTGACCCATCATTGGGTTAAATTCGTGAAGTGAAGCGATGATATTCTTGATTGTTTCAACAGATTTACCCTGAGTATCAGCAAGAGCCTTAATGTCAGCTTCTTCTGTAGGAACGAATTCGTGAAGCGGAGGATCTAAGAATCTGATTGTTACAGGGCAGCCTTCCAGAGCTTCATAAAGAGCTTCAAAGTCAGCCTGCTGCATAGGTTCGATCTTAGCAAGAGCAGCTTCTCTTTCTTCAACTGTATCTGAGCAGATCATTTCACGGAATGCACCGATTCTGTCCGGTTCAAAGAACATGTGCTCTGTACGGCAGAGACCGATACCTTCAGCACCCAGTTCACGAGCCTTCTTAGCGTCAGCAGGAGTATCGGCATTTGTTCTTACCTTAAGAACTCTGTACTTGTCAGCCCAAGCCATGATTCTGCCGAATTCGCCGGCAATCGTAGCGTCTACTGTAGGGATAACGCCGTCGTAGATGTTACCTGTTGAACCGTCGATTGAGATATAATCGCCTTCAGTATATGTTTTGCCTGCAAGTTCAAATTTCTTGTTAGCTTCGTCCATCTTGATATCGCCGCAGCCTGATACGCAGCATGTACCCATACCACGAGCAACAACGGCAGCGTGAGAAGTCATACCGCCTCTTACTGTCAGGATACCCTGAGAAGCCTTCATACCGGTAATATCTTCAGGTGATGTTTCAAGACGAACAAGAACAACCTTTTCGCCTTTTTCATGCCAAGCAACAGCATCGTCAGCTGTGAATACAACCTTACCGCATGCAGCGCCTGGAGAAGCACCCAAGCCCTTGCCTACAGGTGTAGCAGCCTTAAGAGCCTTAGCGTCAAATTGAGGGTGGAGCAGTGTGTCGAGGTTTCTAGGATCGATCATAGCAACTGCTTCTTCTTCTGTTCTCATACCTTCGTCAACGAGATCGCATGCGATCTTCAGAGCAGCCTGAGCTGTTCTCTTTCCGTTTCTTGTCTGGAGCATGAAGAGTTCGCCGTGTTCTACAGTAAATTCCATATCCTGCATGTCTCTGTAGTGATCTTCAAGAGTCTTGCATACATTCTGGAACTTTTCAAAAGCAGCAGGGAACTTTTCAGCCATCTGAGCGATAGGCATAGGTGTACGAACGCCGGCAACAACGTCTTCGCCCTGTGCGTTTGTAAGGAATTCGCCCATGAGCTTCTTTTCGCCTGTAGCAGGATCACGTGTAAACGCAACGCCTGTACCGCAGTCGTCACCCATGTTACCGAAAGCCATTGACTGTACGTTTACGGCAGTACCCCATGAATAAGGGATATCGTTGTCTCTTCTGTAAACGTTAGCTCTTGGGTTGTCCCATGAACGGAATACAGCCTGTACAGCGCCCATTAACTGTTCCTTAGGATCAGAAGGGAAGTCTGTACCGATTTTTTCCTTATATTCAGCTTTGAACTGTGCAGCCAGTTCCTTAAGGTCGTCAGCATCAAGGTCAACGTCCTGAGTAACGCCCTTCTTAGCCTTCATTTCGTCAATAAGTTCTTCAAAGTATTTCTTGCCGACTTCCATAACTACGTCGGAATACATCTGAATGAATCTTCTGTAGCAGTCCCAAGCCCATCTTGGGTTATTGGACTTTTCAGCAATAACTTCAACAACCTCTTCGTTAAGACCGAGGTTCAGGATAGTATCCATCATACCAGGCATTGATGCTCTAGCGCCTGAACGAACAGAAACGAGGAGTGGATTTTCGTGATCGCCGAACTTCTTGCCGGTGATTTCTTCCATCTTACCGATGTATTCATTAATTTCAGCCATGATATCAGGATTGATCTGACGGCCGTCCTCATAGTACTGTGTACACGCTTCAGTTGAAATAGTGAAACCCTGCGGAACGGGAAGACCCATACCTGTCATTTCAGCAAGGTTAGCGCCCTTGCCGCCCAGGAGTTCTCTCATGTTAGCATTACCTTCAGAGAAAAGGTAGCAATATTTCTTTGCCATTGGTTTTATACCTCCAGATATTTTTTGTCTTTCAGTCCGACGGAAAACCCATGTCGGTCTGTTAATTATTATTATAACATATAAGTGGAAAAATTTCCATATATTTTTAAAAAAAATCTTACAGGTTAATTTGTAGCAATATTCACAAAAAATATTAAAATTTTAATTTTTTTTAAAAATCCCTTGAAAAATGACTGAATAGCTGTCATAATATATTTATAATGATTGTTGTGTGCTTATTTAATTGTTTAATTTAAGTTTCATAGGAAAACATTATTTAGATTAAAACGCAAGATATAACTTTTTAATTTACCTAAAACAATATGAGTATTATTGAACGTAGCAAAGCGCATACATAAAAAGTAAATTTCAATATATTTTGAGAGGAAAGATCATGATGAATAATGCTGTTATACTGGCAGGCGGTCAGGGAAAGAGAATGAAAGCGGATATTCCCAAGCCTATGTTTAAGGTATTGGAAGAACCTATGCTTGAATGGGTAATAAAAGCGTGTGAGGAAGCCGAGCTTTCAAATCTTTGTATTGTCAAGGGATATATGGCTGAAAAAATTGATGAATATTTAAACGGAAGATATGAAACGGTTCTTCAAAGCGAAAGATTGGGTACAGGTCATGCGGTAATGCAGGCAGTACCGTTTATGGAAAAAAACGGCGGAGGGCATACTCTCGTACTGTGCGGTGACGCTCCTTTTATCGACTCTGAAACTATAAAAAAGTCCCTTGAGCTTCATGAAAAGGAAGATAATTCAATAACTGTCATTACCGCTGAGATAGACGAACCAAAGGGCTATGGCAGAATCGTAAGAGGCGAAAGCGGTATAACTTCAATTGTTGAGGAAAAAGACGCTACTGCTGCACAGCGTGAGATAAAGGAAGTAAATTCCGGAGCTTACTGGTTTAAAACCTCCGACCTTATTGAATATCTGGGAGAACTTACTCAGAATAATTCTCAGGGTGAATATTATCTGACAGACAGTGTTTTCATTGCTCTTAATAAGGGCAGAAATGTTAACGCATATATTTCGGAAAATCCGAATGTGGTTTTAGGTGCAAACGACAGAAAAGGTCTTTTGGCTCTTAATACTGCTGCAAGAATGGCAGTAATTGAGAAGCATTTGGAAAACGGCGTTGAGTTTAACTGTATTGACGGTATCGTGATCGGCAGAGATGTTGAAATCGAGGCAGGTACTGAAATCATGGCGGGAACTCATCTGAGGGGAAAGACAAAAATCGGTAAGGACTGCCGTATCGGTCCAAACTGCATAATTGACGATTGTGACATTAAAGACGGTGTAAGTCTAAACTATGTTCAGGCGTTCAAGTCCACGATTGACGCCGGTGTTAAGATCGGACCGTGGGTTCATATCCGTCCGGGCAGCCATATAAAGAGCGGAGTTAAAATCGGCGACTTTGTTGAGATCAAGAATTCCACGATCGGCGAAGGTACTGCAGTTGCACACCTCACTTATGTGGGCGACAGCGACGTGGGTAAAAAGGTCAACTTCGGCTGCGGTACAGTGACCGTTAACTATGACGGTATTGTAAAGAGCCGCTGTGAGATCGGAGACAACTGTTTTATTGGCTGTAATACAAATCTTATTGCTCCTGTAAAGCTGGGTAAGGCTGTATATACTGCTGCCGGAACTACAATCACAAGGGACGTTCCCGACTATGCTCTTGCAATTGACAGGGGAGTTGTTAAAATAAAAGAAGGCTACAGCCTGACTAAACTTAAGAAAAGATTGGAAAAAGCGTGATATTAAATGAGTATTTTTGACAGATTCAGAGAAATTTCAAAATCAGAATCAGTACCTACCGGACCTGTTGAATATCTTATCGTAGGTCTGGGAAATCCCGGGGAGCAGTATGCATACACACGTCATAATGCAGGGTTTATGGTTATTGACGCTATGGCTGAACGTCTGGAGACAGATGTAAAAAGATTTAAATTCAAGTCACTTTGCAGTGATGTGACGATAAGCGGAAAGCACTGTATTCTCATGAAGCCTGAAACTTATATGAACAACAGCGGTCAGGCGGTTTCCGAGGCAATGGCATTTTATAAGCTGGATATTGAGCATGTTATAATCGTTTATGACGATATATCACTTGAACCTGGTACGCTGCGTATCAGACGAAAGGGAAGCGACGGCGGTCATAACGGGATAAAAAGTATTATTTATCTGACCGGTGCAGACACTTTTCCAAGAATAAAAATGGGCGTCGGCAGAAAGCCGCACCCTAAATTCGACCTTGCAGACTGGGTTTTAAGCCGCTTTAACAAAGAGGATATGGAAAAGATCCAGGAGTCATGCAAAAAAGCATGTGACAGTCTGGAGCTTATGATCGACGGAAAAATTGATGAGGCAATGAATAAATATAATTCTTAAAACAAAAAAATATAATTGATCAAACAGCAATCCCCCTGTAACTGGGGGTTGCTGTATTTGTGCTTGTAAAGTTTTCAAATTAATAAGTATATTAGAAATTACAAATATTTGTGAACTATAAAATATGTATTAATAAAAGGAGTTGACAATGAAATTTTTCAGCGAAACCTTCCGTGAGCTTGAAAGCTGGAAGGATATTGAGAAGTGTATAAAAAGTAAAATAAGTCCTGTATGCGCTACCGGACTTTCTCATATTCATAAGGCTCAGTTCATTTATTCCATTTATAATGAAAGTCCGATACTGGTTATAACGGAAAGCGAAGCGGCGGCAAAAAAACTCTGCGACGATATTGCCGTTATGTCGGGGGATGAAAATTACGCAGTACTTTTTCCCTCCAGAGAGCTTGCTCTTACCAAAGTCGAGGGCTTTTCAAGGGAGTATGAACATCAGAGAATTTCCGCACTTTCAAAGCTTATAAGAGGAAAAAGTAAAGTTGCAGCTGCAAGTATTGAAGCGGTAATGGAACCTGTTATTCCTAAAGACATTTTAAAAAACAGTACCATTGCAATAAAAAGCGGAGCAGAAGTAAATCTTGAAGAACTTAAAACCAAACTTATTAATATGGGATATATCCGTTGCGATAAGGTTGAAGGACCGTCTCAGTTTTCGGTCAGAGGCTCTATTGCCGACATTTTTCCGGTACAGTCGGCGATGCCTGTAAGAATGGAATTTTGGGGCGACGATGTTGACAGTATTTCGTATTTCGATCCGGAAACCCAGCGCAGAACCGATTCTCTTGAATCAATAGAGATCGCACCGGCAGTGGAAACTGTAACAGACCGTTTGGCTTTGGCAGATAAAATCGACAGTCTTGCAAAGAAAATAAGAAGCAGAAAGTCTGATATTGTAAGGGCACGTCTTGCAGAGGACTCAGAGCTTTTGAGAGAGGGAGCGGAGGTTCAGTGCATAGATAAATATATACCGCTTATTTATGATAAAATACCGTTGATCTTTGATTATTTTAACGGAATAACTGTTTTCTGCGAATATGTCAATGCAGCCGAGCATGCAAAGGGTGTTACGGCACAGTATAATGAGGACTGCAAAATACTCCTTGAAGAAGGTGAATTGTGCAAAGGTCTTGAGGGACATTACTGTGAGCTTTCCGATGTTCTATCCGAAACGAGTAAAGGACAGCAGATATTTTTGAGTAATTTCATTCAGGGACTTGACAGGGTAGGATACAAGAAAATTATCAGCTTTGAGGCTCTCCATAACGCTCCTTGGGGCGGTGAAATGCGTCAGTTGGACGAAGATCTGAAAAGCTTGTGCGAAAGAGGATATCGTACAATGCTTATTGCGGGAAGTGAAAAAACGCTTCCGATCATTCGTCAGGATCTTCTGGACGACGGAATAAAATGCGATATTGCTAAGGAGGATTCACAGTGTCTGCCGGGCAGAGTTCTGCTCATGACGGGAAGTCTTTCCGGAGGTTATGAATACCCTGAAAATAAAACGGCTGTAATCACTCAATCCAAAGCGGCAAGTTCAAAAAAGAAGAAAAAGAAACATAAAAAGGGAGAGGAAATAAGAAGTCTTTCCGATATAACCGCAGGGGACTTAGTAGTTCATTCCATGCACGGTATAGGAAGATTTGTCGGTATCAGAAAGCTTGAACTTGAGGGTGTTACAAAGGACTATATTACAATTCAGTATGCCGGTAAGGACGTGCTTTATGTTCCTGTAACTCAGCTGGATATGGTATCAAGATATATCGGTCCCAGAGACGATACAGGAGTAAAACTCAATAAGCTTTCATCTTCGGAATGGCAGAAAACAAGAAACAACGTAAAGCGTGCGGTAAAGGACATGGCTCACGAGCTTACCGCTTTGTATGCTAAGCGTGAAAAAAGCAAAGGCTTCGCTTTTCTGCCCGACGATGAAATGCAGAGAGATTTTGAATCCCGTTTTCCTTATACGGAAACAGACGATCAGCTTCAGTCTATTAACGAAATAAAAGAGGATATGGAAAGAATCCGTCCTATGGACAGACTTTTGTGCGGAGACGTTGGCTTCGGTAAAACGGAAGTGGCTTTCCGTGCCGCTATGAAATGCGTGGCAAGCGGAAAGCAGTGCGCAATTTTAGCGCCTACAACCGTACTGGCAATGCAGCATTTTCAGACCGCTTTAAGACGATTTGAGCATTTTCCTGTAACCATCGAACTGCTTTCAAGATTCCGTACTCCGAAGCAGCAGCAGGAAATATTAAAGAAACTGAAAAAAGGTCTGATTGATATTATAATAGGTACGCATAGATTAGTTCAGAAAGACGTGGAATTTAAAAGTCTGGGACTTGCCATTATAGATGAGGAACAACGATTCGGCGTTGCTCACAAGGAAAAATTCAAGGAGCACTTTACAGGAGTTGATATGCTGACCCTTTCCGCAACACCGATACCCCGTACTCTTAACATGGCAATGAGCGGTATCAGGGATATGTCAGTCATAGACGAACCGCCTCAGGACAGGCATCCGGTTCAGACTTATGTTGTTGAATACAATCCGGGAATGCTCATACAGGCAATAAATAAGGAGCTTAAAAGGGGCGGTCAGGTTTACTATATCCATAACCGTGTTGAAACGATCTCCTCATGTGCCGCAAAGCTTCAGGAGTGGGTTCCGGACGCAAGAATAGCCTACGCTCACGGTCAGATGACCGAAGAAGCGATGTCAGAAATATGGCGTCAGCTTGTGGAGCATGAAATTGATATTTTGGTATGTACTACTATTATCGAAACCGGAGTTGATGTTCCGAATGTAAATACTCTTATTATCGAGGATTCCGATTATTTTGGTCTGTCACAGCTTTATCAGCTAAGAGGCCGTGTGGGACGCTCCAACAGAAGGGCTTTTGCTTATTTTACATTCAGACGGGAAAAGATACTTACTGAAGTAGCGTCTAAGCGTTTGAATGCCATGAGAGAGTTTACGCAGTTCGGCAGCGGTTTCAGGATTGCTATGCGTGACCTTGAAATAAGAGGTGCCGGAAGTATTTTAGGCGGGCGACAGCACGGGCATATGGAATCGGTAGGATATGATATGTATATTCGTCTGCTTACCGAGGCTATTGCCGAGGAAAAGGGAGAACCTGTCAAAAAGGCGGCTGACTGTGCTGTGGATATCCAGATCGACGCACATATACCGGAAAATTACATTGAAAGCCTTGCCCAGCGTCTTGATATATACAAAAAAATTGCGGCAGTGCAGAATGAAGAAGATAAAATGGAAATGATTGATGAACTTATTGATCGTTACGGCGATCCGCCTAAATCCGTTGAGGGACTGATAAATGCTTCGTTGCTTAGAAATACAGCGGCAAGTCTTGGTATTACGGAGATTCAGCAGAGAAAAGAGAATATGATATTCTATATTGAACGACCGTCTCCCGAACAGATCGACGCTATTTCTTCAGCTTATAAAGGAAGGGTAGCATTTAATTGTCTTTCAAAGCCGTATATAAGCGTAAAACTTGATAGGGGACAGAAACCGGAAAGACTAATGGAGTCGGTATTGTCTGTTATGAAAAATGCAATGTGATTCTTTGTACAGTTTTAACTGTTTTGCCGTTTTAAATCACATAAATTTATATAATTTTTATATAGACATTTTGACATAATTAATGTTATACTTTAAAAGTATAGAAGTATTTTTTAATCTTATAAAAAAACAAATCAGTGAAAAATAAGAGGTGTTATATTGAAATTCAGAAGATTTGCTGTCTGTGCAGGTTTATGTACTGCTTCTGTTTTTATGACTTTGACGTCTGCGGCAGTTACTGCTGCTGACGATACTTATAAAACAACTGTAAAAGGCAAGGCCGGTCAAAACCAATTGGAAAGGATTACAGATGCAGAATTGCCGGAAATTACAGGTAACGCTACGTATTCCGCTTATATTCCTCTTGCACAGACGAAAACCGTTGAATATTTTGTTCTGGATATCGACGGCCTTAACAATACCGTTTATGAACATCTTGCAGTGACTGTAGATAAGGTAAGAATTGACGGTGAAGAATATGAAATGAATTCTACTCCGGCTGTAGATATTCAGTATGAAGAAGGAAGTTTTAACGGTACCAGAATTTATATTGCAAACGAAGACAGCAATTATCCGTTTCTGCCTGTACAAACAAAAGTAAACGAATCAATTGAAATAATTTTTACGGTAAAAGGTATGCCAACGGATGGTCCGTTATTTGTTGACAAGCACGGCGCACAGCCTGAAACGACAGAACCTTCTGCAGAACCGACACAGTCTTCGTCAGAGACTGCCGTTACTACTTCGGCACCGAAAACAAGCGGTGCGGAATTGGTTACATATGAAAGCTCCATTACGTCGGAGACTTCTGCATCAGCGTCTGTATCGGAATCATCTTCATCAGTCAGCTATAATGCATTGTCTAACAATACGACGACTGTAAGCCGTAATGCGGGGGTTGGCTTGACTACTACTCAAAGAACAGGTGCTCCCTTAACGGGTTCAAAAGGCATTAACATTGCTTTTGTCGGTTTGGCTGTTACCGGTCTTGCGGCAATTGCATCAAAGATCAAAAGAAAGAAAAACAAATAATTAATTATGAGGTGTCAAAATGAATTTAAAGAGATTTATTGCAGCTATGTCTGCTTGTGCAGCAGTTTCAGCGGCAGCTATGTCAGTTAATGTAAATGCAGTTGAATTATCCGCATATGCATATCTTTGCGGTGATATGGGAACGGCCGAGGTAAAAGAGCTTTCAGATATTCCTGCCGGTTCTAAAACTGCTATTATCAACGGTGACGGACAGTATGAGGTTGTATGGAAAGTAGCTGAAGGAACTGTAAATAATATTGAATGTCTGTATGTTAATATTCCTGATATATCAACGGCTCGGTATTCAGGACTGAAAATTAATGTTGACTCAGTTTATATTGACGGTAATCAATTAAATTACATAACAAGTCCTAATGCCATAAATACGGCGTATGCTGCCATTGGTCAGGAGCCGGGAACAAGAATTTATCTTTACGACGGCTGGGACAATACAGGTGTTGCTGATGTGCCTTTAAATACATCAGTTACTGACAATATCAGAGTAGTGTTTACGGTTACCGGAACTGGAGTTATACCGGAAACAACACAGCCTTCTGAAACTCAACCTGACGGTTTACTGACGCAGATTTCTGATAATGGATTTTCAAGTCAAAATAATACTACTACAGTTGAGGCGGCTGTGACTGGTGACGGAGGAGTAGCGGCAGTTGCTGTTGCCGGTCTTGCAGTTACTGCTTGTGCGGCTGTTCTTTCTAAAGTAAGGTTTGGAAAGAAGAAAAAATAATAAGAAAATATTTATTAACTTATAAAAAGTACCGATTCAATTAGATTCGGTACTTTTTTAGTTATAATAAAAACTGCTGAGCAATAAACTCAGCAGTTTAAATTTAATATTATCTTGCAGGACCTAAATCATCTAAATCAATAAGCTGAAGAACGCAATTAATAATAGCTATTGAATCCTTTGTATCAATTTCATCATCATAAACAGTCTGAGCCTGTTCATATGCCTGTGCGTCCTTAAGCGGGTAATCAACACTATTAATCAGATATTTGTTAAGAACAACTATATCTGCTGAGTCAACAGACATATCACGGTTTGTGTCACCATACATAAGATCTTTCGGATCAAAACTTCCTGATGGGATTGTATCTCCTGTTTCTTCAGTTGTAACAGTAGTTGTTGTAGTCGTAGGTATAGTTGTTACAGAAGTTTCAGAAGTTTCAGGAGGAATCGGTTCTTCGGAAAGTCTGCCGTAAATGATTCCGCAGCCAACTGTTGACATATAAACTGTACCGAATTCGTTCATATCGCCTACAAGGAAATTACCGTTTCCTGTACCGCCGTATAGCATTTCGCTGTTAATAAGCACCCATGTTTCACCGCCGTCCTGAGAACGGTATACACCTTCAGGATCTGAATCCTGGGGCTTGCCGTACATATAAAGAGTATTTACGTCACCTTTCTTTTCAGGAGCGCCGTAGCCAACAGTTTTGCAGTAAGATACATTTTCAAGCTTATTAATTGTTTTGCCGTTGTCAGTTACACTATACATACCATACCAGCCGGCGCCGATAATAAGGTTATCTTCACCGAGGTAAGCAATTCTTCCGGCGCTGTCACACTGGTCGTACATAGCTACATCAGTACCGGTAAATGTTTTTCCGTAGTCTGTGCTTACACAGAGCGTATAATGAGCATCAGACATATCCGGTTTATCTTTTGAATAGAACCATGATTCATTATAGTATGTTACATAAGCATATACTATATTTGGTTTGTTTGGTTCAATGAACATGTTGGTCATCTTTGAACCGTATGCGCTTGGTATACCTGTACAAGTTTCCCATGTCTGACCTAAATCATCAGAATAAAAAACCGCTGAGGTTTTATCATTTTCGTGTGCGCTCTTAAAGAAACGGTATGAACCGTCTTCAAGCTGGGTAATAGCAGCTCTTCCGCCGTTTGCATTAGCCATTTTATTCCATGTTTTTCCGCCGTCAAGGGTATAGAATCCGGGAGCAGTATCATTTTGATCCTTAGCAATTCTTATCATAACATCAGGATTCTGAGGGCAATATGCTATAGCGCTTGTTGAACCCATATTTGGCTGATACTGTTCCGGAATTTCATTAACATCTGTATGAATAAATCCGTCATAGTCTCCGATTGCCGAGTATGCGCTTCCTCCCGGAACGCTTACCATATCCAGTGCAACTACTTCTTCGATTCCTGCCGGATCAAAATAGAACTGAATACCTTTTTCATCCCATACATTATCACAAGCAAAAACACCGTTACCGGATGTCATAAGGATTTTGTCCGAATTTCTCGGATCGATGAGTATACCGCTGCCCCAATGTACAGCCTTGCCGTAGATCCATGCATATCCGTTTGTATCGATCGGTTCTGAAACAAAGTAATGATTATCTGTGTACTGACCTTCCTGCTGACCTGGCGTAATATCTGTCCAATTTTCGCCGCCGTCAGTTGATCTGAAGAAATGATCGCCCCAAGCAATACTAGTTTCAGTCCATTCTTCTTCATACCACTGATCTGACCATAATCCACAAGTTCTTGCCAAAAGTTTGTTTGGATCTGATTTATCAGCCGTAATCATACCGATAGCATTGCCTGACGGTGAGATATCGGTTACTTTACCGCTTGCGATATTGTATTTGTAAGCACCGCCGGCAGAGCCGCCGAATGCAAGACCTGCAATATAAGTTACAAAGATATTTCCGTTTCCGTCATCACTGATAGTTACAGGATAATTAGCTGTAGGAAGATCAGAGCTAAGCTCTGTAAATTCATCTGTATCAACATCAGCTACATGAATATTGGTTTGTCCTGTAACAGATGTACCTACATAAACCTTGCCGTCTAAAACTTTGATTGTTGCAACGCCATTTTGTGTATTATATTCTCCTGAGCCTGTACCTCTTGCTATATGATCTGTCCATGTAGGCCATTTAACGTCATTTTTATACAAACCAAGGTCGTCATAACCTTTAACGGGTTTCCATGTCTTGCCGCCGTCAGTAGACTTAATCAAAGCGGAATCCCCTGCGGTAACATCGCCTCCGGCATAAATAATGTCAGGATCATCAGGGTCGATTGCTATAGGTTCGCTGCATTCACGACCATCGCCGTTTCCGTGAACTTGAATCATATCTGTAACATCGACACGGGTAAACGTCTTGCCGCCGTCGGTAGTTTTTATGATTTCTGTTCTTGCGTCTGAAAAGTAAGCACAGCCGCAGAGGAAATAAACGGTATCATCGTCGGTAGGATCAATTGCAATTCCTTTTACACTTAAAAGTCCCCTGTCTGCTTCATTAATGAATGCAAAAAGTTGATCCCATCTGTTTGTTTCGTAGTTGTATTTATATGCACCGCCTACGTCTGTTCTGAGGTACATTTCTTTCTGACCTGTTATTATACCGGTAACAAAGCCGCCTCCGCCGATTTCCACTGATCCCCATTCCATTGTATTGGAAATATCTTTAGAAGATGGTTCGGCAAATGATACAGATGGTTTTATTCCGACTGAAGCGGACACAACCAGTGCACAGGCAGTAATGACTGAAAGTGCTTTAGTTTTTAATTTCATAGCTATCATTCTCCCGTCTATATTTTGATTTTTTCTTGCATATTGTCAGAACTCAACAATATCTTTATATAATTATACATTATTTATGTTAAAAAAGCAAGAATAATTTTTATACGATATGTAGAATTCAGTTGACAAAATTTATATATTATGCTATATTTAATGAGTTAATTATAGATAAAAGGAGAAACAAAATGAAAAAAAGTAAAGACGTTTATAGAAAAAGACAACAAGTTCTTTTACTGTGTATAGTAGTGATTCTTGTAGCTGTAATCATATTATTGATGTACTTGTTTATTTTTAGAGATAGGAAAGAAATCGGAAACAAATCAATTTCGGCTTCTTCATCTGGAAGTACAGAAGCTGTTCCAGCGGATGCTCAGGACAGTGATTCCGATTATTATAACAGTATAACCTTTGAGGAAAATGAGATTACAATAAAGGTGGGAGAAAAGTATACTCCAAAGCTTAAAAATCTCCGCAGCAGCGATGATGTTTTTAACTGGGTAAGCTCCAATAACGCAGTAGCTGTAGTAGGGGAAAGCGGTGAAATTACAGGTATAGGCGAGGGAACATGTGAGATTACCGTCAGCATTCGCAATACCGATACTTTGTTGAGTTTAAAAGTAAATGTTGTTCCGGCGGACGGAAACGGACATGAAGTCATTGAAGAAGACGGTCTTACATATATTGACGGTATACTGATCGCAAATAAGTCCTATTCGCTACCGGCGGATTATGATCCGGGTGTAAATCAGGAAGCATTGGACGCATTCAATGAAATGGCGTCAGATGCCGCAGACGAGGGATTAAGTATTTATATTTCTTCAGATTACCGTTCCTATTATGATCAGGAAAGAATTTATAATAATTATGTTGAAAGAGACGGTCAGGAGGCCGCCGATACATATTCTTCCCGTCCGGGGCATTCTGATCATCAGACGGGTCTTGCCTTTGATTTAAATAGTATTGACGATTCCTTCGGACTTACTCCGGAAAGCGACTGGGTCGCAGTAAATGCACATAAATACGGATTTATTATCAGATTTCCCGAAGGAAAAGATGAAATAACCGGTTATCAGTACGAGCCTTGGCATATTCGTTATCTTGGCGTTGAAAAAGCTACGGAAGTGTATGAAAGCGGACTTTGTCTGGAAGAATTTCTGGGAATAGATTCAGTATATAAGGATTAATTTAAAAACCCCACTTTTTTAAAAGTGGGGTAAAATTTTTTGAGCGGCTTTGCGAGACTTAAAAAGTGTTTTAAGTTGATTTTGTTGGGCATAAAAGTTTTTGTCAAGCTTTTTTAAGTTATTTTTAAATTTTACAAAAGTAACCTTGCGAGACTTAAAAAAGTGTTATAAGTTGATTTTGTTCGGCATAAAAGTTTTTGCCAAGCTTTTTTCAAAAAGCGGAGTTTTACCTGTCGAGACTAATTTAAATTTTATCATTAAACTAAAGACGGTACAAAAGTTTTCGCCCAGCCTTTTTCAAAAGGCTGGTTACATAAGACCAAAACTAATAGAAAGAGCATTGTTTACTTTATTCATAGAACCGTTGTCAAGTTCTCCCATACGTTCTTTCAGACGTTTTTTATCAATGGTTCTTATCTGTTCAAGAAGAACGACGCTGTCCTTAGCGAGACCGCATCCGTCAGCGCTTAGTTCTATATGTGTAGGAAGCTTTGCTTTTTCTTTCTGACTGGTTATAGCAGCAGCAATAACAGTAGGACTGTGTCTGTTGCCAATGTCATTCTGAACGATAAGTACTGGTCTTATTCCGCCCTGTTCCGAACCCACAACAGGGCTTAAATCCGCATAATATATTTCTCCTCTTTTAATAGACATAATCTTAATCTCCATTCTTTAAAATAAAAGAATCTTATGTAATTATCATTGCCTGAATTTTAATTTTTAAACCTGTATATCAGAAATTATTTCAGTCCATATATTGACATTATATTACAGTACATACTCTGAGGTGAATCATTGAAAGCTGCGTGAGTATTATGATATAAGCAAAATAAAAAATATTTTTTTAAATTACTATTTTCTTTTTATGAATTTTTTGTTATAATTAGTAATATACGTTTTTAAGGTCAATAATAAATACGGAGATATTGCTGATGAATAAATATAAAAATCTTGCGTTTAATACTATAATACTAGCAGTGGGAACATTCGGTTCAAAGATACTGTCATTTTTCCTCACAAGACTTTATACTACTTACATGCCGTCGGAAACGCTTGGTACAAAGGAGCTTATTGAAACAACCGCTAATTTCCTTATACCAGTTTTTACTTTTGCCATATCCGAAGCGGTTATCAGATTCGGACTTGACAGGGAATATGATAACCGTCAGGTTTTTTCTACAGCCATTATGATTCAGGTCATGGGACTGCTGATAATGGGTCTTTTATCGCCTTTTTTGTCCCTTATTCCATTCGTAAAGGGATTTACTCCGCTGCTTGCGATATATGTAATTGTTTCAAGCTTCAGACAGACCTGTTCGCTGTTTGTACGTTCAATAGGTTATGTAAAGCTATACGCTTTTGACGGTATACTTGCTACCGTTACTATTTTTATTTTTAATATAATCTTTATATCCGGTCTGAAAATGGGACTTAAAGGATTTTTTCTGGCTGTAATTGCCTCAGATCTTTGTTCAACAGTCTTTTTGTGGTGTATGGCAAACTTAAGAAAATATTTCAGTATCAGGTTTGCGGACAGAGATGTTATGCATACTATGCTGAGATTTTCAATACCTATGATCCCAACATCTGTAATGTGGATAATAACAGGCTTTTCGGACAGACTGTTTATAAAATATCTTGACGGACCAGCCGGAACAACCGGAGACTCTGCTGCCGGAATTTATACCGCAGCATCAAAGATACCAAATCTAGTGTCGATGGTATCGACTATATTTTTTCAGGCTTGGAATATGTCTGCCATTTCGGAATACGGTTCAAAAGGTATAGGAAGATTTTATGAAAAGGTTTATTCCGCATATCAGTCTATAATGTATATTACGGCTGCAAGCCTTATACTTTTAGTAAAGCCGCTGTCCTCCATGCTTTTAAACGACAGCGTTCACCCTGAATATGCTCAGGCAGTTCAGTATACTCCCGTATTGATCCTGTCGGTTCTTATGTCCTGTTTTAATTTGTTTTTAAGCAGTATCTATACTGCCGCACAGCATACGAAAAATTCCTTCTGGACCAGTTTTGTATCAACGGTTTTAAATCTTATTCTGAATATAATTCTTATTCCGAAGTTCGGCGTTCACGGTGCGGTTGCAACAACATTTATCAGTTATGTTGTCTGCTACCTGATTAGAATTGTTGACGCAAGACGGTATATTTACTTTAGAGTTAATCATTTTACAACTTTTATAAATATATCGGTTCTTCTGGGAATGAGTCTGCTTACCATAAAAAAACCGGATTATTATATAATCTGCCTGATACTTCTGACAGTATTTGTTGTGTGTACCAATTTCAGCGCCGTAACATCAACCTTGAGAAAGGTTTTATCAAGAGGAAAAGGATAACGTTAAATGAGAATTTTTATCTGTTTATTATTGCTTGGCGTTATGTTTTTGCTTTATGTTGGCGTAGAAAACCGTATGCTTATTGTAAGACGTTATAAAATCAGTACTGATAATTTCAGCAGTCAGGAGTCTATAAAAATAGTACAGATTTCAGATATTCATAAAAGAAAGTATTCAAACGGCTGGAGCAGATTTGTTATGCGTGTTAAAGAGCTTTCACCGGATATGATTTTTATAACAGGCGACCTTGTTTCCCGTACCGAAACATCATTGGAAAGTACTCAGATACTGCTTGAAAAGCTTTGCCTGATATGTCCTGTTTACTGTTCAAAGGGTAATCATGAACTTGATTTGAGTGCGGAAATGATGGAAAAGTACCGTAAAATGATGAAAAATGCAGGAGCAGTATTCTTAGAAAACGACAGTACAGTATTTGAAAAAGACGGACGAAAAATAAATATTTACGGTACTGATCTGAAAAAATCCGTATATAAAAATGAAAACGGAGGATATGCGGCACTGGACAGAATAACTTCTGCCGAGCTTACTCAAAGTTTAGGTGATGCAAAGGAAGGATTTAATATTCTGCTTGCTCATAATCCGTTTTTCTTTGAGGAATATGCAAAATGGGGTGCTGATCTGACTTTTTCGGGGCATGTACACGGCGGAGCAGTTTATGTTCCCTTTATCGGAGGGATTCTTTCACCTGAAAGAAAATTTTTCCCGAAGTATACAAAGGGATTGTATAAAAAGGACAGTCAATATATGCTTGTTTCTACTGGGATAGGTAAGCTCAGGGTTTTTAATCCGCCGGAGATTTTGTATGCGGAGTTGTTTTTGAAATGAAGATTTTTAAACTTTGACTAAAATCAGAGACTATAAAAGTATGGACATATAAATAAAAGTATGTTAAAATTAAAATAATAAAATATAAAGAGGAGAAAACTATGAATTACTCAAAGCTTACTGACTTTAACGGAACTCCTGTTGCAGAAATTTCTGCCGGAGGATACACAGCAATGATCGCATACGAATTGGGTTCAAATGTGATCAGACTACATGATGATAAAAATGGGATTGAATTTTTCCGTTTTAAGAAAGATAATCCTGCGGAGGTAATAAAACAGTCTGCCGAGGTTTGGGGACTGCCTTCACTTTATCTTCCTAACCGTTTTGCAGACGGTGTGCTGAAAACTTCAGACGCAGTATATCAGCTGCCTGTAAATGAAAAAGCTCCGTATAACAATCATATTCACGGATTTTTACAGAAAAGAGTCCATACTCTTGCCGAGCATTATGCAGATGATAATTGTGCAGTTGTAAAGACCAAATACAGATATGATGAAAATGACGAATTCTTCCAGTACTTTCCTGTAAGATTTCTTGCTGAATTTACATTTACCCTTTCAGAGTGCGGACTTGAACATAAAATCAAACTGACAAATCTTTCAGATAAAATGATGCCGATATCCTTTGCTACGCATACTACTATTAATTCTCCGTTCGTTGACGGCGGTAAGGAAGAAAATATACGTCTTACCGTACCGGTACAGAAAAGATGTCTGTTAAACGAACGCTGTCTGCCTGACGGCAAGCCTGTTGAATTAAACGGTACAGATCTCGAATATATAAATGGAGGAAGAAAACCGGTTTTGCAGAATGTGGACAATGAAATGTATGTAACCGGCTGTACTAAGCTTAACGGTCAGGATTTTCATGGCGTGATTGCTGAGGATACAGAAAGCGGAAAGAAGATCGCTTATGAAGTATCAGATGAATATAAGTTCTGGATCATCTGGAACGATAAGGGATTTAACGGTTATTTCTGTCCTGAACCTATGACCGCTATGATCGATGCTCCGAATCTTTCAATGCCTGCCGAAATGACAGGATATCGTGAAATAAAACCGCAGGAAGCCTTTGAAGCAAATCAGAGATTCTTTACTGTTATTTAAGGAGGTAAATGTGAATAATTTTACCGAACTTCCAAACGGTTATAAAGAAATACTGAAAATTGATTTGCAAAAAAACACAAAGCTTGCTGTATTGGTAAACGTTATGGCTTTGATTATCGGTGTTGTGATGCTGATTCCTCTGCTTTCAGAAAGTATTCGGACTGCTGTTTTTAAATCCGCTTTTGAAAAAAGCTATATAAAACTGGCTGCAATGTCAGTCGGCATGGTTGTCTATATGATTCTCCATGAGCTTGTTCACGGAATTTTAATGAAAAAATTCAGCGGTGTTAAGCCTAAATACGGTTTTACCGGACTTTATGCCTATGCCGGAAGTACTGCTTATTTTGACAGAAAACATTATATTATTATAGCTTTAGCACCAATTGTTATATGGGGAATTGTACTTGCGGTTTTGCAGTTTGCCGTACCTGATTCATGGGCATGGATCGTATATTTTATACAGATTATAAATATTTCCGGAGCAGCAGGGGATATTTATGTTACATATAAGATGAGTCGTCTGCCGGCAGACATTCTGGTAAATGATGTCGGTGTTTCAATGACGGTATATTCGGCTGAATAAAAAATTACTTACCCGCTTAAAGAAGTCGGGTAAGTTTTTTTATTAATTTCGCTGTAAACCACGCAAATACGTAACTGGCTTAATAATCCTGTTACTATTTTCAATAGTTTTATTTACAATATTACTTCTCTGTGATACAATAAAGACGTGATCACAAATAATTTTAAAGGAGGTTTTATAATGGAAGAAAAGAAAAATCTTGGTAAATTTATACAATCCAAAAGAAAAGCAAAAGGCATTTCACAAAAAGAATTGGCTGATAAACTTTACGTTACTGAATCTGCTGTAAGCAAATGGGAAAGAGGAATTTCGTATCCTGACATTTCAATGATTCAGGGAATATGCGAAGTTCTTGAAATAACTGAACATGAGTTGTTTACTGCAAGCGATGACTACCGCCAGAGAGAAATAGAAAAGAATGCAAAAAGTTTTGTGAAGACCACAAAGATCTACAGTTATATTCTATATGCTGCATATATTTGTTCATTAGTACCGTGTTTTATAACCAATATTGCAGTAAGTCATAAATTATCATGGTTTTTTATAGTTCTCTTGTCTGAGGCGGTTGCCTTTACACTTCTTAACGTTCCTGTTATAGTCAAAAGTCATAAGGGTTTATGGACTATCGGCAGCTTTTATGTATCCTTAAACGCACTTCTTGCCGGCTGCTGCATTTATACCGGAGGAGACTGGTTTTTTACAGCATTTTTATCTGTAACATTTGGAATGGCTGTTGTTTTTGTACCTTTAATACTTCTGGATAAAACATTTCCGGAAAAAATACGAAAACATAATGCTTTGATATCTTTGAGTATTGATTCGGTTCTATTGATCGTATTATGTATGTTTTTAGTGACTGATAAAATACAAGCACTTGCTATCTGTGCCTTTGAACTGATACTTGTATGGCTGAGTATGATAGTAATACGCTATATAAGAATAAACGGATTCTTTAAAACAGCTGTTTGTCTGGTTTTATTTGGAATTTATGCACTAATAGAACAGCCTGCATTAAATGTCATAATTGACAAAAAACCTTTTAAATTAGATCCGATCAATTTTAAAATATGGAATGAAACATATTTAAACGGCAACATTATGATTATTATAATGAGTTCGTGTATTTTTGCCGCTTTTCTGTTTTTAATTGGAGGTATTATAAAAGAATGTAAAAAAAAGGACGGCTGACCCGTCCTTTGATTATCTGTTGTTATTGTTGTTATGATCCCTGTCTGTTCCTAAAATTGCGTCGCCGGCGTCTTCAACAACAGAACCTGCGTCATCAACTATGTCCTCTCCTGTAGAGACCAGATCATCAACAACATTTCCTGCTTTGGTAACAATATTTCCGTTATTGTCGTTATTATTACTATTGTTATTATTGTTATTACCGTTGTTATTATTATTGTTGCCTGATTCTGATTCCATGGAAGCGTCTGTTGCAGAATTTAATCCGGACGTTTCATTTGAATTGTTCATAGTTTCAGAAGTTTTTGCCTCAGAGTTATTGCTGCTGTTATCCTTGTTTCCGCATGCTGTCATTGAACAGCAGAGTAAGGTTAAACCTAAAATAAGAGGTAAAGTCTTTTTCATCTTCTTATTCATTCCTTTCATTTTTGATATTGCATCATAATCTTCTGCAATACAATATTATTTTTTCCCCATATCCATTAATTTATCCATGGTTTTCGTGTCAATATGCATTTTCAACAAATTTTCATATAAAATACTCAACATTTCACTCTTGAAAGCTTTTCAACATGTTAACAGTCTTATTATGCCAGTATTCATGGGATTTATTCGACTTTTGTCATGAGTATTAAAATATATTTCAACATTGTTTTCAACAAGCTGTTGAAAACAATGTTGAAGTATTCAAAAAGTGGATTAACTGTATTATGTGTCATAATACACAATAATGATTTGGTACAGTTCTATAATATCGGTTAGTTTGCCGATTTACTTTTTTGTCCAAAATGTTTATAATTATTAATATAAAGATATAAGAACCGTTCTTTATGAGAGTATATGCATGAAACTTTATGTTCATAATTCTTGTAAGGACAGTTCATAAAAGAGGGACAACAAAATGAATAAAACAATAAGAATTGTACAAGGCGGTTTTGCGGCAATTTTCGGACTTACCATTATTTCCGTAATTATCAGAGGTATAAAAGAAAACATACCGATATGGGCGGAAATTTTATTGATTTTTGTTTCACTTGTCAGTATTGGCGGATTAGTTATTCTTTATCAAAAACTCAAAGCCAAAAAACTTACTGAAAAACAATCAGACAGGATATTTTTTATTATTGCAGGTTTGATGCTGATAATACAGATTATATTTGCAGTTATTCTTTGCTATAAACCATGGTCTGATTTGGGATTTGTTGATAAAGCCGCACGGGATTTTTGTCTGACATGGGATAAGAAAGATTTATACACTCATCTTCCGGAAAGACATGAAAATTATTTTGTAAGATATACGAACAATCAGGCAATATTAATAATACTTTCTGTTATTTACAGCGTGTGTAATACGGTTTTGGGTAAAATGCCTTATCTTGTTCCGGTAATGATAAATACTTTTGGACTTAATATTTCGGTCATTTTAATGTATTTTACAGCTAAAAAAATTTTCAGAAATCCTACTACTGCTTTATTTACAGGAATTTTAGCGTCAATATTTTCAGTTTTTTACACATATACTCCATTTTATTACACTGATTCATTAAGCATGCCGTTTGTAATGAGTTCTGTTTTACTGTTTTTAAGAGGAATAGATTCAAAAAGGAAGCTTTATTCTGCAATTCAGCTGATTATGTCGGGATTTTTAGTGTTTATAGGATATAAAATTAAAGGAAGCGTTATAATACTTATTCCTGCATTTCTGATTTACTTTATTGTGTTTACAAAAAAGTTTAATATTTTAAAGCACATTTGTCAATTTTCATTATTTTTAGCCGGATGCGTGATAATGTCAGTTTTGTCAGGAATAGTAATTGGTTCATTTAATATAGCTGAAAAGGAAGAATTGGAGGAAATACAATTTCCGCCTACTCACTGGATTATGATGGGACTCCACGGAAGAGGCAATTATAACAGCGATGATTTTTGGTTTACAGTAAACAGTGGTAATTACGAACAAAAAAAGAAAGCCAATATTGAGGAAATAAAAAAACGAGTGTCTGATTACGGTTTATACGGAAATATTGAACATCTTGCAGTCAAGCTTTCCTGGACTTGGTGGGATGGAACATATATGATAGGCTATTATATAAAAAAGGGTTCTGACAGCATGCTGCGTAATTTTATATGTCATAGCAAGACGTTTAAGATATATTGTACTGTTTTTCATGTTTCTTTATTATTTTCAATTATTTATTCATTTATCCGGGGAGCTTTTTCAAAACGAATCAACAGAGAAATACTGCTGAAAATTATTTTTTGTGGGATTTATTTTTTCCTTGTGATATGGGAATCACGTTCGAGATATTTAGTGAATTTTACTCCGTTTTTCCTAATGATCTTTGCAGGTACTATACGAGATATTTCAAATTTTTATTCCGTCCGTTTTTTAAAAAACCGATATGTGAGAATAAGAAAGTAAAATTAAATGAGCTCCAGTATAAAAATAATCCCTCGCTTTTAAAAAGCGAGGGATTATACATTTTGATTTTTTATTACTGATTGCTTTCAATGTAGCTTACGATGTCGCCTACAGTTTTAATGTTTTCAACAGCTTCATCAGGGATTTCAATATCAAATTCCTCTTCGATAGACATAACCAAATCAACTACGTCCAGTGAATCAGCACCAAGATCTTCAGTAATACTTGCTTCCGCAGTTACCTTTTCTTCTTCAACATCCAGCTGATCTGCAACTATGCTTTTTACTTTTTCAAATACCATGTTTAAGACCTCCATTGTCTATTTTATATATATAGGTGTGGTTCACCAATATAACTTTTGTTAGAATTTACTATTCTGTAAACTCACCGATTTTTCTAAATTTACTATAACGTTCTTCGAGCAAAATGTCAATATTTTTTGAAGAATTTTCTTTCAGCGTTTCTACCAAAAATTCTTTTATATTTTCTGCAATTTTGTACACGTCATAGTGCGCACTGCCATTCGGCTCATCTATGATTGCTTCAGCAATACCGAATTCAACCATATCCTCTGCGGTCATTTTAAGTACTTCGCAGGCTTCCTGCTCTTTTGAAGCATCCTTCCAGAGAATACTTGCGCAGCCTCTTGGTGAAATGACTGAATACAATGCATTTTCAAGCATAGCAAGTCTGTCGCATACTCCAAGGGCTAAAGCGCCGCCGCTGCCTGCCTCACCCAGTACCACAGATGTTACAGGCGTTTTAAGACGCATAAATTCCATAATATTTTTTGCAATTGCTTCTCCCTGACCTCTTTCCTCTGCTTCAATACCGCAGAATGCTCCTGGACTGTCTATAAAGCAAATTACCGGACGTTGAAATTTTTCCGCCTGTTTGGCGAGTCTCAGCGCCTTTCTGTAACCCTCGGGGTGGGGCATAGCAAAGTTAGTTTTCTTGTTTTCATTCAGGTCTCTGCCCTTTACTTCGGCAAGAACCGTTACAGGCATACCGTCGATTCTTGCAATACCGCCCATAAGTGCGGCATCATCACCATAATGTCTGTCACCGTGCAATTCGTAAAATTCCTCAAATATAAGCGGGATATAGTCGTTTACAGTAGGACGATTCTTTTCACGTATAAGACACTGACGTTCCCATGCTGTTTTATCATTCATATCAGAGAACCTCCTTTTCATATCCGTGAAGCTTCATAACATGAGACAAAACACTTCTCATACGTTTGCGTTCAACTATCATGTCAACAAATCCTTTTTCCAAAAGAAATTCAGCAAGCTGAAAATCATCGGGAAGTCTTTGCTTTATTGTACCTTCGATTACACGGCGTCCTGCAAAGCCTACAAGAGCCTTTGGTTCTGCTATTATTATATCGCCCAGAGATGCGAAAGACGCTGTCACGCCTCCTGTAGTGGGGTCTGTGAGAACCGTTATATAAAGCTGACCGGCTTCGCTGTGTTTTGCCGCTGCACCGGAAGTCTTTGCCATCTGCATCAGAGAAACGGTACCTTCCTGCATTCTTGCGCCACCTGACGCTGTAAACAGAATAATAGGTTTTTTCTTTTGTGTTGCCAATTCAAAGGCACGTACAATTTTTTCACCTACAACACTGCCCATTGACGCCATCATATATCTTGAGTCCATAACACCAATTACAACAGGAATACCTCTTATAGTAGCTTCACCTGTAACTATTGCGTCTGACAGACCGGTTTTATCTCTGAGAGCTTGTTGTTTTTCATCATAATCCGGAAAATTTATAGGATTTTTGCTGAGCATACTGCCGTTAGTTTCAATAAAGCTGCCTTTATCAACTGTCAGTTCAATTCTTTCTGAAGCGGTAATTCTGCCATGGTATCCGCATTTCGGGCATACCATATTCAATGCTCTATATTCGTCTTCAAATACCACATTACGGCATCTGGGGCATTTAAACAGCAGATCGTCCGGTATATTATTTGAATTTACAGGCTTTTGGTCTGTTTTTTCGGTATTACCATTAAATCTGGTCGTTACGACTTTGAAAAGATTTTCTAATGCCATGTTTTAAAATCCGCCTGCCTTTCATTCAAATTTAAATGTATCCAGAAATCTGTTGTTGTAATCTCCGGATTGAAATTCATCACATTTAACAAGTGCTAATTGAAAATCAATATTTGTATCTATTCCTTCAACTATAAATTCTGAAAGTGCCCATTTCATTTTCATAATAGCTTCTTGTCTGGTTGGAGCGTAAACAATGAGCTTTGCGATCATAGAATCGTAGTAAGGGGATATGGTGTAGCCCTGATAAGCGGCACTGTCGATACGTATTCCCGGCCCCCCCGGAGTATGAAGAGCCAGAATTTTACCAGGTGACGGTCTGAAATTAAGTTTTGGGTTTTCTGCATTAATACGGCATTCAATGGAATGACCTTTTACTTGAATATCATCTTGAGTATAATCAAGTGATTCTCCGGCAGCGATTTTAATCTGCGCTTTAACGAGATCTACTCCTGTGACAAATTCAGTAACAGGGTGTTCGACCTGAATACGTGTGTTCATTTCCATGAAGTAAAAGTCTTTGCCGTTTTCAACCAAAAATTCTATAGTTCCCGCATTATGATAACCGCATACTTTAGCCGCTTTAACTGCTGCTTCTCCCATTTTACGGCGAAGTTCATCAGTCATCACAGGGCTTGGGCTTTCCTCCAGAACTTTTTGATTACGCCTTTGCATACTACAGTCACGTTCGCCCAGATGAATAACATTTCCCTGTTTATCTGCAAGAATTTGAATTTCAACATGGCGTGGATTTTTAACAAAGCGTTCCATATAGACAGCGTCGTCACCGAAGAAATTTTTAGCTTCCTGGCGAGCGATTTCAATTTGTGAAGCCAACTGATCTTCTGATTCGACCATTCTTATGCCTCTGCCGCCTCCGCCTGCCGAAGCCTTTACAAGGAGCGGAAATCCAATTGATTTTGCTGCTTCCATTGCTTCCTCTACGGACCGCACAGCTCCTTCAGAACCGGGAATAACAGGAACGCCTGCTTTTTTCATTGTTTCCTTTGCCGTTGCCTTATCTCCCAGCATTTCAATAGACTCCGGAGACGGTCCGATAAATTCTATACCGCATTTTCTGCACATTTTTGCGAATGCGGCATTTTCAGACAGAAACCCAAATCCGGGATGAACGGCGTCACAGCCTGTAATTTCGCATGCGGAGATAATAGCCTTCATATTCAAATAGCTGTCCTTAGTATCCGCAGAACCTATACATACTGCTTCATCGGCAATTTGTGCATGAAGTGCGGTTTTATCAGCAGTTGAATATACTGCAACGCAGCGAATTCCCAATTCACGGCAGGCTCTTATTATTCGTACGGCAATTTCGCCTCTATTGGCGATTAATACCTTTTTAAACATATTTTCTGCTCTCTTTCAAATGTAAATTAAGCATTGATTCAGTGCCGCTGCCGGCGTCCCGCAAAGCGGGACGCAATGCAAATGGCGGATATATAAATATATGATAAATATATGTGAATTCTGCCATTTGCTAAGCTTTCCCTTAGGGGAAAGCAGCAGCGGCTTCTTATTTAATTGCAAAAGTAATTTCAGCGGAAACTGCTTTTACTCCGTCTACAGTGGCAATACCTTTACCCACACCGATCGGACCTTTTACTTTGATTATTTCAACTTCCAGTTTTAAAACGTCTCCCGGTACTACCTGACGCTTGAACTTTGCTTTATCAATACCTGCAAAAAGTCCCAACTTGCCTTTGTTTTCGGGAAGTGAAAGCATTGCGACACAGCCTGCCTGCGCCAGCATTTCTATCATAAGTACTCCGGGAGTTACCGGATATTCAGGAAAATGTCCCTTAAACCAGAAATCATCTTCCTTTATATATTTTGTTGCTGTAACTTTTTTGCCGGGTTCGATTTCATTAATTTCGTCTATAAGCAGAAATGGGTCACGATGGGGAATTATTTCCATTATCTGTTCTTTATTGTAAACTACATCAGCCATTTTATTACTCCTTATTCAATTATCATAATTGGCTGATCAAATTCAACCGCTGTTCCATTTTCTACCAATATTTCTTTTACAACTCCGTCAAAATCACTCTGAACCTCATTCATAAGCTTCATGGACTCAATAATCATTAAAACGTCGCCCTTTTTAACCTTTTTACCTATCTCAACGAAAGGAGCTTTGTCAGGTCCCGGAGCAGAGTAATAAGTACCGACGATCGGTGCTTTTACAACATTTCCGCTTGTAGGTGCAGGTTCTGATGAAGTTTCAGCAGTAACTGCCGGCTGTACAGCCGCTGCAGTATTAACGGAAACTCCCATAGGAGGCATCGGAGGAGGAGGCAGGATTTTGCTTTCCTTTTCAATTACTATTTCACAATTACCGTTTTTAATCTTAATTTTTGAAAGCTTACCGTTTTCAACTCTTTCAGCCAGTTTATTAATGTCCTCAAAGGTGAGATTACAGGCAATCATATTTTCACTCATATAAGTTCTCCTTAATCAGTAATCTTTTTCATGCAAATCGTTGCATTGTGTCCGCCGAAGCCCAGTGAGTTAGACAGTGCGGCGTTAATTTCTGTTTCAACATTGCCGTTTACGCAGTAATCAAGATCACATTCTTCATCAGGTGTCTGATATCCGATAGTTTTATGGATAAGATTATTTTTAATACTTAAAGCTGTAACAACTGCTTCAACTCCGCCGGCAGCTCCCAACAGATGTCCTATCATAGACTTTGTAGAATTGATTTTAACAGTCTTTGCAGCATCTCCCAAAGCCTTTTTGATAGCTATTGTTTCATATTTATCGTTTAATCCTGTTGACGTACCGTGTGCATTAATATATGTTACTTCTTCAGGTTTAAGACCAGCTTCCTTAAATGCATCTCTCATTGCCTGAGCAGCACCCTCGCCTTCAGGGTCGGGAGATGTCATATGATAACCGTCACATGTTGCACCGTAACCTGCTATTTCTGCATAGATTTCAGCACCTCTTGCCTTAGCGTGTTCATATTCCTCAAGCACCAGCATTCCGCAGCCCTCGCCCAATACAAATCCGTTTCTTTCCTTATCAAAAGGAATTGAAGCTTTTGCAGGGTCTGCTGTTTTTGACAACGCTTTCATATTGTTAAATCCTGCAAGTGTAAACTGAAGTACTGTAGATTCAGTACCGCCGCAAAGACATACGTCAAGATAACCGTCCTTGATTTTTCTGAAGGATTCGCCTATTGCATGAGTACCGGAAGCGCATGCGGTAACAGTAGAGAAGTTGTCTCCCTTAAAGCCTGTTTTCATTGAAACCTGACCTGCTGCCATGTTACCGATCATCATAGGTACATAAAAAGGAGAAACTCTGTTTGGTCCTTTATTCAAAAACTTTTCATATTCGCTTAGTGTAAGACCGATACCGCCGATACCGCAGCCGATTATAACGCCTGCCCTGTAAGGATCGATATCCTTAAAGTCAGTACCGCTGTCCTTTATAGCTTCGTCTGACGCTACAACTGCAAACTGAGTAAAGCGTTCCATACGCTTTGCTTCTTTTTTATCTATAAAATCAGTAGGTTCAAAGTCTTTTACCTGTCCTGCAACGCTGATACCAATCGAATCGGTATCAAACTGTTCAACCTTAGAAATTCCAAGACGGTTTTCCTTGACGCCTTCCCAGAAATCATGAACGTTATTTCCCAATGGGTTAACAGTTCCAAGTCCTGTAATTACAACTCTTCTGCTCATTTAACAGTTTCCTTTCTTTTTATTACATTGATAATCCGCCGGAAATTTCAATAACCTGACCGGTTACATAGCTTGCGTCCTTTGATACCAAGAATGACACAACGCCTGCTATTTCTTCCGGAAGTCCGTAACGTTTCATGGCTATAAGATTCAGCATCATATTTCTCTGCTCTTCTGTGAGAGCATCGGTCATAGGAGTTTTAATAAATCCCGGAGCTACAGCATTTACGTTGATTCCTCTTGGACCAAGCTCTTTTGCGATTGTTTTTGTCATGCCGATTATAGCGGCTTTTGAAGCTGAATAATTTATCTGTCCCGGATTGCCGTAAAGTCCCGCAACAGAAGCAAGATTTACTATCTTTCCGCTTCTTTGCTTCATCATGATCTTACCGGCAAGCTTCATCATATTGAACACGCTCTTTTGATTTACGTTTATAACCATGTCATACTGTTCTTCTGACATTCTCGCCATAAGACCGTCTTTTGTTATACCAGCATTGTTAACTAATACGTCAAGACCGCCGAAGCGTTCCTTAACTGCGTTTACCATTTCTTCACATTGATTATAATTTGAAACGTCAGCACAGAAATATTCGCATTCTACGCCTGTTTCCTTAATTTGTTCAATTATTTCGTTATTTTCAAACATACTCTCATTTAAGTCGTTGAGAGCGATATTAAATCCGTCCTGTGCAAGTCTCAGTGCGATTGCCGCACCGATTCCTCTTGACGAGCCTGTGATCAAGGCTGTAGCCATTTTTGTTACCTCCTGTTTTTTTTATATAAAAATCATTTATTCATAAGCTTTTGCGCTTGTTCAAACATTTCCTCAATTATATCCTTGCAAGGCTTTACATCATTTACCATTCCTGCAATCAGTCCGCAGAGGAATGAGCCTTCTTCAAGATTACCGTCCTGAACGGCTTTTCTAAGAGAACCCAAAGTAATTTCCTCAAACTCATCAGGAGTGATAGTACCGTTCATTTCTCCGCTTGCAAGTTTTTTAGCGAATTTTGTTTTTACATTTCTGCAAGGATGACCCGTAGTTCTGCCTGTTACAACGTTGTCTGTATCTTTAGCGTCAACGACGAGCTGCTTATAAGTAGAGTGAATCTGACATTCTTCTGAAGCTAAGAAGCGTGTTCCAACCTGAACGCCTTCGGCTCCCAGCATAAATGAAGCCGCAATTCCTCTGCCGTCTGCAATACCTCCGGCAGCGATAACGGGAATCTCAACAGCGTCGGCAACCTGTGGTACAAGGCACATAGTCGTGTTTTCGCCGATATGTCCGCCTGATTCAGTTCCTTCGGCAACAACTGCGTCAGCTCCTGCCCTTTCCATTCTCTTTGCCAGTGCAACAGATGGTATAACAGGAATGATCTTGATTCCTGCTTCTTTCCATGCTGCTATAAATTTTCCCGGGTTTCCTGCGCCTGTTGTTACAACGGGTACATTTTCGTCTATAACCAGCTGAGCAAGTTCTTCCGCGTTTGGACTCATTAGCATTATATTTACACCGAAAGGCTTATCTGTTAATTCCTTTGTTTTTCTTATCTGGTCACGCAGATAGTCGATCGGCGCAGAACCGCCTGCGATCAGTCCCAGACCGCCTGCATTTGACACGGCAGCGGCAAGAGTGCTTTCAGCTATCCATGCCATGCCGCCTTGTATGATAGGGTATTTTATACCTAATAATTCTGTTATTCTTGTTGTCATTTGTATTTTCCTTTCTCTTACTTTTTTGAAAAAAAGTAAGCAAAAAACTTTTATGCCAAATTTTATTGACCTGATTTTCTTTTTAAAGACTTGCAAAGTTAATTTTGCAGGGAATAAAAGAAAAAGATTTTGAAAAAAAAGTAAGCAAAAAACTTTTATGCCAAATTTTATTGACTTGATTTTCTTTTTAAAGACTTGCAAAGTTAATTTTGCAGGGAATAAAAGAAAAAGATTTTGAAAAAAAGTAAGCAA
>OFLZ01000139.1_pt1 | contig 64306 bp, 44 predicted proteins | sample 1541321 | NCBI WGS metagenome assembly OFLZ01 (sample SAMN04209223, study PRJEB22552) | human gut metagenome | biome: gut; material: feces | host: Homo sapiens | place: USA: Oklahoma | reverse complement strand
TTGGAGAGCACCACACCGGTAATGCCGATGGCTTCGGCGAACACCTTGGCCTGGGTCATGCCATTCTGGCCAGTGGTGGCGTCGAGCACGAGCAGCACCTCGTCGACCGGAAGGTTCTTTTCGGTAACGCGGCGGATCTTGCCGAGCTCGTCCATGAGGTTCGCCTTGTTCTGCAGGCGGCCCGCAGTGTCGATGATGAGCACGTCGGCGTTCTCTTCCTTGGCCTTGGCACTGGCCTCGAATGCGACGGACGCCGGATCGGCGCCGTCCTTGTCGGAACGCACGACCGGGACACCGACCTTGGCACCCCAAGTTTCCAACTGGTCGGCGGCCGCCGCGCGGAAGGTATCGGCAGCGCCCAACATGACCTGCTTGCCTTCGGAAACAAGCAGGCGGGAAAGCTTGCCCGCAGTGGTGGTTTTGCCCGTGCCGTTCACACCGACCATGATGATGACGCTTGGTTTGTTCGCGTCTTCCTTATTGGCATTGAGGCGGCGATCCGTGTCAGTGCCTACGAGCTTCAACAGCTTGTCCTTCAGCGCGGCACGCACTTCGGCCGGATCGGACTGGCCTGCGATTCGGGCGTCGTTGCGCAGTTCCTCGACGAGCTGTTCGCTGGCTTCCGCGCCAACATCGGCAAGCAGAAGGGTGTCTTCGACGTCTTCCCAGTCGGCTTCGGAAAGCTGATCCTTCGCAAGAATGTTGAACAGAGCCTTGCCGAACGGATTGCCGGATTTCGACAGGCGCGCCTTAAGACGCTGCATGCGCGTGCCGGCGGATTCGGGGGTTTCATGAACCGGTTCGGGCTTGGCTTCGGTGGCTGGTGCAGGAGCTGCCGTTTCGGAAGAGGAAGCTTGAGCTGAGGACTTCTGCTGACTTTCAGCCGGAGCTTTTTCAGCTGCATCAACATTGGAATCAACGGACGGCTTCACCGTGGAAGAATCAGCCGCAGCCGACTTTGCTTCCGCGGCAAGACGGGCGTCAGCCTTGGCTTTCGCATCCTCCGTGGACTTATCGACGGCGTTCTTGCGGGTCTTACCGAGCCACCAACCGCCAATCACCAGAATTGCCGCGATGACGACAACGGCGACAATCGCAATAATCACATTCGTATCCATGACTCCAGCCTAAAAAGCGCAACGGACACACCGGCTCCGCCCCGCGGACGCACCACGAATGTCCGATTCTGCAGAATCGGACAACGAACCGTCCAAATACCGAGCCCAAGTGTCCGATTCACCAGAATCGGACAGACTATCCACGGGGCATGAAAAACTGGACGGCATGGCCAATACATCCAGAATGACGTCGTATCAGCGGCGCGAGCAGCTCATCGAAATCGGTCGTTCGCTGTTCGCGTCGAAGGGGTTCGAAGCAGTGAGCGTGGAGGAGATCGCCGCCACCGCGAAAGTGTCGAAACCCATTGTGTACGAGCATTTCGGAGGCAAAGAGGGCCTGTACGCTGTGGTGGTGGACCGCGAAATGCGCGCGCTTACCGACACGCTCGTCAACGCGCTCTCCGACCCACAAGCGCACCCCCGTCAAATCGTGGAACGCACGGCGCTGGCACTGCTCACCTATGTTGAGGAGAATGCCGAAGGATTCCGCGTGCTCACCCGCGATTCGCCGAAAACCGATCCGGCCAGCTCGTTCAATTCGCTTTTGGGAGACATCGCCCTGCGCGTGGAAGACATTCTCGCCGAAGCGTTCAAACGCCAGCATCTGCCGGCCAAGGGCGTGCCATACTACGCGCAGATGCTCATCGGCATGACCGTATATACCTGCCAGTATTGGGCGGACCAGCGCAAACTCAGTAAAGAGCAGATTGCCGCGCACATCGTGAATCTGGCCTGGCATGGCTTGAGCCGCATGGAAGCCAAGCCGGAACTGCGTTTCGAAAGCGACAAAGCCACAAAAGAGGCGGAAAAGCAGGAAAGGCGCGAAATCAAGGAAATCGCAAAACGCGAGCGCAAGGCCGCAAAAGAGGCACAATCACAAAACAATACGGAAAGCCCAGCCGAGCAGAACGCTGAACAGAATACCGAACAAGACGCAGCCGGAAGCCAAGGCACGCAAGCCGAACAGCAGTCGTAACAACCCAGCCGCCCCCAGTCATCGCAAGCATCGCAGCCCACGCCAGCAGGCGCCAGACGCAGGAATCGAACAGTGCCCACAACAGGGGAATCGCAAGCATCGCACAAGCCAACAAGCATCGACGAAAACTTACAAATTGTCAACAACGGTACCCTTAAGGGAAATTTCAGGTGCAGATTGCGCTATTCAGGGTGCCTATTGCGTACAAACCGTTCCCCTGAAGCAAACAAGGTGCTACGTTAGTTTCGTTACGCAGTGACCACGCGCCGCGCGCGGCAGGTCACCTCGTCCTACCAAGGAAGACTATGCAGGAGAAGAAGACGCTCACCTTCGTGGTGCCCGCGTACAACATGACCGAATATTTGGAACGATGCGTCATGTCGTTAATCGCAGCGAAGCGCAACGACGACATCGAAGTGCTGATCGTGGATGACGGCTCGTCCGACGGCACGCTGGAAATGGCACAGAAATTCGAAGCCCGCTATCCAGGCATCGTGCGCGCCATCCACCAAGAGAACAAGGGGCATGGCGGAGCCGTCAACACCGGCATCGCGGCGGCAAGCGGCATGTACGTGAAGGTTGTTGACGCCGACGATTGGGTTGGCCCCGAATCGCTCGAACAGGTCATGGCCGTGCTGCGCGAAGAGGCCGATTCCACCGAGCCGATCGACATGCTCGTCACTAATTATGTGTATGACAAGGTTGGCAAACGCAACAAGCATGTGGTGAACTTCCGCCATGCCATGAAGGCCGGCGAGCGCCTGACCTGGAACGATCTTGGGCATTTCGGCTTGGCTGAATACATTCTCATGCACGCGCTGACGTACCGCACCGCCGTGGTGCGAGAGTCCGGCATGCAGCTGCCGGAGCACACGTTCTACGTGGACTTCATTTACGCGTATCAGCCGTTCCCGTGGGTGAAGACCATGAAGTATTTGGATACGCCGTTCTACCACTATTTCATCGGTCGCGACGGCCAGAGCGTGCAGACCGACGTGATGATCCGCCGCGTCGACCAGCTGCGCCTCGTCAACCAGTGCATGGTGCGTGCAACTCCGGAACGCGGCACGGTGCCGGACGGCCTGTACCGTTATATGATCCACTTCCTGGCGATTGAAAGTTCCGTGGCAAGTGTGTTCATGATTTTGTCTCGCGATCCGGAAAATTATGAGAAGAAAAAGGATATGTGGGACGACATTAAGGCGTACTCCCCCACTATTTACAAGGATGTGCGCAAGAAGGCCATGTCTCGTGCGTTGAATTTGCGCGGGTCGATCGGTCGTTTCGTGATTCGCAAGGGGTATTTCGTGGCGGAACACGTCGTCGGGTTCAACTGATCGGCGCCATCTGCCTTATATATGGCAGATTCGCGGGTCCGTCAACTGATATCTCGCTTATATATGGCAGATGCTTTTGGAGAAAGACGACTTAGAGGGTATATTTTTACCCCCGAAGTCGCCTTGTTACCAAGCACGAGTGCCATATATAAGCGAAATGCCTCGTGTCAGCTCTCGAAATCTGCCATATATAAGCGAGATATGGGCAAAAACTGACGTACGAGAATGCGGATGCAGTCGTGAGGCTGTTGGGAGCAGCACTGACGCTTCCAACAGCCTGCGTTCATGCGGAATGCTCCGAGCGCGGAAACCTTGGCTCATTGGGACGGGTTTTGCCGAATTTCGGGGCTTTATGCTTAGTTCCAGCGGTCGGACATGGCGAAACTGTTGTGCATGAGATTGCTGGACGTGTAGAGCACGTCGTTGAGCAGTTTCATAACGTGAGTGCGCAAGTATTCCGCCATTTCTTCGTTGGACTGCTGCAGTCTGGCGACGATTGCAATACTTGCGTTTTCCGTAATCTCCGCGGCCCCTGCACGCTCCTGCGATTCGGACGCGCTCGTTTGCGCGGGCATCTCACGCAATTCGGCATCAGTGCGTTCCACCAGACGATGGCCGTAAGCGCGGGCCGATTCCGCAAATCCTTCGATCGCATTGCTGGTTTCGTAGAAATGCGCGTCGGCGAGCGCGGCGATCAAACGGTTCGCCCAGTACAGGTTGCCGGTCGAGACTTCCGGCGTGGTGTCGCGCAGGTAGGCGGGCGTATCGTCGACGTTCGCATAGAACGGCGTGGCCGCGGTAAAGGGGCCGGAACCGTACGAGATCCACATGATCGAACGGCTTGCCTCCGGCGCGTACGGACGAATCTGCATGGCCACCATATGCCCGGTGCGGTTGATGCCGATCGGACGGTAGCGATGGCGGCTTTCCGGCGTCCCGAGCGTGCCATACGGATCGTAAGGGGTCCCCTCGAAGTGTGCACTCATCAGAAAATCAACGTCTTCGAGCGTCACAGCGTTCTCCGGCACACGACACCACGGAATATCGTCGGACGCGGGCGTGTAACGGGCGGCCGGCGAATCCCAGTCCTCGCTTGGATTGAGGTGGCGCTGCATGTACCAGGCACGCGGCGTGTTGTAGATATGGTCTTTGGTGGTGGCGGTACCGAAGGCTGTGCGCGGATTGAAATGGTTGTGGCCCAGCGCCGCGCCGCTACTGCTATTGCCGCCACCGTTCATGCCGCCGTTTCCGAAAGCGCTCGTCGACTGGAATCCGAAGCCGCCACTTGCTGCCGCGCTCATAGTGCGGTCAAGGTGGTGCGCGTCCATGAATTCGCGCAAATCGGCACTGCACATGAATTCGCGTTGGGCGTTGAAGGCGTCGTCGAAGTCGAAATCGTCGATGCCGAGCTGGTTGGGGATGGTCGCATAGCAGTCGTCCGGCACGCGGCGGGCGATCCAATGGTGCCCGCCGATCGTTTCGACGTACCAGATTTCGTTTACGTCGGAAATAATGATGCCGTTCGATTCGTAGGTGCCGTATGTTTCAAGCAGTTCGGCGAGACGTGCGACGCCTTCGCGTGCCGTGGTTACGTAAGGCAGCACAAGGGTGATGATGTCTTCCTCTCCGATTCCGCCCGGAATTTCAGGGGTATCAGCGGCTTCGTTCGCCGGTTGCAGTTCAACGAGTGGATCAGCGGCTAGCACGCGCTCGTTGACTGCGATGGTTTCGGTGGCGCTCATCGCCACATTGTGCTCGTTGACGCCCGCTTCCGCGAGAATTCCGCGGTTCGGCAGCACGTTCGGCACAATGCTGTATCGGCATGGATTGTCGGGAAGGTCAATTTCGACATGACTGAGCACACTGCGGTAATGTCTCGGCTGGTCTTGCGGTGCGACCGCAATGAATTTCTTGGGGTCGTAACGGCCGGAACCGGAATCATCGTCGCGTGCGATGATGGTGGATCCGTCGTAGCTGGCTTTCTTGCCTACAAGAATCGTGGTACATGACATGCGTTCCACTGTACGAGCAGATATGCAGAAATGACGCTGCGATTCGCGAGAATTCGATGATGATTCGGCGATGACTTGGTGATAATCCACGTTTTTTGTTACTTACAGCTGATTCGTGTGGCGTTTTGCGTAAATATGCTGTATACTGTCTCCTTGTTGCCCCTCTAGCTCAACGGTTAGAGCAGCGTCCTTTTAAGTCGTGGGTTGTGGGTTCGAATCCCACGGGGGGCACATGCGAAAAGTCTCGGAAGTCAATGTTTTCAACGGTTTCCGAGGCTTTCTTGTTTTTGCAGCCTAATGGATCAAATGGTCCGATTCAACATTTATTCAACACATTCACCGCTACAGGCATCGCAGACTCGATGTCATTTCACGACCTCCCGAAACGCATCTTGCGCCCATCCAACAGCATTAGAAACAGCACTAGAAGCAGCACTAGAAGCAGTTTCGACATGCGCTTGGACGTGAATTCCGTGGTTTGGGGTACACTGGACATATTCGAACAAACGTTCGTATTTTGGGGAATTCTGGGGAATTCCCCACTATATACAGTGAGGAAACTCACGACACACCACTACCTGTAGTGTGTATGCTAGATAGTGGCTTGCGTAAGCGAGCATAACCGAAGAACGTGGCCGACACGGCTTTCGCAAACGACGGAAGCCATTTTTGCATAGGGAGGAAATCGAATGACCGTGACCGTCTTCACCAATCCGAGCAACCCGCAATGCGAAGCCACCGAACAAGAGCTCGCAAAGCTGGGCGTGCGTTACGACACCGTTGATCTGACGAAGAACCCGTCCACCTTCGAACAGATCAAAAACGCTGGCTTCAAGCAGATTCCGGTCGTCATCTCACCGAACTCCTCATGGAGTGGACATAGGCCGGATCTCATCCGCCAGCTCGCGCAAAGCTTCGCCGCCTAAGCGCGTAGAAGTCGCAGGGCACCGAGTCCACAAAGGCAGTGCGGGCACAGGTCACATGCAGCCGTGCACGGCGCAACCAATAGCGGACGCACCATACACGTTCTTCCACAAAGCTTCGCCATCTAGCCCATAAAGCAGTCATCCATAAAACAGTCAGACACTACATGCGGCTGGCCGTGGACGGGTCGAGCGTCATGGTCTGGAACCGATTGGCCATGAAGTCGTCGTCAAAATATGTGGCGAAGAATTGCGAAACGGGCGAATCCTGCGCAATACCCGCCATACGCGAATACCAGGAATCCAGCGCCATCAACGTCATCACGCCGTCAACGAAAATCAGCGCGAAACACACCGCCGTCAACGTATAGCGAATCTTCCACGGAATACGCTGAATCATCGCAAGCAAATGCGGCAGAATCAGCTTCACCCACACCAAGCCGAGTATTCCCCAGAAAAACATGTATTTGCCGGATGTGCGCCCATCAATCGACAGCCATTGACCCGTGTAATCCCACGCGCGAATACCGAACGCAACCTCCATGAACCAGCTGGTGAAATATTCGAACGCGCCGCCAATCACCGCGCTGGCGCAGAAGATCAGCATCCAATTCGACCGCCACAAGTGGTTGAGCAATACCGTCAGGATCACCGCGCCAAAGCCGTAGATCGGCGAGAACGGCCCCCACAAAAATCCGGCGCGATCCTGCCATTCGCCGAACAGCACATAGTGGTATAGCGTCTCCACTACCAGACCGAACACGCATCCGACCACAAACAGCCAAAACAGGTTGAAGAAATCAAGCGAAATATAGCCCTTGCCGGTCAGATCACGGCCGGCCATACCCTTCGAAACAGCCGTCTCATACTCGCTGCACGCATCCAAACGACGAAGCGCGAACTGCAAACGTCGTTCCTCGCGCAGCGACGGATCAGCCGTGATATGCAACGCAACCAATACAAGCAGCTGCACGGTCGGACTGATCAGATTCACCCCCAAACCCTGCAACGACAACGACAATAGGCCTTCCGCAAGCGTGAGCGGAATCATCAGATACGTCCATTGCGCGATATGCCGACGCTTGTTGAGAATCAGCAGCATGCCGAAAATCGCAAGGCATGCGGTGGAGACCAGCAGCACTGCAGCATGAATAACCGACAGAATAGTGGTGAGATTCAGCGCGCCAAACGCCAGTTTGCCGGAAAGCGCGGCGTGGATTGCATACAGGCAGGAAATCACGATGATCGGCAACGTCACCACGCCTTCGATCAACATGACGATGCCGTAAATACGTGCAATCAGCGGCAGCCTGCGGTCAGCAGGATTGCCGTCATCTTCCGCCGATTGCGATTGCGCAATGATGCCGGCCTCTTCGATTGCTGCGATTTCGGTTTCGTCGGCGATAGCTTCGCTCACATCTTCAATCTTGCTCATGCTTGTTCGTCCTTCCCTGCACAACGCTACCAAAACCCGATCGCAGTGCGCTACACGAGATGATTGTTTGCGCGCAACGCGCACAACCTGCGATTTCTGCCTGCGCAAGTCACATGTCATCCCGCAATCACAAGATGCGCAGACAGCAGACTCGACTTGCGCAGACACAGAAGGCAAGTTGCGCGGTCTCCAACAGCAAGATTCACAGTCCTGCCGCGGTTTGTCGTGTTTATTTCAGTCATGGACGGAGCGCATTTACGCCTGTGCCCAAATTTGTCCGAGAGCGGGTATTACGATACGGGAGGCGTAGCGCTACGAATAACGTATCGCTACGCGCGAACACGGTCGAACATCCATTGGACTGGGGAGACAATGCGCAACGTACTGCAGATTCTGCGTCGTGACCTCAAACGACTCGTCACCGTACCTGCCGCCTGGGTCATCATGATCGGCATAACCATCATTCCGCCGCTGTACGCATGGTTCAACATCTACGGATTCTGGAATCCGTATGGCAATACCCAAGGCATCAAAGTTGCCGTGGCCAACGTCGACAAAGGCACCGACAACGCCCTGCTCGGCAAAATGAACCTCGGCGACCAGATCGAAGACACGCTGAAAGACAACGACCAGCTTGGCTGGGAATTCATGGGCAAGGCCGAAGCGATGGAAGCGGTACAGTCCGGCGACTGCTATGCGGCGATCATCATCCCCTCCGATTTCAGCGAGGATCTCGCCAACGTCGTGACCGACAGCAAGAACCGGCCGACGCTGGAATACTATGTCAACGAAAAATCGAGCCCGATCTCCCCGAAAATCACCGACCAAGGCGCGACCACCGTTGATCGTACCGTCAACAACACCTTCGTCTCCACCGTCAGCGAAGTACTCACTAAAGCCGTGAACTCCGCGAATGACACCATCAACGGCAAAACCAACTCCTTCGTCAACGAGACCACAGCAGAACTCGACAAAACCCAGAAGAACGTAAGCCTCATCCGCTCCACCATCGAAGATCTTGACGCACAGCTCGCCAACGTGCCGCAACAAACGCAATCCGCCCGTCAGGCAATGAACGACGTGCAGCTGGCCGCAGCAAGTGCGGGCAAGGGACTGGCGAACACCGCCACCGCCATCGGCACCGCACAAAACGGCCTCAATACCTTCACGTCCAACGCCAACACCGCTTTGGAGAACGGTTCCGGCCTGATTTCGCAGGCCGCCAGCGACACCACCACCAGCATCAACAAGGTGACCACGGCCGTCTCGTCCGCAAGCGGCACCGCACAGCAGGCCGTCAGCAACATGCAAAGCGTGACCGACAGCAACGCCCGGCTCATCGAGAAGCTCAAGAACGTCAGCGACAACGCACAGTACCAAGACATCATCAAGAAGCTCGAAGACACCAACAACACGGCCGCTGGCACGCTCAACGACCTCAAAACGTTGAGCGAGAACACGCAATCCACGTCCGACAGCGTGTCCAAACTCGCCACCGACTTCAACACCAGCACGCAAAATTCGCTGAAAAGCATGGGAGATGCCCGCAACACGTTGAATTCCGGTGCGCTCCCCCAGCTCAACTCCGGTCTGAGCTCGCTCGCCATGACCGCCGGCACACTGTCCGGCACCGTAACCAGCCAGACCACCGTGGTCAACCAGACCTCCGCCGTGCTCGACCAACTCGACCAGGTGGCGAACGACACCCGCACCACGCTGCAGAACACCGACAAGCAGCTCGAGCAGGTGGAGAACAAGCTCATCACCGTCAGCACCGACCTGAAAGCGCTCGGCAGCGTTGACATGCTGAAAAGCCTGACCGGCGACAGCTCCCTCAACACGGAGAAAATCGCTTCGTTCATGCAGTCCCCCACGGTGATCGACACGAAAAACGTGTATCCGATGAACTCCTACGGTTCCGGCATGGCTCCGCTCATGACCAACCTGGCCCTGTGGGTGGGCGCGTTCGCCTTCGTGGTGATCTTCAAGGTGGAGGTCGACGATGAAGGCCTCGAAGACCTCGACTTGACCACTTCCGAAAAATATTTCGCCCGCTACATGCTGCTCGGCATCATGGGCGCCATCCAAGGCGCGATCACCACCATCGGCAACCTCATCATCGGCGTGCAGACGGTGAACGCGCCGCTGTACATACTTACCGGCGTCATCACGTCGCTGGTATATCTGAGCATCACCTTCGCGCTGTCGACCTCGTTCATGCATATTGGCAAGGGACTGTGCGTCGCGCTGATCATCGTGCAGATTCCGGGCGCTTCCGGCCTGTATCCGATTGAGATGATGCCGAAATTCTTCCGCATGGTCTACCCGTTCGTGCCATTCAGTTATTCGATTGACGCGTTCCGTGAGACGATTGCCGGCTTCTACGACGGGCATTGGCTCAAGTCGATTGGCGCGCTACTGATGTTCGCCGTGGTCGCGTTCTTCATCGGACTTGCGATTCGCCCGCTGCTGGTCAATCTCAACCGCCTGTTCGCCCGTCAGATCAAGGAAAGCGACATGATCATCGGCGAGGAGGTACAGCTTCCGGAACGCGGCTACAACGTGTCCCAGGCCATTCAAGTGCTCGCCGATAAGGGCGGCTACCGTGAGGCGATCGAGGAACGTGCGAGCCGCTTCGCCGAACTGTATCCGAAGCTCAAGCGTGGCGCGCTGGTTGCCGGTTTCATTGTGCCGGTGATTCTGGTGCTGATCTTCTCCTTCACCAACGGCGAGAAGATCGTGGTGCTTGCCACCTGGATCATCTGGGTGCTGCTCATCATCGGATTCCTGATGGTCATCGAATATATGCGTTTCAGCCTGCAACGCCAGGTGGAACTCGGCAGCCTCAGCGACGAAGCGATTCGCGAACAACTGGTGGAACGCCAAGCTGCAAGGCTGCGCCGCAAGAAGCGTGCGCAACAAATCAGGCGAGACAAGCTGATGCGCAAGGCACAACGAAGAAAACACGAAACCAAACAGGCGATCGCCAACGTCGCAGACACCAGCCAAGCCGATGCCGACGGCATCGCAACACTGGTACAGGCCATGAACGCGACCGGCAACACCGGCACAGCGAGCAACACCAATCCCAACGGTAACAGCGAAAGGAGCAACGCATGAAAAACATCTGGAAACTGTTCGTCGGCGACGTTCGACGCCTGACCAGCAACATCGTCTCCATCATCATCGTCATCGGACTGGTGGTAATTCCTGGCCTGTTCTCCTGGTTCAACGTGAGCGCAAGCTGGGATCCATTCGCCAACACCGGCAATCTGAAATTCGCCGTCGCCAACGACGATGAAGGCTACAAGTCCGATCTCATTCCCGTGAAGATCAGTATCGGCGATCAGGTGGTCAACACCTTGCGCGCCAACGACCAGATGGACTGGACCTTCACCACCAAAAAAGAGGCCATCGACGGCACCAAATCCGGCAAATACTATGCAGCAGTGGTGATTCCGAAGGATTTCAGCACCCGCATGATGACATTCTTCACCGCGGACGGCGACCATGCCACACTCACCTACTACAACAACGAGAAGAAGAACGCACTCGCTCCGAAGATCACCGGCCAGGGAGCCGACACCGTGGCAGCACAGATCAACGAAATGTTCTCCGCAACGTTGACGAGCACCGCGCTCAACATCGCCTCGCAGCTGGCCGATGAGCTTGACAAACCGAAATCGCAGGCCACGCTCACCAACTTCAGCAACAATATGAACAACTTCGCGAACACGCTGAACGACACGTCATCCGCGTTGACCACGTTCAGCTCGCTGACGTTGAGCGCGCAGAACCTGCTCGACAGCTCCAACAGCCTGCTTTCCAACGTGAGCGGCAGCGCGAAGAACGCCGTCAACGAGCTCAAACAGTCGAAGAACGGCATCAACGATCTGACCGGAGCCGTCAAAACCAGCACGAATGCGCTCAGCACCGCGTTGAGCAGCTCGTCGAACAGCTTCGGCGCTGTCTCCACCGATATTGACAGCGTATTCAACAATGCGGGCACCCAAGCCGGCAATACGGCCACCGCCCTGCGCAATCAGGCTGCGAACGTATCCAAGCAGGCGCAAGGCTATCAGAACATCTACGATGCCCTCGACGAGCTCAGCAACAACAATCTGGTGCCGGAAGTCGCGAAAATCGCCATCAATCATCTCAAAACCAACGTGGGCGCGACCATTACGCAACTCAACGATCTAGCGAACTCACTCAACACCAGCGCCGACAATATCGACGCGAAAGTGAGCGACACCACAGCCGACCGCGAGCGCGTGAGCCAGCTTGCCCAGCAGGCGAAGGCCTCCATCGACGGCATCAAAACCGATTTCGACAGCCAGCTCAAGCCGCAGCTCAACGACATTTCCGATTCGATCAGCAGCACGGCCACCGCACTGAGCAGCACGGCCACCGATCTGAAGGGCGCGTTGGGAGATCTCAACAGCACCACGAAGTCGGCAGGCAAGCAGCTGACCAATATTCGCACGGTGTTGGATTCCACCGCCGAAAGCCTCACTAAGGCGAGCACCGCGCTGTCTTCGTTCAATGGCACGCTTTCCGACGCGCTGAACAGCGGCAATATGGACACCGTCAAGGACGTGCTCGGCAACAACACCGATTCGCTGGCGGCGGCTCTTGCGGCCCCCGTCCAAGTGAAGCGCACGGCCGTGTTCCCTGTGGAGAATTTCGGCTCGCAACTGGCTCCGTTCTACACGATTCTGCCGTTGTTCGTGGGATCGCTGCTTATGGCCGTAACACTCAAGACCACGGTGTCGCGCAAGAATCGTGAGGAGCTCGACAATCCGAAGCCGCATCAGCTGTTCCTCGGCCATTATGGCGTGTTCGCCGTGATCGCACTGTTGCAGAGCACGTTCTCGCTGGGCGGCGGCCTGCTGTTCCTGCACATTCAGGCAGTGCACCCGTGGCTGTTCATGTTGACCGGCTGGGTGGCCTCCCTCGTGTTCTCGTTCTTCACCTACACGATGGTGGCGAGCTTCGGCAACGTGGGCAAGGCCATTGGCGTGCTGACGCTGGTGTTGCAGATTTCCGGCGCGAACGGCGCGTATCCGCTTGCCGTGCTGCCGAAGATCATCGGCGATATCAGTCCGTTCCTGCCGGCCACGCATGCGATTACGGCATTGCGTGCGGCCATTGCCGGTATTTACAACAATGATTATTGGCATGCGATCGGTTCGCTGTTGCTGTTCCTGATTCCGCTGCTGCTGATTGGCTTGCTGCTGCGTATTCCGCTGGTCAAATTCAATAGGTGGTACGTGGCGAAGGTGGAAAGCACCAAGGTGGTCGCATGATTACCGGAGTGCATGAGGTGGTTTCCGGAGCCGTTTCCGATGTGGTTTCCGACGCGGTCAGTGACGTGCATGCGGCTGTTCGCAAGGCGCAGAGCCGGCGCGAGCAGCTTCGCGAGCAGACCGATCATAAGATCATGAAGGCCACGCTTGCGATTGTGATTTCCGATGGTGTCGGTGCGGTGACCATTGAAGAGGTCGCCCGTCGTTCCGGTGTTGCGAAAACCACGATTTATCGCCGCTATAAGAATGCGGACGATCTGTTGCGCCGCGTGCAGTTGGAAGTTGCGGGATTGCCGGATTTCAGCGATGTCGAGTTGTCGAAAAACGGTCTGCTGACGATACTGCAACGCATTCAGGGCTGTTTTTTCGACAGTGAGCTTGGTTTGAAGGCAGTTGGCGTGGTGCTTTCTTCCGATAATCCTTCGTTGAATGCGATTGCCGATCAAGTGCTTGTTCCTGCGGAGAAGCGTTTTTCTGAGTTTGTTGAGCGCGGCATGAAGGCCGGAGTGTTCCGTAATGGATTGGATCCGCAATTCCTGTTCAGCACGATACTCGGCTCCATGCTCGCCTGTAAGGCGTTGCATGGCGACGCGAGTATTCCTTGGCCTGAGAACATGACGGCTGTTCTGTGGCCCGTTATGGCCGTCTGAAAGGCATTGCAGAGCAGAGTTGCACGTAGTAGTATCTGAAACTCATGAGCGCCCCCGCTACGGCCTTTAATCACTCTTTGGGTGAGGCTGTAGCCGGGGCGCTCATTGTACGTTTGCAGACTTTTCGCCGCTACTGGACCTACTGGATCGACGCTTCCTGACGGGCCACGTCCAACGCCTTGTTGAACGCTTCCGACGTCCAGCTGGCACCGGCCACCTTGTCTACCTTGAGGTCTTTGAGAGGCTTGCCGTCCACCACGCCGTTGATGGCTTCGGCGAACGCATTCTGGTGCTTTTTGGAGATGGACGTGAACGGATGCCCGATAACCTCCACATTGGTGACGGTCTGGTCTTTGACCGTCACATGCACGTCGATGGTGTCTTCGCCCACCGGCCCGTACTGGCCGTTGATCGAGTAGGTACCGTCGGCGTAGTTGCCGGTGTCTTGCTTGTCGGATGTGGTGCTGTTCGGATCGTCGGCATGGTTTTTGTCATCCGAATCCGCGGAATCGCCGGAGTCGGTGGCGCTACCGCTGTTCTTCGAATTTTCTTCCTGCGATTGCACGCTTTCGCCGGAATTTCCGGCATATTCATCGTCCATCGGTGTCGCCGTGGGTTCGCCGCATGCCGACAGCAGCGCAAGGCTTGCCGCAGACAGTGCGATCACTTTGATCGCATTCGATGATTCGTTGCTCATGTTCGCTCCGTACGATTCGTCAGTGCTATGGCTTGGATTGTTCGGCTGATTTCAGCTTATTCCTCACCGCCGGTTTTCGCGGCTTTGGTCGGATCGGCGAAGCTGATGGCCGTCTCGCCGTTCTGTGCGCCTTCCGCAGTGGAACCGGTGTATGCCGGCTTGCCACCCGCATGCTCATAGGCTTTCTTTGCGGCTTCATCATTCCACTTCTCACCGACGAGCACGCCATGGTTGAGCATGATCTCGCGCTGGGCACAAGATGCGACGAGCGCATCATGGGTCACGACGATGATGGTAGTGCCCTGCTCGTGCAACTGACGAAACAGGTCAAGCACGATTTTCTCGTTCTTCTCATCCAAATTGCCGGTCGGTTCGTCCGCAAGAATCAGTTTCGGACAGTTGATGAGCGCACGTGCGATGCACACACGCTGCTGTTCGCCGCCGGAAAGCTGTCCGGGCAGATGGTGGGCACGCTCCTTCAGACCGACGCGTTCCAATGCTTCCAACGCCTGCTGCTCGTTGACTACGGAATGGTAGTACTGTGCCACCATCACGTTTTCCACAGCCGTCAGATGCGGTACCAGATAGAACTTCTGGAACACCAATCCGATCATGTTCTTACGCACGTCGGCAAGCTGCTTGGCGTTCAAATCCTCCAACTTGCGGCCTTCCAGCATGACGGAACCCTTTGAAGGCGTGTCCATGCAGCCAATCATGTTCATCAGCGTGGTTTTGCCGGAACCCGACGAACCGACAATCGCAAGCCATTCACCTTGCGGAACGGTCAAAGTCAAATCGTCGACGGCACGCAAATCGCCGTAAATCTTGGAAATATGATCCAATTCAAGCAACGTATTCAACGTATGTTCGGAACTCATGATTATTCCTCCCTCAAAACGATGGCGGGGTCGATACGGGTTGCGCGGCGAACCGGCGGGATGGATGCGATGACGGCGATGAGCACGCTCAACAGCAGCGAAGCGACGCCCAACAGCCAGTTGAAGCCAATGGCACGTTCGAATACGGATACGCACAGCACGCGGGCCAGCAGGTAGCCGATGGCAGTGCCGATCAGGCCGCCAATCAGTCCGTAGATGGCGGATTCCACATAGAATTCGATGCCGATGGCGCGCGAGGATGCGCCTAACGCCTTGCGCAAGCCGATTTCGTTGCGTCGCTGAGACACGATGGAACTGATGGTGGTGCCCACGCCCACAAACGTCAGCACGAGCACGACCAGCGACACGATCCAGAACAGGGTTTGCAGCATGGCGATGATACGAGTGTCGGATGAGGTGATTTTGGTGACGGTCTGCGCTTTCACGCCGGTTGACGGATTCGCATTGATCGATTTGACGACATCGTTGAGTTCGCTGCCTACCGCATTGACGGAATATTCGATCACGTCCGCGCCACGCTTGAAACCGGCCAGTTTGGCCACGTCAGCGTTGACCGCGTAGACGATTTCGTCTTCGCTGCCGCCCGTATCGACGATGCCTCCGACACGGAATTCAGTGCCGGTGTTTTCCATAATGTCGGACGAAACGCGGCCGTTTTCTTTGACTTGCGCTTCGGTTTGGCTAAGAGCGCCGGAATCCTGCGCATCGTCGGATGCGCGGTAGCCGATGGTTACGGTCGAACCGATGGAGACACCGAGCGCGTCTGCCACGTCACGACCGAGCATCACGTTGCCTTTGCTGGGCCAATCGCCAGTCACGTTCCAATGATGGTTGAGCGCCTTCACGTCTTTGGTTGTGATGCCAGCCAGCGTGTATGGCGCAGAATTGATGCGCACGCTTTCATACCGGTAAGCGGCGGAACGGGCGCTGTACGAGCCTTTCACCATCTGGTTCAACGCTTTGACGGTATCGGTGTCGATGCCGTGGGACTTTTCGGCTGATTCGGACGGCGTGACGATAAGATTCGCGCCATACGCACGCATTTCCTCGTTCATCTGCTGTGGAACGGCAATACACGTCGCCGCAAGGCAGAACAGCGTGGCAGCGCCCACCATGGAGGCGATCACGGCCATAACGGCCCGCGAACGACGACGGAACACCGCGCCCCACAGCATGGTGAAGAACATCTTGCGATTAGTCATCTCATGCCCCTTACGGACTGTCTTGAACTCACCTACCATGCAACACCTCCGCAGACGAACAGCACAGTGTGCCGTTCGTGACCGAGGCCGCAGCCGCGGCCGAGTTTACGGAACCCAAGTTGAAATCAACGGCCATGCAAGACCTCCGCAGGTTTGAGTCCCAGAATCGAACGGATCGACGAGAACGAGGCGATCAGCACGGTAAGCGTCAGCAGCACAAACACCAGCACAAACACCATCGGACGCATCGTAATGCCGGAACCGAATACCACATGTCCCACAATCTGCGCAACACCGGAACCCAACAGCGCACCGACAATCGCACCAACCAACGAAATCACAGCCGTCTCAGCGAGCATCAGGCGAGAAACCGCACCATCGGTGGCACCAATCGCCTTCAGCAACGCCAATTCTGAACCGCGCTCACCAATCGAGGCGGCCATCAGATTCGCCACTGCAATAGCGGCCGCAACCAGCGAAAGCACGGTCATCAGCACCATCACCGCCTGCGTTTTCTGCAGCACATCGCCCTGTAATGCGGCCACCTGACGCACCTGCTTGGCTACGGAACCGGGAATGACCTCTTCGATCTGATAGGCGATGGACGAAGGGTACGCGGTGCAATACCATGTTTCCCACTCATCTTGCGTGAGCGCATTCGGATTCTTCGACGCCTTACGCGCCAAATCATTGTCTGGCGTGGTCAGAGCCTTGACTTCGATCTTGTCGATGGAATCAGGCAGATTCGCAAGCACCTGCGCGGTGGATGACGGAATGTACATCGCATTGTTGTCGCTATCGCCGGAATCGTAAATGCCGGTGATGGTGATCCGCTGCTTGTTGCGGCTGCCGTCGGCGGTGGTTTTGTAGAGGGTTACGGTATCTCCCTTGGTCACGCCGAGTTTGGATGCGAGCGTGGTGCCGATCAGGCCTTGCGCGCTATCGTCTTTCGGCCAGGAGCCGTCAAGCTTCCACCACGAACGCATGCCGTTCATGCCCGCCACCGTGGATTCACCGGAATCCAGATGCAGGGTCTTGGCGAACCATGTGCCCACGATCGGCACGCCGGAAGCCTTGCAGGAGCTGGAATCCACCGATTCGGACGCGCAGTTCACGTCAGCATGGATATTAAGTTCGGGGGCAAAATTCGTGATGTTGAACGCCCAGAAGATGGTTTTGATCTTCGGTGCATCCGATTCCTTCAGAAATGTGGTCGGATCGGATTCGGAAGTGCCGGAAGCGTTGCTATTCGCGTCACCCCCCGTGTTGTACAGGTCGTTGACGACGGCATCGGCCTTGGGCTGCACGGTGATGTTGGAACCGTACGTCGACAGTTCCGCGTTCAGCTTGTCTCCAACGTCGAACACCACACCCAGCATGGCCACGCTGACCGTGGCCGACAGGCACACGGTGACCGCGATCAGCAGTCTGCGTTTGAACTGCCTGCTGAACGAGCGGAAAATCATTCGAAAAAAGAACATGACTACCTCTTTCCGCTCACTGGAAATGCGTCGACAATGCGTCGAGCGTCGAAGTTTGAATTACGATTTTGCCGGATTCAACCTGATAATCGAACGGCACAGGATTGCAGCCGCCCTTGAATCCGATAGTGGCGAGGTTGATGGCGACATCGCACTTCTTGCAGATGATCTTGCCATCCTTCTCGTAATAGCCCGCGTCACCGCAGTTATCGCATGCGTCAAGACCGACACCGTACGCTCCACCATTCTTTTTGATGATGATGAAACGCATTACCGTGCCATCTTTCGCCTTGTATTGGAAGCGATGCAGGTGACCGTCGTTGATCTGACTGAATTTGATGGTGGCCACGCCGTCGCTCAGCGAATAATCCTCAGGCGGAGACAGCGTAATGACCTTCTTCGTTTGCGCCACACCATACGTGAGCGCGAACGTGATGCCGATCATCGCAACAAGACTCCATGCGCCGGCCGCCTTCGCACGGCGACGGAACGCGATATGCGATCGCACAATGGCCTCGTTTGCGCCTTCCGGCTTGATTTTGAAGCCCATCACAATGCTGGCGACCACCGGAATGATGAACACCAACACCATGGCAATGACCATATGACGCTGATGATTGATGCACCACACCAACGCCAGGAACGCTTCCGTAGGGAAATGAACGATGCGCTTGGACTGCAGAATCTGCGCAAGATCAGTGAAATGCGAGACAAACAGCAGCGCAATCAGCAGCAGCACGGCCGTGGTGAACGACCAACGAATCGCAGTGGAACGCATCGTACGGAAAATCAACGCTGCAACAATCGCAGTGGCCGCACCCAATACGAAACCAAGCGCACGAAGCAGCATATCCGAAGTGAAGATCGGATCTCCTGGCTCCACGAAAATCGTCAAACGCAAAATCACATCAGGCAACGCACGGAAGGTGGTGGCGGCAATCGCAAGAGCGCCAATCGCATTCGCAATATCGAGCAACGCGCGATGATCATGCCAATTCGTAGTGATGCGACGTGCGAACAGCGCAATAACGAACACCGCGATATCGAAAATCACACAACACCACAACGTAGGGTAATTGACGAACGTACGCTGATTGATCACCGCGGACGCACGCAACGCGGCGAACGCAATGGCACCCGCGAATCCGATAACAAAGCCCGCAAGACGCCAGTACGCGCTCAACGGCTTGTCACGCCCCTCACCGACCGTGAGCATCACGTTCAGCGCCATAATCAGCAAAGCCGGTGCCAGCGTTCCCTGCAACACCGTGACGTACTGCGTCAGCATCTCACACCTTTCGTTATATATCCCTGTCAAAGCCTAGTGAATTCGGCACACAAAAGGAACCCCCTTACCAAGATTCCCCCAAAAGCGCGTTATCTCCCAAAAGCGCATCCCCTCAAACGCAAGAGAGCGGTTGCTTGGATGGTTGTTCGACCGTAGGCTCGGCCAAACGGCCTTGAGCGCGTCGAACGACTATCCAGGCAACCGCGAACGCCGTACCCATATTCGCGCTACTTGCATACGTTTCGCGATACGTGAACGGCGTTAACCACGAGTTGAATCTCAACATGAATTCAGGCTTACATCCAAACCATTTCGCTTGGCATGTGCCGGAACTCACGTTTCAGATCACCACTCCTGCGGGGTGTAGTTCCACTCCGGGAAAGTGACCTCGAGCGGCTCGGTCCAGAAGCGGCCCTTAACGCCGGTCTCCGGATCAACATGCAGCATCCAACCCTTCTTCTCCGGAGATTCGATCTTCAGCACGAGCTTGTAGGAGCCAGCCTCGTCGAGCTTGACGTTGGCGCCGTAGTGCGGGCCGTCGGAAGCGTTCATCTGCATGAAGGTACCGGAACCAACGGTCTCGTTGTTCGCGTTGTTGATGATCTCGTAGTTCACGGTGAGGTCCGGCACGAAGTCGCCCTTGCCATAGCCGAGCTCGGTGCCCTTCTCGTTGGCATGGATGTCGGCTTCCAGGTGGAAGGAAGCGTCGGCAGCCTTCAGGCCCATACCGGACGGTTCCATATCGATCGGCTGGAAGTACACGGCGTTGACGGTCAGAGCGTCAACATCCTGATCGGAGTGCTTCTCGTCGACCTGAATCTCTTCGAAGCCGGCGCCGTTGCTGTCATCAGCGCTGGAATCGCTGGATTTGTCGGTGGTGTCCGAAGTGGAGGTGTCGGACTTGGCATCGGATGCAGAATCGTTGGAGTTGCCGCATGCGGACAGGGAGAAGGCCATGGAGCCTGCCAACAGGATGCCGAGCAGGGCGGCGATCTTCTTATTCTTCATTGTGTTCTCTTCCTTTTCTTTGGTTCCTTGAGGAACGTTGGAAACTTATGGAAATCTCTAAATCTTTACTTGTGATTATTGATTGGCGCTTACTTAGCCTGTTCCGCCTGCGCGGCCAACTTCATCCTGTGTTTCTTGATGGAACCGACCACGAACAGCACAACCACCGCGATCGCGGCAATCACCTGCGCCGTAATCGTTTCGACGTACGGATACAAGCCGATCCAATCGTTAGTTGGCACGCTGCTCAAGTAGGTGCCTTCAATAAGATCACCCTCGATGAGCGCATGGATGCCGCCACCCGCGAAAATCACAACCAGCACGGCCATCACAATCGAAGTGACGAGGAAGAACGGGCCGATCGGAATCTTCACCGAAGTGAATCGCAGAACCAGGAAGATAACGATCAGCACCGCGGCGGCGGCCAGACCGCCAACCCACATGCCGTGCGCATCCTGGCTCATGGAGTAGATGGACTCGTAGAAGATCACCGTTTCGGCGCCCTCACGGAACACGGCGAGGAAGCTCAGCATGGCAAGCGAGGCGATCATGCCCAAGCCCAGTCTCTGACCGGATTCGACCTTGCTTTGCGCGCCGGCCACAGCCGCTTCGGTCTTATTCCTGATGTAGTTGTTCCACGCTTCCACGGAGCTCTTGTTGAGCATCCAGTTACTGGTCCACAGCAGCATGAGGGTGGCGATCAGCGCGCACACGCCTTCGGAAATCTCCTGAACCGGGCCGGAACCGCCGAACAGGAACGTGAAGAGTACGGCGACCAAACCGGAACCGGCCAAACCTGCGACCACACCAAGGTAGATCCACTTGGCGAAACGCTTGTTGCCGGACTTCACCAGGTAGGCGATCACCGCAGCCACCACCAGCAGCGCTTCGAGGCCCTCACGGATCAGAATGAGGAACGCCTGGCCGGCGGAGCTGGTGACGAGCTTGGTGAAGCCGTTGACATTGCCGGACGCGCCACCGTCCAGGGTGGCCGCGTCTTCCACGAGCCAGCTTTTCAAATCGTCGACATGCTGCTTGATTTCCTTGTCGGAACCGCCGTCGCGCATGATCTTACGAGTCATCTTGAACTGGTATTCGACCTGCGAAACACGATCGCCGGAAATCACGTTCATCACGTTCTTTTCGAAGCCGAGCTTCTCGTAGTACTGGTAGTAGGCGTTGTTGACCAGCGTGGCACCTTCGTCGCCCTTGCCGGCAGCGGCAGCCTCGTATGCCTGGTCGAGAATGACGGTCATTTCGCTGGCAACCTCACTCCACGTGCGGTCGCCCTTGCCTTTGGATGAATTCTTCTTGGCCGCGTCGAGCTTCTTGCGCTCTTCCGCGGTTTGCGCGGCACGCTGCTTCGCATATTCCTTAGGATTGGCGAGGTCGGCGTTCGCGTCAAGCGTTTGCGCGGTTGCGTTGATTTCGGCGGTCAGCGCGTCGATTTTGGCTGCGATGGCGTCGCCTTGGTCCTGCTGGTAGGCAAGACCTTCAAGATCGGTGAATTGCTGCAGCAGTTCCTTCTGCTTGTCGGCACTGATGGTGTCGTTGACGACTTTCGAGAAGTTGGATGCGTCGTAACCGATCCAATGCGCGGTCTGGAAATCGGTGCCGGCCTGACCGTAATTGCCGTCATTGTAGTCTTTTTCGGCAGTCGCAAGCTGGTCTTCGATGTTCTTCGCAGCGGCAGTCCAGGAATCAAAATTCGTTTGACCGTCATCGGCGGCAATTGCCGGCTGCGGAACTGCGGTAGTCGCGAAAAGCGTGGTCAACGCGATCATCAATGCCGCAATGAACGCGACAAGGCGACCGGACACACTTGTAGCCCGCTGCGTATCGCAGGATGACATAAGACCGCTTCCTCTCTCAGCCGTTCACAATCCGATTCACGAGTGCGCCACCTTTGCCATACACACAGTGCGCACCGACTTCACAAGATAAAACGAAAAAAATCGAAAGAACAGTCTTGATTTTTTGGCAGTTTTGTTGTAGAAACCTTTAAAATGGCGGAATTCCGCCATTCTTCTTTTCTGTAATCCGCGCGAGTCGTCTCACATAGTGATTTTTTGAGGCGCTTTCGCCGTTCCTCTCCATGCATATTCGTGCGATTGGAAGATTCGGGAATTGGGGGATTTGGGATGGAGCTGGACTTTCTGACCTCACGATTCCGCCCTGGTGACCTCACGATTCCGAAAAAGCAACGAAAAACAAAATCGTGAGGCCAGCGGGCGCATGGACGGAATCAGGATTCGAGCACGTCAAGCACCTTGCGTTCGTTGTAGAACGCGAACACCACACCGCCGATGCCGCACAATACCGCGGCGCAAACAGCCGCAATGCGATAGCCGGCGCCCGACGCCATGCCAATCGTGCTCACGCCGGTAAACAGCAGCATCGCCACCGACTGACCCATCTTCATCGCAAACGTGCGAGCCGCATAGAACATGCCCTGACGATCCTGACCGGTCGTTTTCGAGCTCGCGTCGGCAATATTCGCAACAATCGCCTGCGGAAGAATGCCGAACGCGGCCATCGGAATCGCGCCGACAATCGAGAGAATCAAGCCCTGCGCCATCGGCGGAATCGCAGCGAGCAGACCGGAGCCAAGCGCGCCCGCAAACGCGAACGCACATGTGAAAATCACGAAAGCGACCAGCAGAATCCGCTTCTTGCCAACACGATTCGCCAATACATTCACCGGCATGTAGAACAGCACCGACACTGCGGTCATGAGCACGAAATAGATGGTGGTCGTGGTCTCGGGAAGTTTGAGCAGGCTTGTCACGAAGAACGGCAAACCAGTCTGGAATGTAGTGATCGCAACCCAATAGACCACGTCGGAGCAGACGAACTTGCGGAATTCGCCGTCGCCGAACGTCTGCTTCAACGATTCGATGGTCGATTCGGACGTGGGCTGCGAGTTGACGTAATCGCGTTCCTTGATGGTGAGCGGCGGAACCAGCATGCACACGAATGCGATGGCCGCCATGATGGTGAACGTCAAACGAATGGCGTTCACACGCCCCAAGCCCGGCACGAAACCAGCCCAAATCACCGGTGCCACGTATGCAATGGCGGTGCCGGCCACCCACGTGAACGAAATGGCGGTGGAGATGGTGAGCTGCTGTTTGGAATCGTGACCAAGCTCGGCGATCAGCGCGTTGTAGGGCGTGCAGTAGAACGTGAGCGCAATGTAGTAGCCGATCACCGTGACGAACAGGAACGCGCCGTTGATCCAGCTCGTATCGTTGATTGGACTCCAAAACACCAGCACGGTGACGAGGGCGAGCGGAAGGGCCGCAAATTTGAGGAACGGCATGCGACGACCGGATTTTGATGTGCAACGGTCGGAAAGACTTGCCACGGCCGGATCCACGAATGCGTCGAAGAAGCGGGCGAACGCGGTGATGCCGCCGACTACGGTCACCACGCCGAGTACGGCAAGACCTTGCGGTACGAACACGGTTTGCCCTTGCGAGATGGTTTCGCTGTCAGGCTGGTAGAAGTAGACGAGCCAATTCGAAATAATGCCGGAAAGTAGCGCCCAGCCGAATTGGCCGACGGCGAAAGCCCAGACTTTGGGCATCGGCAGGCTCTTCACCGTTTTTGTTGTGCGCGTGGCTGCACTTGCATTCTCGACGTTCCCCATATCAACCTCCATGTTGACGCCCTGCCGGCAACTGTACCATGCGCCCCATCGCGAACCATTTCCCCCAGTAGCTGGAGGAAATGGGCGGGTAGCATCGGAGGCATGGATTCTTTGACGCAACGCATGCCGTTTGTCACGGCGTTTTATAGGGCGCTCGGCACCGGTATGGTGATTTCCGTGGATTCGCCGATCGACGACAAGGTGCGTTCCGCAATGGAATCGCTCATTGAGGATTACGAACACGTGCTGTCTCGATTCCGCAATGATTCGCTGATTGCGGCGATCGGCAAGGCCGAGCATGGCGGAAGTTTCGATTTTCCGGATTGGTGCGCGCCGCTGTTCGATCTGTATGATGCGCTATTTTCCGCCACTTCCGGCGCGATTGATCCGTGCGTCGGCGAGGATTTGATTCGACTTGGATACGATGCGTCGCTGAGTTTCACGGTTACACAAGATGCGCCCGAACATTTGGGCGCATTGCGCGGACGCGCCGTTTGGGGACGCGATGTGACCCGCCACGGAACCACATTGGTAACGCATGAGCCGGTGCAGTTGGATTTCGGCGCCTGCGGCAAAGGCTATCTCGTCGATCTGCTCGGGCGCATGCTGCAGTCGTCACAATTCGTGATTGATGCGGGAGGTGATTTGCTGATTCATGCGGAACAGCCCATTTCCGTCGCACTTGAGGATCCGGAAGATCAGTCCCACGCAATCGGAATCGCACATATTGCGAACGGAGCGTTGTGCGCAAGCGCACCCAGCCGACGCCATTGGAACGTGGCAGTCAACGAGCGCACCCAAATCGCCATTCATCATCTGCTCAATGCCATCGACGGACTGCCCGCGCAACAAACCGAAGCCAGCTGGGCATACATTCCAGCGAACGCAACGCTCAATCTTGCACGCGACTACCCCACCGCCGTTGCGGACGGCCTGGCCACGGCCCTGTTCGTTTCCGACGTAGCACAACTGCAACGCACGTTCGATTTCACATACGCAACATTGGACGAATCCCGCCAAATCGCAGTCAGCCGCAACTTCCCGGCCGAACTCTTCCTGCGATCCGCATAACAGCCGAATACCAGCCGAAATAAACAAAGACCGCACGTCTTTGGGGACGTGCGGCTCCTGTGAATCAGCCAGCCAGAACGGCGAATCAGTCGGTGAGGGCGAACTGGCTGTTGTAGATGTCGGCGTAGAAACCGCCTTTGGCGAGCAGCTCCTCATGCGTACCGCTTTCCACGATGTCGCCATGGTTCATGACCAAAATCATGTCCGCATCGCGGATGGTGGACAGACGGTGCGCGATCACGAACGACGTACGGTCCACGGTCAGCGCGTCCATGGCCTTCTGAATCAGCTCTTCCGTACGCGTATCGACCGAAGAGGTGGCCTCGTCGAGAATCAGAATCGGCGCATCCTCAACCATGGCTCGCGCAATGGTGAGCAACTGCTTCTGACCCTGCGAAAGTGTGGCCTTGTCGTCAAGCACTGTGTCATAGCCATTCGGCAGCGACATGATGTAGTGGTGCAGCCCCACGGCCTTGCACGCATCCTCGATCTGCTTGTCGGTGACGCCCGGCTTCGAATACGCGATGTTTTCACGCACTGTTCCACGGAACACCCACGTATCCTGCAATACCATGGAGAACTGGTCATGCACGTTCCAGCGTGGCACGGACTTCGTATCCACACCATCAATCGCAATCGAACCGCCCGAAATCTCATAGAAACGCATCAGCAGATTCACCATCGTGGTCTTGCCGGCACCGGTCGGACCAACAATCGCAACCTTCTGACCGGACTTCACCGAAGCGGAGAAATCGTTGATGATCGTCTTGCTCGGATCGTAACCGAACTTCACATGACTGAACTCAACGTCACCGCGCACCGGTTTGCCGGAAGCACCCAACAGCGCCTGCTTGCCGGTCTCATCCTCCATCTCCGGCTCTTCAAGGAAGCCAAACACGCGCTCGGAAGCGGCCGCGCAACGCTGCAGGTTCTGGAATGCCTGCGCGAACTGGGAAAGCGGCTGGGTGAACAGTCGAATGTACATCATGAACGCAACGATCACACCAAACTCGATCTTGCCATCCATCGCAAGCACAGCGCCGACCACGCACACAACCACGTAGCCGAAATTGCCGACGAAATTCATCAACGGCATCATCAGGCCGGAAAGGAACTGGCTCTTCCATCCCGAATCGTACAAATCGCCGTTGTACTTTTCGAACGCGCGAATCGAATCAGCCTCGCCGCAATACGCCTTGACCACGGTGTGGCCGGCGTACATCTCTTCGACGTGACCGTTGACATCGCCCAATGCGATCTGCTGACGGGAGAAGTACTTCTGCGAAACCTTCATGATTGCGCCCATGATGAGCAGGCCAACCAGGCTGGAAGCGATGGCGCACACCGTCATAATCACATTGTTGTAGAACATCATGATGAGCGCGCCCACGAACAGCGTGACCGACGTGATCAGCGAGCCGACCGACTGGCCGAGCGTCTGGCCGATGGCGTCCACATCGTTGGTGATGCGGCTGAGCACATCGCCGTAGCTGACCTTGTCGAAATACCTGAGCGGCAGCTTGTTGATCTTCACGCTGATGGCTTCGCGCAGCTCCTGTGCGGTGCGCTGCGTGACGTTCGCCATCATCCAGCTTTGCACGTAGCACAGCACCGCGTACCCCACATACAGCGCCACCAGCAGCCATGCGATGTGCGTGACCGCGTCCATGTCGATCGCACCGAGCACCGGCTTGCCATTGACTAGCGCAGGCAGGCCGTTGGCGATCTCGTTGGTCATGTCCTTGAGCTTGTCCGGACCGACGATCTGGCATACCGTGCCGATCGCGCCCAATACGAGCGCCACAATGATGGCGGGAATGTAGTGGCGGCAGAAATGCACCAGTTTCTTCATCACACCACCGAAATCCTGCGGTTTTTCAACGGCTCCGCGGCCGCGTCCCATAGGTCCTCCTGGCATATCAGCGACCCTCGCTTTCGTTCAATTCGCTTTCGACGGACGGCTTGCCGGTTTCAATCGGTTTGCCGGTTTCGCCCGGCAGCTTGCTTTCGCCCGACTTGCCGCCGTTCAATTCGTCTTCGCTCAGCTGAGACTGCGCAATCTGACGGTACACATCGCAGTTTTCCAGCAGTTCGCTATGCGTGCCTTGGCCGACCACCTTGCCGTCGTCGAGCACCACGATGCGGTCGGCGTCCATAATGGTGCCGATGCGCTGCGCGACAATCAGTTTGGTAGAATCTTTCGCTTCCTTGGCGAGCGCGTCGCGTACGGCACGGTCGGTTTTGAAATCAAGTGCGGAAAAGGAATCGTCGAAAATCAGGATTTCCGGATGACGATAGACGGCACGTGCAATCGACAGACGCTGTTTCTGCCCGCCCGACACGTTCGATCCACCCTGCGAAATCGCGGAATCGTACTGCTTTTCCTTGGTTGCGATGAATTCGGTCGCCTGTGCAACTTCACATGCGTTGCGCACGTCGGCACGCTGTTCCGAAGTGAGTGTGCGATGCTCGTTTTGCGTTGCGATCAGCTCTTTTTCGCGCTTTCTGCCGGCCGCGGTCGAGGTATCGGTCATGTCGACGATGCCGGCATCGGTGGTGTCGAGCGGATTGTCGCCATAGCTGACATTGGATGCGATCGTGCCTTTGAACAGGAAGGATTGTTGCGGCACATATCCGATTTTGTCTCGTAATGCCTTGAGCGTGTAGTCGCGCACGTTCACGCCGTCGACGAGCACCTCGCCTTGCGTCGCGTCATAGAAACGCGGCACGAGGTTGATGAGCGAGGATTTGCCGGAGCCGGTGGAGCCGATGAACGCGACCGTTTCGCCCTTCTTGGCAGTGAAGTTGATGCCTTCGAGCATGGCTTCACGCGAATCCGGGTAGGTGAAGGAAACATTGCGGAATTCGATTTCGCCCTGCTTGCCTGCTTCGCCAGCATCGCTGCGGGTGCCATCGGTGATCAGCGGTTCGGTGTCGAGCACTTCGAGCACGCGCTGTGCGGACACGTCCGCTCGCGGCCACAGCACGAACACCATGCTCATCAGCAGGAAGCTCATGATCACCTGCACGGAGTAGCTGGAGAACACCACCATGTTGGAGAAGGTGGTGAGCTTGTCGGCCGCGTCGGCCGCGTCGATCAGGTAGGCGCCGATCCAGTACACGGCAAGCATAAGACCGTTCATGATGGTGTTCATCAACGGCATCATGAAGGCCATGGCACGGTTGGTGAACAGCTGGGTGTCGGTGAGTTCCTTGTTGGCCTTGGTGAACTTGGCTTCCTGGTAATCCTCGGCATTGTAGGCGCGCACCACGCGCAGGCCGGTGAGGTTCTCGCGCGCCACAAGGTTGATGTTATCGGTCAGTCGCTGCATGGACTTGAACTTCGGCATGACGAGAACCATGAGGATCGTGATGGAGACCAGCAGCACCACTACCGCGATGCCGGTGGCGAGCGTCCATTCGAGACCGTCTCCCGCAATCTTGCAGACGGCCCAAACCGCCATAATCGGCGATTTGACAATCATCATCAATCCCATGGTGATGAACATCTGAATCTGCGTAATATCGTTCGTGGAACGCGTAATCAGCGAGGCTGTGGAGAATCGGCTCATTTCAGCCGGTCCGAACGATTCTACCTTGCGGAATTCCATGGAACGCAGACGCTGGCTGAACGATGCGCCGATGCGTGCCGCGAAATAGCCGGTGATGATGGCGCATGCTGCCGATCCAAGCGAAATAAGCAGCATTTTGCCGCCGGCGATCCAAATATCGTGCATTTCACTGCCGGGGGTTTCCACGAGGGTGGTGATGTCGGACATGTAGTCCGGCAGGGTCAGGTCAAGCCAGATCTGCCCGACGATGCTGACCAGTGCAATGAGCATCTGGCCTATCTCCGCTTTGGAGAGGTATCGCATAATGCGGAACATGCTTGGATTCCTTCTCTTGTGTTGCGTTTGAAGTTTTTGCGATTGATGGATTGGTTGGATCAACTACATGAGTTGATCGAATTGCGATTAATGATTTACATAAGTCCTATTGAATTGTCTTACGATATTTAATTACTTACAGTGTAAGACAATCTCATATTTCTGTGTATTTGCTGAGAGCGATTCTTCTCAGCTCGGTCGCGCGCGGCCAACATATACCATTCGCGACACACTCGAGGCCGTTTGGCCAAGCTTACAGTCGCGAGCGGCGCATGCCGGTCGCACGCTTACGTGGTAGGCAGTCCCTACGCAGGATCTTCAGATTCGGCTTTTGCGAAGGCTTGCTTTACTTCTTCGGCGGTGGGGCGGGGCTGGCCAGGGATGCAGATGGTCACGTATGTGGCAAATTCCTCGGTAAGATCCACGAATTCGCGCGTGCGACGCTCCCCCATCTGCGAAAAGACCCAGCAGACGGCGTCGCGCATATCCTCGCGCTGCTGCTTGGCCTTCGCCCGCCCCTGCTCGGTAAGATTCACATGCACAATGCGTCGGTCGTTGGGATCGACCTCACGCTCGATCAGACCCTTTTTTTCCAACGCAGCCAACAGCGTGGAAATCCTGCCCGACGTGACCTTCAACGCGGTAGCCAACTGCGAGGGCGTTTGCGCGCCCTTGAACTCAAGCTCGCGAATAATGAATGGCTCGCCCTTGGAATCACGCGACATCGCCTGCTGCATCTGAGACTTCTTACCCCAGACCACTTTCATCAGCTTGTCAAACGACTCCCGCTCGAAGCCCACGCTTCACCTCGCCTTATTCGATGCCCATCAGTTATGTCTCGATAATATCTTTTACTGTAAACATTTTTCGATCGCAACGTGCAAGTACAGGAAAACGCCCAAAAAGGAAACGATAATCAGCAAGGAAGCATCGCAAGCTCTTCTTGAGTGAGCTGAAGTTGCGTTGCAGCGAAGGAATCGTTGATTTCCTGCGGATTGCGAGCGCTGGGAATGGTGAACAGACGTTCGTAACGGGTCAATTCCCACGCCAGCACCACACGCTGGTAGGAGCAACCACGTTGCGCGGCAACCGTGCGGAACGGATCGTACGCGCTCTGATCGAACGTATCGAGGAATCCGCCGAGCGGCGACCAACAGACGAAAGCGAGCCCCAATTCGGCGCAATGCTCCATCGTATGTTCCGGATCGGGATGCGACGGCGAGAACTGGTTTTGCACGGCGACCAAGCCGCTGCCGATAATGCCGCGCGCAAGATCGATCTGCTCGTTATTCACACGGGAGATGCCCGCATATTTGATCACGCCTTCGTCGAGCAGCTGCTTCAACGCGCCGCATTGGTCTTCGTAAGGCACCGCGGGATCGGGGCCATGCGAATACAACAGGTCGAGCGTATCGACGCCCAAGTGCAACGCGGACTCCTTGGCGTCACGAATCATGGTTTCGGGGCGCGAATCCGCCATCCACCCGTATTGACTGCCCGCCGCCTGCAAATGCTGGCGTTCCTCGCCAGGCCGACGGCTGCATCCCTCAGAATCCCGCCCCTGAGTGTCCGATTCTGGTGAATCGGACATCTGTGCCCCAAATCCGGCACCCTGTTTGTCCGATTCTCCAGAATCGGACACAGGAGCAACAAAAGCGGGGACCTCCATGGTGCGTCGATAGCCGGTTTTCGTGGCGACCAGCACTTCATCTCGGGGGCCATTCCACGAAGTGAGCGCATCACGCACCAACTTTTCGCCGTAGCCAAGGTCTTCCGCAGTGCCGGTGCCAGGCTCGCTCGGCAGATAATATGACCAAGCCGTGTCCAAATAGCGAACACCCGCGTCCAAACCGGCATGAATCGTACGAATCGCGGTATCGCGATCCGGGCGCCCCTCAATCGCCAAAGCCATCGTTCCCATACCAAGCCGAGGAATCGCAAATCCTGCCAACTCGCCGTCCATCATCATCTTCCCCTTCCTTGCAAGCACTCAGCCGATTCGCACATGTTCACATCAAGACTAACCCAACGTGAACCGGCGCAAGCTTGTCGGGCGCGTGCGCGAAGATGAAGGCACAACCGAACGGGAGCCGAAAGGCTGAGAGGGAGCTCATAGAGCTTCGACCGAGGACTTGATGCGGGTAATGCCGCCGTAAGGAGACGGGTTGTTCACGCCGCAAGACGTATCTCATCTTCCGTTCGCGATAACCGAATATCGCGTGATTAGGGTCACGGAGGGGCGCACCACCTCATAGGGTACGGTTCCTTCGGCGACCCTTTTTTCGTACCAACCTTGAGTGCCCGATTCTGCAGAAACGGACGCACAAGCGGCTCGAACAAGCGCCTACGTGTCCGATTCTGCAGAATCGGACATTTAAAGACCAACAATGAACCTCCGGATGTCCGATTCACCAGAAACGGACATTTGGAGTGCAGGAAGCATGTGTCACGACAGACACAGAAGGGAACCGCAATGATCATCAACGGTAAGGAAGAGAACATCGCCACGCCGATCACCGTGGCCGAACTGATCGAAAGCAAGGGCCTGCGCGCCGACCGCGTGGCTGTCGAGCTCAATGGTGAGATCGTGCCTCGCACCCAGCGTGCGCAGACGCAGCTCAAGGGCACCGATACGTTGGAAATCGTCACGTTCGTGCAGGGCGGCTGAACCACTTTCAAAATTTCTTGCGATTACGACCGGCACAATGCACGCGTAACAATCGCAAGAACATACAAAACACAACCAACCCGGCAAAAACAACGCACGAACGGAAAACGAGAATACGAGAACAACCATGACTTTTGAACCATCCGCATCGCAGGCGCAGATCGACGCCCGCCAGCACGCTTTCGACAACCAGCCCGACCCGACCACGCTCGTCAGCCGCGAAGAAATCCGTGCGGCCCTGCTCGACCGTCATACCGCAGCCACGCAAGACAAGCTCGACGCGGCGCACGTGGCCATTTGCGGCTGCGGCGGCCTCGGATCGACGATTGCGGTGGCGTTGACCCGCATTGGCGTCGGCCACCTGCATTTGATTGATTTTGATCGCGTGGATATGACGAATCTGAATCGTCAGCAGTATTTTTTGAAGGATCTTGGGCAGTACAAGACGGAAGCATTGCGCAGTAACTTGCGTCAGATCAATCCTTTTATCGATATCACCATTGATACCGTGAAAGTGACCGACGAGAACGTGCCGACGCTGCTCGACAATGAGGATATTATCTGCGAAGCGTTCGACGTGCCGGAAAACAAGACGATGCTGGTGAATGCCGTGCTTGAGAATCTGCCGAACAAGAAGCTGGTGAGCGCTTCTGGAATGGCGGGATTCCGCAGTTCCAATTTGGTGAATACTCGTCGCGTTTCGAAGAATTTCTACTTCTGCGGCGATGGCGAAACCGCTCCGGTGCCGGGCGCTGGTCTGATGGCACCGCGCGTGGGTGTGGTCGCCTGCCATGAAGCCAATATGATCACTCGCTTGATTCTCGGCGAAGAAGACGCCTGACCGCGAAACGCAAACACAAACGCAATTGCAATCGCAAATCGCAAATCGCAACGAATGACACAACACTAATCGCATAGTAAGGATTAACCATGAGCACCGAAAACACGATCACCACCGCGGAAAAAGACTTCGCGGCGGCACCGAACGCCACGCTCGACGAGCTGGTCGGCACCACCACGAACACCGCACTGCTGCCGGAACCGGATGCGCACGCGTATGACGAAATCGCCACCGGCGACGCCGATCCGTTGATCCTCGGCGGACACAAGTTCACGAGCCGCTTCATTCTCGGTTCCGGCCGCTACGATCTGAACCTCATCAAGGCGACCATTGAGAACGCGGGCACGCAGATCGTCACCATGGCGTTGCGTCGCTGCCGTACCACCGAAAACAATCTGCTCGATTACATTCCGAAAGGCATCACCATGCTGCCGAACACGTCCGGCGCACGCAATGCCGAGGAAGCGGTGCGTATTGCACGTCTCGCCCGCGAAGTGTGCCAGACGGACTTCGTGAAGGTGGAGATCGAACATGAGGCGAAGTATCTGCTGCCCGACAATGAGGAAACCATCAAAGCCACGAAACAGCTGGCAAAAGAAGGCTTCGTGGTCATGCCGTACATGTTCCCCGATCCGATTGCGGCGAAGCGTCTTGAAGACGCGGGTGCGGCTTGCGTAATGCCGCTGGGCGCGATGATCGGCTCGAATAAGGGTCTGCGTGCACGCGATTTCATTGAAGTGATCATCAAGAACTCCAATGTTCCGGTGATCATCGACGCTGGTATTGGCCGTCCGAGCCAGGCTGCGGAAGCCATGGAAATGGGCGCGGACGCGGTGATGGCATACACGGCCATCGCTTCCGCCGGCAATATTCCGCTGATGGCACGCGCGTTCAAGAAGGCGATCGAAGCGGGTCGTGAAGCGTATTTGTCTGGCTTGGGCAAGGTTACGGAAGATCATGCCGTGCCGTCCAGCCCGACGAACGAGGCCGACTACATCGGCTGATTTGCACTGGATCCCGTAATGGGGATTCGCGCAAAGACCATGCTGAAAGGGGCGTTTGCCGAACGTACGTGATGCACTCACGTTCGGCAAACGCCCCTTACTTGTATCCTGCGTTACCTGCAAACGTTACTGCTGCAAGGCTTCCTTAAGATCGCGATTCTGGAATCGTTCGTGTAGCAGGCAATATCCGCCGAACGCAACCAGCCAAATCAGACCGGCAATCGCAGAACCAATCGTGTCCGTCGACAGGAACAACGTGACATACACGAGCACAAAGAACGTGATCGCAATCCAATCAAACACCTGCCAAGCGGGCATGACGAAACCGTCCGGTAGAAAATCGCTGCTCTGACGATACCTGTGGTGGGCGAGCATCGTCAGCACGTAAATGAAAATCACCACAGCGCTGGCGGCCGAAGCGAATAGCACGAACGCGCCGGAAATACCCGGAATCGCGTTGATGATCGGGGAGAACAGAATCATGCAACCCGAAGCGACGATCGCCTTCGCAGGCACCTTGTGGTCGGAAACCTCAGCCAAACGCGCCATCGCAGGCGACTCGGAATCCGAAGCAAGCTGATACAAGTGACGACCGGCCGAATAAATCAGCGAATTCAACGCCGACGCGGCAGCCGTAATCACCACGAAGAACACCAGGGCGGCGGCCCAATCAAGACCCGCATATTTGAACACCATGATGAACGGCGAACCGAACGAGCCATCGGAATTCTCGTGAAAGTTACGCCAGGGCACAATAGCCATGATCGCGATCAGCGCACCCACGTAGAAGATCAGAATACGCATGATCAGCTCGTTCACGGCCTTCGGCAGCACCTCGCGCGGATTCTGCGTTTCCGACACCGTGACACCCACGAATTCGATGAGCTGGTAGGCGAAGAACACCATTTGGAAGCTCATGAAGAAGTTCATCCAACCGTTCGGCGCGAGCTGGAAGCCGTCGGTGATATTCGTAAGGCTCACCGTGGCACCCGACACCGTGCCGTCCACGCCTTCGATGTGCGTGGCGGGGTAGCTGAAGCCGATGATCAGCATCACGATGGCGGTGACGATCAGACCGACGATCAGCGTGATCTTGATCATGGAGAACCAGAATTCCGCCTCGCCGAACACTTTCACCGCAATCAGATTGATGCCGGTGAGCGCTACGAGGAAGCACAGTTCGATCAACCACTTCCACGAGTTCAGGTCTATGCCGAATGTGCCGAAGAACGTTACGAAATATGTGCTTACGGCGGTGATTTCGGTCATGCCGGTCAGAATGAGCACGATCCAATACGTCCAGCCGGCGAACTTGCCCCACCCGCGGCCGAGATAGCGCGTGATGAAGTTGATGAACGTGTGCTGGCTAGGATCGCTGTACATCATTTCGCCGATGGCACGCATCAGCAGGAACATAATCAGGCCAACGCCGATGTACACGAAAATGATGCTCGGGCCGGTCAGTGCGATCGACTTGCCGGAGCCTAGGAACAGGCCGGTACCTATGGTGCCTCCGATGGCGATGAACTGGACGTGGCGGTTTTTCAGGCCTCGCTCCATTTCGTTGCTTTGGTCGAGGCTTTCGACGGATTTGATGTGCGCGGCGCTTGAGCCCGCGGAATTGGTGTTCTCGGAAGTCATAATGTTCACTACCCTACCCCGCGAACCGCACATTGCGCCCGCCGAAGCTTTGTTTTTGGGCACGTACGCAGATTTTGCGGCACTGGCGCATCCCGTTTGTGGTCAACCGTGCCCATCCGACCACCTTATTCCCGTATTTTCGCCTCGCCATACCCCCTGCCGCCCTATCTCGCCTATATATGGCAGATTCACGAGGTTGACCGCTGCTTTCTCGCTTGCGTATGGCACTTGCTCACGGCAAAACATCACTTAGGGGGTACGTTTTGGGCGTATTTCCGCAGGCTGACTGCCATATATAAGCGAAATGGCTCATGACGCATGAGCAAATCTGCCATATAAGTGAGATACGCCCAACTGTCCGACACAAATCGCGCCTCGCTTGTCTGATTCTGCAGAAACGGACATCCACAGCACACTTTCAGTACTCCAGTTGTCCGATTCTGGAGAAACGGACATCCGCAACGCACTTTCGCCGCATTACTTGTCCGATTCACCAGAAACGGACAACTGAGACCCGTTTTTGCCTGTGTACTTGTCCGATTCTGCAGAATCAGACACTTACGCGGCATAACGATGGTCTGGGTCAGGCGGTGGCGGCGATTTGCCCGCGCAGTTCGGCGTTCGCGCGCTCCAGTTCGTCGATACGGCGTGCCTGCTGTTTGATGATGATGCTCGCGGTTCCCACGTCGATGCCGTCGTCGCCTTGCGCTTTGACGGGAATATGTTCCATCGTCCTGTTGGTGATGCTATCGAGGTTGCGCCTCATCACGAACGCATGCTCATACCGGTTGACGAGTTGCGCGATGATCTCGCTGTCGCTCATGTTGCCGCTGCCGGTCACGGATTTGATGGCCGACGTTTTCCAACGATCCACACACCGTTCGATGCGCTTGTATCCGATGAGATCCGGCGGAAGTCCCGCTTCCCGGAAGATTTTGGTTGGCGATTCGCCTGTCAAGTAGCGGATGGTGCACACTTGCTTGAACGAATCGGCGTAGGTGATGCGATTGCGCGTTACGTTGGCGACCGCTGGCAGTCCGCGCAATAGTTGGATTTCCTCGTCGCTGAATGCTCCCCCACCTCGTGCCATGACACCCGCCTTTCCACTGTTTTCATGGATGTGCTTGCGATTGTAGGGTGCCATTGTCGTGAGATGCCCCCACCTGCAACCCCTGCATGATTGCTTTGTTTGACGCATGTTTTGATGCCTGTTTTGCCACTTGCGGATGTTTTTCATGCCAGATTTCGCCGTTTGGTACCGGATTTCACCCGCTTCGCTCCCGTATTGCCCCGTGCAAAACCTTCACCCCTAAAAAGTATGGAAAGGCACGAAAAGACACGAAAAGCGGGCATCCACGGATGGTTTCCGCGAATGCCCGCTTATTTCGTTTTTTCGCTTATTGTTTCAGCGATTGAGCGCGTATCAGTGCACGCGCTGGCGCGACTTGAGTGCGACGGTAACGCCGGCACCTGCCACGAGCAGCGCCACCACGGTGAAGAGGGTCGTGCCCGCAGCACCGGTGAGCGGCAGCTGGGTGACGTTCTTCACGTTCTTGACCTGGTATTTATCGGAAGACTCCTTCGGAGCCAGGCCCCACACATCCGTACCCTTGAACTTGACCTCACCATTCTCAATGATGACATTGAACTTGGCCTTGAGGCTCTGCTGGAAGCCATTCGGAACCGTGGTTTCGTTGACTTCGTAGGTGCCATCTGCAAGACCCTTGAAGGTCACTGTGCCGGTCTTGTCAGAGGTGGCGGTGAACGAACCATCCACACCCGGAACGCGGATCGTGAACGTAGCACCGGCCAGCGGATTGCCTTGAGCGTCGGTCTTGGTAAAGGAGAACCCGCTATTGGTGATGGTAGTGCTGTCAGTAGCTTCAGCACCATTGTCGGAGAGCACGACCGCGTTAGTCACGGCCTTGCTGCCGGAGGCTCCCGCTTCAGTAACCTTGGCAGCATAGGTCACAGTAATGAGTGCACCTGCGGTCTGCTTCTGGATGGAACTGATGGTGACGGTGAAGGTGCCATTCTTGTTTTGGGCCACGGTGTAATCCGTACCCTTGTTCAGGCTCTTATCGCCGACCGTCACCTTAAGGGAATCGAAATCCACAGTCTGGCCAGCAGACGGGGTATCCGTGTAGGTGTAGCCGTAATCGCTGTAGTACTGCGTGTTCTGCGGCACCTTGCTCGTAATGGTGTATGTCACTTTCTGGCCAACGGAAGCGGTGATGACGTCCTCTCCATTCACCTTCTTGGTCACGGCAGTGGTCTGGTTCTTAATGGCCACAGTTGCCTCAGTGAGCGGATTCAGCACGCCATCCTTAACGTTACCGGAGCCAACGAGGATTGCGATAGACGGAGTGGCAGCTCCATTGGTGCCAACCGAGTAATCCGCGTCCACAAACAGGTACAGGCCTGCAGGGAGCGTCACAGTAGCGGAAGTGCCATTAGCGGCAGCACCCAAATCAACCTCTTCTGCGGTACCAAGCTTGTCAGTCGTGGTCTTCAGCGATTCCACAAACTTACGGGAAGCGCTATTATTCCATGCACCATCTGCAGAATTGTCCACAGACAGCACGCCTTCGGCGAGCGCCCAAGCCATCAGATCGCCGCCATCGGTCGGAACCGTCTTATTAGTGCCTGCAACAGCAGCTTCGAGCGCAGCCTTGATGCCGGAGTTATCCGTCACCGTGCCGGCAGTCTGCACACCGTACGTTGCATTGCTACCAGTGCCGTACTGCACGTAGTCAGCGATCTTGTAGGCGTCCAGCTTACGATTGGTCAGCTGCTTGGCGTCCTGAGCAGTGAATGTGAAATTCACATCACTCTTGACGACAGTGCCGCTGCCGTCAGCCTGTGCGCTGGCCGCGCCCAGAGCCATGCCGCCCAGCAACGTCGCAGCGGCGGCGATGCCTGCGAAAAGTTTCCTCATCTTCATGAGAATCCCCTCTCCTTGTGTTGTTGATGTTGTGTTTGTTTTTGCTAACGGGATCCGAAGCCCAACATGCTCTGGATCCACAAAATTTGTGATGTGCAGCTGGACTGCCCTGCGAAGGTTGGTAGGGCAGTCCAGCCCGAGGAACCGTCTCAGACGAGACGCTTCTTACTGTTCCAGATGCCAGCCGCACCAACCAGCAGTACTGCGAGTCCGCCGATCGACCCACCAACCAGCAGCCATTGACGATCCGTGGTTCCGCCCGTCAACGGCAACGCCGACACCGCCACATACGTATTGGTGAATTTGGCGACATTCGCAGACTGATTATGAACAGTCTTGCCGTTGTCGTCCTTGACTTGCTTGATGCTCACTGTTGGCGTGCCCATATCGGCAGGAACCGTCACGGTTACCGTGTATTCCGCCTGGGAATAGTGCAGGCCGGCAATGGCGTTGGTGGGCTTGGTTTCCTTCACCGTGTAGGTGTAGGTGCCATCGGTCTTGTATACGATCTTGCCGAAGCTCGCCTCGTGATTTGCGGTATTCGCATTGATCGTGACGGAAGCTGAATCGGGCAATGGAGCGTTCTGGGCTGGGTCAGAGCCGGCAATGGTGAAGTTGAAGGAGTCACCTTTCTTCCATTCACGACCGCTGATGCTCTTGGACACCTTGATCGAACCTTCAGCCAACGTCGACTTCTTGTGAGTGTTGGTGACAGCGACGTTCCACTCCTCCACATTGTCAGCCGTATTCGCGTTGGGATTGGCGTTCCACAGCTCGTCGGCAGTGATTGTCACGTCTTGGCTCTTGTAAGAAGTTTCGTAACCTTCAACAGCCTTTTCGACCACCTTATACGTGTGACCGGGAGCTAGGTTTTCGAAAGTTGCAGTCCAATTCGTATCAGCCGTCGCCGCAGCTTCGCGCGAGTCCTTTTCATCGATCTGCAATGTGAACGTCACCGATTCAGGATTGCCTTCTGAGCTCGCTTTGCCATCAGCATCAGCCCACTTCTTCTGCACTGTGATGGCACCGGTCTTGACCTGATCGACCGGCTGCTCCGTATAAGGCGTATCACTGCAGGCATGTGTTTCGCCGTCACCCGAGTAGGCCAAGCATGCGCTGTCGTTGGTGTAGAAACCGGGCTTGTCCACAGACGTGGCATTACCGGCAGCATCAGAACCAGCACTACCAGTCACACCGTCGTAGCCATCTTTTTCAGCGTTCTTGTTCGCCGCATAATCGTCATACGCCTTCTGCGTAGGCTTAATGTCGAACTGCAGCGTGTAAGTCACACCGTCAGGAAGTGGCTCCGTGCTCTTCGGCGATGCGGTAATCGTCTTACCATTCACCTTGATATTCCATTGCGTAGTTACGTTAGCGCCCTTATTGGTAACCACTTTTACGGCTTTTGCAGGATGATCGGCATCAGCAAATTCAGCATATTCCGACAGCGTATCCTGAATGGTCACGCCGGTATATCCGTTGGTGGTCGTAATGGTTTGCTGAATGTCTTCGAAAACCTTCGACAGCTCAGAAGCCGTACTGGCGGTCTTGTAGTAGCCCCTGTCCGAGCCACCACTAAGCGTTACACCAGACCAATCATCCCAAGCAACACTTCCATAATTCGGATAATTGCTGGACACCGCATTCATAAACACATTGGCTTTGCGCGTCTCATCTGACAGCCAATTGCACGAAGTTACGCTCGTGTCAGCACCAGAGAAGATGCCTACGCTGTACACACCAACATTCGCATCTTTCAGTTGCTTAGCGATCGTCAATGTATTGTTCGCAACAGTATTGTCGAATGCACTACTCGTAGTCGGCACACCATCGGTAAAGAACACTACATACTTGATTGCATTAGTTCGCTTGTCCTTATCCAAGGTGGACTTAGCTTCGCGGAAACCAGCCGCAGTATTAGTGGCACCCTGGGGTTTTAAGCTTTTGACCCTAGTTTTCAGTGTCATTACGTCAGACGTAAGTTCGCTTAGCGTAGATGCAGTTTTAGCAAAGCTCACCAACGAAACCTGTACTTTGTTATCAGCGTTTGCGATTGTCTCATTCTGCATATCAACGCCATTTAAGAAAGTGGTCACTGCCGCCTTCAGCGCTGCAGAGCGAACAGCATTATCGCCTCTGCACGGGGAGTAGGAGGGCTGATCACCATTCATGCAGTAGTTCATCGAGCCGCTGTTATCGAGCACTAGTGCGATGTCGACTGGCTGGGAGACGGTTTGCGAAGTGCTGGACCGCTTGCCCGTCACGTTGAGGTTCAGCGTGTATGTATCGTTGGCACCATTCTTCTTGGCGATGGTTTTATGATGTTCCGGCACTCCAAGCGGCTCAGGCTTGGCAGTCACCGTGAAGTGACCTTGCACCGTATGATCGGCCGCAACAGACATGTCGACATAACGCAGACCGTTTTCATCTGTCTTGATAGCAAGATTGGAAACGACATTGCCATTGTCAGTGCCTTCAAATGTCACGTCATACTTAGACCAGTCACTTGGACTACCTTCCAAGTAGAAGCGAACTGTTTTCGATACATCTGCGCTAGCGAGGATCGGTAAGGTACCGCTCTCTGCCGTATTCGACGAGATCGAATCCGATTCAAGACTTTCGGTTTCATTATTCGAAACACCAGCCTTAAATGTTGTGTTCGTATCACCACTGGCCAAACCGTTTACAGTGATCTTCGCAACAGCCTGCGAGAAAATAACGCCGAACGCCGCACCCTGCCTAGAGCCAAGATCACTGTTCTTCATCTCAATGGAAACCTGAGTTGGAGCGGACGTTGTATACAGACGAATGCCTTGAGGCACGCTGTCTCCATCCTTACCCGTGCAAGTTATGGTTTGATTGTTATTCGAAAATTGCGGATCACAGAAACGGTAATTGCTATCGCTTGTTGGATAAGATCCCAGTTGCCTAATCGCGGAACTGGATTTGTACACCATTTGCTCGTCTTCGTTAGTGCTTTCCGCATCCGCCATAACGAACGAATACTGCAGATCAGCTACGTTCTGACCGTTTTTAGTAATGGTGATATCTGAAAGCTGTATCTTCGAATCGTTCTGATATCCAGTGCCTTGATACAGCGCGGGCTTGCTTCCGGTCGGGAAATCAGAATATCCCTCAACACCGAAGATTGCGTGATATCCAGCTTCACCTCGGTGCGCTGCACGATTATCCCACGTTGGCACTTCACTGGCGACGACCGTACGCCCGCCGGAATAATGCGCGGTAAATGACATGGTCAGGCCGCCGCCGAGATTCACGGTCATTTTTTGGCCGGCTTTTTCTTTGGCGGTCTCTGAGCTGAACTTGGACATATCAAGCCAGCACACGCGCTGCAAAGCATTCGTTCCAGCGTAAATACAGTCGGAACCAGTAGCATCCGCCACTACGGAAGGGCTATTTTGCTCGGCGTTGACAGTTTGCGGATCGGGCTGCGAAGCGGTATCAGTCTGCGAGTTCGTATCCGAAGATGTAGCATCTCCGGCATTTGCCGCATTCGCCGTGTTTACGCCGGTATCCGTACCAGTGTTGGTATCGGATTCAGTGCCCGTAGGGTCGACGGAAGTATCGCCCGCATTGTCAGTGCCCTCGTTATCCGTGGCGTTACCGTCACCGGTCGTTTCGTTAGTAGTGGTCACGCTCTGGTCCGTGGTGGTTTCCACAGTGGTCGGCGTATCTTCCGCAAGCGCGGCGGAGGTGGTGGCATAACCCATGCCGCCCAGCATGGCGACCGATGCGAGCACAGCCACTATACGTTTTGCAAGTCCTCCCCTGGGCTTCGCCTCATATTCATGTGCATGCCTCATGAGCATCCCCTTAAATCCTGTGCAATCACGCGTCTTACGACGCGCAACCTCTCTTCATGCCAAGATTCGCAACATCTTCTACGTGCCCGGAAAATCCTGACAGTACTTCAACTCTGGAAGCTAGAGGAAAAGGGACTGCCATGCGTACACCCTAAGTGCGGGAAAGTCGGGTATCGCACAATCGATGGAAATTGCTGAATCGCAACACAAGTCACCCACGAAGAGCACCCGACGTTATCGCGAAGAAACGATGGGATAATCACTGCAATGACGCTTCTTCACACTTTCGTAACCATTAGTCAATAATGGCAATCACGCATGCTCTATTCGCCAACCACAACTTTTATATTCAAATTGCATGTCAGACACGCCTTCATGCAGTAACCGAATCAGCCGCGCTTCGGCCACCAAGCAGCATGCCTGCGAATATGCCACGGCTTGCGTCGCAACCAAACCAACAACGCGCCCACTACGAGAGTCGCAATACCTGTGATCGCACCAATCGCGCGGGCATCCTTCACCGCGTCGTTTTCGGCGGGAATCTCATCTGGAATGGCGGAACGTATGGCCGAAACCAGCAGACGGTGCGTGTTGACGCCATATGGCGTGCAGGTCATCAGGGTCACGCGATCCTCACCAGGCACGATTTTCAGCTGCGACGTGTCGTTCGGCTCGATCACCGTGATACGGTCCACCTGATAGCCGAACGTTCGACCCATCACTTCGATGTAGAAGTAGTCGCCGACACGCATTTCATCAAGCCGCGTGAACATGGCCGCCTCGACCAGTCCGCGATGCCCGGTGAGCACCGCATGCGTGCTCTTGCCGCCGACTGGCAGGCTGCTGCCGTACAGGTGGCCCGCGCCCGAAGCGAGCGCCGATTCGGAGGTGCCATGGTAGATCGGCAGTCTCACGGAAATTTTCGGAATGCGAATCGTACCCATCACGCCACCGCCGGAATCCAACAGACTCCGGTACTCCGCGTCCGCCGAACTGGCGCTTGCGGAACCAGCGTCCGCGGAACCGGCGTCCGCGCCTGTACCCGCACCACTCTGATTGTCCGATTCACCAGAATCGGACACACTGGCACGCGATCCGCCGCGCACATCAGCGAACGGATCCTTCGCCTCACCCAAAATCGGCTGTCCGGACTGCGCAAGCCGCTTGCTATAGTCCCGGGCCGCGGCGAACGCGTCATCCGCCTGCGGATACGGCCAGCCCGCAACCGTCTGCGCGGATCTTACCGACGTTCCCGACAGATCACGCGCCGACCGATACTGCAACATCGCCGGAAAACCGCCAATACAGATCGCAGCGACAATCAACAGCGCCGCAATCGCACGCATCGCCAGCGTTTTGCCGCGAGCGTGACGTCGTTGACGCATTTCGTCGGCAACGTCAATCGCCTCTTCGAACGACGGAAAGCGACTTTCCAACGAAAGTCGACCACCCATCGGAGCCTCTTCGGGTGACGGCCAACGACCGTCATGCCATTCCGCCGTTTCCTCCATCTCACGCAACCGTGCCGTCACCCGACAAGCTTTCGCAGCACACGTTCCAGTTCGTCGATGCGCAACGCCTGTTTCGCGATCAATTCGTCGCATTGGTTGATGATGAGTTGCGCTTGGGCGAGCTTCGAAAGCGCATCCTGCGATTCCGTTGCCGACGATTGCGTATCATCGCGCATAAGATCATGATGCCGAATGACGCGCAGGTCGTCGCGGTCCACCCGCTTGCTGTTGCGGCGGTCTCGTTCCTCCTGCTTTTTCCAGCGTGCAATGCACCGCTCAATGCGTTTGTATCCGATGAGTTTCGGGTCGAGACCCGCCTCGCGGAAGATGGCGGCCGGCGATTCGCCCGCATTGTATCTGCACATGACTTCGATGCGGAAACTGTCGGCATACCGGATATGCGACGCGCTCACGCTTTCCACTGCGGGAAGGCTGGCCAAATACGCGCGCTCCTTTGCGGTGAATTTTCCATCAACCATTCTTCCCTCCCCCTATATTGCCTAAACAGCTTGGTTCAGAATCGTATCGGAGCTTTCCCATTGGCACCCTCGTTAAAACCCTCGAATAAAGCCCACCCTTCCCCCAATGAAAAGAAGGAGTTCCATCTTCAAAACAAAACAGTTCCGCCATTTTGCACAGATAGTAACGCTCATAGAATTACCCCCCCCCCCCCCCATAAAATTTACAAAAACTTAACCTTGCCCCAGAGTGCCCTTTGGCTCATCATGGGGCATCACGTCCTCGAACACCGTCATGCAGACTCACTAGGCTAGAAACATGACGCAAGAGCTCGTTTCATTGACTATCATCATGGCGGTGGCGGCCGTCAGCCCGATTGTGGCGCAGCTGATTCCAGGAAGGTTCATTCCACAAACTGTGCTGCTGCTCGTCACCGGAGCCGCACTCGGTCCGTACGGACTGGGCGTAATCGAGGTGAACGACGCCGTGAAACTCTTGAGCGAGCTCGGCATGGCGTTCCTATTCCTGCTCGCCGGCTATGAAATCGACCCGAAACGACTCGCCGGACATCAAGGCAAAGTCGGCCTTGTCACATGGATCATCACCTTGGGGCTCGCCGGACTCGTCGTGACCCTGCTTCCATTCTTCGCAAAGCAAGGCATCAACGGCATCGCCACGGTAATAGCACTTACCACCACCGCTCTCGGCACACTCATGCCGATTCTCAAGGAACGCAACCTCGAAGGTACCCCCATCGGCGACGCCATCATCTCGTACGGAACGTGGGGCGAACTCGGCCCAATCCTTGCCATGGCCATCCTGCTATCCACCCGAACCGGCTGGCAGACCATGCTCGTGCTCGGCGCGTTCCTTACCATCTGTCTACTGTGCGCAATGCTACCCACGAAAGCACTGAAAACCGGCCATCGCCTGTACCGTTTCCTTACGGAAAACGCGAACACGTCATCGCAAACGCTCATGCGACTGACCACATTCCTGCTCATCTTCCTTGTCACCATTTCTGCACTGTTCGAACTTGACGCGGTGCTCGGCGCGTTCGCCGCAGGCTTCATCCTGCGTTACATCATCCCCGACGGCAGCAAGTCGCTGGAAATGAAGCTGGAAGGCGTCGGCTACGGATTCCTTATTCCTGTGTTTTTCGTGGTGTCAGGAGCCGCGATCAACGTGCGCGCCGTGGCAGGCCGACCCGCGCTGCTCGTCGCGTTCATCGTAATGCTCATGCTGATTCGCGCGGTGCCCGTATATGTTGCGCTATCGCTCGACAAACGCGAGAATCCGCTGTCATCGCATCATCGCGTCACCGTAGCGCTGTATTGCACGACCGCGCTGCCGATCATCGTCGCCGTCACGTCACTGGCGGTGAAGGTCGGCACCATGCAAGGCGACACCGCGTCAACACTGGTCGCAGCCGGCGCGATTACGGTGTTCCTGATGCCGCTGCTTGGCTCGATCACATATCAGGTGGCCGACGTACATCCGGTCACCGCGGTTCGGGAGATTGCACACACACCATCCGATTGGCGGACGATCGTGCACGAACATGCGCAGGTGCGCGCGCTGCTGCACCATCAGGACCGGCTCAAGCGTATGGCGGAAACATTGGACGCACTGGAGAAGATGGGAACGATGGGACATGGCGATGCGGCACATAGCAATGCCGGACATGGCGATGAATATCGAGCCGAACTTGTGAAACGTGCGCGCCGCGAAATCGACCGGCAGTTGAAGGAACTCGGCCTGGACCCGCAGCTCACCACGCAACTGCCACACAACTACCGTTATCCGAGGAACTGAAACGCGAATCCGAGCCTTTCCGGCACTCTAAGTGTCCGATTCTGGAGAAACGGACAACCGTAACGCACTTTTACCCGTCTAGTTGTCCGATTCTGGAGAATCGGACATTCAGACATGCGCCTATTCGACGGATTTGAGCGAACTAATCGGGTCGATACGATCCAACACCGGATTCACGAACAACTGCACGAGCAGCGCGAAAGCCATGGTCGCGCCGGCCGCAATCACATAACTCAACGGCGTGCATTCCACTTCGAAATACAGTGCGGGCATATTCAACGCAGCCGTCAGCAATCCGCCGACGAAACGGCCGAGAGGCAAGCCCAGCACCACGCCCATCATGGTGAGCACCATCATTTCACGGTTCACATAGTGGTGAACCTCTTTGTCGAAGAATCCGAGCACCTTGAGCGTGGCCATCTCGCGTTCACGTTCTGACACGTTGGTGTTGGCGAGCGTGAACAACACCACGAGCGCGAGCCCGCCCGCGAGCGCCACGATCAGCGCGACCACCGCACCCATCAGATCGAATTTGAAGCTTTCCGCCATGTGTGCGCAGCTCACGGCTTTCATGACCGCATCGTCGTCTTCCAGCTTTTCCGCGTAGGCGGCCTGGGATTCGCCTGAACCTTTGAGCTTCGCATACATGGCGTTCCACACCAATTGTTGGTCGTTTGACGATGCGCCATTCGAGGTACCGGATTTGCCGTTTTGATTGTCCGATTCTCCAGAATCGGACGCGGAAGATGCGGAAGACGTGCCGGATGCAGCAGTATCGAACAGCTGGCGATAATAGGTTTCGCTCACATACACGTCCGATCCGATCACACTGCGGATCACCGCGCTGACATGCGCTTCGGCCTGCATATCGTCACCGTTGGTCAGCGTTACCATACCGCCCGCTTTGACGCCCATCGCGCTTGCCGCGGACTGCGATACGATCACGCCGTCATCGCCCAGACTTACCGTATCGGCCGCACCATCCACCCAACTGGAGCGCACCGGCTGCAACGTGACCATCTTGCCGAACTCGCTGCGTTCACTGTCGGGCACGGCAACCAGCTGAATGCTTTCGCTCCCCGAATCGCCGGTCAAATCACCCGATTCAACGCGCACGTCCATGCTCGACGTGACGCGACCATCCGAAGCGACTTTCTGCCGCATCGCATCAGCGTCATCATCGTTCGCGACCACCATCAAATCGTACTGATACACGTCCTGATACTGTTTCGCGCCCAATGCGGCAACGGTGTCGTTGATCGCAAGTCCGCACACAATCAGCGCGGTGCAGCCGGCCACGCCGCCGACCGTCATGATCAGACGCGATTTGAAACGGAAAATGTTGCGCGCCGTGACTTTGCCGAGGAAGCTCATGCGATTCCACAACGGCTTGATACGCTCCAGTAGAATGCGCGATCCTGCACGCGGCGCTTTCGGACGCATGAGACTGGCCGGCTTCTGTCGCATTTCCTGCGCGCACGCATACACGGTTGCGGCAAGCACGCCGACCACGAACAGCGCGACTCCGGCCGTTCCGTACAGCCAGTCGTATGCCAAGCGTACGTCCGGCATCACATACAAGCCTCGCAATACGACGAGCAGGAACGCCGGAATGCCAAGGAAGCCTGCGATCAGGCCGAGTCCACCGCCGATCAGGCAGGCGAACAGCGCGAACAACAGGTATCGTGAGGCGACCGCAAGACGCCCGTAGCCGAGCCCTGTGTATGTGCCGATCAGCCCGCGATCCTCTTCGACCATGCGCGCCATGGCGGTCAGACTCATCATCACCGCCACGAGCAAGAACACGATCGGGAATGCGTTGCCCAGCGATTGGATGGACTCCAGATCAGATTTCAGCGAGCTGAATCCGCCGATTTGCGACCGGTCCTGCACATACCAACGCACTTGCGGAATGCTGTCTTCCAGCTCGTTTTGCTTGGATTGCAGTGTCCGTTCGGTGTCTTTTTTCTGCTGGTCCAATTTCGATTGCGCCTGGTCGAGTTGCGCTTTGGCTTCCGCTAATTGCGGGCTTGCGGCAATTACCGTTTCACGTAGTGTTTCACGGGTTGTTTCGTCGAGGGATCCTGCAGCCGCGCCCGCCTGCATATTGACGATTTGGTCGATTTGCTGATTGAGCTGGCTGCGATTGCTGTCGATCTGCTGTTGCGCTGCGGCGAACTGTTTGTCGGTTTGCGCTTTCGCCTCGTCGATTTGTTTGGTTCCAGCGTCGAGTAGTTCCTGATGACGCGCTTTCTGGCGATTGGTTCGCACCGTGCCGTCGATGCGGTCAGCTACTTCGCTGACGGTGTCGTCGTACACGTCACTGAACGAGTCCTTGTCGGCGGCGCCTTTCACGAGAATGGTGACGGCCGTGTACATGCTGCCGGTCACACCGTCGGACGGCGCAAAGAACGTGTAGTCGCTGGTGGCGGAGGAACGGAACGCGTTCGTACCCGAATAGCCGTCTGGATTGGTGAGATCCTGCGGGTCAAGCACCACGCCCACAATAGTCAGTTCGGTGGGAAAGCTCGGTGCCTGATTGTCCGATTCACCAGAATCGGTCACCCGTGCGGCACTTTTGCCATCCTGCGTGTCCGATTCTGCAGAATCGGACACAGAAGAAGACGCCGAATCCTGCGGTGTCACCGTAATATGGTCGCCCTTTTTATATCCGGAATCCTTGATGAATTTGCGCGTCACCGCGATCTCACCGGACTTTTCAGGCATACGGCCACTTTGCAAATACGGCTGGTCAATGCCGTTCGTGCCGATCTCCTGCATGGTCACGGTTTTTTTGCCGTTCAGATCGACGGTCACGGTTTGCGAACGTTCGCCCTGCACTTTCGCGACACCGGAAATCTTACGGAGCGCGGCAATATCGTCATCGGTCAATCCGGCCGTCGACAACACCTGAATGTCGTGCAATCCTTGGGTGTCGAAAAAACGATCCGTCGCAAGAAAAGCGTCTCGGCAACCCGCGTAAATGCCCGTAAGCACGGCGACGCCCAGCAACGAGATCAGTGCGATGGAGATGAATCGCTTCCACGCATGCAACCACATACGCACCATGTCTTTGATGAATGCCATGACGACCTCCAGCCCGTAGCGCTCAAGCAGCACCAACCATTGCTCCCAAAACCTTCATTTTATTGAACTATCGAACTATTGAACACTATGAAACCGAATCCACGCGCTACAGCTACAATCGGGGAAGACGCGCCATACCAAAAACCATAGGCGCGTCACCTACCACTACTGCCGAACGCAACATCGCCAAGATCGCAAACTTTTGCCGAATTTGCCGAATATTGCCGAGGCACCCAAGAAGAGGAAGCATTCATGAGCGACGCAACCGTTGCGAAGAAACCGCGCGAAACCGACGATGTGCCGGTTCCGCCGACGCTGCGCAAGTCTTTGAAGAATCGTCATATTCAATTGATCGCATTGGGCGGCGCGATCGGCACCGGCCTGTTCTATGGTTCCAGCGAGTCGATTCAGCTGGCGGGCCCGGCCATTCTGCTCGCCTATCTGATCGGCGGTCTGGCGATTTTCCTGATCGTGCGCGCCCTGTCCGAAATGGCGGTCGAGGATCCGAAGGCGGGCGCGTTCAGCTATTACGCCACGCAGTACTGGTCGAAGCGAGCCGGCTTTATTTCCGGCTGGAATTACTGGTTCAACTACGTGCTCGTGGCCATGGTGGAGTTGGCCGTGGTTGGCTCGTTCGTGAATTACTGGTTCCCGAACATTCCGAAGTGGGTGTCGGCGGCGGTGTTCCTGGTGGCCATCGCGGCGCTGAATCTTATGGGCGTGAACAAGTTCGGCGAATTTGAATTCTGGTTCGCCATCATCAAGATCGTGGCCGTGCTTGCCATGATTTTCGGCGGTTTGTATGTGATCATCGCGAATGTGCCGACCGCTTCGGGCATTCGCGCGTCGTTCGCCAACTGGTTTACCGTTGACGGCGGATTCCTGCCGCATGGCCTGATGTCTCGCAATGCGGACGGCACGTGGACCGGCCTGCTGATGGCGCTGGTCGTGGTGATGTTCAGCTTCGGCGGCACCGAGCTCATCGGCATCACCGCGGGCGAAACCGAAAATCCACGCACCACCATCCCGAAGGCCACGAACGGCATTATCTGGCGTATTCTCGTGTTCTACATCTGCGCGCTCGGCGTGATTATGGCCGTGGTGCCGTGGAGCACGATCGACGGCAATTCCAGCCCGTTCGTGCAGATTTTCGACTCGGTGGGCGTGCATGCGGCCGCCGGCATTCTGAATTTCGTATGCTTGACCGCCGTGATGAGCGTGTACAACTCCGGCCTGTACGCGAACTCGCGCATGCTGTATTCGTTGGCGAAGCAGGGCAATGCGCCCGCGTATCTGGGCCGCCTGAACAAGCGCGGCGTTCCGGTCGGGGGTGTGATCACGTCGGCCATCATCATTGCGATCGCCGTGGTGGTGGTGTTCGTGTGGCCTGATTTCGCGTTCAATTATTTGATGTCGATTGCCACGATTGCCGCTGCGATTAATTGGATCATGATCATGATTACGGAAATTAAGTTCCGTCGCGTTGTCGCCGCCGGCGACGGTCCGAATGATTTGAAGGGATTGAAGGGCCAGGAAGCACTTGACAAACTTGCGTTCAAGCTGCCGTTCGCCAAGGTGACGCCGTATGTGGTGATCGCGTTCATGCTGCTGGTCGTGGTGCTGATGTGCTTCTCCGCAAGCTATCGCATCGCAGTGGTCGCCGGCGTGATTTGGCTGGTCGTGCTGTTCGCCGCCTATCAGATCACACAGAAGCGCGCCTGAAGTCGTAAGGCAACAATGCGCCCATGCCTCAAGCAAGGGGCACGGGCGCTTTTTGATTTCAGATTACGATTTCAGATTTCAGATTTTGATTTCCAATCCGCGATTCCCGGGCTGTTCTGGGGACTCGCGCCGTTCGACCTGTGGTACCTGTCGAAGCAGTCCGGCAACACCGTCGCAATCCTGTATGGAGTAACCCTTGCGGCGATCGCCGCGATCGGCTCGCTGCTCGCTTTCATCCTGCCCTTGTCGGGGCGCAGCAAATGCGCAATCGCAATTTTTTAATTCATCATCGCATTAACTCATCATCGCATCTTATTCCGCTGCCGGAGCGGGACCGGTCGAAGCGCGGGCACGCAATTCGTACGGCCCTTCCATCAGATGCCCCACACGCTCGCCGCCGATCAGCTTGAGCAGCAATCCGGCGGCCTGCTTACCGGTATCGACCACGTCACGGCCCATGGCGGTCAGGTTCGGATACGCCGCGGTGCACATGAGGGAATCATCCCACGACATGATGGAGATTTCCTCCGGTACTTTGATGCCTTGCGAAGCTGCCACGCCAAGGCCAGCCAACGCCATCACATCATTGTCGTAGATGATCGCCGTCGGATGCTCAGAGAACGCCAGCAGGCGCTTCGTGGCCTCGCGACCGGTTTCCGGCGTGTAGTCGGTGTGCAGGCAACGATAACGCATGCCCAGCTCGGAAGCGACGTCCGCAAAGGCGGAATCGCGAATATACGAGTGCGCAAGCGATTCGGGACCGCCGACGCGGGCGATCTGACGATGCCCGAGATCATACAGGTATCGCACCGCTCGGCGCACGGCATCGGCGTCGGCGCTTGACAGACTCGACAGATTGCCGACCACGGAGGCATCGGCAATGGCAAGCACCGGCATCTCCTCATGCTCCTCAAGCAAGGCAACGCAAGGGTCTCCAAGCTCGACATTGACGAGCAGCATGGCGTCGACGTTGCCAGTAGCAATCCAATCATCGATGATCGAAAGCTTCGCGTCCTCACCCACGGCCATGCGTACCAGCAGAGAATAATCGTATTTTTCCAGCTCGGCGCCAAGACCGGAAATAAGTTCCATCATGTAGGATTCGACGGAAAGCAGCTTCGGGTCGTAACCCAACACTAGACCCACGCGCTGCGTCTTCGCCTTGGCCAGCGCCTGTGCCGCGCCATTCGGCTTCCATCCCAGTTCGTGTGCGACCTTCAACACTTTGTCTCGAGTCACATCGGAAACACCAGACTTGCCGTTGAGCGCATACGAAACGGCGCTACTAGAGACTCCCGAAGCCTTGGCAACGTCAAAAATCGTCACCTTGCTTTTTTGAATAGGCATGTCCGTGTCCTTCTTCTTAACTTAAATCGCAACTTAAACGGTTCATCTACATCGTACAGTAAAAGCGCCGACCAACCTCTTGAAAAGTCAGCGTTCACAACACTTTCGTTTCTTAAGGTTGGCGGCGCTTCAACTTATGTTTTTACTCAACCGAACACGTCAACTGAAATTTCAGTAGTCCTCTATCCACTCTTCTACCGCTTCAGTAGACGGCGTACTCGCGGAAGCTCACCATTCGCGCTTCGGATCGTTGGCGGAACGCGGCACGTTGGCGGCTGCGAACGCACCCGGAGCGGCAAGCGCTGCGGCATCGGCAGTGGCGATATGCAGCACGACGCTTTCGCCCGGAAGCAGCGAGACCATGCCCTCGGCCACCGAAGCCTTCGCGTCGACCTTGTCTGCCATGCAGAACAGGTCGCGCACGTAGCTCTTGGCTGTGACGGTAAGTTCCACGCCATCTTCCACGGCAACGGCCGCGGCACTGAGGGCGAGTTTCACGTAAAACATTTCTTGTATTCACGCAACGGTTGCGGCACGGATGGTCACCCGCGCATTCCGGAAGACGAACAGATGGCGGCCGAACTGACCGCATACCTGGAATCATTCGGCCCGGACCTCTGGCAATAGCTTATGCGCTCGCAGTGCAGCGCATTTTATTTGATTCGTTTCTGCGATTTTGGTGGCATAAATCGCAGAAACGTTGATTTTTCAACGATTTTTTATTTGACCGGTATTTGATTCGTATTTGACTGACGTGCGATCAGCAGGACTTCAATCGCAATATAAAGCGTGCGATTGCAGCACACTATAAGCACAGCAATCGCACGCTATGCATCGTCAACTATCGACAATCATGTGACGCAGCCGTTCAACGCAACTATCTAACGTGATTATTCAGCGTGATCAGAGTCGGTGTGATCGGTCAGGTCCAGCTTGAATGGGTGAGCAGGCAGATTATTGTCATTAAACAACGGTGCCGGACCCCAGCTACGCCATGCGTAGCGCATCATCACCGGCGCTGGCACTTCCGGCGTGGCCAACGTAATCGTGCCGATACTGCGGCTGTTGATCGGAATACCGAATTCCGTGGCGTTGTAATCGACCACGTTGACCTTTGCGTTGACCAGATCGTCAATATCGCAATCCACGAAAATCGCGGCGTAGGCCGGATGGAACACACCATCGGCACCGGCAAGCTCGAAACCGGAACGTTCCGGCAGACGCACCAGCGAAGGCAGGCTCTTGGCGAACTCGTCACCAAAACTGTCGGGCGTAGTACCGCTGAAATGCAGGCCGTGCGCGTACCGGAAGAACAGGCGTACGCGGCCGCCTTCGTCGCAGCGGAAACCCAGCACAGTCGGCCCATACACCGGAATACGGCTCATACCATACACTTGGCGAAGCGCACAATTGCCTAGACGCTCGCCCGGTGTACGTTTATCAACCGGATGAATGTTGTTGTATTCGCCGCAATCCATAGTGCAGATGGCGAACACATTGTCGATGGACTGCGCGGCATCCCACTGGGCCTCGCGCAACACCGGCCACAGCATCGGATCGCCGTCGCCCTCGTCGACCTTCTTGTCAATCCACTGCGGCAATTGCACGATCAGGAACGGCAGGCTTTCGCTCCACAGCGCACGCCATTCACCAATCATCATGCCCAGCAACTCACGGTAGGATCCGCAATACGGCTCGTCTTCCTCGCCCTGATACCATAGGAATCCCGCCAAGGAGTAAGGCACAATGCGCTCCAGCATGGCATGGAACGCGCCTGACGGACGCCACTGCGAGGTCGGCGTCATCGGCGGCGGCCACGGGCATTCGCCATACTGTTGGGTCAGCGTATCCCACGTCACATCAGGATCGTCTTCGCGGGCGGCTGCGATCGACGCATTCCACGTATCAGAACGCGACTGCCATTCGCCGTACTCCAAATCGAACTGTTCCTGCGTTTTACCTGCGATCGCCTGCTCATAGCGCGCAAGATAGCCGCGCCCGGATTCGCTGGAATTCAGTGCATCTTCGCTCGTCCAGCAACTGATCGACGTACCCCCGATATAACAGTCGATAATGCCGATCGGAAGGTCGGAATCAAGTTCATCACGCAGTTTTCGCGCAAAATAGTACGCTACCGCACTCATTACGCCACTATTTTCAGGCGATGATTCCTGCCAGCTTGCCGCATGTTCGGCGTTGCGATTGATCACACCGGTTTTCGGCACATTGTAGAAGCGCAGTAACGGATCGGCACAGTTATTGAGGGCTTCCTCGGCGTCTTCACTGTTGCGCAATTCAAGTTCCATATTGCTTTGACCGCCGGCCAGCCATACTTCGCCGATAAGCACATCATAATATTCGATGAAATCGTTGCCTGCGGTGACGCGCAACGTGTAAGGGCCACCTTCGGGCTGTGCCGGCAGCATGACGCGCCACGGTGAAAAACCGTTCTTGATCTCTTTGGAGGCGTACGCATGCGCCTGCACGATCACGGAACCATCGAAATCGCGGATTTCCGCGGAAACCTCAAGTCCGGCGCAATCGGCATCAAGCGCGCCGAACACGGCGATGGGCTTGTTACGCTGCAACACCATATGCGAGGCGAAAATCGCGGCGACGTGCAGAACTCCTGACGTGCTACGGTCTTCGGTAGGTTCAGCCGACGTTGTCATTTCAGAACCAGGTGCGGGACCAGTCGCAGTGACCATGACATCTCTTCCTATAGAAAAACCGTAAGAAACCGTACATATCTATCCTAGAACAATATGCGACAGAACATACAAAAAAGACCGCCACCCGTAAGGGCAGCGGTCTTGTAAAAGACTCAGCGATTAGCCGAATGAGCCACATCAGCCACGGGCGATCTTGCCGGTGAAGGTGGCCATATCAGCGTCGTCATCCTTGCCGTTGTTCCAGGAGAACATGGCGCGCAGCTTCGGACCGACGGTCTCGATGCGGACGTTGCCGTACTCTTCCTGCAGAGCCTTGAACTTCGGAGCGCCAGCGTCCTGGTCCTCGATGAACTCCTTGGCGAAGGAGCCGTCCTGGATGCGCTGCAGGTGGTACTGCATGCGCTCACGCACGTGCTCGTCGATGCAGGTGTTGGTGTAGTCGCCGTACTGGGCGGTGTCGGAGCAGGACCAGCGAGCCTTGTTCAGACCGCCCTCGTTCATGAGGTCGACGAGCATCTTCAACTCGTGGCAGACCTCGAAGTAGGCGATTTCAGGCTGGTAGCCGGCGTCGGTGAGGACCTCGAAGCCCATTTCAACAAGCTTGTTCACGCCGCCCATGAGCACATTCTGCTCGCCGAACAGATCGGTTTCGGTCTCTTCGGTGAAGGTGGTCTTGATGGCGCCTGCACGCAGAGCGCCCAGAGCCTTGGCGTAAGCCAGGGTGATGTCCCAAGCGTCGCCGCGCGGATCCTGCTCCACGGCCACGACGACCGGAACGCCACGGCCGTTGGCGTACTCACGACGCACGATGTGGCCCGGGCCCTTCGGGGCGACCATGAAGATCGGGTGGTCCTCGGACGGCTTGATGTAGCCGTAGTGGATGTTGAAGCCGTGAGCGAAAGCAACAGCTGCGCCCGGCTTGATGTTCGGCTCGATGTCATTGGCCCAGATGGTGCGCTGGTACTGATCCGGAGCCAGAATCATGATGATATCGGCCTCAGCAGCAGCTTCCGGGACGGACTTGACTTCCAGACCCTGCTCCTTGGCGTGCTCGACGGACTTGGAGGTCGGACGCAGGCCAACGACGACGTCCACACCGGAATCGCGCAGGTTCAGCGCATGAGCGTGACCCTGGGAACCGTAACCGATGATGGCAACCTTCTTACCTTCGAGGACCGAGAGATCGCCGTCGTTCTCGTACCAGATTTGTGCAGCCATTGTACTTGGCACTCCTTTTTATGTAGTGGGGTGAACGCCTCCCGGCGCTCGGGTTTCTACCATTCGCAGATGAATTCGCGTGTTTTTGTGCATGGATTTTGTCCTGCAAACTGGGGTCTATCCTACTCCCGTCCCTTCCTAAATAAGCATTGAGTCCACAAAGTGGGCCACCGCCTAGCCGTGCGGCTCCCCCGACAATCAGTACTGCGATCCCGCATACGAAATATCCCAGTCATAAAACAACACAGCAACAAAAAGAAGCCACCGCGGTGAGACGGTGGCTTCCAACACGTTTCGCGCATATTGCGCTACTACGTTATTCAGCGGCCCTTAACATGCAGCCGCTACAGCGAAATCACTGAACCTGGGTACGAGCGATCTTGCCGTTGAAGGACTCGGCCATATCGGCATCGGCGTCCGTCTGGTTGTTCCAAGAGAACATGGCGCGCAGCTTCGGACCAACGGTCTCCAGGTGCGGGTGGCTGTACTCTTCCTGCAGCTCCTTGAACTTCGGAGCGCCAGCGGCCTGATCATCCATGAACTCCTTGGCGAAGGAGCCGTCCTGAATGCGCTTGAGCTGGTACTGCATGCGCTTCTTGGTCTCTTCAGTGATGACGGTGGAGGTGTAATCGCCGTACTGAGCGGTGTCGGAGCAGCTCCAGCGAGCCTTGTTCAGACCACCCTCGTTGGCCAGATCCACCAGCATCTTCAGCTCGTGGAACACCTCGAAGTAGGCGATCTCCGGCTGGTAGCCAGCCTCGGTCAGCACATCGAAGCCCATATCGCACAGGTGGTTGATGCCACCCATGAGCACGTCCTGCTCACCGAACAGATCGGTTTCGGTCTCCTCGGTGAAGGTGGTCTTGATGGCGCCTGCACGCAGAGCGCCCAGAGCCTTGGCGTAAGCCAGGCACAGCGGCCAAGTCTTGCCATCCGGATCCTGCTCCACAGCCACAACGACCGGAACGCCACGGCCGGCGGCGTACTCACGACGAACGATGTGGCCCGGGCCCTTCGGGGCGACCATGAACACCGGATGATCCTCGGACGGCTTGATGTAGCCGTAGTGGATGTTGAAGCCGTGAGCGAAAGCCAGAGCAGCGCCCGGCTTCAGGTTCGGCTCAACGTCCTTCTTGTACACGGCGGCCTGGTACTGGTCAGGCAGCAGGATCATCACAACGTCGGCTTCGGCAACGGCCTCGGCAACAGGCTTGACCTCGAGGCCCTGCTCCTTGGCGTATTCCACGGACTTAGAGGTAGGACGCAGGCCGACGACGACATCCACACCGGAATCGCGCAGGTTCAGCGCGTGGGCGTGACCCTGGGAACCGTAACCGAGGATGGCCACCTTCTTGCCATCGAACACGGACAGATCGGCATCCTTCTCGTACCAGATAGTTGCTGCCATAATAGGCGCTCCTTTATTTTTCTTTTTATAGCGATTCGGGACTTGCATTCCCGAACAAACTCGCGATATTTAATTCTTGTTTCGGTTGTTCACAGCGGGCGATGGTTCCTAGGAGATTACTCCCCCGGATTGTGTCCGAGGAACCACCCCGCCTCTCCTGCGGAACTGTTTTAGTCCCGCTTTCTTTATATTGGTTGCTGACGTTCACATAGTGGTTATATTCGCGTCAAACGTTTTTAGTAAGGCTTCCGTCGATGTCATCTTGACACGTCGCTGAATAGCCGGTCAAACGGCACTTGGCGATTGATCACTTGGTGAAATCAACATCCTTAGTCTCCTTGCAGCTCAGCACCGCAACAAGGCAGCACACGGCCATCACGCCGAGGTACAGACCGACGGAGTGCACACCCCAGTGGTGGGACAGCCAAGTGGCGATGGTCGGCACGAATGCCGCGCCGACGATGGCGGCCAGGTTGTAGCCGATGCCGGAGCCGGAATAACGCACGTTGGCGTCGAACAGCTCCGGCAGGAACGCGCCGATCGGACCGAATGCGGTGCCCATCAACGCGAAGCCGATGCATAGGAACAGCAGGTTGGCGGCGAAGTTACGCTGGCCGACGACCGACGGATCAAGCAGGAACGGGAAGAGCAGCGCGAATGCCACGAGGCAGCAGGACGAGATGACGATCACGCGCTTGCGGCCGAATTTATCGGCATTCACGCAGGAGATGACGATGAACGCGGCGAACACACAGATGGCGAGCATCAGCATGAGCAGATATTCACGATTGGTGAAACCAAGGTCTCCGCCGCCCTGCTCGACGGTTTTGGTGCCCCAAGCGAGGGACCAGGTTGCCAGCGTGTAGAACAGCGTGTAGGTGACGGCCACCAGGAACGTGGCTTGGATGACTTCCTTCCAGCTCTTCTTGAACACTTCGGTCAACGGGGACTTGACGACCTTCTTCTGCTCCTGGGCCATGCGGAAGATCGGGGTCTCCTCCATCTGCACGCGCACCACAAGACCGACGATCACCAGCACTGCGGACAGCAGGAACGGCACACGCCAGCCCCATGCCAGCATCGCATCGTCATCGTTGAACGTTTCCAACAGGAAGTAGGTACCGTTCGACAGGAAGAAACCGATCGGAGCGCCCAATTCCGGGAAGGAGCCATACAGCGCGCGCTTGTCTTCCGGAGCGTTCTCGGTGGCCACCAAAGCGGCACCCGACCATTCGCCGCCCAGACCGATGCCCTGCACGAAACGGCACAGGCACAGCGCGGCGACAGCCACAATGCCCCACTGGCTGTAAGTCGGCAGGCAGCCGATCAGGAACGTGGCGATGCCCATGGTCAACAGCGAAACCACCAGCGTGGTCTTGCGGCCCATGCGGTCGCCGAAATGGCCGAACACCAAGGATCCGAGCGGACGTGCGATGAACGCGATGGCGAAGGTCAGCAGGCTGGCCAGCAGCGCGACGGTCGGATTGGTGGTGTCTCCGAAGAACACCTTCGGGAAATAGTTCGCAGCGGCGGTGCCGTATGCGTAGAAGTCGTAGAACTCGATGGCGGTGCCGACCATGGAAGCGGCGATCACGGTTTTCACCGAATCGCGCACCATTGCCTGCGCTTTGCCAGCGGCTGCTTCGACTGCACTCATTGGATTACTCCTGTTACGTCTGTCATGCGTTGCCGGCTCCCAACATGCGCCGATAACGTCTTTCTTCTATTCTCTTGTGTGCAGTCTTCATTTCGTTGCCTTACGCCTTGTGGGCGGCAACAAAAAGACCCCGCAGCATGCAGGGCCATCAACGTGTGTGTTTTGCGCGCCTCAAACCCTGCCTCCGTTGGCGAGGGATTGAAGCTGCATTGCTCGAATCAGTCCGCCAACGAAAGCGGAATAATAATTCGTGCGGACAGCAGTACGCGTGCAACCATTCCGTTCATCGTGGCGAACCTCCTTTCGCAAAGTCTTGTATTCGGCGGATTATCCGCTCGAACTAAGCCGTAAAGATAAGCGCGTCCACAGACCCTTTCTACTAAAGGTTCACTATGTGGACGCGCAATTTTGAATTTGATATTCGTTTTTCGGATTATCTCAGGTCATCCAAATCATTTCAGCAGCAACGTCAGCACGCCCGCAACAGCCATGCAACCGGCGGCAACAGCGAAAATCAGCAGATACTCGCCAGTCACCGCAATCGCAATCGCGCAAACGACAGCGCCAATCAACGAACCGAACGTATTCGCCAAACTGAACGCAGCCAACGAACGACCAACGGAACGCACATCCGGCAACGTCGCAAGATTCAACCCTTGGCTCACGCCGTCATACACCACATACGCGAAACCTGCAAACAGCGCATACAGCGCGACCGCCATAGCACTATCGATCGGCGTCAACGGAAGCACCACAGCAACCACAAACAACAAGCAGGCGGCAATCGCGGGAATACGGGAATCTTTGAAAGCGCGGGCGATGCGGCCAAGCAGCAGCGCAGCCAACAGCGAGCCGACGAACGCGGCAACGGCCATCATCGACATAACCGCAGCCGCTCCGGACAAACCAAACATGGTGACCTGCGAAACATCACCCAAACCATCCTGCGCAAGATACCACTGGTAAATCGCAATGCCGGAAGTGGCTGCGATGGCAAACATGCGCGCGGCAAACGCAATGAAGAACTTCGGAGCGCCCTTCGGCGGACGATACTGCGAAAAATAATCGCCCTTCTTCACACCCTCACGAGGCAAATAGCTGCTGGAACCCTCAAACGGCAACACCAGCAACGTAGCCACACCAGCCATCACCAGGCACAACGCAAACACCATCATGGCGAAACGCGTGGTGCCATCCCAACCGGAATCGTCGGCAGCCCACGTAATCGAAACGGCCGCAATAATGCCCAACACCTGGCCGAACGCTTGGCCAACGCCACGCCACGCGTCCGCACGATCACGGAACTTGTCAGGCACGCGCTCACCGAAAGCGGCCGCCAGCGGCATCGATACCATCGCATGTCCGATCAGCGTAAACAGCCAGAACACGATGACCAACGGCATGAAATCGCATGCGGAAAGAATCGCCACCGACGTGGCGGTCAGCACCGTGCCGGCGATGATCCACGGGGTGCGGCGGCCCAGCGGGCAGTACGAATGGTCGGATCCGACGGAAATCCACGCGTTCATCAGGAACGTCAACAGCGTGCCGACGACGCTGAGCAGCGCCAGATCGGTGACGCGGTCGGTGCCGGAAAGACGGCTGATGGTCTGCGGAATGAGCACGGAGTTGAGCGCGGCCATCGGCGCGGTGAACAGCAGCGCACCAAGCGCGAAGCCGGCGGTGAGACGATGCACCTGCGGTTTGGTGGGCGTGGTGCCGTCGGGCGCGGTCATCGGATCGCGCAGGTCAAGGAACGACGATTCGAGGTTCGGCACAGCGGCGTCGAGATGGGCGAACGCGGTCAGCGGGGAGCCGCCTTCCGTGTTGATGCGGGTCTGCTGCACTTCCGGGCGCTCGTTGGAAGCCTCGGGCACGCGCGGATTCTGCTGTACGGCCAAGCGCTTCAGGGCCGCTTTGGTCTCTTCGGTCAGCGTTTTTTCGTAATCGGGACGGTCATCGATACCGGGGCGTACGAACACCTGGCCCGGCAGCGGTTGCGGCTGCATTGGAGTCTGCTGCTCACCTGCATTATGTTGATTATCTTCAGTCATCTCTTGTTTCTATTCCTGTTTTTCCTGTTTTGTATTGTCGCTTCTCGTTCTTGCTTCTATTTCGTTGCTCGTTTCGAAATGTCACACGATATTCAGCACATATGAAAATCGCCCGGACGCACTGCACCAGTGCATTCGAGCGATTCTTTCGGCGAAATCAACCATATCAATACGTCCTGTCAGACAGCAGAAACATGCGAGGCAATCTCAATATCGATATCGCATAAGAATCGATATCGCATAAGAAAAGCCCGGATGCGATTATCGCTTCGCATCCGAACCGGTTGTGTGAGTCTCATGCGCAACAATATTGCGGCAACGTAGCGCCCATCAAAACCAGCAGCGGAATCATATAGATGAAAAACCGCGCATACAGCACAACAGCGTGAGCACGTTGAGAATAATCAGATCGAACAGCACGCCCATAATGGCGAAAAACATGTTGTCTTGATCGAAAAGCTTTGACATCTTTGACATAAGCTCACCTTACCCGTTTTTGCTGGGATTTCAGCTGATTCCCGGGAAAATTGTTTTCCCGATAAGACGATTTCTCGAAAAAACGAAAATGCGAATCGTCCTTCCTGAAGGAGAGGTGACAGGAAGGACGATTACAGATTTATGGATTTATGCGCGGTCAGGCAGCGACCGGATCAGGCGAGGCTGAATCAGGCCACGACCGGCGGATTGGCGATCAGATCGTCCGTGCGGTGCTCACCGGCGGCATCACGCCATTCGAGCGTGGCGACGGACGCGGTGTTCTCCACACCAAGACCACGGCCCGGCTCAAACGTGAGCGTGGCCTGAGTGGTCGTGCCCTCCCACGTGAAGCTGATGGACGTATCGCCGTCGGCGCTGTACGAGAAGGTGCCATCGAACGCATCAAGCTCGTTGCGGAACTTGGCAAGCGCGTTCAGTGCCTTCACCACCGGACGCTGCAGATTCTCGTCGATCTCAGCCGTGGAATAGTAATGGCGATTGATATCGCGGCCATTGTTGGTCTTGCGCAGCAGCTCCATGTCATTCTTGCCGGCAAGCGCGCCGACATAGTAGACCTGCGGAACGCCCGGCAGGAAGAACTGCACCGCGCGAGCCGCAATATAGTGCTGATCGTTGCATCCCAGCGCCGAATAGTAGGTGCTGTTGACCTGATACAGGTCAAGATTGGATGCGGCGGCACCGGTAGCGGCCTGCGATTCGCCGTGAGTGTTCGCATGAATGGCGTTGACGAGATTGTCGACATCCTCATCCGGCACGAGCCCCTTGAGCGAACGGTCCAGCTGATCGGAACCGATGTCGATCACGCCGATGCCATCATGCGTGTCAAGTACGGTGACGGCATTGTTCGGACGGATGTCGGTCCAATGCGCGACCGGCTCGACATGACCGGTATTCAGCGAATGCAGCAGCAGCGGCGGAAGGGCGAAATCGTAGACGCGATCGACCTTCGACGCGATCTCGACCTGCTTCTTGTAGTAGGAATGCACTTCGATGAGGATTTCCAAGCCGCGCTTGACGCCCTCCTCGCGCAGGCGGGAGATGAGCTTGAACGTCTTCGGCGTCATGAAGCAGCTGGTACCGGCTTCCTTGGCACCGTAGCCGACGGCGTCAAGACGAATGTAGCTGACGTGGGATGCGGCCATCTGGTCGAAAATCGACATCAGGTATTCCCAACCCTTGTCGGAATCCGTGTCGATATCGACCTGCTGCGGGGTGAAGCTGACCCAGACCAGGCGAGTCTTGCCCGCGAACTTGTAGTGGGTGAACGGCAGACCCGGGCGCGGACGGTAGATGCCGGCCAGATCCTCTTCGGTCGCGCCGTTCGGAAAGACGGAACTCATGGTCAGGAACATCGGGTAATACTCGGATTCCTCGCCCTTTTCAAGCACGTCTTGGAACTGCTTGGATTCCCAGCTCATGTGGTTGACGATGGCGTCGACCATGATGCCGTGGGTCTTGGAAAGTTCGGCGACATCGTCCCAGCCGCCGAGGCGCGGGTCGACCTTGGTGTGGTCGATGGGGTCGAAGCCTGCATCCGCGCCGTCGAATGGAGTGAAGAACGGCAGGATATGCACGCCGTCATACACGCCGTCGAAACGGGTGCGCAGGATGTCGGTCATCGAGCTGAGGGTGCCGTCGCCGAGGCGATCGGCGTAGGTGATGAGCTGCACTTTGTTTTTCATGGGACCTCCCTTGGTTCATGGGTGCGGGTGCAATGTGTGCGCGTCTGCCTGTTTGTTGTTTACGTATTTGCATACTCACGTATGTATCGAACCGGTTCGATATTACCTCGAAAAGGGCGTCAATGTCCAGTCACACAGCGGAATGCGCGTGTCGAACCGGTTTGATGCGGTGTTCTATGCAGCCCAGACTGTCCGACCCCAACCCAGCGTTCCAACGCGCAGCATCAACGCGTGGTATCGCCTGGCACCAGCGTCATGGGAATAAGCACGTTCGGCTCGAACGGCTTGGGGATGTTCTTGCGCGAGGCGTTGGCCGCAGCCGCCTCTTCATTGGCGATCGCCTGCACCATATGGTCGGCCGCCGACTGCGCGATCGCCGAGAAATCCTGTGCGACCGCGGTCAGCTTCATACCGGCCAAATCGGTCAAATACGTACCATCATAGGCGACGACCTGCAGCTCGTCGGGAATGGAAATTCCGCGGCTCAACGCCTCACGCACGCAGAACGCCGCGCCAATATCGGAGCTGACCACGGCATCGACGCCGTCGGTCGCCACCCCATCAAGCGCACGGCTGACCGCACGATGATAGCCGGCGAAATCCATCACCTCACCGGCCTCGATATACTCATACTTCACGCCCGCGGAGGTCAATTCCTGTTCCAACGTGAGGTAGTAGCGCACCGTCGGGAACGTGGTCTTTCCCAAATCGAACGACCCCTCCTCGACTTCGCCGCGGACCGCCAGATCGAAGAACTGATCGCGCGGACCGCCAATCATCACCACATGGCGCGCGCCATTGCGAATCAGCATCTGCGCAATCAGTCGCCCACCCTGCTCGTGGTCAGATCCGATCGACGAAATACCATTTCCAAGCACGCGATCGAATGCGACGATCGGGCGGTGGATGGACGTCCAATAATCGCCGGGATGCGAGGTGTGAGCGCACATGACGATGCCGTCCATCATGTGCCTGCGCAGCATATCGACGTATTGGATTTCGCCGTCCGTCTCGTCGGTGGTGGAGCACAGCATGGTGCGCAGCCCCTGCGCGGCGAGCGCATGCTGCAGGTGCGCGGTAAACGTTGCAAAGAACGGGTGACGGATGGTGGGCACGATGACGCCGACCAGATTCGTGCGATCGTGGTACAGGTTGCGGGCAAGCTCGTTCGGCACGTAATTGAGGGCCTGCATGGCCTTACGCACGCGGTCGCGCATGTCGTTGGATACATACCCGTTGCCGTTCACCACCAGTGAGACGGTGCTCAGAGACACCCCGGCCTTCTTCGCCACATCGCGCATGCCGACCA